>Ga0302347_1001703_pt1 | contig 25379 bp, 20 predicted proteins | sample PhyWR1_FD_202178 | JGI IMG/M metagenome (GOLD analysis project Ga0302347, IMG submission 202178) | Leaf surface microbial communities from wheat plants in UC Gill Tract Community Farm, Albany, California, United States - DLSL W.R1 (v2)... | ecosystem: Host-associated > Plants > Phyllosphere >...
CACGTTTCATCGCAACTACACCTTTAACAAAAAGTGGGGTCGTTACTTCCACCAACAGGAAGTAACGGGCCCGAGAGATTACAGATTCTGCAGCGCCGCGACTACTGCATTGCCCATTTCCTGTGTACCGACCTTGGTGCAACCCGCCGACCAGATGTCACCGGTACGCAAACCCTGGTCCAGAACCAGGCTGACGGCCTGTTCGATGGCATCGGCAGCGGCGGTCTGATTGAAGCTGTAACGCAGCATCATCGACACCGACAAAATGGTCGCCAGCGGGTTGGCAATGCCCTGCCCCGCGATATCTGGCGCCGAACCGTGGCAAGGCTCGTACATGCCCTTGTTGTTGGTGTCCAGGGACGCCGAAGGCAGCATGCCGATAGACCCGGTGAGCATCGAAGCCTGGTCGGACAGGATATCGCCGAACATGTTCTCGGTCACGATCACGTCAAATTGCTTGGGTGCGCGCACCAGTTGCATCGCGGCGTTGTCGACGTACATGTGGCTCAGTTCGACGTCCGGGTAATCCTTGGCCACTTGTTCGACCACTTCGCGCCACAGCTGGCTGGAAGCCAATACGTTGGCCTTGTCCACCGAACACAGCTTTTTGCCACGTACGCGGGCCATGTCGAAACCGACGCGGGCAATGCGACGGATTTCGCTTTCGCTGTACGGCAGGGTGTCATAGGCCTGACGCTCGCCGTTTTCCAGCTCACGGGTGCCGCGCGGGGCGCCGAAGTAAATGCCGCCGGTCAATTCACGGACGATGAGGATATCCAGGCCCGCAACGATTTCCGGCTTGAGGCTCGATGCATCAGCCAATTGCGGATACAGGATCGCCGGGCGCAAGTTGCCGAACAGACCCAGTTGCGCACGGATTTTCAGCAGGCCGCGCTCGGGGCGAATGTCGCGCTCGATCTTGTCCCATTTCGGGCCACCCACGGCGCCCAGCAACACAGCGTCGGCCGCACGGGCGCGCTCCAGGGTTTCGTCGGCCAGCGGCACGCCATGCTGGTCGATGGCTGCGCCGCCGATCAGGTCGTGGGTCAGCTCGAAGCCCAGGTTGAACTTGTCACTGGCCAGCTCCAGCACCTTGACCGCTTCGGCCATGATTTCCGGACCGATACCGTCGCCTGGGAGAATCAGAATCTGCTTGCTCATGGGTTCCTCTTTCTTGTCTGTTGATGCCCCCGCAGGCGCACCCGGAAATATTCAGGTTACTTCTCGGCCCACAGCACCAGCACATCGGTGCTGAACGTGCCATCGGCTTCAATTTCAAAATAATCGCGTACTTCGGCGCCCATCGACTGCTGCAACTGGCGGATGGCCGCGCTCATTACCTGTGGCGTACGCATGCGCTCGATCCAGGAGCTGAACTCTAAACGCAAACGCTGACGCTGTGTGCTACGGGTATGCAAACCGGCTTCACTGACCTGACGCAGCCACTCGGCGGTTGAATAATCGCGCACATGGCTGGTGTCACGCAGCACCTCGACACTTTGCAGATAGGTGTCGAACAACGGGCTGCCGGGTGAGATCACATCGATAAAGGCCGCCACGCCGCCTGGTTTGAGCACCCGGCGCACTTCGCGCAGAGCCACGCCCAGATCACTCCAGTGGTGCGCCGAGTAACGGCTGAGCACATAGTCGAATTCGCCGTCGGCAAACGGCAAGCGTTCTGCCGCGCCGCAAACGGTGCTGATATTGCCCAGTTCGCGAGCGGTTGCAGCAGTACTGACTACATCGAGCATTTGCTGCGACAAGTCGTAGGCCACCACATCCTTGACCAGCGCCGCCACATGAAAGCTCACATGGCCGGCACCGCAACCCAGGTCCAGTACCCGCGCCTGCGACTTGTCCGCCAGTTCGGCCTGCAGCAAGGCGAATTCAGCACCTTGCGCATGCACGGCGCTGCTCAGATAAGCCGAGGCCTGCTCACCGAATTGCTTTTGTACAACCTGGTTGTGCCGGGCGGTGCTGGTCATGAAAACGTCCTTTTAATGCTCAAGATAGATGCAGCTTCCACAGGGCAACGCATTACAACTGTGGGAGCGGGCTTGCTCGCGATACAGACAACTCGGTGCATCTGGCTAATCGAGGTGATGCCATCGCGAGCAAGCCCGCTCCCACAGTTCTTCGATCAAGCGTCGCGAAACAACCACGGCTGGCTTGCGCGGTGCTTGCTCTCGAACGCGGCAATCGCATCACCGTCCTGCAAGGTCAGGCCGATATCGTCCAGGCCGTTGAGCAGGCAATGCTTGCGGAACGCATCAATCTCGAAGCTCAACACCTTGCCATCCGGGCGGGTCACGGTTTGCGCCTCAAGGTCGATCTTGAGCTGGTAACCCGGCTCGGCTTCAACCTGGGCAAACAACTCATCCACTTCAGCGTCGCTCAGGATGATCGGCAACAGGCCGTTCTTGAAGCTGTTGTTGAAGAAGATGTCGGCGTAGCTCGGCGCGATGATGCTGCGAAAGCCGTACTCTTCAAGTGCCCACGGCGCGTGCTCGCGGCTGGAGCCGCAACCGAAGTTTTCCCGGGCCAGCAACACACTGGCGCCCTGGTAGCGCTCGGCGTTGAGCACGAAATCCTTGTTCAGCGGGCGTTTGGAGTTGTCCTGGTACGGCTGCCCCACATCCAGGTAGCGCCATTCATCAAACAGGTTCGGGCCAAAGCCGGTGCGCTTGATCGACTTCAAGAACTGCTTGGGGATGATCTGGTCGGTGTCGACGTTGGCACGATCCAACGGCGCAACCAGACCGGTGTGCTGAGTAAAAGCCTTCATGCTGCGCTCCCTTCGATCAATTCGCGGACGTCGATAAAACGACCGTTTACAGCGGCGGCGGCGGCCATTGCCGGGCTCACCAGGTGGGTACGACCACCGGCGCCCTGACGGCCTTCGAAGTTACGGTTGGAGGTGGATGCACAATGCTCGCCGGACTCCAGGCGGTCAGGGTTCATCGCCAGGCACATCGAGCAACCTGGCTCACGCCATTCAAAACCCGCCTCCAGGAAAATCTTGTCCAGGCCTTCTGCTTCAGCCTGTGCCTTGACCAGCCCCGAACCCGGTACCACGATCGCCTGCTTGATGGTGGACGCCACTTTGCGGCCCTTGGCAATCACGGCCGCAGCGCGCAAGTCTTCGATCCGTGAGTTGGTGCACGAACCGATAAACACGCGATCGAGCTGGATATCGGTGATCGCCTGATTGGCGGTCAACCCCATGTACTTCAACGCACGTTCAATCGAGCCACGCTTGACCAGATCGGCTTCCTGAGCCGGGTCCGGCACGTTCTGGTCAACGGCCAGAACCATCTCGGGCGAGGTGCCCCAGCTGACTTGCGGCTTGATCTGCGCGGCGTCGAGTTCAACCACGGTATCGAACTTGGCATCGGCATCGGACACCAGGTCTTTCCAGGCTTCTACCGCCAGGTCCCATTCAACGCCTTTCGGCGAGAACGGACGGCCCTTCACATAATCGACCGTCTTCTGGTCCGCAGCCACCAGGCCTACACGGGCACCGGCTTCGATGGACATGTTGCAGATGGTCATGCGGCCTTCAACCGACAGGTCGCGAATCGCGCTGCCGGCGAATTCGATGGCGTGGCCATTGCCGCCCGCAGTGCCGATCTTGCCGATCACGGCCAGCACGATGTCCTTGGCGGTCACGCCGAACGGCAATTGCCCCTCGACCGAGACCAGCATGTTCTTCATTTTTTTCGCGACGAGGCACTGGGTGGCAAGCACATGCTCGACCTCGGAAGTGCCGATGCCGTGGGCCAGTGCACCGAAGGCGCCGTGGGTCGAAGTGTGCGAGTCGCCGCAGACCACGGTCATGCCCGGCAAGGTGGCGCCCTGCTCCGGGCCGATCACATGGACGATGCCCTGGCGCACGTCATTCATCTTGAATTCGGTGATGCCGTATTCGTCACAGTTGTCGTCGAGGGTTTGCACCTGCAGACGGGAAACCTGGTCGGCAATCGCTTCGATCCCGCCCTTGCGCTCCGGCGTGGTCGGTACGTTGTGGTCCGGGGTCGCGATGTTGGCATCGATGCGCCAAGGCTTGCGCCCGGCCAGTCGCAGGCCTTCAAAGGCTTGCGGCGACGTCACTTCGTGGATGATGTGACGGTCGATGTAGATCAGCGCCGAGCCATCGTCGCGCTGCTTGACCAAATGCGAATCCCAGAGCTTGTCGTAGAGCGTTTTGCCGGCCATCAGACGGTTTCCTCATCAGCTTCTTTTCTGTGCCAATAACCACTTGGCTTGTGAGGTCGATCCTATGGGGTTACAGTGAATAACTCAAATTCATAATTTTTATGCTTTGGATAACCAACAGGAATTCGAATAGATGGATCTCGCGAATCTCAACGCGTTTATCGCCATTGCCGAAACCGGCAGCTTTTCCGGTGCCGCCGAACGGCTGTTCCTGACCCAGCCGGCCATCAGCAAACGCATCGCCAGCATCGAGCAGCAACTCAAGCTCAGGCTGTTCGACCGCCTGGGCCGCGAAGTCAGCCTGACCGAGGCGGGCCGGGCCTTGCTGCCCCGCGCTTACCAGATCCTCAACGTGCTGGATGACACCCGCCGTGCGCTCAACAACCTCAATGGCGAAGTCAGCGGGCGCCTGACCCTGGCCACCAGCCATCACATCGGCCTGCACCGCCTACCACCGTTGCTGCGTGAATTCACCCGCACTTACCCCAAGGTCGCGCTGGATATTCAGTTCCTCGATTCAGAAGTGGCCTACGACGAAATTCTCCACGGTCGTGCAGAACTGGCGGTGATCACCCTCGCCCCTGAGCCTCACTCACTGATTCGCGCCGTACCTGTATGGGATGACCCGCTGGATTTCGTGGTGGCCCCGGAGCACAGCCTGACCCGGCAAAAAGCCGTGAGCATGGCCGATATTGCCCGCCACCCGGCGGTGTTCCCCGGCGGTAATACCTTTACCCACCATATCGTCCATCGTCTGTTCGAAGCACAGGGCCTGACACCCAACATCGCGATGAGCACCAACTACCTGGAGACCATCAAGATGATGGTGTCCATCGGCCTGGCCTGGAGCGTGTTGCCGCGCACCATGCTCGATGAGCAAGTGGCCTCGATTGCCCTGCCCGGTATCCAGCTGACCCGCCAGCTGGGGTATATCCTGCATACCGAACGCACCCTGTCCAATGCCGCCCATGCCTTTATGACCCTGCTCGACAGCCAGGTAGATACCCTGCCCGCACAAACGGACGACGCTCAACCCCCTATTCGGGTGAAATAATCCCGCGCATTTGGCCCGATAAAACTATAAGGACTCGCCATGCACGCTTCTGAAATTTTCATCCTCAGCGCCCGACGCACGGCCATTGGCACCTTTGGTGGCTCGCTCAAGGACGTGCCCCTGTGCGATCTGGCCAGCACTGCGGTAAAAGCCGCGCTGCAAAGCAGCCAGGTCGACCCCGAGCGTATCGGCCATGTGGTGATGGGCAACGTTATTCCCACCGAGCCCCAGGATGCCTATCTGGCGCGGGTTGCGGCGATGAATGCCGGGATTCCCAAGGAGACACCGGCCTACAACGTCAACCGCCTGTGCGGCTCGGGTTTGCAGGCGATCATTTCAGCGGCCCATACCCTGATGCTCGGCGACGCCGAATTCGCCATTGGCGCCGGGGCCGAAGCCATGAGCCGCGGCCCGTACCTGATGCCCGCTGCCCGTTGGGGCGCGCGCATGGGTGATACGCAGATGCTCGATTACATGTTGGGCATCCTGCACGACCCGTTCCACGGCATTCATATGGGCATCACCGCCGAGAACATTGCGCAGCGCAACAATATCAGCCGCCAGACCCAGGATGCGCTGGCGCTTGAAGACCAGCAGCGTGCCGCCCAGGCCATCGCCCGGGGTTATTTCGACAGCCAGATAGCCGCAGTCGAAGTACGCAGTCGCAAAGGCAGTGTGTTGTTCCAGCACGATGAGCACCCGCGTGCCACCACCCTGGAACAACTGGCGCAGATGAAACCGGCCTTCAAGAAAGACGGCAGCGTGACCGCGGGCAATGCATCGGGGCTCAATGATGGTGCGGCGGCGCTGGTGCTGGCCACTGGTGCGGCGGTACAGGCGGGCAATCTTGCGCCGATGGCGCGGTTGGTGGCCTACGCCCATGCGGGGGTAGAGCCAGAGTTGATGGGCTTGGGGCCGATACCGGCGACGCGGCTGGCGTTGAAACGGGCGGGGTTGAAGATCGAGGATATGGACGTGATCGAAGCCAATATCGCCTTCGCCGCCCAGGCTTGCGCCGTGATGCAGGAACTGGGCATGGACCCGGCCAAGGTCAACCCCAACGGCTCGGGCATCGCCCTGGGCCACCCGGTGGGCGCCACGGGGGCAATCATCGCGACCAAGGCCATCCATGAGCTGCACCGGATCAAAGGCCGCTACGCCCTGGCGACCATGTGCATTGGTGGCGGCCAGGGCATAGCAGTGATCTTCGAGCGGGTTTGATAATGCACTCGCTGGTGGGAGCGGGCTTGCTCGCGATTGAGGCGCCGCTGTCTGGCAGGCAAACCGCGGCGAGGCCATCGCGGGCAAGCCCGGCTCCCACAGACGGCGTCGTTACTCCTGCATGCGTCCGAACTTGCCCGACTGGAAGTCCACGAACGCCTGATGGATCTCGGCATCGGTGTTCATCACAAATGGGCCGTGCCCGACAATCGGCTCATCGATCGGTTCGCCGCTCAAAATCAGCAGCACCGCATCGTCGGTGGCCTGCAGGCGGATCTGCGAACCCTCACGCTCGAACAGCGCCAGCTGGCCTTCACGTACAACGTCCTGGTCATTGACCGTCACCGCACCGTGCAACACCACCAGCGCCGTGTTGCGCCCTTGATGCAGATCGAAGGTGGCCGACTTGCCTGCGTGCAGACGGATATCCCACACGTCGATGTCGGTAAAGGTGCGCGCCGGGCCGCGCTGGCCGTCGAATTCACCGGCAATCAGGCGCAATCGGCCGGCATCGTCCTTGAGCGCCAGGTCAGGGATATCCCTGTCGACAATGCCCTGATAACCCGGCGCAGCCATTTTGTCCTTTGCAGGCAAGTTGACCCATAGCTGCACCATCTCCAGCGGGCCGCCACTGCGGGCAAACGCCTCGGAATGGAACTCCTCATGCAGGATCCCCGATGCGGCCGTCATCCACTGCACATCACCCGGCCCGATCACCCCGCCGTTGCCAGTGGAGTCGCGGTGCTCGACTTCGCCCTTGTAGACAATGGTCACCGTTTCAAAACCACGGTGCGGATGCTGGCCTACCCCACGACGCTCTGTAGTGGGCGTGAATTCGGCAGGCCCGGCGTAATCCAGCAGCAAAAATGGGCTGATGTGTTTGCCCATGCTGTCGTAGGAAAACATCGTGCGAACCGGAAAGCCATCGCCGACCCAATGAGGGCGGGGCGCTTGGTAAACACCCAGAATCTTTTTCATGTTGCACCTCCTGTAAATCATGAGCACCACTATAGATTCGCCTCACCCGCAAGACTAGATAGGATTTTTGGCACTGTTCGTTCCACAAATAGAACAATGCAGCCCGCTCCCACAAGGGCTCGCCACTGCGGCCTGAAGCTGAAAACCAACTATTTAAGAAACCTGTTTCTGGTTTCTCAATCGCGCTGCGTCTAATAACTATTCCCATTAACAAAAAGACTTTTCCTACTTCGGAGCCTAGGCACGCGATGCAACAACCCAACTTGAGCCGAACCCCTCTTTCGATCGCCCTGGTGGCCTCGATGCTGCTGGCCACTTCCATTGCCCAGGCCGCGCCAGTGGCCTTGAACATCCCGGCGCAAGCGCTGGCCAGTGCGCTGAATGAACTGGGCAAGCAGGCCAACCTGCAAATCCTCTACAGCCCGGATCAGGTACAGGGCATCAAGTCGCGTTCGGTCAGCGGTTCGCTGGAACCGGTCAAGGCACTGGAGTCCCTGTTGCAAGGCAGCGGCATTGCCTGGCAGCTCAATGGCGATACGGTGATTTTGAACGCGCCCCAGGGCAAAGGCCTGGAGCTGGGCGCGACCAACATTACCGGTCAGGGCCAGGGCGACTTGCTGACCACCGAAGACACCCATGCCTATACCACCGGCGCCAGCAACAGCTCGACCAAACTGCCGCTGTCGCTTCGCGAAACCCCGCAGACCGTCACCGTAGTAACCCGCCAACTGATGGACGATCAGGCCGCCCAGAGCATTGGCGATGTGCTGCGCAATGCTCCCGGGGTGTCCACCCAGGCCTACGACAGCGAACGCATGGAGTATTCCGCTCGCGGCTATGCCATTACCAACTTCCAGTACGACGGCGTCAACACCCTGTATGACGGGGTATTCGATGAAGGCGCAACCAAGGTCGACATGGCCCTCTATGACCGCGTCGATATCGTCAAGGGTGCCACCGGCCTGCTCTCGGGCTCCGGCGAGCCCTCGGCCACGGTCAACCTGATCCGCAAAAAGCCGACCCGCGAGTTCAAGGCCTCGATCACGGCCAGCGCGGGCTCGTGGGACAACTACCGCACTGAAGGCGATATTTCCGGGCCGTTGAATGAAGACGGTAGCGTGCGCGGGCGCCTGGTGGCGGTGTATCAGGATGCTGACTCGTACCGCGATCACGCCTCGAAGAAAAACGACGTGTTCTACGGCATCATCCAGGCCGACCTCACCCCCGACACCCTGTTCACCTTCGGCATGGACTACCAGAACATCAAGCCGCGCGGCGCGTCCTGGACCGGCAACCCCTACTACTTTTCGAACTACACCAAGACCGACTTCAGCCGTTCGTTCAACCCGGCCACCGACTGGAGCCGGCGTGACGTGCAGATCCAGTCCACTTTCGCCTCCCTGGAACACCGCTTTGCCAATGACTGGAAGGTCAAAGGCACCCTCACCCAGCAAACCAACGACCACGACACCCTGCTCGCCTCGGCCAGCGGCGGCCAGCCTGACCCGGTCACGGGGGACGGCATGTTCTTCTATTGGGGCAAATGGGAAGGCCATCGTGTACAGAACACCTTCGACATCAATGCCAGCGGCCCCTTCAGCCTGTTCGGCCGTGAACACGAACTGGTGGTGGGCGCCACCTCACAATCGTCGCGCCAGACCGGCGCCACCTTTGACGGCACCCAGTTTGGCCTGGTGCCGGGGAGCATCTTTGACTGGAACGGCAAATATCCGCAGCCGGACTTCCCGAAAAACGGCAAGTACGAAACCAACCAGAACCAGAACAGCGCCTATATCGCCGCACGCTTCAAGCCGGCAGACGACTGGTCGATCATCCTCGGCAGTCGCCTGAGCGACTTCCAGTACAACAGCACCTACACCTACTACCAGCAGTCCAGCTCGTTCCAGGACAACAAGACCACGTCCAAGCAACACGGCAAGGTCACGCCCTACGCCGGGGTGGTGTATGACATCAACGATACCTACTCGGTCTACGGCAGCTACACCTCGATCTACAAACCCCTTATCGAGCGCAGCAGCTCGGGCACCACGTTGGCGCCCACCGAAGGCAACAGCTACGAACTCGGGGTAAAGGCTGAATACTTCGGCGGGCGTCTGAATGCCAGTGCGGCGGTGTTTCGCACCGAACAGAAAAACGTACCCATCCAGATTGGCACCAACGCAGAGACCAACCTGGGCATCTTTGAATCCCTGGATGGTGCCACCACCAACGGCATCGAGCTGGAGCTGGCCGGTGAGCTGATGCCGGACTGGAACCTGATGGCCGGCTACACCTACGCCCGGACCCGCGCCGACGATGGCGAACGTGTCTACGGCTACCCGCTGGAAACCACCAAGCCCGAAGACGTGGCGCGGGTGTTCACCACCTACCGCCTGCCGGGGGTGCTGAACAAGGTTACCGTGGGGGGTGGCGTGAACTGGCAGAGCCCGTTCTACGGCAAGATCTACAACGATGCCAAGGGTGACTACGACATCATCGAGCAGCAGAGCTACGCGCTGGTCAACCTGATGACCCGCTACGAGTACAACGAACACCTGACGTTCAACCTCAACGCCAACAACGTGTTCGATAAAAAGTACCTGTCGGGCCTGGGCAACTTCAACACCACCTACTACGGCGAACCGCGCAGCCTGATGCTGACATCCAGGTACACCTTTTAATCAACAGATCTCCCACAGGGCATGCATCGACACTGTGGGAGCGGGCTTGCTCGCGAAAGGCCAGTGCCATCGCGAGCAACCTGTATCAAGCACCCACGGCTTTTTTCAACCCCACCGGCTGCAAGTCAAAGCGGTCTGCCAGAAACGGCGTGACATCAAGCGGCAGCGGCTCGTGGCGCACCAGTGCATCGAGCATGACACCGGTGATCGCCGACGTCAGGATGCCGGTGCGAAAATGCCCGCACGCATTCAGATACCCCTCTACCCCCTGCATCGGCCCCAGGATCGGCAACTCATCGGGAGAACCGGGCCGCAGCCCGGCCCAGGTGCGCTTGAGGTTGGCGTCCTTGAGCTGGGGAATGCAGCGCATCGCCCCCTGTACCAGCCCGGTGATTTCAGGGAAGGTGGTGGTCACGTCGAAGCCCTTGTCTTCGGTGGTGCTGCCAATCAGGATTTCACCGTTATCTTTTTGCGCCAGGTAGCAATCACTGGTGGTCAGGCAGCCGTTGAGCAACTTGGGCATCCGCTCGGTCAGCACAATCTGGCCCTTGACCGGTGCCACAGGGATGCTCAGGTCGGTGGCCATCACACTGAGTTCTGCCGCCCAGGCACCCGCCGCATTGATCAGGGTTGTGCTGTGGAACGCGCCCTGGTTGTCAGTGCGCACACCGGTCACCTTGCTGCCCTGGCGCATGACCTCGGTCACGGTGGTGTTGAAGTACAGATCGACACCATTTTGCCGAGCCCCTTCGGTGTAGGCATCGGTCAGGCGGAACGGGCTCACCTGGTGATCGCACAAGAACTCCAGCGCACCTTGCGCATCATGGCTCACGCTTGGCTCTGCCTCGCGCAGCGCCGCCTGGTCGAGCCAGCGCACCTCATCGGCCAGATGGGGGATATTGGCGACAATATGCTCGGCATACAGGCGATCTTCATCGTCATAAATCACATACTTGAGCCCGGTGCGCTCGAACTTGAAATCCATCCCGTGGTTTTCCAGCAGCTCCTTGTGCAGGCCGGGGTACAGGGCATTGGATTGCAGGGCGAAATCGAAAAAACACTCCGGCAGGATATGCGGGGTGGTGGCGTCGACTATCACCGCCGAGCCCTGGGCCTCACGCTTGCGTTCGGCTGACATCATGCGGAAAAAGATCACCCCGCAGCCCAGCCCCACGGACTCGCCGATGGCCCACAGCCCGCCTGCCGACGCGCGGCTGGCATTGCCGGGGCGCTTGCAGTCGATCAGGGCGATTTTCAGGTCCTTGCGCCGGGACAGGTGATAGGCACAGGAAGCGCCAATTACACCGCCACCGGCGATGACAACGTCATAAGTCTTGATCATGTCAGGCATCCTTGCACGCATTGGTAAACGCCGAAAATGGCACGGGTTCCAGCGGAAAACGCGGGCGCAACCAGCCCACATCCTGGCGCCCGGTGGCCTCACGCAGGCGGTCACTGCAATAGCCGACACACATGCGCCCCTGGCAGTCGCCCATGCTCACCCGGGTGCGCATTTTCAGGCCGGCCATGTCCTGCACACCCTGGCTGAGGGCCAGGTCGATATCGGCGCGGGTCACATGCTCGCAGCGGCAGACCACGGTGTCCGCCTGGGGCAGGTCAATCTGGCGTGTGCCGCGGCGGGTATACCGATCAATCCCGCCGCGAAAGCGCATCAGGGTATTGAGCCTGGACAGGTACTCGCGGCGTTGTTCAAGCGCCTGTTTCTCACTCAGGACCCCACGCTGCAGCAGGATCGACAACGCGGCGATCCGCCCCGTGAGCATCGCCGCCTCGCCCCCGCGCATGCCCGTGACATCGCCGGCCAGGTGAATGGATGCCTGGCTGCTCTGCTGCCAGTTGTCGGCTTTGGCCGCCAGGTAACCGTCGACGTTGTAGGCGTGCTCCAGGCCCATCTGCTGGCTGAGCTGAGTGCGCGGAATAAAGCCATAGCCCACCGCCAGGGTATTGGCCTTCACCGCCTGCGCCTGGCTTAGGTCGGCCTGCCAGGTGCTGGAATAGGGGGCGACGACCACTTCGCTCAGCTCCCCTTCCCCAAACGCCTCCACCACGCCCCAGCCGTAATGCACGGCCACGCCATGACGCTTGAGGTAAACCAGCATGCTCAGGCCGTCGAGGAACAACTGCGGCTGGTTGAGCAGCGCCAGGCTTTGCTTGGCAATGCGGCCAAACTCGCACGCCTCATACACCCCGGCCACTTCCACACCCGCCGCGTGCAACTGGCACGCCACCAGCATCAGCAAGGGCCCGGTGCCCGCGATCAGCGTCGGCCCCTTGGGCTTGACGACGCCACTTTTGATCTGCAATTGCAGGCCGCCCAGCATAATCACCCCTGGCGTGGTCCAGCCCGGAAACGGCACGCTGCGTTCATGGCAACCGGCGCACAGCAACAGTTGATCGAAACCGACTTGCTGCAATTGCTCATGCTCGTCCAGCACTTGCAGGTTTTGCTGTCCCTGCCCGCCGACCACGCGATGGTTGAGGCGTACATCCACCAAGTGGGCAATGGCCGAAAATTCGCCGTGCAATTTTTGCAGCGCCGTCTTGTAGCGCTCGCCCAGGTAGTCGAGTTCAACACCGTCACGCAAAGGCCCGCGGTAAACCACACCGCCCAGGCGCGACGCTTCTTCAAGCAAGGTGCTTTGTACGCCATGCTGCGCCAGCTCTATCGCCGCCGACAGGCCCGCCGGGCCACCCCCGACAATCACCGTACGCGCGTTCATAGCACCAGCTCCTGGCTGGCGACACGGTTGATACCCGTCTCGACTTGCATGCCGGGCTTGACCACGGTCTGACAGGCGCGACGCTTGTGCCTGCCATCGATATTCACCAGGCAGCAGTAGCACACGCCCATGCCGCAATAAGCGCCCGTCATGCGCCCGTGATCATTGGGGGCCAATTGCCGCATGCCCACTGAGTTCAACACGCTGAGTACGGTCTCGCCCTGCGCGGCATTGACGGCCTGGCCATTGACCAGAATGGACATGTCGGCCTGCTTCAAGGGTTGGATATCGTACTGTCGCTTCAAGTCATCCATGTCTGTCATTCCTTTTTGTGGGTGTCGCTCGGTCAATCACTGGCACCTTGTGCCAGGACCGGTGACCTTAGCCTGCTTCTGAAAACAAACATTGATGCGTGCCAATAAAGGGCGCGTTTCATGTGTTTTTCAGCCATTGCCCTTACACTGGAGGCCCCTTGCACACTGGCGCGCTTATGGACCTCGACCTGGCCCGTACCTTCCTTGAAATCGTCCGCTACGGCAGCCTGGTGGGCGCGGCGGAAAAACTCCATGTCACCCAGACGGCTGTCACTGCCCGGGTTCACAAGCTGGAAAGCCTGCTGGGCGTGACCCTGTTTATCCGCAACCGCGCGGGGGCCAAGCTCACCCCCGAAGGCGAGGCCTTCGTGGTGTACGCCAACCAGCTGCTGCAAACCTGGGAGGCCGCCCGCCGCGACCTGCCACGGCCCGAAGGGCTGGATCAGTTGCTGCATATCGGCGGTGAGGTCAGCCTGTGCAACCCGCTGATCCTCAACTGGGCCAAAGCCCTGCGCCAGCACCTGACCACCCATGCCCTGCGCATCCAGATCAGCGATGCCGGGCAACTGCTGCGCCAGATTGAAATGGGCCTGCTGGACGCCGCCCTGGTCTATCAGCCCGCCTACTGGCCCGGGGTGCAGGTGGAGCAGTTGCTGGAAGAAAAACTGATCCAGATCCGCCGCCCCGAGCAGCCCGAGCCTTATGTGTATGTTGAATGGGGCGAAGGCTTTCGTCGTCAGCATGACGCCGCCCTGCCCGACAAAGCGCGAGCCGCCATCAGTTTCAACCTGGGGCCGGTGGCCCTGCATTACATTCTGGACAACGGCGGCAGCGGCTACTTCCGCACCCGCGTGGTCAAGAGTTACCTGGACAGCGGCGCCCTGGAACGGGTGCCCAAGGCCCCGGAATTCAGCTACCCCACCTACCTGGTGTACTCCCGCGAGCGTGACTGCGCCGCCTTGCAGGAAGGCATCGCGTTGCTGCGCGAGATCGTCAAGCAGGACAGCGACTGGTCGCAGCAGTGGGAGCCGGAAATTTAAGACGATCGGCCACCGATGAATGCTTTCAGCCCGAGGGCCAATCCCTTAGGCTGCGAGCGTTGAGCAACGCATAAAAACAATACAGGTGGCACATGACCGACCTTACCCGGACCCACGACAGCTGGCTGACTTCGTCCTCCCATCAACAGTGGCTGCGCGACCAGGGCCAGGCGCTGGTGGATTTCGCCAAGGCCGCCCGCGTGCCATCAGGCTTCGCCCAACTCGACCGGTATGGCCGCCGAGCGGACGATGCACCCGCCGACACCCTCACCACGGCGCGCATGGTCCACAGTTTTGCCCTCGCCCACATTCAAGGCCTGCCTGGATGCGCGCCGCTGATCGACCACGGCCTGGCGGCACTGGCCGGCCCGCTGCGCGACAGCGAGCATGGCGGCTGGTTTGCCAGCCCTGGCGCGCAGGACGGCAACAGCCGCAAGGCTGCATACCTGCATGCCTTTGTCGCGTTGGCCGCCAGCTCGGCAGCGGTGGCCGGGCGCGGTGGCTCGGCCGAGTTGCTGGGTGATGCGGTGGCCATTGTTGAAGGCCGGTTCTGGTCTGAGCCGCAAGGCGCCCTGCTGGAAAGCTTTGCCCGCGACTGGAGTGACTGCGAGGCGTATCGCGGAGCCAACAGCAATATGCATGGTGTTGAGGCGTTTCTGGCCCTGGCTGATGTCCTCGACGAAGACCTGTGGCTCGATCGCGCCCTGCGCATTACCGAGCGGCTGATCCACCAGCAGGCGGCGCAGTCCGGCTACCTGCCGGTGGAGCATTTCGATCACAACTGGCAGCCGCTGCCCGACTACAACCGCGATAACCCGTCAGACGGCTTTCGCCCTTTCGGCAAAACCCCGGGCCATGCCTTTGAGTGGGCGCGCCTGTTGCTGCACCTGGAGGCGGCACGCAAACAACGCGGGCTGCCGGCGCCCGAGTGGTTGCTGGCAGACGCGCGCCAACTGTTCGCCAGCGCTTGCCAGCATGGCTGGGCTGGCAATGGCGGAATCGTCTACACCCTGGACTGGAATCATCAACCGTTAGTGCGCGAGCGGCTGCACTGGGTTGTGGCCGAAGCGGCGGCTGCGGCGGCCGCGTTGCTGCAACGCACCGACGAGCCTGGGTATGAGGTGTGGTATCAGCAGTTCTGGGACTATATTGACCTGCACATGATCGATCGTGTGAATGGCAGCTGGCATCACGAACTGGGGGCCGACAACCTGCCATCGCAGACCATCTGGCCCGGCAAGCCGGACCTTTACCATGCCTACCAGGCCACCTTGCTACCCCGCTTGCCGCTGGCCATCAGCCTGGCCAGCGCGCTCAAGCTGCGGCGCTGAAAGCTGGCACACCGCGGCGAAGCCATCGCGGGCAAGCCCGGCTCCCACAGGCATTGCGCCGATCTTGTGGGAGCGGGCTTGCTCGCGATTCAGGCGATACGATCAGTCAGGCATACCGCGGCGCGGCCATCGCGGGCAAGCCCGGCTCCCACAGGCATTGCGCCGATCTTGTGGGAGCGGGCTTGCTCGCGATTCAGGCGATGCGGTGCATCAGGCACATCACCAGTCGTATTGAACCTCCAGCGATGCCGTGCGCTGCTGGCCGTAGTAGCAGCCGAAGCTGTAGTTGCACGAGGACACATACTCGCGATCAAACAGGTTCTGCACGTTCAGGCGGGTGCTCACACCCTTGAAGCTCGCATCCAGCGCCGCCAGGTCGTAGCTGAGCGTGGCGTCATACACCACAAACGACGGCGTCTTGAAGGTGTTGTCCGAATCCCCGAAGTTTTTCCCGGTATACCGCGCACCACCGCCCAGGGTCACGCCTGCCAGCGCCTGGCCGGTAAAGTGGTAGTCCGCCCACACGCTGGCCGCCCACGGCGATTGCGCCTCGCTGCGGTTGCCTTCATTGCCGTAGTTGGACTTGGTGTAGAACACGTCCAGATATGACACCGACGCAATCAGGTCAATGTTGTTGAAGCTGCTTTTACCTTCAACTTCAATGCCTCGCGACCTGACCTCACCTGCCTGAACCTGATACTCCAGATACTCAAGGTCACCGGTCAGGACGTTCTGCTGGGTGATCTCGAACACCGAGGCAGTGAGCAGGCTGGAGTCGTTGGGCTGGTATTTGACCCCCACTTCATATTGCTTGCCCGTCATCGGCGCGAACGCCTTGCCACCCCGGGCCGGCGCCGCAGTGCCCACCGACGGCAGGAAGGATTCGGTATAGCTGATATACGGCGCCAGGCCGAACGAGGTGACATAGGTCAGGCCCACACGCGCGGTGAACTTGTTGTCGTCCTGACTCTCCCGGGAGTTGGCCAGCAGGTCGTTGTTCTCAACCCTGGCCCAGTCCTGGCGCCCGCCAATGGTGAGGATCACGTTGTCCAGCTTGATCTGGTCCTGCACATACAGGCCGGTCTGCTTGACCTTGTTGTCCCATTGGGTGGTCAGGGTCGGCACGCCCAGGGTGCGGTAGTTGGTGGGGTTGTAGAGGTCGATGATCTCGCTGCCGGACAGGTTGTAACCCTGATACTTGCGAGTGAAATCACGGTAGTCCAGGCCCACCAGCAAGGTGTGCTGCAAGGGGCCGGTGACGAAGTCGCCCTGCAGGTGGTTGTCGAAGCTGTACGAGCTGTTCTGCTGGCGCCAGTCCAGCTTGGTGCGGCTGGCATGGGTGTCGGTAGCACCGTCCGGGGCAGTGACAAAACGGTTGAGGTAGAAGCCCTTGTAGCGGTCATTGACGTCGATGTAGCTCAAGCTCTGCCTGTAGGTCATGACCTCGTTGAAGGCATGGGAAAACTGGTAGCCGAGCACATACTGGTCGCGCTTGTAGTCGTTCCATTTCGAGTCGCCCGAAAAGAAGTCACGATCGATCTTGTTGCCCTGGGAGTTGCGGTACAGGCTGCCCACGGCTGGCAATGACTGATAGTCGGCCAGGGCATCATCCCGTTGCAATTGCGCGTACACCGTCAGCTCGGTGCTGTCATCGGGCGCCCAGGTAAAACTGGGCGCCAGCAGCATGCGCGAATCTTCGGTGTAGTCGATTTGTTCGCTGCCGTTGTTGCCGACGCCGATCAGCCGGTAGCTCAGGGTTTTGGCGTCGTCCAGCGGGCCGGTGGTGTCGAAGGCCAGGTTGTAGCGGTCAAAACTGCCGGTACCGACCTTGACCTGATGTTTGGCCTCGGTGCTCGGGCGCTTGGACACCATATTGATCATGCCCCCCGGCTGGTTTTGCCCGTAAAGCACCGAAGACGGGCCCTTGAGCACTTCGATGCGTTCCAGGGTATAGGGGTCTATTTGCGGGGTGCCGCCCAGGCTGCCCGCCGAAGGCAGATAGGCACCGTCAAGGTAGAGCAACGTCGGGGCAAAGCCGCGGCTGGTGATTTCGTCGGCAATGGTGTTGCGGTCGGTGTAGCCGTTGGTGCTCAGCCCCGGGGTGTAGCGCAGCGCCTGGGTCAGGTCGCGGGCGCCTTGCTCTTGAACCTGGTCGGCGGTGACCACGTTGATGGTCTGCGGGATTTCCAGGATCGGCGTGTCGGTCTTGGTGGGGGTGGCCGAGCGGGTGGCGACAAAGCCGTCGACGTGGCCACGGCCATCCTCGCCAACACGCGCCGATACGTTGGTCGCGCCCAGATTCAACGCCCCGGCCTCGGCATGCGGGTACACACTCAGGGCGCCGCTGTCGGTCACGCTCAAGCCCAGGCCACTGCCCGCCAGCGCACGTTCAGCGGCCTGTTGCGGGGTGTACATGCCATTGACCGGCGCAGAGGTCTTGCCCTGCAACAAGGCCGGCGCCACCGACAGGGTCAGGTTGCTGTCCCGGGCGATGCGGCTCAGGGTCACGCCCAGAGGCGCGGCAGGCAGGTCAAAAAAGCGCGTGGCGCTTTGTTCGCCGGGCATGACCTCAGCACGCGCGCCTTGCGGATGGCAGGCAATGCTCAGGGTAATGGCCAGCGCCAGCAGGCAGGTTTTCGGTTGAGCGTACGGCATGGGGCGTCCTTTCTCGTTGCAAGGTAGGCAGTTGTAACCTTGACCAACGAGAAAGGCGTTCCCCTCACCCTATTTGCAATTAATTCGCATTCGGATGTTTTTACCGGCGCACCTCGATCAGGGTCAGCCACGGTCCGTAGCGCGTGACCTTGATCGGCAGGGTTTGCGCCAGCGTATTGAGGGTTTGCGCGGTATTGTCCAGCGCGAATACGCCGAACACTCGTACCCGCGCTGCTTCAGGGCTGATGCGCAGCATGCCGGTCTGGTAGGGCCGCAGTGCCTCGACCAGGGCCGACAACGGTTCATCATGCAGTTCGACGCGGCCCTGCAGCCAGTCGGTCTGGCTGCGCGAGGTCGGGGTTTGCGGGTCGATCTGGGTGGCGGTGAACGACACCGCCTGACCGGTTTCGATGCGCCGCTGCTGACCGCCCAGGGTGTCCAGTAGCACGCTGTGTTGCTGCACGCTGGCCAGGCTTTCATCGCTGCCCTGGCGCACCATAAAGCGCGTACCCAGCGCCTGCACCTGGCCCTGGGCGGTGGTGACCACAAACGGCCGCTTGGCATCGGCGGCCACCTCCACCTGCAGCTCGCCTTCACGCAGGCGCACGCGGCGCTGGCCGTTGCTGAACTGGATATCCACCGCGCTGCGGGCATTGAGCGTCAGCAGGCTACCATCGGCCAGTTCGACCGTCTTGCGCTCGCCGGTGGCCGTCTGGTAATCGGCCGTCAGGCCTGCCAGGGGCGTGACGCGGTCCACCAGGCCTGCTCCAGCCAGGCCCAGCAGCAACAGCAGCAGGCCACCTTGCAGGGTCTTTTTACCGGGCGTTACAGTGCTGGCCAGCAGGGCCCGGCGCGCGGCTTGCAACTGCCCGGGGCTGCGCCGCTCCACCGCATGCAGGTCAGCCACCGGGGTTTTCAGCACCCCCGCGACCCGCTGCCAGGCTGCCAGGTGCGCGGGGTTCTCGGCCAGCCAGGCCTTGAACACCTGGCGCTCCGACGGGCAGGCCTGGCCGGACTCCAGACGCAGCATCCAGTCAATGGCGGCACGGGTGACCGGATCTACCTTGGCTGTACTCATGGGCACTCCGCCGTCTGCGACAGGCAATGAACAAAGGCGCGGCGCAAATCGCGCTCCACCGTGGCCAGCGACACGCCCAGCAACTCGGCGATGGCCTGCTGGGGCATGCCTTCGAGGCGATTGAGCAAAAAGGCGCGCTTGACCCGCGACGGCAAGCCTTCCAGCACGCGGTCGATGGCTTCGATCGCCTCGCGCACCAGGGCAATGTCTTCGGCGGAGGGGGCGAAGGCTGGGGGCAGCTCGGCCAATTGCTCGAGGTAGGACTGCTCCAGCTTGCGCCGCCGCCACAGCGAACACAGCAGGCGCCGGGCCACGGTGCTCAGGTAGGCGCGAGGTTCCCGGATACGCTCCAGTTGCCGGGCGTCCCAGGCGCGCAAGAAGGTGTCCTGGGCCAGATCAGCCGCATCCTGCGGGCAACGCACCTGTCGCGACAACCAGCCGCGCAGCCACGCATGATTGTCGTGATACAGGTTCGCCAGCAGGCTTTTGGGATCCACAGGGCTAGACACGATAGATAACCATACTTAAATAGCAATAAGTCGCATTATCGTCGGATCAAGCCTAAATGCAAGCCGTGTGGGAGCGGGCTTGCTCGCGATTAAGGCGATGCGGTCAGTCAGGCACACCGTGGCGCTACCATCGCGGGCAAGCCCGGCTCCCACAGGAATTGCGTCGACCTTGTGGGAGCAGGGCCTTCAGCGACCGCCGCCCAGGTCCAGGAAGGTGCCCGTTGTGTAGGAGGCCTTGTCCGAGAGCAGCCACACAATGGCTTCTGCCACTTCTTCGGGGCGCCCGCCACGGCCCATCGGGATCAGCGGTTCAAGTTTGCTGACTCGCCCCGGGTCGCCACTCAGGGCGTGGAAGTCGGTGAAGATATAGCCCGGGCGCACGGCATTGACGCGGATCCCTTCCCCCGCCAGTTCCTTGGACAAGCCCAGGGTGAAGGTGTCCAGCGCGCCCTTGGAAGCGGCATAGTCGACATATTCGCCGGGCGAGCCCAGGCGTGCAGCCACCGATGACACATTGACGATATTTCCGCCCTGCCCGCCGTAGCGCGGCGACATGCGCAGCACCGCATGTTTGGCGCACAGGATCGGCCCCAGCACGTTGGTCTTTAGGGTGTGCATGATGCGCAGGTCGGTCAACTCGTCGACCCGCGACTTCAGCCCCACGGTGCCAGCATTGTTGACCAGCGCCGTCACCGGCCCCAGTTGTTCATCGACGTCAAGAAACAGGCGAATGATTTCTTCTTCGTCACTGACATCGGCACGCACGGCAATGGCCTTGGCACCGAGGGCGCGAACCTGTGCCAGCACCTCATGGGCGGCGGCATCATCGGTCAGGTAGTTAATGCAAATCCGATAACCCTGCCTGGCAGCCAGCAAGGCAGTGGCAGCGCCTATACCGCGGCTGCCGCCGGTGATCACGATGACTTTATCCATAAATACGTGTTCCCCTTACACCGATCCAAATCTGGCTGCCAGAATAACCGCGAAGGCGCGGTTTTGTCAGGTCGCCGTCTTGTTGTCTGGCTCGACGGGCCTGGCACTGTGGATATCCGCCATAAACTGTTCCGCCGGCAAGGGCTCGCCCAGTAGAAAACCCTGCAGGGCGTCACAGCCAAGGGTAGTCAAAAAGCTTTGCTGGGTATCGGTCTCCACCCCTTCGGCAACGATGCGCAAACCCAGGGCCTGGCCCAGCGCGACAATGGCCGAGACAATCGCCGCATCGTCGCTGTCGTGCTCCAGGTCGCGCACAAAGCCGCGGTCGATCTTCAGTTCATTGGCGGGCAGGCGCTTGAGGTACATCAGGCTGGAGTAGCCGGTACCAAAGTCATCGATGGACAGGTCCACGCCCATTTGCGACAAGCGCTGCAACACCACCATGCTCGCGTCGGCATCGCTCATGGCGGTGGTTTCGGTGATTTCCAGGGTCAAGCTGTTGGCGGGCAACTGATGGCGCTCCAGCGCGGCGACCACGCTGTCGACCAGGCCGGAATAACAGAACTGCAATGCCGACAGATTGACCGCAATGCGCCAGTGGCTATAGCCCTGGTCGAACCAGGCGCGCATCTGCCGGCACGCTTCATTGAGCACCCAGTCGCCGATGGGGATGATCAGGCCGGTTTTTTCCGCCAGGTCGATAAAGTGTTCCGGCAGCAGCAACCCCTGCTGCGGGTGCTCCCAGCGCAACAGCGCTTCAGCCCCCACCGGCTGGCTGTTGCTGGCGTCGAACTTGGGCTGGTAATGCAGACGAAACTGCTGCAGCTCCAGGGCCTGGCGCAAGTCCTGCAGCAGTTGCAATTGCTTGCGCGCATTGGTGTTCATCGAGGCGTCGAAAAAGCTGTAGCCGTTCTTGCCGGTGCCCTTGGCGTGGTACATCGCCGCGTCGGCGTTCATCAGCAGCTCCTCGGCGGTCAAGCCATTGCCGGGGTACAGCGCGATGCCGACACTGGCGGAAATCAGCAACTCATGCTCATCGACGCGAAACGCCCGGGACAGCAGGCTGACCTGACGCGCCGCCACTTGCGGGGCATCGTCAGGCTCAAGCAGGCGCACCAGCAGCACGAATTCGTCACCGCCAATGCGCGCCAGGGTGTCCTGGCTGCGCAGCTGCTCGCGCAAGCGCAAGGCGACCTCGCGCAGCAGGCGGTCGCCCAGGTGATGACCAAAAGCATCGTTGACCGGTTTGAAGCCATCGAGGTCGATAAACATCAGCGAAAAACAGCCGCCCTGCTCCGCCACCTTGTTCATCGCCTGGCCGATGCGGTCGGCCAGCAGGATGCGATTGGGCAGCCCGGTGAGGGTGTCGTGCAGCGCCAACTGGGTCAGTTCTTCGTTGGCCAGGGTCAGGGAATCTGCCAGGGCGGCAGTACGCGCATCGAGGCGGGCATCGAAAATCGAGGTCAGCAAGGCGATCACCAGTACCGCCAGGCTGGACACCAGCACCAGATTGTCCAGGCCGTTTCCGCTCAAGCCGTCGATGGCGGCACCGCAAAAACTGCCGATGGGAAAATTGGCAGCGGCCATGCCGGTGTAGTGCATGCCGACAATCGCCAGGCCCATGATCACCGCAGCGCCACCGCGCATCAGCCGTACATAGGGGGTTTGCCTGCGCAAGCGAAAGGCGATCGCCAATGCGGCCGCCGAAGCCCCCACGGCAATCACCAGCGACAGGCCGAACAGCGTCGGGTCGTAGTCGATACCCGGCTGCATGCGCAACGCGGCCATGCCGCTGTAATGCATGGCACTGATCCCTGCGCCCATGATCAGGGCACCGAACAGCAACTGCAGGGCCGGCAACCGTGGCTGACTGACCAGCCACAAGGCAAAACCCGAAGACAAAATGGCTACCAGCAACGACCACAGGGTCAGCCCCAGGTCGTAGCCCAGTTCAAGGGGCAACTGCAGGGCGAGCATGCCGATAAAGTGCATCGACCACACGCCAAAGCCCATTGCCAGCGCTCCGCCGCCGATCCACAGATACACGGTACGCCCCCGCGCCGTGGCGATGCGACCGCTAAGGTCAAGGGCGGTGTACGACGCCAGGATGGCGACACACAGGGAAATCAGAACCAGCGCGGGGGAGTAACTAGCAGAAACCATGGGCCTTCTCGTGAACAGATGCCGAACAGCGTCCATGCCCGGTAAAGAAGCGCAATTGTACTGCTTCCCTGCTTTTACGCACCTATCCGCGCGACTAAATCCTTAAGCCCCATGCCCTACCAGTGGGAGCCGGGCTTGCCCGCGATGACCGCACCGCGGTATACCTGATTGACCGTATCGCCTGGAATCGCGAGCAAGCCCGCTCCCACAAGATCGGCGCAATGCCTGTGGGAGCCGGGCTTGCCCGCGATGGCCGCACCGCGGTATGTCTGACTGACCGCTTCGCCAAAATCGCGAGCAAGCCCACTCCCACAAGATCGGCGCAATTTCTGTGGGAGCCGGGCTTGCCAGCGATGGCCGCACCGCGGTATGCCTGATTGACCGCATCGCCAAAATCGCGAGCAAGCCCGCTCCCACAAGATCGGCGCAATGCCTGTGGGAGCCGGGCTTGCCCGCGATGGCCGCGCCGCGGTATGCCTGATTGACCGCATCGCCAAAATCGCGAGCAAGCCCACTCCCACAAGATCGGCGCAATTTCTGTGGGAGCCGGGCTTGCCCGCGATGACCGCACCGCGGTATGTCTGACTGACCGCGGCGCCTCAATCGCGGGCAAGCCCGCTCCCACAAAGAAACTGCTCCCCCTGCCTTCAGTTCAACTCAAACAACCCCGCTGCCCCCATGCCGCCGCCGATGCACATGGCAACCACCACAAACCGCGCGCCACGGCGGCGACCTTCAAGCAGGCTGTGCCCCACCATCCGTGCACCCGACATGCCGAACGGATGACCAATGGCAATCGCCCCGCCATTGACGTTCAGACGGTCATTGGGAATCTGCAGAAAGTCACGGCAATGCACCACCTGGCAGGCGAACGCTTCGTTGATTTCCCACAGGTCAATATCCGACACCGTCAGGCCAAAGCGCTTGAGCAACTTGGGAATCGCATACACCGGGCCAATGCCCATTTCTTCCGGCGCGCAGCCACTCACGGCAATCCCGCGGTACACACCCAGGGCTTCGATTCCACGTTGTCTGGCTTCGCCACGGCTCATCAGCAAGACCGCAGCGGCTCCATCGGAAAACTGCGAGGCGTTGCCTGCAGTAATGAACTCACCCTGTTCAATCCACTTGCCGTCTTTCCACACCGGCTTGAGGCTCGACAGATCTTCAAGAGTGGTGGAGGGACGGTTGCACTCGTCACGGTCCGCGATTACCTCCTGATGACCGCTGGGCTTGCCTTCCTTGTCAAAGCACAGCTTGCGCGCTGCCAGTGGCACGATCTCATCGGCAAACAGGCCTTCAGCCTGGGCCGCGGCCGTGCGCTGCTGGCTCTGCAGAGCATACTGATCCTGCACTTCGCGGCTGATGTTGTAGCGCCGGGAGACGATTTCGGCGGTTTCGAGCATCGGGATATACGCCGTCGGCATGCACTCAAGCACGGCCTCAGACTGGGCGCGGTAAGTGTTTTTGTACTTGTTCTGGGTCAGCGATAGCGACTCCACGCCACCGGCTACGGCTATCTTCATTTCGCCGGTCATGATGCCGTTGGCCGCCACGCCGATACTCATCAGGCCCGAAGCGCACATGCGATCGAGCGCCATGCCCGGCACGGTATCGGGCAAGCCGCCGGTATAGGCACACAGGCGCCCGATATTGTAGCTCTGGGTGCCCTGCTGGGCGGCGGCGCCCATGATCACGTCTTCCACCGAGCCCGGCTCGATACCCGCGCGCTCGACGACGGCACGTACCACGTGGCCGCCCAGCACCGGCGCTTCGGTATCGTTGAACGAGCCACGGAAGGACTTGGTCAGGGCCGTGCGGGCGGTGGATACGATCACAACGTCATTCAAATTCATATTCAAGGCTCACTGTTCAAGAGGGTTGAAGGTGTAGCGGCTGATGGTGTCCACCACACAGCCGGGGCGTTCGCTGCCTTCGATTTCGACGCTCATGCGCACCACTGCCTGCACGGCCTGGCCCAGTGTTTCGACCCGCATCACCTGGCCATGGCCACGGATTCGCGAACCGACCTTGACCGCTGCCGGGAAGCGCAGCCGGTCAGTGCCACAGTTGACGCCCATGGCCAGATTTTCGAACTGCATCAGTTGCGGCATAAACAGATTGGCCAGCGCCAGGGTCAGGTAGCCGTGGGCGATGCAGGCCCCGAACGGCCCGCTGGCGGCGCGCTCAGGGTCGACATGGATCCACTGATGATCGCCGGTGGCCTCGGCAAACAGGTTGATCCGCTCCTGGGTCAGCAACAGCCAGTCGGTGCGCCCCAGATCCAGGCCCTCGGCCGCCAGCAACTGCGCGGCACTGCTGAAAGTCGTGCTCATACTCTGTGCCTCACGCTTGTTGCGAGCTGACAGGCAGCACTTCGCCGACCATATACGAGGCGTAGTCACTGGCCAGAAACACCATGACATTGGCCACTTCCCAGACTTCGGCGGCGCGACCAAAGGCTTC
>Ga0302347_1001705_pt1 | contig 25322 bp, 20 predicted proteins | sample PhyWR1_FD_202178 | JGI IMG/M metagenome (GOLD analysis project Ga0302347, IMG submission 202178) | Leaf surface microbial communities from wheat plants in UC Gill Tract Community Farm, Albany, California, United States - DLSL W.R1 (v2)... | ecosystem: Host-associated > Plants > Phyllosphere >...
GGTTCTGCGAAGAGGCCAATATCCCGGCCACTTACGTGATAGAGATTGTCGAACACGGAATTATCGAACCTCAGGGCCGCACGCCTGACGTGTGGCGTTTTGAAGACTACGAACTGGTTATCGCCAGGCGTGCGGCCAAGCTGCGTGATGATCTGCAGATGGAATGGGAAGGCGTGGCGCTGGCGCTGGATCTGCTCGAAGAAGTGCAGCAATTGCGTGCTGAAAATCAGCGATTGAAGCAGCAGCTGGGGCGGTTTGTGGCGCAATAGCTGAAGCCTGCCCACAGGCTTTGTGGGAGCTGGCTTGCCTGCGATGGTATCGGCGCGGTGTTCCTGTTGAACCGCGGCGACTGAATCGCGAGCAAGCCCGCTCCCACAGAGAGCGTTTGCAGATGGCTCAGGCGTTTTTGGGCAACACCACCGTAAACGTCGTGCCCTCGGCTTCGGTCGAGGTCACGTCGATGCGGCCCCCGTGCGCGTCCACCACTTCTTTGATGATAAACAGCCCCAGGCCCAGGCTGGTCGACGTACCCGGCTGGCTCAGGTCTTCGCTGGGGCTGCGCACCAGCGGGTCGAACAGGGTGCCGATGGCATCCTCGGCGATGGGCATGCCGACGTTGTGTACGCGCAAGGTCACGGCTTCGCTGTCCCCGCTCAGGTGCAAGGTCACCTTGCCCCGGCGCGCCCCGTGCTGCAGGGCGTTGCCGATCAGGTTTTGCAGCAGTTGCCCCAGCCGGCGCGGGTCCCAGTGCCCTTGCACATCACCCTCGACCTGCAGCGTCGGGGCGCAATCCGGTTGCCCGGCGCAGGCTTCGTCCAGCGCCGCCTGGCAGGCCTGGCCCAGGTCCATCGCCCGCGGCTCGATCGGCAGGCTGGTACCCAGGCGGCTGCGCACGAACTCCAGCAAATCATTGACCATCGCGCCCATGTGCCGCGCGCCATTCTTGATCGCCAGCAGATAAGGCTGCGCCACAGGATCGAGGCGGGTTTTGCGTTCAAGCATTTCGCTGGACATGCTCACCGCCTGCAACGGTGCACGCAGGTCGTGGCCGAGGATGGCAAGGAAGATGTCCCGCGAGCGGTTGACCTGTTCGGCATAGGCCGCCGTGGATTCGGCCAGTGCCTGATCGATGGCTTCGTTGAAGCGGATCATGTCCTGCATATGCGACAGGGCGGGCGCGTCGATGCTGGCGACCCACAAGCGGATCACGCAGGCGCGCAGATGGCGGAATTCCGAAGTCATCTGCACCAGGTCAAAGCCCACCGTGTGCCGCAACTCGCCGTGGCTGGCGGCGGCTTCGTCCAGGGCCGGGCTGGTTTCGGGGCCTTCGCCCTCAGCCTTGGCCTGCTGCTCGCTGGCGGTTTGGGCGGTGTTCATGTCCCGCGAGGCAGCCAGCAGGATTTCCCTGGCATGGTCGCGCAGCGCCACGCTGTTCATGGTCTCGGCAGCCGGGGTGATGGTCTCGGCAAACTGCTCCCATTCATCGACGATACGGTCAACATTGAGCACGATGAATTCAGATAGGCCCATGACCCCACATACCTTGCTGCAAGAGCGGTTGTAATGAAAAGTGACGCATCTTAACGTCAATTCCGTATTTTCAATACAACCGCCAATCCCCTGCAAATACGGGCTGTCAGAACAGAAAGTAGCGCTGTGCCATCGGCAGCACGTCGGCCGGTTCACACCACAGCAATACACCATCGGCCTTGACCTGATAGGTCTGCGGGTCGACCTCGATTTCAGGCAGGTAGCCGTTGTGGATCAGGTCCTTTTTCTGTACATCCCGGCAGCCCTTAACCACCGCAATTTGCTTTTGCAAACCCAGCGCTGCCGGCACGCCTGCGTCAAAGGCGGCCTGGCTGATAAAGGTCAGGCAGGTGGCATGGCGCGAGCCGCCGTAGCTGGCGAACATCGGGCGATAGTGAACCGGTTGCGGCGTGGGGATCGAGGCGTTGGCATCGCCCATCAGGCTCGACGCAATAGCCCCGCCCTTGATGATCAGCGTCGGTTTGACGCCGAAGAACGCCGGGCGCCACAGCACCAGGTCAGCCCACTTGCCCACTTCCACCGACCCTACTTCATGGCTTACGCCGTGGGTGATCGCCGGGTTGATGGTGTATTTGGCGATATAGCGCTTGGCGCGGAAGTTGTCGTTGCCAGGTGCATCTTCGGGCAGCGGGCCGCGCTGTTTTTTCATTTTGTCGGCAGTTTGCCAGGTGCGTGTGATTACTTCGCCGACGCGGCCCATGGCCTGGCTGTCGGAGCTGATCATGGAGAACGCACCGAGGTCATGGAGGATGTCTTCGGCAGCGATGGTTTCGCGGCGGATGCGGCTTTCGGCGAAGGCCACGTCCTCGGCGATGCTCGGGTCGAGGTGATGGCAGACCATCAGCATGTCGAGGTGTTCGTCGATGGTGTTGCGGGTAAAGGGACGGGTCGGGTTGGTGGAGCTGGGCAGCACGTTGGTCAGGCCGCAGGCCTTGATGATGTCCGGCGCATGCCCGCCACCGGCACCTTCGGTGTGATAGGTGTGGATGGTGCGGCCCTTGAAGGCGGCGAGGGTGGTTTCGACAAAGCCGGATTCGTTCAGGGTGTCGCTGTGGATCGCCACTTGTACGTCATACCGGTCAGCGACCGTCAGGCAGTTGTCGATGGATGCCGGGGTGGTGCCCCAGTCCTCGTGCAGCTTGAGGCCGATGGCCCCGGCTTCGACCTGCTCGATCAGCGGCTGCGGCAGGCTGGCGTTACCCTTGCCGGTAAAGCCCATGTTCATCGGGAACGAATCGGCGGCCTGGAGCATGCGCGCCATGTGCCACGGCCCGGAGGTGCAGGTGGTGGCGTTGGTGCCGGTGGCCGGCCCGGTGCCGCCGCCGATCATGGTGGTTACGCCGCTGTTGAGCGCTTCTTCGATCTGCTGCGGGCAGATAAAGTGGATATGGGTGTCGATGCCGCCGGCGGTAAGGATCATGCCTTCACCGGCGATCACTTCGGTGCTGGCGCCGATGGCGATGGTGACGTTGGGCTGGATATCCGGGTTGCCGGCCTTGCCGATGGCATGGATGCGCCCGTTCTTGAGGCCCACATCGGCCTTGACGATGCCCCAGTGATCGATGATCAGCGCGTTGGTGATCAGCGTGTCCACCACCTCGGCAGCAAGCAGCTGGCTCTGGCCCATGCCGTCACGGATCACCTTGCCGCCGCCGAACTTCACTTCTTCGCCATAGGTGGTGAAGTCCTGTTCGACTTCGATCCACAGCTCGGTGTCGGCCAGGCGAACCTTGTCACCGACGGTAGGGCCGAACATGTCGGCGTAAGCCTGACGGGAGATTTTCATGGTGCGTTCCTGAACATTAATTCGGATTTTGTGGGAGCGGGCTTGCTCGCGATGCGGGCGGCGCGGTTTGCCTGCATGACCGCGTAGATGCCATCGCGAGCAAGCCCGCTCCCACAGGGGGAAGGTGCGTTTCGGATCAATCCAGCTCGCCCATCACTCGCCCGGCAAAGCCGAACACCCGGCGCAATCCGGCCAGCTCCACCAGCTCTACTTCGCGGGTTTGGCCCGGCTCGAAGCGCACGGCGGTGCCGGCCGGGATGTTCAGGCGCATGCCGCGGCTGTCGCCACGGTCAAACATCAGGGCATCGTTGGTTTCGAAAAAGTGATAGTGCGAGCCGACCTGAATCGGCCGGTCACCACGGTTCGATACGCTCAGGCTGAGGGTGCGGCGACCCACATTCAGCTCGATGTCGCCTGCTTCAATACGGTATTCGCCCGGAATCATTGCGGCTCACTCAAGGTTTTGAAGTAGATGGCAGTCGGGCTGTAATGGCCGTCGGGGCTTTGGCAGTAGTTGGGCAGTTCGCCCACGCGGGTATAGCCCAGGGCGCTGTAGAAGTTCTCGGCGGGGGAGCCGGCTTCAGTGTCCAGGTGCAGCAAGCCGCGCTTGAGTTCGCGAGCGCCCTGTTCCAGGGCATGGATCAACACCTGGCCCAGCCCGCGGCGACGCACTTCATTGAGCACCAGCAGTTTTTGCACCTCGGCACGGTTCAGGCCGTTGGCCTTCTGGCACAGCGCCAGTTGAACGCTGGCCAGGACGCGCTGGTCTTCCACCAGTACCCAGAGCAGCAGGTTGCCTTGCTCCAGTTGCGCGTGAACTTCGTTGAAGTAGCGGCTGGCCTGGGGCTGGTCCAGGTCGTTCATGAACCCCACCGACGCGCCGTGCCCGACTGCATCGAGCAGCAACACGATCAAGTCATCGCGATATTGGGCAAAGCTCTGCGCCGTGACGCGTACTACCTGCTCGGCGTTCATTGTCCGGGCTCCTTGGGCGGCAGGGCGCCGGGGTTGAGCATCAGTTGCATAAAGGTCAGGTCGAGCCAGCGGCCGAACTTGATCCCCACCTGCGGCATGCGCCCGCTGGTGACGAAACCCAGTAGTTTATGCACATGGATCGACGCCGCGTTGCCGCCTTCGATGGCGGCCACCATCACGTGTTTGTCGCAGGCCCGGGCGCGTTTGATCAATTCGGCCAACAACTGTGGCCCGAGCTTTTTACCGCGCTGCTCGGGGTGGATATACACCGAGTGCTCGACGGTATGGCGAAAGCCCTCGAACGGACGCCAGTCGCCGAACGAGGCATAGCCCAGGGCGATATTGGCTTCGTCGACGATCACCAGGATCGGGTAGCCCTGGGCCTGGCGGGCGTCGAACCACTGTTGGCGGTTGGCCAGGTCGACGGTCTGTTCGTTCCAGATGGCCAGGGTGTTGAGCACCGCATCGTTGTAGATATCGCGAATCGCCGGCAGGTCCGCCGCGACTGCATCACGAATGACATAAGACATGCTCGGCCTCAGGCGATGGGTTGGTGGACGGTGACCAGCTTGGTGCCATCCGGGAAGGTGGCTTCGACCTGGATGTCGGGGATCATTTCCGGAATGCCTTCCATCACTTGGTCGCGGGTCAGCAAGGTGGTGCCGTAGTGCATCAGCTCGGCGACGGTGCGGCCATCGCGGGCGCCTTCGAGCAGCGCGGCGGAGATATAGGCGATGGTTTCCGGGTAGTTGAGAATTACACCGCGGGCCAACCGACGCTCGGCCAGCAGGCCGGCGGTGAAGATCAGCATCTTGTCTTTTTCGCGTGGGGTCAGGTCCATGGTCGGGTCCGTGTTCGGCAGTTAAAAATTGTGTTTGTGCTCAAAATAAAAAGCCCCTCACCCCAACCCTCTCCCAGAGGGAGAGGGAGCTGATCTGTGGTGCTACGCAAATCTGCTTTTGCCTTTAGTCCCCTCTCCCTCTGGGAGAGGGCTAGGGTGAGGGGCTCTTCAAGTACTCCAAATTCTCGGCGCCAATGCCTCGCGCCCCAGCAATGCCGGGCGCAGCAAGCGCCATAAATCAATCAGCCAGCTGCGCGCCTGCAAGGCTTCACCGGCCAGGCAGCGTGCAACCAGTAAACCCGGTAATTGAGTCAAATCCCCGCGCACCGGGTTGGCCAGCGAGCGGCAGCGCTCCAGCAGCTCGGCACTGATCTCACCTGTCACCAGCAGTGTGGCGAACACCGGGTTGCCGTCCAGGCCAATGGGTGAATCCAGCAGCCCGTCGCCGCCAGCAATGCGCTGGCGCTCGTGCCAGAGCAACTGGCCGTCGCGGCGGATATCCAGGTGCGACTGAAAGTGCCCGTGCTCAAACCGTTCGCCACTGGCCAGCCGCCCCAGCGCCACCATGTCCCAGTAAAACAGCCGGGCATCGCCTTCAAGTTCAATCCGGGTGGTGAGTTCGGCCTGGGCCGCGCTGAACACGATGGTCTCCTGTGGCAGCCATTCCAGGGTTGCGCCGGCGGCCACGTTCAATTCGACTGTCTGGTAAGCCGGGCCTGCCGCGCGATACCACTTGGCCGCGCCAGGACTGGTCAGTTGCGCCCAGGCACCGGGGCCGACGCTGGCGCTGATGTTCAGCTGGTCGCCCCCGGCAATCCCCCCCGGCGGGTGGACAATGATGTGCTGGCACACCTCGGGGCCTTCGGCATACAAGTGCTTTTGCACCCGCAGCGGTCCGAGGTGGCGGCGCAGGGTCGGCCGCGTGCTGTCGCCGAAACGGCCATAGCCCAGCTCCAGCTCGGCGAGCCAGCTGGGGGTGAACAATGCGGTGTTGGCCGGCAGGTTCATATGTAGGACTTTTCACCAAGTAGAGACGCAGATTAAATCGTTACCAGCCCGCGTACACCTTCTGTTTGCATATTTTCACCCCGGCCCTGCTGCACGATTTCGCCACGGGACATCACCAGATACTGGTCAGCCAGTTCTTCGGCAAAGTCATAAAACTGCTCCACCAGCAAAATCGCCATATCGCCGCGGGCGGCGAGCATTTTGATCACCGCGCCGATCTCCTTGATCACCGAGGGCTGGATGCCTTCGGTGGGTTCGTCGAGGATCAGCAGGCGCGGGCGACTGGCCAGGGCGCGACCGATGGCCAGCTGTTGCTGCTGGCCGCCGGACAAGTCGCCGCCGCGCCGATGCTTCATTTGCAGCAGCACCGGGAACAGCTCGTAGATAAATGCCGGCACCTCTTTGGCCTCGGCGCCGGGAAAGCGCGACAGCCCCATCAGCAGGTTTTCTTCCACCGTCAGGCGCCCGAAAATCTCCCGGCCCTGGGGCACATAGGCGATCCCGGCATGTACCCGCTGGTGGGGTTTGAGCGTGGTGATTGGCTGGCCTTCCCACTGCACGCTGCCTTCCTTGATTGGCAGCAAACCCATCAGGCATTTGAGCAGCGTGGTCTTGCCCACGCCATTGCGGCCCAGCAGGCAGGTGACTTCGCCGACTTTGACCTCGAATGACAGGCCGCGCAGGATATGGCTGCCGCCGTAGTACTGATGCAGTTTTTCGACGTTAAGCATGTTCAGATTCTCCCCATGCCCCTGTGGGAGCGGGCTTGCCCGCGATGGCATCACCGCGGATTGACTGACAGATCGCATCGCCTGAATCGCGGGCAAGCCCGCTCCCACCCAAGGCAGGCTTTCAGCGACCCAGGTAGACCTCGATCACCCGCTCGTCCGCCTGCACCTGTTCCAGCGAGCCTTCGGCCAATACGCTGCCCTGGTGCAGCACGGTGACGTGGTCGGCAATCGAGCCGACAAAGCCCATGTCATGCTCCACCACCATCAACGAGTGCTTGCCCGCCAGGCTCTTGAACAGCTCGGCGGTGAATTCGGTTTCGGCATCGGTCATGCCCGCCACCGGCTCGTCGAGCAACAGCAGTTGCGGGTCTTGCATCAGCAACATGCCAATTTCCAGAAACTGCTTCTGGCCGTGGGACAACAGCCCCGCAGGCCGATGGGCCGAGCCGCTCAGGCGGATGGTGTGCAGCACTTCACCGATGCGGTCCTTTTGCTCGCCGCTCAGTTTCGCGCGCAGGCTGGCCCATACCGACTTGTCGGTCTTTTGCGCCAGCTCCAGGTTCTCGAACACGCTCAGGGCCTCGAACACCGTGGGCTTCTGGAACTTGCGGCCAATCCCGGCCTGGGCGATCTGCACTTCGCTCATCTGGCGCAGGTCGAGGGTTTCGCCAAACCAGGCCTGGCCTTCACTGGGCCGGGTCTTGCCGGTAATCACGTCCATCATGGTGGTCTTGCCCGCGCCATTGGGGCCGATGATGCAACGCAGTTCGCCGACGCCGATGTACAGGTTGAGGTTGTTCAGGGCCTTGAAGCCATCGAAGCTGACGCTGATGTCTTCCAGGGTCAGGATGGTGCCGTGGCGGGTGTTCAGCCCCGACCCGGCGGCTTGCCCCAGGCCGATGGCGTCACGACTGCTGCCAGCGTCCAGCACGGGTTCGAGCATGAATTCGGCGGTCGGTGTGATTCTCATTGTTCGCCTCTTTTTTTCAGCAGACCAATCACGCCTTTGGGCAGGTACAGGGTCACGACGATAAACAGCGCGCCCAGGAAGAACAGCCAGTATTCGGGGAAGGCCACGGTAAACCAGCTCTTCATGCCGTTGACCACACCGGCGCCCAGCAACGGCCCGATCAGGGTGCCGCGCCCGCCGAGGGCGACCCATACGGCGGCTTCGATGGAGTTGGTCGGCGACATTTCACCCGGGTTGATAATGCCCACCTGCGGCACATACAAGGCCCCGGCCAGACCGCACAACACCGCGCTCAATACCCACACGAACAGCTTGAAACCGCGCGGGTCGTAGCCGCAGAACATCAGGCGGTTTTCTGCGTCGCGCAGCGCCGTCAGTACCCGGCCGAACTTGCTGCGCGCCAGCCGCCAGCCAAGGTACAGGCTGGCCACCAACAACAGCACGGTGGCGAAAAAAAGCGCGGCGCGGGTGCCCGGTTCGGTAATGCCAAAGCCCAGGATGCTGCGAAAGTTGGTAAAGCCGTTGTTGCCGCCAAAGCCGGTTTCGTTGCGGAAGAACAGCAGCATCCCGGCGAAGGTCAGGGCCTGGGTCATGATCGAGAAATACACGCCCTTGATCCGCGAGCGAAAGGCGAAAAAGCCGAACACCAAAGCCAGCAGGCCGGGAGCCAATACCACCAGGCACATGGCCCACCAGAAATGCTCGGTGCCGACCCAGTACCACGGCAATTCAGTCCACGACAAAAAGGTCATAAAGGCCGGCAGTTCATCGCCCGAGGCCTGGCGCATCAGGTACATGCCCATCGCGTAGCCGCCCAGGGCGAAGAACAGGCCGTGGCCGAGCGACAGCAGCCCGGCGTAACCCCAAACCAGATCCAGCGCCAGGGCGACAATGGCGTAGCAGAGAATCTTGCCCACCAGCGTCAGAGTGTAGGCCGAGACCTGTAACGGGCTGTCGGCGGGCAGCAGCGACAGCAGCGGCAGGGCCAGCAACACCAGCAACACCAACGCACCCGCCAGCGTAGTTACAGTGGGCCCGGCCTTTTGTGCAGCAGTGACCATCAGAGGCTGATTCATCAGTCGATCACCCGTCCTTTAAGCGCGAAGAGCCCCTGCGGACGCTTCTGGATAAACAGAATGATCAGTCCCAGAATCAGGATTTTGCCCAGTACGGCACCGATCTGCGGTTCAAGAATCTTGTTGGCAATGCCCAGGCCGAAGGCTGCATACACGGTGCCGGCCAATTGGCCGACGCCGCCCAGCACCACCACCAGAAACGAGTCGATGATGTAGCCCTGGCCCAGGTCCGGGCCGACGTTGCCGACCTGGCTCAGGGCCACGCCGCCGAGCCCGGCAATTCCCGAGCCGAGGCCAAAGGCGAGCATGTCCACGCGCCCGGTGGGCACGCCGCAGCAGGCGGCCATGTTGCGGTTCTGGGTAACGGCGCGCACGTTGAGGCCCAGGCGGGTCTTGTTCAGCAGCAGCCAGGTGAGCACCACCACGGCCAGGGCGAAGACGATGATCACCAGGCGGTTGTACGGCAGCACCAGGTTGGGCAGCACTTGCAGGCCGCCCGACAGCCAGGCCGGGTTGGCCACTTCGACGTTTTGCGCGCCGAACAACACACGCACCAGCTGGATCAGGATCAGGCTGATGCCCCAGGTGGCGAGCAGGGTTTCCAGCGGGCGGCCGTAGAGGTGGCGAATGATGGTGCGCTCCAGCAGCATGCCCACGGCTGCGGTGACGAAGAACGCCACCGGCAGGGCCAGCAGCGGGTAGAACTCGATGGCGCCGGGGGCAAAACGCTGGAACAGCAACTGCACGCAGTAGGTGGAATAGGCGCCGAGCATCAGCATCTCGCCGTGGGCCATATTGATGACGCCCAGCAGGCCGAAGGTAATGGCCAGCCCCAGGGCCGCCAGCAGCAGGATCGAACCCAGGGACAAACCACTGAACGCCTGCCCCAGCAAATCGCCGATCAGCAGTTTGCGTTTGACTTGCACCAGGCTGGTTTCGGCGGCGGTGCGCACCCCGGCATCGGCTTCTGCGCCCGGTTGCAGCAGGTTTTCGAGACGGGTACGGGCCAGCGGCTCGCCGGTTTCACCCAGCAGGCGCACGGCTGCCAAACGCACGGCCGGGTCGGGGTCGACCAGTTGCAGATTGGCCAGCGCCAGGCTCAGGGCGCTGTGTACATCGCTGTCGGTTTCGCCGGCCAGTTGTCGGTCGAGGAAGTGGAGTTGTGCCGGTTTGGCGGATTTTTGCAGTTGCTGCGCGGCGCTTAAACGCAGTTTGGGATCGCTGGCGAGCAACTGATGGCTGGCCAGTGCCGTGTCGATCAGGCCGCGCAGGCGGTTGTTCAGGCGCAGGGTTTTAACCTGACCGTCTACTGTGACCTGGCCCTGTTGCAGGCTGTTGATCAGCTCTACGCGGGCGGGAACCGGTTGGGCCGCCCAGCTTTCCAGCAGTTGGGCCTGTGCGGAATTGTTGGCTGCTGCGAAGTCGCTGGCGTCATCGGCGAAGACGGCCAATGGCAGCAACAGCAGGCAGCTGAGGATAAGACGGTAAAGGGCAGTGGGCATAATCATGGCCTTGCACAGATAGAAGCAATTCAACACACCTGTGGGAGCGTGCTTGCTCGCGATTCAGGCAACGCGGTCTTTCAGTGAAACCGTGTTGCCTGAATCGCGAGCAAGCCCGCTCCCACAAAAGCACAATGATGCGTCAGGCTTTAGTTACTCTTCACCGCGTAATCGGGCTTCTTGTCGTTACCCGGGATATAAGGGCTCCACGGCTGGGCGCGGATCGGCCCTTCGGTCTGCCACACCACGCTGAACTGCCCGTCGGGCTGGATCTCGCCGATCATCACCGGCTTGTGCAGGTGGTGGTTGGTCTTGTCCATCGTCAGGGTGTAGCCCGACGGTGCGGCAAAGGTCTGGCCAGCCAGCGCTTCGCGCACCTTGTCGACATCGGTGGACTTGGCTTTTTCCGCCGCCTGGGCCCACATGTGAATGCCCACATAGGTGGCCTCCATCGGGTCGTTGGTCACGGCCTTGTCAGCGCCCGGCAGGTTGTGGGCCTTGGCGTAGGCCTTCCAGTCGGCGACGAATTTGGCGTTGACCGGGTTTTCCACCGACTGGAAGTAGTTCCACGCCGCCAGGTTGCCCACCAGCGGTTTGGTGTCGATGCCGCGCAGTTCTTCCTCACCCACCGAGAATGCGATGACCGGCACGTCGGTCGCTTTCAGGCCCTGGTTGGCCAGCTCTTTATAGAAGGGCACGTTGGAGTCGCCGTTGACCGTGGAAATCACCGCGGTCTTGCCACCGGCCGAGAACTTTTTGATATTGGCCACGATGGTCTGGTAATCGCTGTGACCAAACGGGGTGTAGACCTCTTCGATGTCCTTGTCGGCGACACCCTTGGAATGCAGGAACGCCCGCAGGATCTTGTTGGTGGTGCGCGGGTACACGTAATCAGTGCCCAGCAGCACAAAGCGTTTGGCGCTGCCGCCATCTTCGCTCATCAGGTACTCCACCGCCGGGATCGCCTGCTGGTTCGGTGCGGCGCCGGTATAGAAAACGTTGGGCGACATCTCTTCGCCTTCGTATTGCACCGGGTAGAACAGCAGGCCGTTGAGTTCTTCAAAGACCGGCAATACCGACTTGCGCGACACCGAGGTCCAGCAGCCGAACACCACGGCGACCTTGTCCTGGGTCAGCAACTGCCGGCCTTTTTCGGCAAACAGCGGCCAGTTGGAGGCCGGGTCCACGACCACCGCTTCAAGCATCTTGCCGTTGACGCCGCCCTTGGCATTGATCTCGTCGATGGTCATCAGCGCCATGTCTTTGAGCGAGGTTTCGGAAATGGCCATGGTCCCGGACAGCGAATGCAGAATCCCCACCTTGATGGTCTCGGCGGCTTGTACCGTCCAGGTCATACCCATGGCGGCAATGGAGGCAGAGAGGGTGAAAGCCTTGAGCAAGCTACGACGCTTCATGGTGCGATCTCCGGGAACATGATGTTTATCAGGGGCAGATACGAACGGTACCGGGGCTTTTGCAAGGGCTGTGCCGAGACTGCGCAACCGCTCTGTGTCGTGGCTTTGCGCGAAAATCTGGCGTTTTGATGCCCCAGTTTGGGGCTGCAGATGCCAGCAAGGTGCGTTGTGCGCTCCGCTGTGGTGCCGGGCACCTTTAAACAGGAAATATTTAATTACCGCAGCAGGCAGGGGGATCCGGGCAAGGATGCAGGCAGGCCGTGTACCCGCCATTCCTTTTAGCCGAACGAGACCAATGCCCATGCAACAGCCACAAGCCACCCAGCAAGGCTGGGCCCCACCCAATGTGTTCGTTGAATTGCCCACCCTGAGCCCGCCGTTTTTGAGCGCGGACGATGCGGCGCGCTTTGCCCATGAGCTGATTGGCGACCACCGTGACGTGCAATACGGCGGGGCAATTGTGAAAAACAATCTGGAGCAGTTTTTTGCCACGCGCCCGGTGACGGGGCATGGCGCGCTGTTCAGGCCCGAGCGGGTCATGTCGACCAATCAGTCAGGCACGTTCAAGCACCCGCCGGGCTACACCTGCGTTGCCTTTTATCACTCCCATGCCGATATCTATGAGCAGGTCCAGACCCTGTACGAAGGCTGGCCGAGCGAAAGCCTGTTTGCCCGGGTCAACCTGTTCTCGCCGATCGATATCTACACCATGATGCTTATGCAGCCATTTGTGGCGGTCAGCTATTTGTCGGGGCTCAATGGTTCGCTGATTAAATACGAGTGCAGTGGCTCGGATGAGGAAAAGCACTTCACCCAGTTGCTGGGCAACGCCAGGGAGCGCTCGGTGGAGACGATCGACTCCCCGCGCAAGGCTGCGCTGATCCTGATAAAGCTCGGCACGCTCAGCGTGATCCAGTCCAGTGAGTGCTGGGACAAAAAGGTCGGTGCGCTGGATGGCTCATTTACCCCCTGGACGCCCCAGAGCCTGCTGGATATCGAGCGCGTGATTATCCAGCGCCCGGCCTTCGGCCCGATTGTGAGCACTGAGGCGCTGGCCCTGCAATACGTGCGCAGCCGTACTGATCAGACGCCCGACGAGCATTACGGGGTGATCCTCAGGCACAACGAACGCGACGAGTTCGTGGTGTCCGAACCGATCACCACGCACATGGATTTCTCCCTGAACCGGGTGTTTCTCAAGTCCCGGGAAGGGGTGCCGGTGCTGCTGCCGGGCTATCAGCTGCATGCCTTGTATGGCTGTGATGGCGAATACCGAGACCCCACGCTGATCCCGGCCGAGCAGGCCTCGCTGTACAAGAACTTCCTGCACCCGCAATCCCTGGAGAACGGTATCGTGGTCGCTCAACTGCTGGGCAGACCAGCGCAACGCCAGGCTTTACCCCTGTTGATCGCGACCCGTGATGGCGCGATGCTCAAGTATGTGTCCCGTTACTCGGCCGATGAAAAGACCCTGTTTGCCAAGTTGTCCGAAGCCGAAGGCGGGGGCATGGAGCTGATCCGCAACTTGCTGGCCGATGTTGAGCCGACGCTGTCGTTTATTCATCGGCTGGCCCACTGCGGTGAGTTGAGTGTGGTGCATAGCAGTGAACTGTGGAGCCAGGTCGGCCGGGTGCAAGTGGACTGGCAGCCGTATCGGGGGTTTGTGCGGCGCAACCTGGGCCCGACATTTGTCACCGCCGACGATGCCGCCCGCCATGCCCACGAACTGATCGCCGGGCGTGTCGATGCGGTCTATGGCGGGTTGATTTACCAGGACCTGAACCACAGGTATTTCGCCACCGAGCCGCTGGCCGTTCACACCGAGATTTTTCATCCGCAGCAGGTTATCCCCCCAGAGATGGCGGCCCTGGCGCCACCCGGGGCCAGCGTGGTGGCGGCGTATCAGAGCCATCGGGTGCAGCCGCTGCAACTGTGGCGCCCGGCGAGCGAGGAACAGTTGATCCGCAATGTGTTTGAGCCCCACGAGCTGTACATGGCCATTCAGGACCGGGTCGAAATTGCTTCGCGCTACCTCTCGACCCGGGATGGCGCATTGCTCAAGCTCACCCCCCGGGGTTCGGCAGAAGAGCAGGCGTTTATGGCCAGCCTGGCGCCGCCGGCCGAGCACCCGGAGCAGGTGCGCAAAAACACCCTGCAAATGCAGCTGCGCGCCAATGCCCTGATGCCCAGCGATTATGTCGCCCGGATCAGCAAGGCCTGCGGTCTGCATGTGGTGGTGGGCAGCGCACTGTGGGGCAACCCGGGGCAAGTGACGCCCAAGTGGAAACCCTGCGAAGTACGCGCCGGAATTTACGAGGTCAAGGTGCAGCCGCCATTGAGCCCGATTTTTGCCCAGGCCCAGGACGCCATGCGTTATGCCCACGAGCGGATGGGCGAGCGTAAATACCGTCAGTTCGGGGTCATTCTGAAAAAAACCGACCGTGATGAATTTGTCGTCACCCACCCGGTTGTTGCCGGGCGCCTGGGCATGCAACTGGGGCGTATTTTTCCTCATCACTTTGGCCTGCTGGGGTACAGCCTGCCCCGGGGGTTCAGCTTCCACGCGGTGTATATCGCCGCGCCCAGTGTGGCGAAAGATCAGGTGCCCGGTTCCGTCTACGCTGACTTTATCGCCCCTGTAGACCTGTCCCAAAGTGCGGTGCTGATGAGTACGGTGCGCGACCAGATGCCGGGAACGTCGGTGTATCCGCCACTGTTTATCTCGACCCGCGACGGCGCCCTGTTGAGCTATCGCACCTTGAGCCTGGGCAAGCTGCTGGATCTGGAGGGGCCGTTTTCGTCCCAGAGCTCGATGCTGACCGGGTTGCTCAACGGCAAGATCAGCCCCACCGAATATGTGCGGCATATTGCTGGCAGTGGCCAACTGGAGGTGGTGCTCAAGAGCAGCAACTGGGCAACCCTGGGGCGGGTGACTGAACAATGGCGGCCGGATGCCTTTGATGCGCAGCCCGTGGCGCCTTTGCCCAACGTGGTAGCCCTGGGGCCGGAGTTCGTGCATATCGACGATGCGGCGCTGTATTTCCATCGCCGGCTGGCCCGGCCGCATGTGGCCGAGACCCTGGGGGTGATTTTCCGTCGCGACTATTACGGCCGTTTTGTGGTTCAGGAACCGCTGACCAATGGGGTTTACGCCACGGCCCAGGAGCAGGTGCTGATAAACCCCGACCTTGAGCACAGCAGCGGCCGCATGCGGCCTCAGCCTGTGCTGGCGCCCCAGAGCACACCGTGGGGCCTGTGTTTTGCTCATCGTCCCGAGCCCCCGATTCTGGTTCGCTCGCGCATTGGCCAATGGATCGACCATAGCTTCTGGCCAATGGACATTTGCTATGTCACCCAGGGCCTTGTCGGTTTGGGCTTTACGATGAACATTGCCTACCTGAGTGGCAATGACGGTGCGTTGCTCAAATATGTGCGCGGCTCGAGCCGGGAGCTGGGTGTGTTGTGCCAGGCCCTGGGCGGGACCGACTACGACGAAGTGCGGCGTTTGAACCGGCAATGGATCGACAGCGGGCTCGACAACGAAAGCCAGCACACTGCCAGGTTGCTCAAGGCCGGTGAGCTGGTGGTGGTGCATACCAGCAGTAACTGGCCACGCACCGGGTGGGTGACGCCTGACTGGAAAAACCAGCAGCCCGTTACGCGGATGCCGGTATTGCCGTGGGCACCTTCACCTGCAACGCGGGACAGGGATGAGCTTTAGCCGACCCATAGCTGTGCCCGTCAGGATCAGCGCTTGCGCATCAGGCCGATAAAGAACAGCCCGCCGATCGCCGCCGTGGCCACGCCGATGGGCAGGTCTTCGGGGGCGATCAGGGTGCGCGCCGCCACGTCGACCCACACCAGGAACACACTGCCCAGCAAGGCCGAGACCGGCAGCAGGCGCCGGTGCTCGGCCCCCACCAGGCGCCGGGCAATGTGCGGGATCATCAGGCCGACAAAGCCGATCGAGCCGCTGATGGCCACCAGCACGCCGGTCATCAGTGAGGCGATCAGAAACACCCGCAAGCGCACGTTGCGTGCATTCAAACCCAAGGTCACCGCTGTTTGTTCACCGGCCATCAATGCGTTTAACGGGCGGGCCATGCCCAGCAGCAACACCAGCCCCAGCAGCACGCTGGCGCTGGGGATGGCCAGCAGTTCCCAGCGTGCCAGCCCCAGGCCGCCGAGCATCCAGAACAGCACTGCAGAGCTGGCACGGTGGTCGCCCAGAAACAGCAGGGTATTGGCCACCGCCATCATCACAAATGACACGGCAACCCCGCATAACAGCAGGCGGTCACTGTCGAGGCGACCGTGGCGGCTGGCGATGGCCAGCACCAGGATCATGCTCAGCAGTGCACCGATAAAGGCGGCGATGGGCAAGGTCAACAGGCCGACGATTTCACCCACATGCAGCACCACAATCACTGCGCCCAGGGTGGCGCCGCTGGTCACGCCCAGCAGGTGCGGGTCTGCCAGGGGGTTGCGGGTTACCGCCTGCAACACCGCGCCGATCAGGGCCAGCCCGGCGCCCACCAATGCGCCGAGCAGCATGCGCGGCACGCGGATCAGCCACACGATGTGCTCTTGCCCGGCGCTCCAGTTCTTGTCACCGATGCCAAACAGCTTGTTCAGCAAAATCTGCCACACCACGTCCACCGGCACCCGCGCCGGGCCAAAACCCAGCGAAACCACGCACGACACCAGCAGCAGCGCTCCAAGGGCAATCAGCAACAGGGCATAGCGGCGGGCGATCATTGTGGGTGAAAGCCTTTGGCCAGGGTTTCGATGGCGAGCACGTTGTCGATACCCGGCGTGGCCTGCACATAAGGGATAACGATAAAGCGCTGGTTGCGGATCGCGTCTACCGATTGCAGCGCCGGGTTGTTCTCCAGGAAGCGCTGTTTTTGCTCGGCGCTTACTTCGCTGTAGTCGACGATCACGATCACTTCGGGGTTGCGCTCGACCACGGTTTCCCAGTTGATGCGGGTCCAGCTGGCGTCGATATCGCTGAGGATGTCGTTGCCGCCGGCAGCTTCGATCAGGGCGTGGGGGATGCCCAGCTTGCCCGAGGTCATGGCCCGGTCTTCGCCGCTGTCGTACAGGAATACACGGGGTTTGGCAGCGGGCAGGGTCTTTTGTACGTCGGCAATTTTTGCCTGCATGTGTGCGATCAGCGCATTGGCGCGGTCCTGCACGTCGAAGATCTTGCCCAGGTTGCGCAGGTCGTTGTAGGTGTCTTCCATGCTGGCGGGCGGGCGCTTCATGACAAATGCGCAGGACTCGGTCAGCTCATACACATTGATGCCCAGCGGCGTCAGGGTTTGCGGTGTGAGGTCACCGCCCACGCGCATGCCGTAATCCCAGCCGGCGAAGAAGAAGTCGACATTGGCGTTGAGCAGGGTTTCCACCGACGGGTACTTGCTTGCCAGCTCCGGCAGACCGTCGAGGATAACTTTCATCTGCGGGGTCACGGCCTTCCAGCCACTGATGCCGCTGTAGCCGGCCATATGTGGTTTGAGCCCCAGGGCGAGCATCATCTGGGTCATGTTGATGTCATGGCTGACCGCGTGTTTGGGGGCTTCGTTGAAGCTCACCTCACGGTTGCAGCTCTTGATGGTCAACGGGTAATGGGTGCTCTCGGCAAAGGCCAGGGGCGAGGCGAGCACGGCGCACAGGCCGAGGGCAAAACGGATCAGGTTCATGCTTGGGTTATCCAGGTAATGCGCGGGTAGCCGGACAGCGGATGGTCGTCGATCAGGGCCGCGACACCAAACACATCGCGCAGCAATTCGACGGTCAGCACCTCGCGGGGCGTGCCGCTGGCGATGATCTTGCCGTGGTCGATCACATACAGGCGGTCGCAAAAGGCGGCAGCCAGGTTGAGGTCGTGGATGCTGGCCAGGGTGCCGATTTTCAGGCGCTTGACCAGTTGCAGCAGCTCCAGCTGATAACGCGGGTCGAGGTGGTTGGTGGGCTCGTCGAGGATCAGCAGTTCGGGCTGCTGGGTCAGGGCGCGGGCCAGGATCACCCGTTGTTTTTCGCCGCCCGAGAGGGTGGCGAAGGCGTGGTCTTCAAAGCCCTGCAGGCCGACGGAAGCGAGGGCGTTTTTGACCAGCTGGCGATCGGCGTCGGTGTCGCCGTCGAACAGGCCCTTGTGCGGCGTGCGACCCATGGCGACCACTTCGTCCACGGTCAGGCCGAAGGTGTCGGGGAATTCTTGCAACACCACAGCGATGCGTTGCGCGCACCAGCGGGGTGATTGCTGCCAGAGGTTGTGCGGCCCCAGGTGAACCTGGCCGGCCTCGGGCTTGCTGAAGCGGTAGGCACAACGCAGCAGGCTGGTCTTGCCGCTGCCGTTGGGGCCGATCAGCCCCACAAACTCACCCGCCGCGACATGCAGGTTGGCATCACGCAGCTGGAACTGGTGATGGCAATGGCCGTGACCCAGAGGGGTCCAGGCGAGCTGGGTGAGGGTGAGGCGGGTCATAAAATCCGGTGCATTTCCAGTGTGTGGGAGCGGGCTTGCTCGCGATGACATCGCCGCAGTCTGCCTGACAGACCGCGCCGCCTGCATCGCGAGCAAGCCCGCTCCCACAGGGTTAGAAGGTGTAATCGGCAGTCACGAAAAACGAACGCGGTTCGCCCATGATCCATTGCTGGCCGCCATTGTATTGGGTTACGGCGTACTGGCGGTCGAACAAATTGTTCAAACGCAAACCCAGGGTGGTTTTGGGCAACGCTTTCCAGCTCACAGTGGCGTCGACCACGGTGTAGCTCGGCAGTTCGACGTTGTTGGCCATGTCGGCATACCGCGAGTCGACATAGCGCACGCCGGCACCGGCACTTACATCATCGGTGATGGCCTTGCTCAACCACAGGTTGGCGGTGCGACGCGGTACGTCGGTGGGGCGGTTGCCTTTGCGCGAGACGCCTTCGTCGTCGAATTTGTCGTACTGCGCACGCACCACCGAGGCGTTGGCCTGTAACGCCCAGCGCTGCGGCAGTTGTAGGTCGAGGCTGGCTTCCAGGCCGCTGGAGGACTGCTCGCCCACTTGCAGCGAATTGCCCGGGATATTCGGGTCGGAGGTCAGCAGGTCTTTTTTGACGATGTGATACGCCGCCAGGGTCCACTCGCCGCGCTGGTCCCAGAACATCTGCTTGAAGCCGATTTCGGTCTGCCGTGCATGGGCCAGTTCGAAGTTTTGCTGCTTCTCGCTCAGGCTGATCAAGCCGCCCACGCCATCCACGCTGGTGGCTTGCTGGGCATAAATCGACATGTCCGGGGTCAGCTCGTAGACCAGCCCGACTTTCCAGCTGTTGGCCGACAGGCTGCGGTCGCTACGGGTAGCGTCGCCATTGGCGGCAAAGTCATCGCGGTCCAGATGCACGATATCGCGGCGCACGCCGGTCACCAGCGACAGTTGATCGCTCAGCTCGGTGCGGTTTTCAGCGAACAGCGAAACCTGTTGCGTGGTGGTGGTGTATTGATCGCGGTACGGCGAATTGCTTTCGAATTCGCCACGATCCGGGTGGTACTGATCAATGGGTTGACCCTTTTCATTTACGTCTTCATACGGCGAGTTGCTGTGCAGGTTGAAGTGGATGCGGTTGTAATCCGCGCCCACCAGCGTTCTGCTTTTAAGGCCGAACAGGTCGTGATTGAGGGTGAAGGTCTGGCGGTCGCCGACCTGTTCCTGCTCGTGCTTGATGCTGTAGTAACCGCTGCGCAGCAAGGTCTGCTGGCTTTCACTCCAGGCGTGGTTTTCGGCGTTCTGCCAGCGGCGCTGGGCCTTGAGGTAATACAGCTCGTTGTTGGCACTGAGGTCGTCGTTGATCTGCCATTCAGTATTGAGGCGCGTCCACTGGTCGTTGTAATGCAGTTTTGCATCACGCACGTTGTAGTTTTTGTCGCGCAGGCTCTCGTGATACCGGCCATTGATCAGCGGCACGCCGAAGTCGTTTTGCGGCTGCTGGTCGCCGTAGTCGTGGCTGAGGGTGAACGCCAGGTCGTCGCTGGCCTGCCAGCGCAGGGCAGCGCTGACAAAGGTGTTTTCGGAGTCGCCGTGGTCGATCCAGCCGTTGCTCTGGACGTGGTTGATGTTCAAGCGGTAGCTCAGGGTGTCGGTCAGCGAGCCGCCGCTGTCCAGCGCCTGCTGGCGGGTATCGTAGGAGCCGTAGCCCACCCGCAGGTGGTTTTCGATTGCGCCGGTAAAAGGCTTTTTCGGGATCACGTTGATCACCGCGCCGGTGGCGCCTTCGCCATACAGTACCGAGGCCGGGCCGCGCAGTACGTCGATGCGCTCAACCGACCAGTCGTCCACCGGGAAAGTCACGGTGCCCGCGCCGCTGTACATGCGCACGCCGTCATAAAGCTGCATCACCGAACCTTCACCGACGAAGCCCCGGGCCGAGTAGGCCGAGCCACCGTTGCCCGGCGTGCCGGTATTGCTGATGCCAGTGGTGCGGGTCACGGCGTCCTGCACACTGCGGTCGCCCCGGGCGCGGATTTGCGCACCGGTCAGGCTTTCAACGCTGGCCGGGGTTTCCAGGCTGTTGAGGTTCAGGCGTGAGCCGGCGCTGGTGACGGTCTTGAGGTCGATGCTTTCGATTTCGACTTCAGGGGCGGTGATGCTCGCGGCCGGCAGCATCAGGGACGGGGCGGTGTCATCGGCCTGGGCGCTGTTCAGCGCCAGCAGGCAGAGGCTGGACAAAAAGTACTTGTTCATCGGGGCAGTGAGTCGCTTATTTCAGAGGGTGTCCCCGCTGCCTCCTGGCGGCGGGTGATGGAGCTTAACTTGTTTTGTTATACAGTAACATTAATTTCGGGCGTGTTACTGGCGTGCCATTATAGCCAAGGCTCTAGAATGCGCCTCTCGGATGCCTAATGCTGATCATGAGAGGCGCTCATGTGGCCGCAGTTTGCGGATCATCAGCAGTAACCGGTCGAGCCCCCACACGGCGATCAACGAGGCGCCCACCAGCGGGAACGCGATGGCCAGGGCGAGCATGATGGCAACGCCGGTTTTCCAGGTCGGCAGGTCGTGACGCAGCGGCGGTACCCCCAAACCACCTTGCGGGCGACGCTTCCACCAGATCACCAGGCCGCTTACGGAACTGAGCAGGATCATCAGGCACACCAGCAGCATCACGATCTGGTTGAGTGGGCCGAACAGTTTGCCTTCGTGCAGCATCACGCCCATTTCAGTGGCGCGGGCGACGTTGCCGTAATGCTGCCAGCGCACGTCGGCCAGCACCGTGCCGGTGTATTGATCGACATGCAGGGTGGCGTCATTGCGCGGGTCGTCGGCGAACACGGCTATGGTAAACACGCCGCTGGCGGTGGTCGGCAGGGTGATGCTGTAGCCGGGTTCGACCTGGCGCGCGGTGGCGGTGTCGACCACGGCTTGCAGGGTGATGCCGGGGGCTGCGGGGCCTGAACTGTGGGCGGCGTGGGCCATATGTTCGGCGTGGGCGCCGGAGACCGGCATCGGTGTGTTTTCCATTGCCCAGGGTACGGTCTGGCGGGTGGCGCTGTTGAGGCTGCGGGCCTCGATATCGGACTTGGGCACGTCGTTCCACATGGCCACCGGGAAGCGGTTCCACAGGTCGGCGTATTGCTTGCCCCAAAAACCGGTCCAGGTCATGCCGCTGATCAGCATAAACAGCAGCAAGGCCGCGCCCCAGAACCCGGTGACAACGTGAAGGTCACGCCACAGCACGCGCCCGCGCCGGTTCAGGCGCGGCCATAAGATACCGGCCGCCGACTGCCCGCGCGGCCACCACAGGAACAGGCCGGACACCACCAGCACCACGCCCCAGCCGGCGGCCAGTTCCACCAGCCGGTCACCGAGGGTGCCGATCATCAGCTCGCCGTGCAGGGCACGGGCCACGGCTTGCAGGTTGAGCTTGGCATCCTGCTCGCCCAGTATCTGGCCGGTGTAGGGGTTGATAAACACATTGAGCTCGTGCCCGTCGTTATTGATCACGAACTGGCCGCTGCGTTCGCGGTTGATCGGCGGCAGGTACTGGCTGATATGGCCCTGGGGGTAAGCGGCCTGCACGCGGCTCAGTTGCTCGTCGGCGCTGAGGCCGTGATGGGCCGGGGTGACGGTGAGCAGGTGGTCGTAGAGCAGGGGGTCGAGCTGGGGCTTGAACAGGTAGATGATCCCGGTCAGGGCCAGCAGGATCATGAACGGGGCGACAAACAGCCCGGCGTAGAAATGCCAGCGCCAGGCCAGGTTGTAGAAAGACGGTGTTGGTCGGCTCATGTGAGCGGCTCCGCAAGGTAGCAAGGTTTAGTGTTTGTTGTTTTGAGTGGGAGCGGGCTTGCTCGCGATGCAGGCAGCGCGGTCTGTCTGGCCGAGCGCGCTGATGCAATCGCGAGCAAGCCCGCTCCCACAGGGGGCGACTGGTGTCAGAAACTCACATCCACCTTGGTCCACAGCGTGCGACCCGGTTCATTGATGGCGCGCGGGTCGTTGGCCGGGTAGCCGTAACCGGCGTTGCCCGCCATGTTCAGATGCTCGCTGTAGTTTTTGTCCAGCAGGTTGTCGACCCCGGCGCTGACCTTGAGGTTTTTGTTGATGCGGTACGCACCGTTCAACGAGAACACGCCAAAGCCGGCACTTTTGTCGAAGTCCTTGCCCACCACGTTGCCCGCGTTGCGGTCGATGCGGTCCTGGCGCGCCACGATGCGCCACAGGGCACCGGCACTCCAGTCGTCTTGGCTGTAGGTCAGGCCCAGGCGGGTGTCCAGTGGTGGCATTTGCGGCAAGGCTTTACCGTCGCTGGTGTTCTTGCCCCAGGCGTAAGCCAGGGTGGCATCGGCTTTCCAGTTGGAGGTCAACTGGTACGCCGCGCCCAGCTCGCCGCCCATGACCCGGGCGTTGATGTTTTGCGCTTGTGATGAACCTTTGGCGTAATCGAAGAGGATGTAGTCGCGGATCTCACCGGCGTACAACGAGGCCCAGGCCTCCAGAGTGTCGGTTTTGTACTGCAGGCCCGCGTCCAGCTGGGTGGTTTTCTCCGGTTTGATGGCATTGAACGCATTCACCGAACCGGCCGGGCCGGAACTCGGCGAAAACAGCTCCCAGTAATCCGGGAAACGCTGGCTGTGGCCCAGGCCTGCGTACACCGTGGTCGGGCTGTCGTTCAGGTCATGCTCGTAGCGCACGAAACCGCTGGGCAGGGTATCGGCACGGGTCTTGTCCAGGGTCGGGTTGGGCTTGCTCATCATCCCCGAGCCAAGTCGGGCGCGGTAATCCTTGGCGGATGCGCGGTCCAGGCGGGCGCCGGTAATCAGCCGGTCACGCTCGGCGGCGTACCAGGTCAACTCGCCAAAGGCTCCGTAGTTGTGGAAATCGGCGTCCTTGCTCCAGTTTTGATCCTTATAGGTATCGATGCCCATGCCCGAGCGTTTGCGGTGCTCATTGGTCTGGGCATCAATGCCGCTGATCAACTGGTAGTCGGCCCAGCGCCAGGTGGCCTTGATCCGTGCGCCGAGGGTGCGGCGGTCGACATTGGACGCCATCGGCCCGGCCATCATGCCGGTGCCCGACGGGGTACGCAGGGTGTAGTTGTCCATTACATGGTCGGCGTAGTTGTAGTAGACCTGGGCTTCGATTTTGTCGAGAACGTCGCCGATATTCGACTTTTCAAAGCGCAGGCCCAGGCTTTCGCGCTGGTACTGGCTGCCGTCCATGCCACGCCCGGCCGAGCGTGCTTCGCCGTCGCCCTTGCCGGCGGTGAGTTCCAGCAGGGTGTCGGCATCCGGGGTCCAGCCCAGGGCGATGTCGCCATTCCATTTGTCGTAGCGCGAGGGCACGGTGTCGCCGTTGCCGTCCTTGTAGTCATCGGCATGGGCGGTGTTGCCGATAACCCGCACATAGCCCAGCGGGCCACCGGCGGCGGCATCGATGGTTTTGTCGAAACGGCCGTTGGAGCCCGCCAGCAAGCTGGCATTGACCCGCGTGCCCAGTTCGCCGAAGTGCTCGGGTTCGCGCTCGAAGAGGATGGTGCCCGCCGAGGCGCCCGGGCCCCAGAGCACGGTTTGTGGGCCTTTGATCACGGTGAGCTTGTCGTAGGTTTCCGGCGAGATGTAGGAGGTGGGTGCGTCCATGCGCCCGGGGCAGGCGCCGAGCATTTCGCCGCCGTTGGTGAGGATGTTCAGGCGCGAGCCGAACATGCCACGCAACACCGGGTCGCCATTGGTGCCGCCGTTGCGGATCAGGGCGAAGCCGGGGATGGTCTTGAGGTAGTCGCCGCCGTCACTGGCAGGCACGGGCTGGCGTGGGTCCTTGGGGTTGGTGACGATGGTCAGCGGTGAGCTGGGGGCGATGGCGGTGATCACCAGCGGGCTCAGTTCATTGCTGTGCGCGGCATGTTCGTCGGCCACGGCGGTGGACGCCAGGACGGCGCAGCACAGGGTGCTGAGGGCAAAAGGCAAACGGGAGGCAGCAGTAAAGCGGGACATAGACATTCCAATAGTCAGGCGAATACAACGCGGCCACGCACCTGCGGCTGTCTAAAGCAGCGCTTGCAGGTCGGCCAGGTGATGTGTTGTGTCGGTGCTTAAAGGAATGTGGGAGGCGCGCGGGAGCGTGCGCCGGGGAAGACCGGTTGCCGGGCGTGGCCCAGGCGGGGGTTTGCGGCCAGGTAACTGTTGAGTTTAGGCGCGCCGTAAAGGGTCAGGTTCGGGGTGCCGGGCAGCGCCGGGCAACTGAACAGGAGGGTGCAGTAGCCGCACTTTTCCCAGATGGCATGATGGTCGCTGGCGGGGTGTTCATGATCCGCGTGCGCCGGCATGTCCATGCCCATTTCCATCGACATGGGCATTGGCATGGAGGCGTGATGGTCCATCGGCATCGCCTGGGAAATCAGCGGGCCGATAAAGATCATCAACATGGCAAACAGGCTCAGCCAACTGCCGCGAATATGCGACATGGAGTGCCTGGCGCGTGGTGCGCGCACGGGGGTCAGCAACCTTGGCCGTTAGTGGGCGTGCATGTGTTCCATGCTGTCTTCAGGTGCCTGCTTCTGCACATTGACCTCAACCGGCACGGCGCCGGCTTTTTCAAAATGCAGGGTCAGCGGGAAGTGCTTGCCGTCCTGCAGCAGGCTGCGGTCCTTGAGGCCGAACATCATCACGTGGTACGCCATGGGCGCGAAGGTGACGGTACCACCGGGCGGCACTTCGACGCTGGCCACGGGCAGCATCTTCATCAAGTCGCCTTCCATGATGTGCTGGTGCAGTTCGGCCTTATCGGCAATCGGCGTGTCGACACTGACCAGCCGATCAGCCGTGTTGCCGGTGTTGTGAATGATGAAATACGCGGCCACGGTGGGCGCATTGGGCGGCAGTTCCTGGGACCACGGGTGGGCGATTTCGAGGTCGCCGCTTTTGTATTCGTGGGCGTTGGCAAAACAGGCAGGCAGCAACACAGCCGCCGCAATCACGACGTGCTT
>Ga0302347_1001708_pt1 | contig 25275 bp, 24 predicted proteins | sample PhyWR1_FD_202178 | JGI IMG/M metagenome (GOLD analysis project Ga0302347, IMG submission 202178) | Leaf surface microbial communities from wheat plants in UC Gill Tract Community Farm, Albany, California, United States - DLSL W.R1 (v2)... | ecosystem: Host-associated > Plants > Phyllosphere >...
TTCGCATTGGCAGTAAAGGCTGTGCGCGCAGTTAATCGCCGAACAGATCGAACATCAGGCGTCGGAACCATTTATTGACGGGGCCCGGTTGTATTTGCTGGGCCAGAATAAGTTGATGGCGATTTCGGTAAGGCAACGGGACTGGCGGGCTTGGAAATGAAAGGGTCTCCATGCCCATGAAAAGCCAGAAATGCTCAGCTAAACAGCCTGCCCGAGGAAACCTAAAGACTCTCAGGGTCTCCGAAAAACATTTTGACTTGGCTCTAGGAAGCTGTTTTCAGACGGAGAAAATTCAAGTGTGCCCCCAGTTTTGCCCCCACTGGCGCGGGATATACGGGCGATCGAGATTGGCGATCTCTGAGGCGTGCCAGGGTGGTCGTCGATGGCTTTCAGTGTTGCTCCTCATCGAATCTGGGTGGGAGAGGGCAGGGCTCAGGAAGGACCAGCTAGTCCGCTCTAGGTCGACAACAGCAACTCCGATCGGCTGTGTTCGACCGAATATTTGTATCCGCGTAATTGGTTTGCTGGGCTTGGAGGTTTCTACGGAACCAGTGGCGATTCAGGAGGTGGAACGACAGCTGACCGTTGCACTACGTCAACGGCTCAGCGAAGCGGCTCAAGTGTCCAGCGACGATTTTGGATTTGTATTAGACGAACGCTAAAAGTATATCGATGTCATTCGGCCGGCATGATGGTTAAAGCGTCCTCTGCTATCAGCCAAAAGCGGTAATCTGCGTTTTATAAAGTGCGAGTTAAGCAGCAAGCCTTTCGCAGGCTTTAGGTGATTATTCCAGTTTGATCGCCTCTATCCCCTCATGCTACGGCTCATTAGGCGTTGGTCTCTCAGAGGGTAGAGGCACCAAGCTTGGGGTTCGCCACGTGAAATAAAGCATCAGGGTCGCGACTAGTGCAAAGGGCAATCCCACCCATAGCGATACCTTGTAGGCCAGTAATACTCCCGCAGCGCCACCAACGAAAGCAGCTAGCAGGAGAAAGTAGGCGTCTTCAATTCCCCTTCCTGGTCTAACAATAAATGTACTAAGTCTTGCATGCGTGGTTCCTATATAAGAGGTGTTTTTGGCATGTCTTGGCCACCGCTATAAATCTAAGTTTCATCAATTTTTATTGATGCGAGTAGATTCCTCTCGGTGTCAGTGGGGATCAGCCCTGTTGTGTCTGCGAGCAAGACAGCCTGGCCGTTAATGTTGTTCACGGTTACCTCGGCTCGCGCTCGATTTCCGTCATCAATCCCCATGATTTTCCACACGCAAGTCAGCTCATCACCAATGTAAACGGGGCGCTTGAAGCGAAAATTCATAGAGGTGGCCAGCCAACCCAATTGCCCTCCGATTTCCGTAATCAGCGTCGCAGTCAGCAAGCCATGAGCGATGACACCATCAAAGCCTTTTGCTTCCGCGTACATAGCGTTGGAATGCACCGGGTTGTGGTCGCGCGATAGCACCTCAAACTGAACGATATCTGCGTGCGAAAAAGTGCGTTTGATTTCGAAAGTATCGCCTTCCTTAAGTCCTTCAATTGCTTTCTGGCGCATTGCGTTCATTGGCATCTCCGACGATTTAAAACGTATGGTCAATCCCTGGGAATGAGCCCGACTCGACGTCTTTAGCAAAGGCTTTTGCAGCGTCACCCATCACCTTTCTCATATCCGCATACTGTTTGACGAATCGCGGCAATTGACCATCACGAAGCCCTACCATGTCCTGCCAGACGAGTACCTGGGCATCGCAGCCAACACCTGCACCGATTCCGACGGTAGGGATGGAGACTGTCTCGGTGATCCTCGTAGCCACGTCTCCTGGCACCATTTCAATAAGCAGGCCAAACGCCCCTGCACGCTCGAAGGCAACGCTCAAGTTAATCAAACTCTGAGCGTCCTCGCCCTTGCCTTGAATGCGGTATCCGCCCAGCTGGTGTTCTGCCTGCGGGGTAAAACCGATATGAGCCATAACTGGAATGCCTGCGCCTACCAACTTCTCAACCTGCGCAAGCATTTCGATCCCACCTTCGAGCTTTACGGCATGAGCGCCGCCTTCCTTCATGAAACGGGCTGCGGTATGGAAACATTGTTCAGGCGATCCCTGATAAGAGCCAAAAGGCAAATCCGCAATGACCAACGCCCGCTCAGTAGCGCGCGAAACCGCCCTGACCAGAGGCAGCATCTCGTCAACTGTTACCGGCAACGTCGAGTCGTGCCCATAAACGTTGTTGGCGGCGGAATCGCCTACGAGCAGTACCGGAATTCCTGCTGCCTCAAACACCGACGCGGCGTACATGTCATAAGCAGTCAACATGGCCCATTTTTGACCCCGTGCCTTCATGTCTTGTAAATGTGGAATTCTTACCCTGCCGAGACGAGGGCTGTTATAGGGGGCGGTGATTTGATCAGACATTTTGCTTCCTTAATTCAAATGGTCAGCCGTTCGGCAGCAAGAACCACAGCAATGACGATCATCGCGGCTCCCGATATCCGGCTCACATAGGTAGCCGCTGCTGGACGTGAAGCAAGCACCGCTCCGGCGCCGTAGCCAACCGCAAGATAGACGACGCCGCAACTGAAACCGTGGATCAAACCTAACGCGATAATCTGAGCCCCTACTGGCCACCCCGCTGACGCATCAGTGAACTGAGGTAGCAGTGCCAGGAACAACAAAAGAACTTTCGGGTTGAGACCGCTGACGCACAGTCCTTTTATCGCCCAGGCCATCCAGCTACTGTCACCGCGGGATGCTCCTTGAGCAGGCAACGAAGGCTTTAGCAACATGTTGAAGCCGAGCCATAGGAGATAGGCCGCCCCCATTAGCGTTAATGTCAGCAACGCATGGGGTATTTTGACCAACACCCCGCCCACGCCTGCAGCGACGATCAACGTGGCCAAAAGGTGACCGGAAAGCATGCCGACTACGGCGGGTAGAACACGACCTCGCAAACCTGCCGATATCGAGTAGGCCCAGTCGACTCCAGGCGTGATAACAAACAAAAATGATACGGCCCAGAAGGCCATCATCAAAGACACTGTCACGATCAAATCCTTCTTTTTTCATCAGTTCAGTGCGCCGTTTACCGCCCTGAAACACTGTGGTGGAAGGATAAAGAAAGCCAAGTGGTATTATCTTTCGAATAAACCCGCCAAGGCGGACTGCATTAGAAGGTTTTTCTGAATGGATCGAATTGATAAGAAGATTCTTGCGCAGCTACAGCAGGATGGTCGCCAGTCGCTGACAGAATTGGCCGACCGTGTGGGTCTCAGTTTGTCTCCATGCCATCGACGCGTTCGGGCGATGGAGGATGCAGGCGTTATCAAAGGGTACCGTGCTCAGCTATCGGCGACCGAGATAGGTCTGAATTTCTCGTCCCTTGTATTCGTAACCCTTCGAGAGGGGCACCAAAAAGCGGTAGCGGATTTCGAAAATGCTCTACCGCGAGTTACCTATATAGTCCAAGCACAAAGACTTTTTGGCGATCCTGATTATCTGCTAATGGTGGTTACAGCAGATCTTCCAGCCTTTCAGAAGCTTTACGATGAAGAACTGTCTAGGTTACCTAACGTACAGCGTCTCACATCGACGTTAGTGATGAAGCACGTCATCACAGATCGTCCTCTGCCTTTAGAATAAGAGCTCAAGCATTACGAGAGAGTCAGGGGGAAGCAGTCATACCTTTGTCGAATCCCCCGATGTTGAGATACGACTGCTTTGGCGCGAACAAAGACTGTTGCATAGGGTCGTCTATGGCTGATAGCTGCTGCTTTTGAACGACTGGTTGAACCCACAGCCAATAGCTACCACTCAAAGTCAGCTGTAATCGCCCCATTGCAGCCGGTCGCTTCCGGCTGCAACCGATCAAAAGCATTTGCTCATTCACGGGTTTGTGGGGCGGATGAAGCTCATGCGCCTTGAAGGTCGATGACTCAGTGCTTGTAGAGTAACGCCTCAACTACAACGCCAAACGCTGACGAATGTTCACGGCGATTGGGGTAGTAGAGATGGTAGCCGGCAAAGGGTTGGCACCAATCTTCCAACACCCGCACAAGGCTACCGTCGCCAAGCTCCTTCGCCACCATGTCCTCTGGCAGGAAAGCCAAGCCACATCCCGCCACGGCCGCACGCAGAATTGGCACGCTGCTGTTGAATGTCCATTGGCCTTCGACGCGAGCTTTGAGTTCGTGGCCATCCTTTTCGAAATCCCATTGCATCAGGCTGCCGTGAGTCGGCAGGCGCAGGTTGATGCAGTTGTGTGCCGCCAGATCTCCCGGTTCCATCGGGTAAGGCCGATGCCGGAAATACTGAGGCGAGCCGACAACTGCAATACGCAAGGATGGACCGATCGGCACGGCGATCATGTCCTTGGCCACCTGTTCACCCAGGCGCACACCTGCGTCATAACGCTGCGCGACGATGTCGGAGAGGGCGTAGTCGACGGTGATTTCGACCTTGATGTCCGGGTAGTCGGGCAACACCTTCAGCAGCTTCGGCCAGAGGATATTGTTGGCTGCATGTTCGGACGCCGAGATCCGCACGTTGCCGGCCGGCGTGTCGCGAAACTCACTGACAGCAGCCAGTTCCAGTTCGATCTCATCGAAGCGCGGCGCCATCGACTGATACAAGCGCTGGCCGGCCTCGGTCGGCGAAACGCTGCGTGTGGTTCGCGTCAACAGGCGCACGCCCAGCCGAGTTTCTAGGGCGCGCATGGTGTGACTCAGCGCCGACTGCGAAACGCCCAGTTGCGCGGCAGCACGGGTAAAACTGCCTTCGCGGGTGATGACCACGAAGGCTTGCAGGTCGTTGAGATTGGAGCGGGACATTGATGAGAACCTCTCATGAGGAGCGCGTGATTATTCCATGAAAGCAGGTCGCGCACGGATGCGCGACCCTTGGCGCGCTGATCACAAGGTGCGTGCGTAAAAATCCGTCAGTTTGCCGATCGCCGCATCGACATAACGCGGCACCCAGTAGGTTTCGATGTGTGTGGCGCCATCGAGGATGAACACTTCCTTGTCAGTGGTGCCGATGGCTTTCGGGAACGCATCCTGGGTCATGTACAGGCTGTCGGCCTTGCTGCCGGCGATCATCAGCAAGGGTTGATTGATCAACTCGATATGGTCGGTGGCGTCGAAACGCATAAGGTCAATAAGGCTGCTGGTGGTGTATTTGAAGGTCGAGTTCGGGTGCGCGTGGGTTTTCCAGTAGTACTCATAACCTTGGCGATACAGTTCGAAAGGCAGTTTGGCAATCTGCTCATCGGTGAGGTTGGCATCCCCCGAATACAGCACCGCGCCCCCCGCTGCTTCTTGCGCGCGGGCTGCTGATGCCTGTTGCAAACGTTGCTGGATGCTGTCCATTTGCGAGTCGTTGTAGCCGTTGCGCCGTACTCGACCCGAGTTGAACATGCTCACCGTCGCCAGGGATTTGAAGCGTTTGTCGGTTTGCGCCGCCGCCAACGAATAACCACCGCCGCCACAAATGCCGAGCAGGCCCAGACGATTGTCATCCACGCCAGCGAACTGGCTGATGAAATCGGCCATACCGTGGATGTCTTCGATGCGATACGCCGGTTTATCGATGCTGCGCGGCTGACCACCGCTGGCGCCTTGATAGGCCGCATCGGCCGTGATGGTGATGTAGCCCTGTTCGGCGAGGCGCTGGGCATACAGACCGGCGACTTGCTCTTTTACGCCGCCATTCGGATGCGCAACCACCACGGTCGGGTAGATCTTGTTCGCGTCGTAGTTGGCAGGAGTGTAGACGTTGGCGGCGATGTCCAGACCGTTGAGCTTATAGCTGACCGGGTGAATGTTGACCTTGCCCGGTTCGTTGCGGGTGATCGCGCCGTCGTAGGCGAGGGTGAACGGGTTCTTCTTGTAGTCGGCGGCCAAGGCTTCGCCTGCCGAGAGGCCGACCAATGCCGACATGAACGTGGCTTTGAGAGTGTTCTTCACGTGAAGCTCCTGAGCAAAAAAAGGCGGCAGTTGCAAAAGTATTTGGGTCAGTCCAGCTGTTTTTCTTTGAGGAACTGCGCGACCAGGTCAGCGATCTGCACGTTGTTCAGATCCGACATAGGGAAATGGGTGTTGCCGTGAATGCCAATCTCCGGCAGGTGTATCAGTCGCACATCACCGCCATGGCGATTGACCGCGTCACGCCAGAGCCGGGCCATTTTCAGGCGTGCGCGCCAACTGTCCTGAGCGGGCAGATCGACTGCCTGTTCCGGGATGTTGTCGCCGTACAGGATCAGAATCGGAATACGCGTCAGTGCCATGAATTGCTCCATCGGCACCTCTGCGCCTTGCACCGTGTCGAACGCACTGGGGATCGGCGCCGGCACCTCACCGTCAGCAAACACGAAACTGCTGCCCGGTTCGAACGCCACGATGGCTTTGACCTTGTCGTTCTTGATAGCCGTCAACCAGCCCGGCCCGCCACCCTGAGAATGCGTAAACAGGATGCCGGGGCCGATTTTGTCGAACAGCGCCGACACACCATCGGAGACCACGCCCATGTCAAACGGCCCGGTGTTCGGCGTCATTGCCCTGAAAAACTGCTCGCGGGTCTGGGCATCCTGTGCCACTTGCACGCCGTTGAAGTAGCGGGGCCAAAGGCCGATGCGGAACTGGTTGAACCACAGTTGTTCGTCCGGCACAGGCTTGATGGTGGTCTCGACCATGCTGCGCCCGGCATCACCACGCCGGGGCTGATCGATCACATAGACGCCGTAGTGGCGGCGCAGAAAGATGTTCTGAAAACCCTCACGACCATCGGCGGTGGTTTCCCAGGTTTTGGAAAACTGACCCGCGCCGTGCCACATGACGATGGGCAGTTTTCGCGCGTCCACCGGGATTTGATAGAAGGCGTAGGCGTGGTCACCGTGGTAGGTCTGGCCGTTGGGCGTCATCGGTTGGCGCGGGTTGAAGGTGCCCGGTGCCGTGGTCATCGTTCCGCCTGCGGCGAAGCTGCCTTGTTTCTGGATCAGCAGCGGGCCTTCGGGGTGGTTCGCGCAGGCCGCCAACAGGCTCAACAGCGTGACGCTCAGCAAATGTTTTGCAGTTCTCATGTCATTTCCTCGAAGCCGTGAGGGCTTGGACCAGCGCTGCGTTGGCCCGCTCGGCGGTCTGTGCATCGCCATGCTTTTTCAGCAGCTCGGTGACTTGGTGCAACTGTGCCGCACTGAGCCCGACGCGCAGGCTCGCTGCCATGTGCGAGCGCAACTGCGGCTCGACCCCCGGCGTTGCTGCCAGGGCCCCGACAGTGGCCAGTTCACGGCTTTGCCAGTCGAGGTTGTCGCGCTCGAAGATGTCGCCGAACAGGTGGGTTTGCAGGAAGCGGTTGATCACCGGAGCGAACTCGAACACCGGGCCTTTGACCGGGGCGCCGGAAATCTTGGTTTGATTCGCCGTGCCCGCGGCCAGCAGCTCATCCCCGACCGGAATCGCCCAGCTCGGCTCACGCCCCGGCGCATCTTCGATGCCGCGTTGTTTGCGCGCCTGCACCACGGTCATCAATTCATTCAAGGCGTTGAGGCTGCGCGGGAAGCCGACGTAGGCGTAAAGCTGCACGAGAACTTCACGGGTTTCGCTAATGGTCAGGCCGGCATCAAGCCCTTGGTTGAGCGCCGTGTTGAGGTTGGGCATGTCGCTGGTCGCCATGAACGCCGCGATCAGTGGAATGGCTTGTTGCTGGCTCGACAAGCTGGCTGCGCTGGCAAGTGTGTTGGTCATGGTCTGCGATGCCTCGGCTGCTTGAATGGGAACGCTGAAGATCGCCGCAACGCCCAGACAAAGCGCGATAAATGCGGGGAGGGCGGTGCGGTTGCGTACTTCAGTGGTCATCATGAAAGGCTCCGTCCATTGCAGGTCACTGCGAGGTGTGGCTGGATCGTACGGAGGATGTTTGTGGCGATTAACCCCGAAAAGGCGCATGGACTCCTGAGTAAAACTCATGAGTCGACGTTGCCAAAACTGCTGAAAACCTCGCGCGAACCCGCTGTTACGGGGCCTGGAGGTCAGATGACGGTTCGCCGCAAGAGTGTCGAGCGAACAGCTTCGACACATTCCGTAACTTCATTGGCCGGCGTATTGCGCCTCCGAGACCTGCTCCGCCCAAGTGACTGTCTGGCCGTCCTCGGCTTCGGCGATGGCGATGTGGGTCATGCCACTGTTGGCCGTGGCGCCGTGCCAGTGCCGGGTGTTCGGCGGAATCCAGACAGTGTCGCCCGGACGGATTTCCTGACGCGGGCCGCCCTCTTGCTGCACATAGCCAACGCCAGCGGTGACGATCAGCGTTTGCCCCAGTGGATGGGTGTGCCACGCCGTGCGTGCGCCAGGTTCGAAGGTCACCGTGCCGCCGCCGATGCGCGCGGGAGCGTCACCTTTGAATAATCCATCGACGCGCACCGCGCCGGTAAAGTTTTGCGCCGCGCCCTTGATCGAGGGCTGGGTACCGTTCGGGGTAATGCGGATTTCATTAGCAGCCTGGGCTTCTGCGGTCATGAGTGAGAAAGCCACGAGTGGCGCGATCAATCGGTTCATCGGATCAACTCCGGTCAGGCAATGAAAGCGGCGCCCCACGCAGCGCCGCGTTGGGTAGACTCAAAGTCCGGTCATTTTCAGTGCCGATTCCGGCAGGCGTTCACCGTGCACCTGAATTTGCGCCATCCGCTCGTTGATCACGCGCAGATCGTCTCCGGTCAATTGCAGCTCGACCGCGCCCAGATTTTCTTCCAGACGATGCGGTTTCGTCGTACCCGGGATCGGCACGATCCACGGTTTCTGTGCGAGCAACCAGGCTAGGGCCACTTGCGCCGGCGTGGCGTGTTTGCGTTGCGCGACGGCTTTCACCACATCGACCAACGCCAGATTGGCCCTGCGCGCTTCAGGGGAAAAGCGCGGGACGAAATTGCGGAAATCGCTCGCGTCGAACTGCGTGTGCTCGTCGATCTGACCGGTGAGGAAACCGGCACCCAGCGGGCTGAACGGAACGAAACCGATCCCCAGTTCTTCCAACACCGACAGCAGTTCCAGCTCCGGGCCGCGCCAGAACAGCGAATATTCGCTCTGTACCGCCGTGACCGGTTGCACCGCGTGAGCCCGGCGTATGGTCTCCACACCCGCCTCAGACAGGCCAAAATGCTTGACCTTGCCCTCGGCGATCAGCTCCTTGACCGTGCCGGCGACGTCTTCGATGGGTACCTGCGGATCAACGCGGTGCTGATAAAACAGGTCGATGCAATCGGTGCGCAGACGCTTCAACGACGCCTCGGCCACGGCGCGGATATGCGCCGGGCGGCTGTTGGTTCCGCCGCCGCGTGCGCCGGTGACCAAGTCGATATCGAAGCCGAATTTGGTAGCGATAACGACTTGCTCGCGGATCGGCTGCAAGGCCTCGCCCAGCAGTTCTTCATTGGCGAACGGGCCATATGCTTCAGCGGTGTCGAACAAGGTGACGCCTTGCTCGTGGGCCGAACGAATCAGCTTGATCATGCTGGTTTGGTCGGCAGCCGGCCCGTAGGCCGACGTCATGCTCATGCAACCAAGGCCCAGTGCGGACACTTTCAGGCTATTGCCCAACGTGCGGATTTTCATGATGTCACTCCGTACAGAATTCGATTAACGCGTGAGGGGGTGATCGCTCAGCCAGCCATTCACGCGCTCCATGGTCTTGCGCTCTTGCTCACCCTTCATCACAAAACCTTCCAGAACCTTAGTCTTCGGCGTGTGCTTGACGAGCACGCTGCGACTGTTGCCCAAGCCATAACCGCCGTGGGTGTTGAAGGGGATGAGGGTCTTGCCGGTCAGGTCGTGGGCGCTGAGGAAGGCGCGCACGATCGGCGGCGCGGTTTCACCCCAGATCGGAAAGCCCAGATAGATCGTGTCGTAGTCGCTGAGGGCGTGAACCTTGTTTTGCAGCTCGGGTTCGAAGCCGCTGTCACGCTCCTGACGCGCCTGTTCCACGGTTTCCAGATAGTCCTCGGGGTAGGCGTGGGCCGGGCGAATCTCGAACAGATCGGCACCCAGTCCACGCTGGATCAGCCCGGCAACTACGCGGGTATTGCCCGAGCGCGAGAAGTACGCGACCAGAATCCGCGAACCGGAACGCGGGGTTTCATGGGGGCTTTGCGTGTCGGCGAGTGACAGCAGCGGGGCGCTGGCCAGTGCAGCGATGACCGTGCGCCGCAGCGGATCGTGATCTTTGCTCATCGGCCGACGCGTGCCTTGAGGGCCTCGGGATAGCGCTCGCCTTCGATGCGGATCTGCGCCAGCGCAGCATCAATCGCCTTCAGCTCCGCTGCATCGAGCGTGATGTCCGCGCCACCGAGGTTTTCTTCCAGGCGATGCAGCTTGGTCGTGCCCGGAATCGGTACGATCCACGGTGCCTGCGCCAGCAGCCAGGCCAAAGCGATCTGCGCCGGCGTGGCTTGTTTCTGCGCGGCGATCTGACGAATCAATATCACCAGCCCCTGATTGGCTTGCAGCGCCGACTGGCTGAAGCGCGGCACGATGCTACGAAAATCGTCGCTGCCGTAAGTGGCCTCCGCCGACACCGTGCCGGTGAGAAAACCCTTGCCCAAAGGGCTGAACGGCACGAAGCCGATGCCCAGTTCCCACAGCGTCGGCAGGATTTCCTGCTCGGGCTCGCGCCACCACAGCGAGTATTCGCTCTGTAGCGCCGTGACCGGTTGCACCGCGTGCGCACGGCGAATGGTCTGTGCTCCGGCCTCCGACAGGCCGAAATGCTTGACCTTGCCTTCGCCGATGAGGTCTTTCACCGTCCCGGCGACGTCTTCGATCGGCACGTCCGGATCGACGCGGTGCTGGTAAAGCAAATCGATGTAATCGGTTTTCAGTCGGCGCAGCGAACCTTCGACGGCGACCCGAATACGTTCGGGCCGGCTGTCCAGAGTCTGCTTTGTGTTGTCGGCACCGACGGCGAAGCCGAATTTGGTGGCGATCACGACCTGTTCGCGAACCGGGAACAGCGCCTCGCCAACTACTTGCTCATTGAGATAGGGGCCGTAGAACTCGGCGGTATCGAAGAACGTGACGCCTCGATCAACTGCCGTGCGAATCAGCGAGATCGCCTGCTGCGTTTCTGTCGCTGGACCGTAGCCATGGCTCAGGCCCATGCAGCCAAAGCCGAGTGCCGATACTTCAAGTGAGCTGTTGCCGAGTGTGCGGTTGTGCATTTCGTTCTCCCGAATAAGGCGTTGGGGAACAGTAAGCGAGCTACCGAATAGGTACTAGACGCTTAAATCGGCAAGGGTTCATGAAATTTGCTCATCAATCCCAAAACAAGAGAATGGCGCTGTCATGTCGTACGCAGCGAGTATCATCCATCTCCGCATCGCTTTAATTGCTTCAGGTGTGAGATCTCACATCGGTTGCCGGTAATGCGCTTGCTACAGCTTTGAGGCTTTCAGAAGCCATTGCCTCAGTCAGTCTGCGGACCCATGCGGAGCATTCCCGCTATGAACGAGGTAATAGTCTTCGCCCTCTGATAAGGAAGTATCGAATAGCTGCGCAAGTTGGTTTTGCTCCAAGGCATCTTCGACAAGCCAGGGACTTGTTAGCACCACGCTTTGACTGCGCCGCGCCGCGTCAATGGCGAGTTCCGATTGATCAAAGCGCATTCCGATCTTCAAATCTGTCTGCGGTCAACCGGCGTGGGCAAACCATTTGGGCCAGTTCGCATGTGAAGTTGTATACAACAGCGTTGCCTTCACCAAGTCCGAAACTTCAAATAGCCGCAGTGTGCTGCAATACACCCTGACTTCTCCGGGCAGCATTAATTCGGCAGTGAGCCCTAGGGCATGGCCATAGCAATGACGCACCGCAATATCAAGTATCCTGATCGCCGTCTAGGAGGTCTGTGCTCGCATTCAAATGCAATTTGAGTTGCGGATCATCACGAGTAACCGCTGGTATGCGCCTGGAGAACCATGAATTGGCCAGCGCGGGGGAGGCTGACCCGAATTTCATCGTTTGTTCGATTACGCAGCATCCTTTCGTCGCATGGATGCCTGGCAGCTTTTCACTCGAGGTGCGCAACGAATACCTGGCTGCTTACCAAACCAGGTTGCGTGTACCTCAAGCGACGCAAACGCTATTCTTTCATCCACGCGAGGATTACGGTAGCGACCAGCGATAAAATCCAAGCGTGCTGGCGCGCTCCGGTTTTCAATGGAACCCTCGTGCAGGTCAATGTCATGATCAGGCGGCCGACGATTTTACGCGTTGAGATCTCGTCAGCTCACTGCAGAAGTAGTGGGTGTTACGATGATGGCGATACAAGTCCCTTGCTAGGCCGAGTCGATGTCATGAAACCCAGCTTCGAGAAAGTACCCACAGAGGCTGCAACCTCTTGGACGCTATTGAACAGGCGTTTGCCGGATGCGATTCCATTCGAGTGGCATCATCATCCCGAATATGAGTTGACACTCACGCTCAATAGTCGCGGCCATCGCTACATCAGTAATGACGTAGCGCGCTATGACGATGGAGACCTGATTCTTGTAGGGCCGAATATTCCTCATAGCTGGTCTTCAGCGGAGCGTATTGATGAGGATCAGCCGCATGTTGCCTTGGTTATCTGGTTTTCCGCTGCTTGGGCCGACTCGCTTGTGACATTGTTTCCGGAAATGGCTGCGTTTCGCCCATTGCTGGCGGCAGCTCAACACGCGGTGAGTTTCAGTGGTAGGGCCTCCAGTGATGTACGCTCCTCCATCGAGGCAATGGTCAATCAGACGCCGCCCCAGCGCTTGATCGCATTGCTAACGGTGCTCGACAGGCTGGCAAGAGACGCTGATGCTACTCGGATCCTGCCGACGCTAGGCGGTCTGGCGGGTGATCAGATTGTCGAAGACGCGCGTATTCATCGAGTTCTGCATTACCTACATGGTAACTACGCCCGGGCAATCAATGTTGCCGAGTTAGCAGAGCTGGCCTGCGTCAGTCTGTCTGCTTTCCATCGAATGTTTCGCCGGCATACACGCTGTACCGCCTTGGACTATATCGTTCGACTGCGCATCGGCCATGCCTGTGCGTTGCTGATGCAGGGCAACTCGCCGGTATCGATAATAGCGGGGCAGGTAGGCTACTCGTCGCTGGCATTATTCAACCGCCAGTTCAAGGCGTTGAAAGGGCTGACACCTTCCGCGTTTCGTCAAACGCACAGCCATCATTTTCAGTGAAGGTCAGAAATCTAGTGGGTTGATACTCCGATCGTATTGGCTCAAAACGCCATTATCGTACTAGTCGACGCTTCAAACGAGGCTGCCGTGTGCTTATTTAAAAGTGGTTCCATACCTGCATGAATAACAAAAACAGCAGGTAGTTCCCATGAGTAAATACCGTGCCTTCGAAAGCGAAACGCTTCCGCAAGATTATCGAGACAGCATCGTCAAAATGAAGCGCGCCTTGCGCGCGCAGATCGGCGACGTTGAATCTTTGTTTGAACAAGTTAGCGAATTCATCGTTGCTGAAATCGACTCAATCAAGGCGCAGGAGGCGCTCACCGGTTCGGCTTGGCCGATCCTTGAGTTCGAGGATATCGCGGTCGGGAAAGTGAGTGCGGACCAGTTGGCGCTAATCAAGCGGCGTGGTTGCGTCGTGCTCAGAAACCATTTTCCTCGAGAGCAGGTTTTGGGGTGGGACGAGAGGCTTTTGGATTACCTTGACCGCAATCACTTCGATGCAATTTATCGTGGTCCAGCGGACCAGTTTTTCGGAAGCCTGGAGGCATCGCGTCCAGAAATTTTTCCGATCTATTGGTCGGAGTCGCAGATGCAGTTGCGTCAGGATGAGCGCATGGGGGCCGCACAATCTTTTCTGAATCGTCTTTGGAAGATCCATTCTCAAGGGCGGCAATGGTTCAACCCTGATATCAATGCCCTATACCCGGATCGAGTACGGCGTCGACCTCCGGGAACACATTCAAAAGGTCTCGGGCCACACACCGACTCGGGCGCCTTGGAGCGATGGCTGCATCCAGCCTACCTGAAGGTATTCGACAAAATTTACAGCAACGATTTCAGCGCCTACGACCCTTGGGACGCAGCCTTCCGTACTGAAGTCGATGAGTACGCCTACAAAGATACGGTCAAGTGCTCTGCGTTCCGCACGTTTCAAGGCTGGACCGCGTTATCGGATATGAACGCCGATCAGGGGGTACTGCATACCTTGCCGATCCCCAAGGCGATGGCTTACATGCTGCTGCGGCCACTGCTGGACGATGTACCTGAGGATGAGCTGTGCGGGGTTGCGCCGGGCAAGGTACTTCCGGTGTCCCGACAGTGGCATCCACTGCTGTTCGAAGGGCTGAGTCCGATTCCGGATGTCCGTGCGGGCGATTCGGTGTGGTGGCATTGCGATGTAATTCACAGTGTCGCACCCGTGGCAAATCAACAAGGCTGGGGCAATGTTATGTACGTTCCGGCTGCACCTATGTGTCAAAAAAACCTGCGTTACGCCAAGGATGTGTTCAGGGCATTCGCGCAGGGTGCATCACCCGACGATTTTCCTCGGGAAGACTATGAAACAACTTGGGAAGGTCGTTTCACCTTGGAGCGTCTGAACGCGCTCGGACGTGCCGGTCTGGGGCTCGAATGATTGCGTGAGACTGAGCGAATAGCCCACTACCTCGATAAAAAAACAATAAGGTACTGACATGAACTCAATGAACCGCCTTGCAGCCATGGTTTCTCTTGCCGCTTTATTTCCTCTTGTGATTCAGGCCGCTGAAACCAAGGGAAACGTTGAAGTCGTTCACTATTGGACCTCCGGGGGCGAGGCCAAATCGGTGGAAGTTTTGAAGAAAATCATCGAGAAAGATGGATTCACTTGGCAGGACAGTGCAGTCGCTGGCGGCGGAGGCAGTGCGGCCATGACTGTGCTGAAAACCCGTGCTGTATCGGGCAATCCTCCCACCGCCGCGCAGATAAAAGCGCCAGATATTCAGGAATGGGGTCGCCTCGATCTTCTTGCCAGCATTGACGACGTCGCCAAGGCGAATAACTGGGACAGCCTGCTTCCCGAGTCCGTCGCCCAAATAATGAAGTACGAGGGGCATTACGTTGCGGTACCGGTGAATATTCATCGCATCAATTGGCTTTGGCTTAACCCTGTCGTTCTGAAGCAGGCGGGCATCTCCGATGTGCCGACCACTCTTGATGAACTTTATGCTGCTGGGGATAAGCTCAAGGCGGCAGGGTTCATAGCTATCGCACATGGCGGTCAGGCCTGGCAGGACACGACAATCTTCGAAAACCTCGTTTTGAGCGTGATGGGCGTTGATGGTTTCAAGAAGGCCTTTATTGATGTCGACGACAGTGTTTTCACCGGGCCGAAAATGATTGAAGTATTCAATGCGCTGCGAAGAATACAGAGTTATCTGGATCCCGATGGCAACGGTCAAGACTGGAATCTGGAAACAGCCAAGGTCATCAATGGCAAAGCAGGCATGCAAATCATGGGGGACTGGGCGAAAAGTGAGTGGAGCGCGGCGGGCAAGTTTGCCGATACAGATTACATTTGTGTGCCATTTCCCGGCTCGCAGGGTGCTTACAGCTATACCATTGATTCACTGGCGATGTTCAAACTTGCCTCGAAGAATGACACCCCTGGCAATATTGCAGCCCGCAACGACCTGGCCAAAGTAGCGCTGGAGCCGTCGTTTCAATATGTTTTCAATCAAAACAAGGGGTCAATACCCGTCATCAAGGGTTTGGACATGAGTCGATTCGATAGCTGTGCACAAGCCTCTGCAAAGGATTTCGCTGCTGCCGAGAAGACTGGTTCACTCGCTGCGAGCATGGCATTCAACATGTCGACTTCTCAGGCGGTGCAGGGCGCTGTGTTCGATGTCGTGACCCACTTCATGAATGACAAGTCCGCCGATGCTGGTAAGGCTGGCAGGCAGTTGCTGGCGGCGATCAAGGCCGCACAATAAATTGCTTTAGTTTTGAGCTGCTCCGTATACCGAATACGGAGCAGCTATTGACGATGCATCTCCTACTAGCGGCTGCTCGTGCCGCAATCATCACCCCCGCTCTACCACGCTCTGTCTATCTCTGTTGATTCCCCGATAAGAAAAATCGATACCCGGTTAATAATTTCCCAGAGGCGGGCGGTATACCTGCGGCTTTACAGTCACCTCCATCGTTTAGCGTGGACGGTCCAATTACAGGCCTCGTCCGTCGGGACTTCTACAAAAATAAGAAGGTGAGAGCATGAGTAGTGAAACGGTGGATATCAAAGCGTGGATTGACAACCGAAAACTGGTGCCGTACCAGTGGCTGATTATGGGTTTATGTTTTTTCATAGTGCTTTTCGATGGCTTCGACGTCGCGGTGATGGGGTTTATTGCCCCCTCGCTGATTCAAGAGTGGGGGCTTTCGAAAGCGGCGTTTGGCCCGGTGATGAGCGCGGGCATGATTGGGCTGGCGATCGGTGCGCTGACCGCTGGCCCTTACGCCGACCGAATCGGCCGCAAAAAAGTACTACTGACGGCGGTGACTGGCTTCAGCGTGCTAAGCCTTGCATGCGCCTTTGCACGTAATCCCTACGAGCTGGCTGCCTTGCGTCTGCTGACCGGTGTGGCGCTGGGCGCAGCATTGCCAAACACCACCACACTGCTTTCCGAGTATTTGCCGGAACGCAATCGGTCACTGTTCATCACGATCATGTTCACCGGATTCAATATGGGGTCGGGGTTGGGCGGATTTCTCGCTGCGTGGTTGATTCCCCATCACGGCTGGCAGTCGGTGTTGCTCGCCGGCGGGATTCTGCCGATGTTGCTGCTGCCCTTGATGTGGCTGTTGCTGCCTGAGTCGGCGCGTTTTCTCGCCGCACGCAACGCGCCCGCCAGCCAGATTGCCAAGGTGCTGAACAAGCTGGGGGGCACGTTCAGCGCAGCGACGAAATTCGTCATTGCCGAACCGCAAACTCAGCAAAAAGCACCGCTGCGCTTGCTCTTCACCGATCACTATCGTTTCGGCACTCTCGCCTTGTGGGCAACTTACTTCATGGGGTTGCTGGTGATCTACCTAACCATGGGCTGGATGCCGACCCTGCTGCGTGAAGGTGGGCTGTCCATCGAACGGGCCGCGACCATCACCGGACTGTTCCAGATTGGCGGCACTGTCGGCGCCATCGTGGTTGGGTGGGCGATGGACCGGCGAAATCCGAACGCGGTGATTGCCACGTCTTACGCTCTGGGTGGCGCTTTCATTCTGCTGCTGGGCGCCTTCAGCCTTGAATCGGGCCTGCTGGCATTCGGCGTGGTGGCGGCAGGTTTCTGTATGAGCGGCGCGCAAACCGGCCTCAATGCTTTCGCACCCGGTTACTACTCGACGGACTGCCGCGCCACGGGCGTCAGCTGGATGCTGGGTATCGGCCGCTTCGGGGCTATCTTTGGTTCGCTCATCGGTGGCGCGGTGCTCAGCCTCGGGTTGGGGTTGCCGCTGCTGTTTGCCCTGTTGAGCGTGCCTGCCTTTATCGCTGCACTTGCGATCCTGGCCAACGGTCATGCACGGCGCCGAGTCAGTCGGGCCTTGCTGGCGCATTAATCTTTTCAATAAAGGAACTCGTTATGGCACGCATCATTGGTGGCCTCGCTGTATCTCACACCCCGACCATCGGCTTTGCAGTCGATCACGATAAGCAGCATGAGGCCGCCTGGGCGCCGATCTTCCGTGGCTTTGAGCCGATCAAGGTGTGGCTGAAGGAGCAGCAACCGGATGTGCTTTTCTATATCTTCAATGACCACGTGACGTCGTTTTTCTTTGATCACTATGGTGCCTTTTCCCTCGGTGTCGATGATCGCTACGAAGTCGCCGATGAGGGCGGCAATCCACGTGAGTTACCGGGGATCGCTGGTCATGCGGCGCTGTCGCGGCACATCGGCGAGAGCCTGGTGGCGGATGAATTCGACATGAGTTTCTTCCGCGACAAACCGCTCGACCATGGCTTCTTCTCGCCGATGTCGGCGCTGTTGCCGTGCGAGCCGGACTGGCCGGTGGAGATCGTGCCGCTGCAGGTTGGCGTGTTGCAGTTCCCGGTGCCGAGTGCGCGGCGTTGCTACAAGTTGGGCCAGGCGCTGCGCCGGGCGATTGAAAGCTACCCCGAGGATCTGAAAGTGGCCATCGTCGCGACCGGCGGTGTTTCCCACCAGGTGCACGGCGAGCGCTGTGGTTTCAACAACCCGGAGTGGGACCAGCAGTTCATTGATCTGTTGGTCAATGATCCCGAGCGGCTGACCGAAATGACCCACGCCGAGTACGCCGCGCTGGGGGGCATGGAAGGTTCGGAAGTGATCACCTGGCTGATCATGCGCGGCGCGCTGTCGGCCACGGTGAAAAACCTGCACCAGGATTACTACCTGCCGTCGATGACCGGCATTGCCACACTGCTGCTGGAAAATCAGGATCGGCCCGTTCCCGTCGACGTCAACGCGCGGCACTTGCTGCACATGCAGCATCAGTTGGCGGGTATCGAGAGGCTCGCAGGCACCTATCCGTTCACCCTGGAACGCAGCGCCAAGGGCTATCGGTTGAACAAGTTTTTGCATCGCATGATCGAGCCGCACTGGCGTCAGCGTTTCCTCGACCAACCCGAAGCGCTGTTCGATCAAGCAGGGCTGAGCGATGAAGAACGGGATCTGCTGCGACGCCGCGACTGGCGCGGATTGATTTACTACGGGGCGATTTTTTTCGTGCTGGAAAAACTCGCTGCCGTGGTCGGGGTGCCGAATCTGCAGATATACGCGGCAATGCGCGGACAAAGCCTCGAGGAATTCATGAAAACCCGTAATCAGCAGGTGCTCTATTCGGTAGCGGGCAAGGCCCCACGCTAACGACACGGCGTCATCGGCGGCTCGCTCCGGGCCGCTTCGCAACACCCTTGAATGACTTCACTGCGCCCGGCTCATGCGGGCGTAGCGGACTGCTTCATCCCAAAAAAATGGATAACAATAACAATGAAAATCACCGCCAATACACGCGTAGTCTTCACGCTGTCCGCCGTTTGTGCTCTGCCTGTCGAGGCGAGCGCTGCAGGCTTTGTGGAAGACGCCAGGGCCAATCTCAACCTGCGCAACTTCTACATCAATCGCAACTTCACCAACCCGGCCAATGCGCAGGGCAAAGCCGAGGAATGGACGCAGAATTTCATTCTCGATTTCCGCTCTGGATTCACCCAAGGTGCAGTCGGATTTGGTGTGGATGTGCTGGGCCTGTATTCGCTGAAGCTTGACGGCGGGCAAGGCACGGGAGGCACGCAATTGCTGCCGCTGGACAGTGATGGCCGACCTGCCGATCAATTTGGGCGCCTGGCTGTCGCCGGGAAAATGAAAATCGGCAAGACCGAAATCAAGCTCGGCGAGTGGATGCCAGTGTTGCCGATATTGCGTTCCGACGACGGTCGCTCATTGCCACAAACCTTTCGTGGCGGTCAGGTCACTTCACAGGATATCGCCGGGTTGACCTTGTATGGCGGTCAGTTCCGGCAGAACAGTCCGCGCAACGATTCAAGCATGGAAAACATGTTCATGCAGGGCAAAACCGCGTTTGCCTCTGACCGTTTCAACTTCGTCGGCGGCGAATACGCGTTCAACGAAAAGCGCACGATGATCGGCGTGTGGAATGCTCAGCTAAAGGACATCTATCAGCAACAGTATCTGCAACTGGTTCATAGCCAACCACTGGGTGACTGGACGCTGGGCGCCAATCTTGGCTACTTCTGGGGTCGCGAGGATGGCAGTGCCCGCGCAGGCGATCTGGACAACCGCACGTTCTCGGCATTGCTGTCGGCACGCTACGGCGGCAACACGTTTTACGTCGGTTTGCAAAAGCTCAGCGGCGATGATGCCTGGATGAGAGTCAACGGCACCAGCGGCGGAACCTTGGCCAACGACAGCTACAACAACAGCTACGACAATGCGCGGGAGAAATCCTGGCAACTACGCCATGACTACAATTTCGCCGTACTCGGCGTGCCCGGTCTGACCCTGATGAACCGTTACATCAGCGGCGACGACGTGCACAGCGGGGCCGTCACCGACGGTAAGGAATGGGGGCGCGAATCCGAGTTGGGCTACACACTGCAAAGCGGTGCGTTGAAGAACCTCAACCTGAGCTGGCGCAACTCGAGCATTCGCCGCGATTACAGCAGCAATGAGTTCGACGAGAATCGCTTGATCATCAGCTATCCGTTGAACCTGCTTTAAGCGCCTCAGCGGCCTGTGCCTGGATCACCTGGCGGATCATTTCCATCAACGCCTGCGCCACCGGTGAGTGCAGGCAGCCGCTGCGGTAGGTCAGACCAATGGCTCTGGCGGTCTGTTTCAACTCCAGCGGCAAAATGCACAACTCGCCGCTAGTGATTTCCTGTTCCAGTTGATGCGCTGAAACGGCCGCGAGCATGTCCGAGCGTAACAACAGACCGCGAATGATCGCCATGTCGGCGCTTTCCACCACCGGGGAAGGCGCCGGAATGCCGAAACCGGCGAAGCATTCCTCGAGCATCGTCCGCGCCGGTGAGCCAGCACGAGGCAATACCCAGCGCGCGTTGCCCAGATGATTCTGCAAATCGCCGTTGCCGCAGAGCGGATGATCACGCCGCGCAAGCACGACCATTTCTTCCGTCAGCAGTGACTCGCCGACCAGGTCGCTGGCATAGGTCGATGAACGCAGCGCACCCAAAATGAAATCCACATCGCCGGCACGCAACTCGGTCGCCAGCAGGTCGAAGGGACTTTCATTGGTGATCACTTGAATGCCGGGATGCTCTGCCATCAGGCGCACGATGGCCTCGGGCAGAATGCGCGTGCGGCCGAGGGGCAGGGCACCGACGTGCACAACACCGTGCAAGGCGCCGCGAAGGGCGGTGATGTCGGTGTCGATATGGCGCAACTCGTTCAGCGCACGGCGGATTGCAAACAGGATGTCATGACTGGCGCGGGTCGGCTGCAAGCCGCGTGGCGTGCGTTCGAACAGCGATTGGCCGCAGCCGTTTTCCAGCACTTTCAGCGTCGAACTGACGGCCGGTTGGCTCAGGCCCAGCAGACTGGCCACGGTCTGCATATGGTGGGTTTCACAGAGTTTGATGAACACTTGCAGGCGTCGCGCCTGGAACAGATAAAGCGGTTCAATCGCGGCTTTTTCGCGTAGGCCGAGCAATGTAGGCACGCTCCCAAGCTCCGCCAGCACCCGTCGCGCTCGGGGCAGCAAACGCTCTCCGAAATTGGTCAGACGCATACCGTTGGCATGGCGCTCGAACAGCATTACGCCCAGCCGTTCTTCGAATTCGGAAATGGAGCGGGTGACCACCGATTGCGCCCGGTACAGCGCGACTGAAGCCTTGGAGACGCTGCCGTGATCAGCCACGCGGACGAAGGCGCGCACGTGCATCAGGCTCGGCAGTTCAAGGTTTTCCATGGACAAGGGCTCTGCGGGTCGGCGAATTCGACGACTATGCCGCCGATGTTTTCGAGTGGCAATAAAAAAAACGCATACCTCGAACACTCGAACGCATTACTCCGTCGGCGGGGTGCGATGCGATGCTCTTTCGCAACGCTAAAGGAGAATCCGCAATGATCGATTCAACCAAAAACGCGCTGGTCGTCAGCGCCCACTCAGCCGATTTTGTCTGGCGTGCCGGTGGCGCCATCGCTCTGCATGCCCAGCAGGGTTACCACGTTCACATTGTCTGCCTGTCGTTCGGTGAGCGCGGCGAATCCGCCAAGCTGTGGCGCAAGGGCGAGATGAGCGAAGACAAGGTCAAAGCCGCACGTCGCGAAGAGGCTCAGGCCGCCGCCGATATTCTCGGGGCCAGTGTCGAGTTCTTCGATATCGGCGATTACCCGATGCGCGCCGACAAGGAAACCTTGTTCCGCCTTGCCGATGTGTTCCGCCGGGTGCAACCGGAGTTCGTCCTCAGTCACTCGCTCAAGGACCCGTACAACTACGATCACCCGCTGGCCATGAACCTGACGCAGGAGGCGCGCATCATCGCCCAGGCCGAAGGCTATAAACCGGGTGAGAAAATCGTCGGCGCACCGCCGGTCTACAGTTTCGAGCCGCACCAGCCCGAGCAATGCGAATGGCGCCCCGATGTATTGCTCGACATCACGGAGGTCTGGGACAAGAAGTACGCGGCCATCCAGTGCATGGCCGGTCAGGAACATTTGTGGGAGTACTACACGCGCGTTGCCCTGCAGCGCGGTGTGCAAGCCAAACGTAATGTCGGGATCACCTCAACCCGCAACATCGTCTATGGCGAGGGTTATCAGAGTATTTTCCCGCGTGTCACGGAGAATCTGGGATGAGCGAACATATCGGCAAGACTGGCGTTGTCGTGCGCAATATTCAGCGGGCCGAAGCGGCGCTGGTCGATGAGTTGAATCGCTTCGGGGTGGCGACTATTCATGAAGCACAAGGCCGCAAAGGACTGTTCGCGGCTTCGATCAGACCAATTCAACAAGGCTCGGTAATCAGTGGTTCAGCCATCACGGTACTCGTCGCTCCGGGCGACAACTGGATGTTCCATGTGGCCGTCGAACAATGCCGGCCCGGTGATATTCTGGTGGTTGCGCCGAGTTCACCTTGCACAGACGGCTACTTCGGCGACCTTTTGGCCACCTCGCTCAAGGCTCACGGCGTTCGGGCGCTGGTAATTGATGCGGGCGTGCGCGACACCCACACCCTGCGCGAAATGGGCTTCCCGGTCTGGTCCCGCGCCATCAGCCCCCAAGGCACAATCAAAGAAACCCTGGGCTCGGTCAACCTGCCGCTGGTGTGCGGCGGGCAACTGGTGCACCCGGGTGATGTGGTGGTTGCGGATGACGATGGTGTTGTGATCGTGCGACGTACCGAGGTGCAGCAAGTCGTCGAAGCCAGTCGCGCCCGGGCCGACCTGGAGGAACAGAAGGCCTTGCGCTTGGCCAAGGGCGAACTGGGTCTGGACATCTACAACATGCGCGCGCGCTTGGCGGAAAAGGGTTTGCGTTACGTCGACAATCTTGAAGAGCTGGGAGACTGAGCATGGCGCAGACCCGCATTCCCTGTCTGTTGATGCGCGGCGGTACGTCGAAAGGCGCTTACTTTCTGGCCGACGATTTACCGCAAGAGCCTGCGCTGCGAGACCGCGTGTTGCTGGCGGTGATGGGCTCGCCGGATGCGCGGCAGATCGACGGCATTGGCGGTGGTGATTCACTGACCAGCAAAGTGGCGATCATCAGACCGTCAAGCCGCGCGGGTGCAGATGTCGATTACCTTTTCGCCCAGGTGCTGGTGGATGAGCCGCGCATCGATTACGGTCAGAACTGCGGAAACATCCTCGCCGGTGTCGGCCCGTTCGCCATCGAGCGCGGGTTGGTGGCGGCGATAGCCGACGTCACCCCAGTGCGGATCTACATGGAAAACACCGGACAGATCGCCATCGCCCATGTACCAACCTCTGATGGTGAGGTGCGCTATGACGGCGACGCGCGTATCGACGGCGTGCCAGGACAGGCCGCACCATTGATTGTCGAATTCAAGGATATCGCTGGCGCCAGTTGCGGCGCCCTGTTGCCGACCGGCAGCGCCCGGGACGTGATCGACGGCGTTGAAGTGACCTGCATCGATAACGGCATGCCCGTAGTGCTGATCAACGCGCAAGAGCTTGGTTGCAGTGGCTATGAGAGTCCTGCGCAACTCGACGTCAATGCTTCACTGAAACAGCGTCTGGAGTCCATTCGACTGCAAGCGGGGGGACGTATGAACCTGGGAGATGTGAGCCAGCGCAACGTGCCGAAGATGTGCTTGATTGCACCACCGCAAATAGGTGGGGCCATCAGCACACGCAGTTTCATTCCCCATCGATGCCACACCAGCATTGGTGTGTTTGGCGCCGTCAGTGTAGCTGCTGCCAGCCTAATTGAAGGCAGTGTTGCGGAGGGCATGGCAGTTGTGGAGGAAGGTGATATGAAGCGCTTGTCGATCGAACACCCGACGGGCGAGTTTACTGTTGAAGTACGGTTAAAGGATGGGAAAATAGCGGGCTGCGGGTTGATGCGCACCGCCAGACTTTTAATCAGCGGCATCGTATTCGTTCCGTCAGGTCTATGGCGTGATAGGCCAATCGGTTAAATTCGACCCTCCAATTAAGATCAACCGAGCGATCCTGTAGACACGGTTGTTAGTTTTGGTTGCGGAAACCGAACAAATCATGCGGAAAGGATTTACGAAATCCGCGATTACAATCGCGTACCTCACAAACGACAAAGCCCTGAATAATCATGGCTTTGTCGTATCAAATACGGATGAGGCGGTGGGATTCGAACTCATGGACTTGTTACAGTTGACTGTTTCAATTCCATGACTATAACAAGTAGTTTCAATGGGTTATTGCCCAAAGTATTCCGCTTTGATCGTGTGCAAATGTCACTCGGTACGGTCGCTAACGGGCCAGAGTGTGTAAAAATGTCAGATTGGGTTTTCAGGACATCGAAAATGCTCTAGAAAAAATCGTAGAGACAGGAATTTTCGAGTCTGGCGACATCGTGGATCAGTATGCTCTGGAAGCAGCTCTAACTTAGCTCTGGATTATTTCCGCGCTCATTGCCTGTGCCGACTGAACGGCATCGCTAGACTGCCATCTACGGCGACTGACTCATGTCGACCCAAAGCTGCCATCACTGCTTACGACAATCGATTTAGAACAGACATCGAGACTAGTAGAGTAGAGCCTACACTCTATTGCTACTGATCAAAACAGTTCGTGCGATGGTGGTTGCGAGCAGTAGCGTATGACTTTTCCGAGAAGGGGCTGTCGAACCTTAGGTTGGGGGCATCCTTTTCAAACCATCCAAAGCATGCCCTCAGATGTGCCCCCAATGTAGCAATCCACTGGAAGTGAATGGAGCTCCATGGTTTGTGGAAAGGCAGAAATGATCAGCCGAACAGCCTGCCCGACGACACCTAAAGACTTTCAGGGTCGCCAAAGAACATTTTGACTAGGCTCTAGGACAGTAGTTTCAGCTTGAAAAAAGCGAATTATGCCCCCATTTATGCCCCCAATTGCACAGGGTGTGCGAGCGATCGCGAATGGCGATTTCTGACATGGATCTGGGTGGCCGTCACTGGTATTCAGTGCGCCTCCGTATACTGGATGAGCAACCCGTATCTGGCAAATCCTTGGTCGCTCGGAAGAGGATTTGGGTAATGAGTCGACATCCTTAAGTGGAGTTGTCGGGTCTGTCTCTCTGCACCTATCCTGAAATTGACCCG
>Ga0302347_1001711_pt1 | contig 25208 bp, 20 predicted proteins | sample PhyWR1_FD_202178 | JGI IMG/M metagenome (GOLD analysis project Ga0302347, IMG submission 202178) | Leaf surface microbial communities from wheat plants in UC Gill Tract Community Farm, Albany, California, United States - DLSL W.R1 (v2)... | ecosystem: Host-associated > Plants > Phyllosphere >...
GCTCCCACACCGATCGCATTGCCCTAAGGCCATGCGGTCCCTGTGGGAGCTGGCTTGCCGGCGATGAGGTCGGCAAAAACAACACAGATCGCAAAATTCAACTTAATGTGTAAAAATACACAAAACGTTGACTTTGTGATTTGTCATGCCCATTTCCCCCAACGAAGAACGCCAGCTCACCCTCACCGTGCTCAAGGCCGCCATCCAGGCCTTGGGCAGCGTTGCCGCACGCAACATGGAAATCCTCCTGCATGACCTGGACCACCCGGAGCATTCCGTGGTGGCGATCGTCAATGGCCAGCTTTCCGGCCGCAGCGTCGGCAGCCCGATCCTTGCCGCCCCGGAGCAGGACCAGGGCTTCAAGGCGCTGATGCAGGCCTCGGCGGACCAGCGCGGCTGCGAGCCCGTGGTACTGCCAGATTACCCCACCACCCTCAAAGGCCGCACCCTGCGCAGTGCCACGGCGATATTCCGCGACAGCACCGGCCACCCCTTCGCCAGCCTGTGCGTCAACACCGACGTCACCGACCTGGCCGCCGCCATGAATTTTCTACAACAGTTCCAGCCACTGGGCGCCGAGCCCGCTGCCAGCGAACCCGCCGACATGGAACTGCTGATGAGCGAGATCATCCAGGCCTCCCTGCAAAGTGGCCAGGGGCGCATGAACAAGCAGGCCAAGGTCGAGGCCGTACGGGTGATGCAAGAGCGTGGCCTGTTCATCGTCAAGGGCGGCGTGGAAAAAGCCGCCAGCGCCCTCGGCGTGACCCGATACACCATTTACAACTACCTAGAGCAACTGCGCGGAGCCAGCCAATGACCTTGCATATCCACACACCCCTGATCGAATCCCGACCGCTGTCGCTGGCCGCTGGTCGCAACATCTGGCTCAAGCTCGATGCCCTGCAGCCCTGCGGCTCGTTCAAGCTGCGCGGCGTGGGCCACGCCTGCGAGGTGCACAAGGCGCGTGGCGCACAGCATTTCGTGTCATCTTCCGGGGGCAATGCCGGCCTGGCGGTAGCCTATGCCGGGCGCAAGCTGGGCGTGCCGGTGACCGTGGTGGTGCCAGAGACCACTACCGAGCGGGCACGGCAGCTGTTGTGCCTGGAGGACGCCAAGGTGGTGGTACATGGCAGCTCCTGGCAGGAGGCCAACACATTGGCCCAGACCCTGGTCGGCCCGAATGACGCCTTCATCCACCCGTTCGACGACCCGCTGCTGTGGGCCGGGCATGCCAGCCTGGTGGATGAAGTGGCCCAGGCCGGCCTGAAGCCGGACGCCGTGGTGCTGTCAGTAGGCGGCGGCGGCTTGCTCAGCGGCGTGGTCGAAGGGCTGCGGCGCAATGGCTGGGACGATGTTCCGGTACTGGCGGTCGAAACCACGGGGGCGGCGTCGCTGCATGCGGCCATGCAGGCAGGGCATTCCGTGGAGCTGGAGCGCCTCGCCTCGGTGGCAACGTCGTTGGGCGCCAAACGTGTTGCTGACCAGGCGCTGGCATGCACGCAGCAGCATCCAGTGCGCAGCCACCTGGTCAACGACCGCGCCGCGCTGGAGGCCTGCGAGCGGTTCCTGCTGGACCACCGCGTACTGGTCGAGCCGGCCTGTGGGGCAGCGTTGGCCTTGGCCTATGACCCGAGCAGGCTGGGGAGTTTCCAGAATGTACTGGTGGTGGTCTGCGGCGGGGCTACGGCGACTCTGGAACAGATTCAGGCGTGGTTGCAGCAGGCGGATTGAGGTTGCCTGCGCCGGTGCCATCCGTCACATCAATTCAGTCCTTCTCCGGTGATTACGATAGTCACATGCCACTGATCTACTGAGCCCGCCGCAACCGAAAAATCCCTTCGCAATGTCGTCAACCCTGACGAAATGCGTATCGCACCCTTTCGGTCTGCGGCAAGTGAAGGCACAATGCGTGTCCTTTTTTTGGCCGGCCTGGCCGGGGGCCTTTAAATGATCAAGACGCCGTATTACCTCATCGATAAAACCAAGCTGCTCAGCAACATGGAGAAGATCGCCTACGTGCGTGAACACTCCGGTGCCAAGGCGCTGCTTGCCCTCAAGTGCTTCGCCACCTGGTCGGTCTTCGACTTGATGCAGCAGTACATGGACGGCACCACCTCGTCCTCCCTCTTCGAGCTCAAGCTCGGCCGCCAGAAGTTCGCCGGCGAGACCCACGCCTACAGCGTGGCCTGGGCCGACGACGAGGTCGAGGAAATGCTCGAGAACTGCGACAAGATCATCTTCAACTCGATCGGCCAGCTGCAGCGCTTTGCCGAACAGTCCGAAGGCAAGGTGCGCGGCCTGCGCGTCAACCCGCAGGTCAGCAGCTCTGACTACCTGCTGGCCGACCCGGCACGTCCGTTCAGCCGCCTGGGCGAATGGGACCCTGCCAAGATCGAGCAGGTGATCGAACAGATCTCCGGCTTCATGTTCCACAACAACTGCGAGAACGGCGACTTCGGCCTGTTCGACAAGATGCTCACGCACATCGAAGAGCGCTTCGGTCACCTGCTGCACAAGGTCGAGTGGGTCAGCCTCGGTGGCGGCATCCACTTCACCGGTGAAGACTATGCGGTAGACGCCTTCTGCGCACGCCTCAAAGCCTTCTCGGAGAAGTACGGCGTGCAGGTGTACCTGGAGCCGGGCGAAGCGGCCATCACCAACAGCGCCTCGCTGGAAGTGACCGTGCTCGACACCCTGTACAACGGCAAGCACCTGGCCGTGGTCGACAGCTCGATCGAAGCGCACCTGCTCGACCTGCTGATCTACCGCCTCAACGCCAAGATGGCCCCCAATGACGGCGAGCACACCTACATGGTCTGCGGCAAGTCGTGCCTGGCCGGTGACATCTTCGGCGAGTACAAATTCGATCGTCCGCTGGCCATCGGCGACCGCCTGTCGTTCATCGACACCGCGGGTTACACCATGGTCAAGAAAAACTGGTTCAACGGTCTGAAGATGCCTTCCATTGTGGTCAAGCAACTCGACGGCAGCGTCGAAGTGGTCCGCGAGTTCGGTTTTGAAGACTACGTTTCCAGCCTGTCGTAAGACCGGCTTTCAGTAAGGAGCAAGGGATAAATTGAAGAAGAACGTTCTTATCATTGGTGCAGGAGGTGTCGCCAAGGTGGTGGCCCACAAGTGCGCGCAGCATAACGACGAACTGGGTCGTATCGCTATTGCGTCACGGAACATCTCCAAATGCCAGGCCATCATCGACAGCGTCAAGGCCAAGGGTAGCCTCAAGGTACCCGCCGACATCCAGGCCTTCTCGCTCAACGCCCTCGATGTCGAGGCCACCAAGGCACTGATCCGCGAGACCGAATCGCAGATCGTGATCAACGTGGGTTCCGCGTTCCTCAACATGTCGGTGCTGCGTGCCTGCATCGATACCGGTGTCGCCTACCTGGACACCGCCATCCACGAAGAGCCGGGCAAGATCTGCGAAACCCCGCCGTGGTACGGCAACTACGAGTGGAAACACCTCGAAGAGTGCGAGGCCAAGAACATTACCGCCATTCTCGGCGTCGGATTCGACCCGGGTGTGGTGAACAGCTACGCCAAACTGGCGCAGCAGCAGTATTTCGACAGCATTGATTCGATCGACATTCTCGACGTCAATGCCGGTTCGCATGGCAAGTACTTTGCTACCAACTTCGACCCGGAAATCAACTTCCGCGAGTTCACCGGGCAAGTGTACAGCTGGCAGAACAGCCAGTGGACCAGCAACAGCATGTTCGAGGTCAAGCGTACCGACGACCTGCCCGTGGTAGGGTCGCAGAACCTGTACCTGACCGGGCACGATGAAGTTCACTCGATTTCGAAGAACCTCAACGTGCCGAACGTGCGTTTCTGGATGAGCTTCGGCGAGCACTACATCAATGTGTTCACCGTGCTGAAAAACCTGGGCCTGCTCAGCGAGCAACCGGTGAAAACCGCCGAAGGCCTGGAAGTGGTACCGCTGAAAGTGGTCAAGGCCGTGCTGCCAGACCCGGCCTCCCTGGCCCCTGGCTACACCGGCAAGACCTGCATCGGTGACCTGGTCAAGGGCACCAAGGATGGCCAGCCGCGCGAAGTGTTCATCTACAACGTGGCCGACCACGAAGAAGCCTACGCCGAGACCGACAGCCAGGGCATTTCCTACACCGCAGGCGTACCGCCAGTGGCTGCAGCCCTGCTGGTCGCGCGTGGTGAGTGGGATGCCAAGCGCATGGTCAACGTCGAGGAGCTGCCAGCCGAGCCGTTCCTCAAGGCGCTGGACGTGATGGGCTTGCCGACCCGCGTCAAAGATGAAAAAGGTGATCGTCCCTGGGACGCTGAAGCCTAAGTAACAAGACAGACAGGGCGCCATCGCGGCGCCCTTTCTGTTGTTGCCGGCCTGACCGCTACTTTCGCGCTTCCAGGATGAGGTTGAAGGGCGTCTGCGTCGCCCGCCGAAACCGCCTGAAGCCCGCCTCCTCGAACACTGCCCGCAATCTTGCCTCCCCGGCCTGCGCACCCAGCCCAAGCCCCACCTCCTGCGACAGCGAGTTCGGCGTGCAGATAAACGTTGACGCCGCATAGAACAACCGCCCGACCGGCGTCAGGTTGCCGTCCAGTGAATCCTCGGCATAAGGTTCCACCAGCATCACCGTGCCGTCCGCCTTGAGCGCCCGGTAAGCATGCCTGGCCGCCCCCACCGGGTCGCCCATGTCGTGCAGGCAATCGAAGAAACACACCAGGTCGTGATCATGCCCCGGGTAGTCCTTTGCGCTGGCTTGCTGGAAGCTGACCCGGCCCGTCAATCCCGCCTCTCGCGCCCGCTGGTTGGCAGTGGTGATCGAAGGCCCATGGTAGTCATAACCGACAAAGGTCGAAGCCGGAAACGCCTGGGCCATCACCAGGGTCGAGGCACCGTGCCCGCACCCCACATCTGCCACCTTGGCGCCGGCCTGCAGCCTGGCCACTACGCCCTCCAGCGCGGGCAGCCATTCGCTGACCAGGAACGTGCGGTAGCCCGGCCGGAAGAACCGTTCGGTACCGCTGAACATGCAGGGGTGATGGTCGCCCCAGGCCAACCCGCCATCGCCGCGCATGGCCGCCACCAGCTTGTCCTTGTCGTGGAACAATGCCGCCACCACCGCTGCGCCGCCGGCCATGTAAGCCGGGGAATCCTCCAGCGCCAGCGCCATGGCCTGCTCTTCGGGCAGCACGAACCGGCCCTTGTCATGCACCATGTAGCCGGCCGCCGCTTGGGCGTTCAGCCATTCGCGCACCAGCCGCGGGTGGCAGCCGGTCTTTGCCGCCAGCGCCTCGGGGCTGGTCGGCTGGCTGTCGGCCATGGCCCGATAAAGCCCCAGTTCGTCGCCCAGAATGACATTGGCCAGGGTCGCCGCCGCGCCCATGTCGCCCACCAGCTTGCCCATGAAGTCGTGAAGCCGTGCCTCGTCCATGACCTGCCCTCCTCTGCAAGAAGGCCATCGCCAGCGAGGGACATCCGCTCCGGGGTGACGGTGGTCGATTGGATGGAATGGCGCGCTGCTTCAGCAAGGTAGCGAGCCATTCGTAAGTTTAGATGTCTCCAGGGCGCACATCCGCGATTTGGACTACACACGCACAATCCTCGATCTACATGCGCAAACTGATTCGGCACAGGGCGATGACCTGCGCAGGTAACAATATCTAAACAAGACTGTGACATTTTTTTTCAGCTTTCCTATCAAGGAGCTGTCAGATGAAAGTCACGGTTTTCGGTACCGGCTATGTCGGCCTGACCCAGGCAGTGTGCCTGGCGCAGGTGGGGCACTCGGTGTTGTGCATGGATGTCGACGCCGGGCGGGTCGCTGCACTCAATGAAGGCCAGTGCCCGATCTTCGAGCCCGGCCTGGCGCCGATGCTGGAGAACAGCCTGGCCTGCGGTCGCTTGCGCTTCACCACCGACGCCGCACAGGCAGCCAACTACGCCAGGCTGCAGTTCATCGCGGTGGGCACCCCGCCCCACGCCGATGGCAGCGCCGACCTGAAGCACGTGTTTGCCGTGGTCGACTGCATCCTCGAACATGCCACCGGCCCCAAGGTCATCGTCAACAAGTCCACGGCACCGGTCGGCACGGTGCACCGCATCAAGGCGCGCATTGCCCAGGCCGTGGCCGACACCAGCCGCTTTCAGGTCATCAGCAACCCCGAGTTCCTCAAGGAAGGCTCTGCGGTGGACGACTGCATGCGCCCGGAGCGCATCATCATCGGCGGCGCCGAGGCGGCCGAGGTGGAGTTGCTGCGTGAGTTGTACCTGCCCTTCAGCCGCAACCGCGAAAAACTCATGATCATGGATGCGCGCAGTGCCGAACTGACCAAGTACGCGGCCAACTGCATGTTGGCGACCAAGATCTCCTTCATCAATGAAATCGCCAACCTGGCCGAGCACCTGGGCGCCGACATCGAAATGGTACGCCGGGGCATCGGCTCGGACCCGCGCATCGGCTATGATTTCATCTACGCCGGCTGCGGCTTCGGCGGCTCGTGCTTCCCCAAGGACCTGCAAGCCCTGCGCCGCAGCGCCGAGGCCGAAGGCTTCGAGCCGCAACTGCTGCGCGCGGTCGAGTCGGTCAACCAACAGCAAAAGGGCCGACTGTTCAGCAAGATCCAGCGCCATTACCCAGGCGGCCTGCGGGGCAAGGTCTTTGCCCTGTGGGGGCTGTCGTTCAAGCCCAACACCAATGACATCCGCGAAGCCTCCAGCCGGGTCCTGCTCGAAGCGTTGTGGGCAGCAGGTGCGCGGGTGCAGGCCCATGACCCGCAAGCCATGGAGGAAATCCAGCGCCATTACGGCCCGCGTGCCGACCTGCAGCTGGTGCCGTGCAAGGACGATGCGCTGAAGGGCGCAGATGCCCTGGTGATCGTCACCGAATGGCAGGACTACCGCGTGCTCAACCTGGACAAGGTGCCGCAACAGCTGACCGACCGCGTGGTGTTCGACGGGCGCAACCTGTTCGAACCCGAACACATGGCCGCCGCCGGCCTGACGTACTACGGCATCGGCCGTGGCCAGGTGCAGCCAGCATGCCGGTACTGATTACCGGCGTCGCCGGCTTCATCGGCTTCCACCTCGCGCGACGCCTGTGCGAGGCAGGCATCGAGGTGGTGGGCATCGACGACCTCAATGCCTACTACAGCGTCGAGCTGAAACGGGCACGCCTGCAGCAGCTGCATGGTTTCGCCAATTTCCGCTTCCAGCCCCTCGACATCGCCAACCCGGCCGAGCTGCAGCAGCTGTTTGCCGGCCAGCCGTTCAGTGAAGTCATCCACCTGGCGGCCCAGGCCGGGGTGCGCTATTCGCTGGACAATCCCGGTGCCTATGGCCAGGCCAACCTGGTGGGTTTCCTCAACGTGCTCGAAACCTGCCGCCAGTATCCGCCGCGCCACCTGATCTATGCCTCCAGCAGCTCGGTGTACGGCGCCAACGCCAAACTGCCCTTCAGCGTCGACGACCCGGCCGAACAGCCGGTGTCGCTGTACGCCGCCAGCAAACGCGCCAATGAGCTGATGGCGCACAGCTATGCGCACCTCTACCAGCTGCCAACCACCGGCCTGCGGTTTTTTACCGTGTATGGGCCGTGGGGGCGCCCCGACATGGCGTTGTTCAAGTTCACCCGCGCCATGCTCGAAGGCCGGCCGATCGAGGTTTACAACAATGGCCTGATGGGGCGCGACTTCACCTATATCGACGACATCGTCGAGAGCGTCGTTCGCTTGCGCCTGAAACCGCCACAGCCTGCCGCCGGCCAACCGCCCTGCCAGCTGTTCAACATCGGCCGCGGCCAGCCCGTGCGGCTGTTGCACTTTGTCGAATGCCTCGAAGACGCATTGGGGATCAAGGCGCGGCGCGACTACCTGCCCCTGCAACCGGGTGACGTGCTGGAAACCTGGGCGGATGTGGGTTCGCTGGCGCGCTGGATCGACTTTACCCCAGCCACGTCCCTGGAATACGGCGTGAATGCCTTTGTCGGCTGGTACCGGGACTTCTACCGGGTCTGAGCCGAGCAATCCCAACAAGATCACAGGAAACCCCATGACAGACCCACTGGACCTCTCGGTACTCATCCCCGCCAGGAACGAGGTCGACAACCTGCCGTCACTGCTGATGGAAATTCGCAGTGCACTGGCGGCCGAAAACTATGAAGTACTGGTAGTCGATGACGGCAGCAGCGACCGCACCGTAAGCGTACTGCAGCAACTGAAAAGCCAGGGCTACAGGCAACTGCGCATCCTCCGTCACGACCGTTCGCTGGGCCAGAGCACTTCGCTGTGGCATGCCGCACAGGCGGCCCGCGGGCATTGGTTGGCGACCCTGGACGGCGACGGCCAGAACGACCCGGCCGACATCCCCGGCATGCTCGCCCTGGTGCGCGCGAACCAGGACTTGGCCGGCGGCGTCAAGCTGGTGGCCGGGCACCGGGTGAGCCGCCGCGACAGCGCCAGCAAGCGCTGGGCCTCGCGGTTTGCCAATGGCCTGCGCAGCCGCCTGCTCAAGGACGCCACGCCCGATACCGGCTGCGGGCTGAAACTGATCGAGCGCGCTGCGTTCCTGCGTCTGCCCTACTTCGACCACATGCACCGTTTCATCCCGGCGCTGATTCTGCGCCACAACGGCCGCATGCTGGTGCACCCGGTCAACCACCGGCCACGTCATGCCGGCGTTTCCAAGTATGGCAACCTCGACCGCGCCCTGGTTGGCATCCTCGACCTGTTCGGGGTGTGGTGGCTGATCCGCCGCACGCGCCTGGACACGCGCCCGCAGGAGCTTGAAGGATGACCCGCGAGACCCTGTGGCTGATCATCGGCTTCGCCGGCCAGACGGTGTTCACCGGGCGCTTCGTGTTGCAGTGGCTGTACAGCGAATTCAAGCGCCGCAGCGTGATACCCGTAGGTTTCTGGTACCTGAGCATGCTCGGCAGCGCGTTGCTGCTGACCTACGCCATCTACCGGCAAGACCCGGTATTCATCATCGGCCAGAGCTTCGGCTTTCTGGTCTACCTGCGCAACCTGCAATTGATCGCCCGCCAGCAGGCACAGAAGGAATAGACCTTGGCAAACTTCAAGACGCTCAGGGCCGAACGCTGGGCCCTGATCGCCCTCGCGGTGCTGCTGGTGGGCGCAGGTATCGGCTGGCGCCAGCCGATGAATGTCGATGAAGAACGCTTTCTCGGCGTGGCCCTGGAAATGCTGCAAAGCGGCAACTGGTTCATCCCCCACCGGGCAGCGGAAATCTATGGCGACAAGCCGCCGCTGTTCATGTGGACCGTGGCCTTGTTCAGCTACCTGAGCGGCTCGCCCAAGGTCGCGCTGTACCTGCCTGGGCTGCTGTCGGCAGCGACCATCACCTGGGTGTTGCACGACCTCGGGCGACGCCTGTGGAACCGGCGCATCGGCGTGATTGCCGCGTTGCTGTTCCTGGCCACGTACCAGAGCTACAGCATCCTGCGCACCGGACAGATCGACAGTTTTCTGTGCCTGTGGGTGGCGCTGGGCTTTTACGGTATGGTCCGCCACCTGCTGCTAGGGCCGGCCTGGGGCTGGTTCTACCTGGCTTGCGCAGCCATGGGCCTGGGCATCATCAGCAAAGGGGTGGGCTTTGTTCCGGCACTGATGCTGCTGCCCTACGCCTGGGCGGTGCGTCAGCGTTGGGGCGGCGTGGTCGCCATGCGGGGCCAGGGTTGGCGCTGGAGCCTGGGGCTGCTGTGCCTGCTGGCCGGTTGCGCAGTCTGGTTGCTGCCGCTGCTGGTGTCGATTGCCCAGGGTGGTGGAGCGGCAGAGGTGGCCTACCTGAAGGAAATCCTGTTGCGTCAAACCGCCAGCCGCTATGCCAACGCCTGGGACCATCGCGAACCCTTCTGGTACTTCTTCGTCAAGGTCATTCCCAAGTACTGGCTGCCGCTGATCCTGGCCCTGCCCTGGCTGGTACCGGCGTGGCGCCGGCAATTGCAAAAACACGACGGCCGCTACCTGCTGCTGCTGGGTTGGGTGGCACTGGTGCTGCTGTTTTTCAGCCTCAGCAGTGGCAAGCGCAAGCTGTACATCTTCCCGGCGCTGCCAGGCCTGGTGCTGGCCATGGCGCCGCTGGTGCCGTGGTTGCTCAAGCGCTGGTTGCAGCAGCGGCCAGGCTGGCGCAAGGCGTTTACCACCGTGGCTCTGGTATGGTTTGCGCTGTGGTTTGCCCGCGGTTTCATCGAGCCCGTCAAGGAAGGCCGTAACCCGCACGACACGCTGATGAGCGAAGCCGCACGCGCCACTGACGGCGCCGAACTGGTACTGGTGAACTGGCGCGAAGGGCACTGGCTGTTTGCCCGGCAACCCATCGTGCACTTCGGTTTTACCGGCCAGTCCAGGGCCGATTCTGCCGCTTACTGGCTGCGTCAGAATCCGGCGGCCTTTGCCCTGATCCCGGCCACGGAACTGGGCCGCTGCTTCAGCGCCGACAAGGCGCGCAAGCTGGGCGAAACCTCGCGGGCCGAGTGGTATGTGGTCGGCGCCGATGCCGACAATGGCCAGTGCCAGGCCGCTGCCCCTCACAACGTGTATCGCTTTGCCTGGGCCACAATGCCCGAGGGCCTGCACGCAGCAGCACAGGTCTCCGGGCAATAAGCTGAACTCAGGGTGTGGCGGCGGTCACAGGTGGATCAAGCTGCAACACCTCGTTGGTGTACGCCCACTCCTTCTGTACCAGGTCGGGGTGGTCGTTCAGGCGCATGCCGTACGACGGAATGATCTGCTTGATCTTCGCCTGCCACTCAGGCGATGCCAGCTTGTCCTTGAACACTTTGTTCAGTACATCGAGCATGATCGGTGGTGCAGTCGAGGCGCCCGGTGACGCGCCGAGCAAGCCGGCGATGCTGCCGTCCCTGGACACCACCACTTCCGTACCCAGCTTGAGAACGCCCCCCAACGCCTGGTCTTTCTTGATGATCTGCACCCGCTGGCCCGCCTGCCACAGCCGCCAGTCGCCCTGCTTGGCCTCGGGGAAGTAGGTGCGCAGCGCCTCGAAGCGGTCATCGTCGGATTGAAGTACTTGGCCGATCAGGTACTGCACCAGGTCGAACTCGCGTACCCCTACCCGCACCATCGGCCAGGCGTTGTGCACGCTGGTGCTGGCCAGCAGGTCGAGCAACGAGCCTTGCTTGAGGAACTTGGTCGAGAAGGTGGCGAACGGCCCGAACAGGATCATGCGCTTGCCATCGAGCACCCGCGTGTCCAGGTGAGGCACCGACATCGGTGGTGCGCCGGTGGCGGCAATGCCGTAGGCCTTGGCCATGTGGCGCTGGGCGATGGCCGGATTGTCGGTGACCAGGAACGAACCCCCGACCGGAAAGCCGGCATAGTCCTTGGCTTCGTCGATGCCCGACTTCTGCAGCAGTGGCAACGCCGCGCCGCCTGCGCCAATGAACAGGAACTTGGCGTCGGTGGCCGCCTTGCTGCCATCCTTGAGGTTCTTGTATTCCACATGCCAAGACCCGTCATCGTTGCGGGTGATGTCTTGTACTTCGCTGGACAGCTTCAGGTCGAAGTTCGGCCGTGTCTGCAGGTAGCCCACGTATTGCCGGGTGATTTCGCCAAAGTTGACGTCGGTACCGATCGGCGTCCAGGTTACCGCCAGCTTCTGGTTGGGGTCGCGGCCTTCCATCATCAACGGTACCCACTTGCGGATCTGCTCGTGGTCTTCGGAATACTGCATGGGCTTGAACAGCGGGCTGGCCTGCAGCGCCTCGTAGCGCTTTTTCAGGAAGCGGATATTGTCATCGCCCCACACAAAGCTCATGTGCGGGGTGGTATTAATAAACGAGTGCGGGTTCTTCAATACGCCCTGCTTCACCTGCCAGGCGAGAAACTGACGCGTGACCTGGAACGACTCGTTGATCTCCACCGCCTTGCTGATATCGACCTTGCCGTCTTTTTCCGGGGTGTAGTTGAGTTCCGCCAGTGCCGAGTGCCCGGTACCGGCGTTGTTCCAGCCGTTGGAGCTTTCTTCGGCCACCTTGTCCAGGCGCTCGACCATTTCCATCGACCAGCCCGGCTCCAGCTCGTTTAGCCAGACGGCCAGGGTTGAACTCATGATGCCGCCACCCACCAGCATCACATCGACCTTTCTGGTTTCCGCTGCCTGGGCATTGAACATGCCCAGCGCCAGCGCCAGGCCGGCCAGCGCCAGTTCCGGCTTGATGGTGATCTTCATAACCTCTCCCGTACCTTGTTGCTATCCGTAAATGTCCAGCCACAAGCTTAGCTGACGGATTTAGTCGGGTTTGCGCGGCGATAATTACGACGGGCTGCCTACTCTGAGCTTGCAATCGGGCGCTTCTCAAAATACTGTATGAATATTCAGTATCGCGAGCCAGTGCCATGCAACTCATCGCCAAACTCGGCATCCTCGCCGACGCCGCCAAGTACGACGCCTCCTGCGCCAGCAGTGGCGCGCCCAAGCGCAATTCACGTGGTGGCGACGGGCTGGGGGCGACCAACGGCATGGGCATCTGTCACAGCTACACACCCGATGGCCGCTGCGTATCCCTGCTGAAGATACTGCTGACCAACTTTTGCCTGTACGACTGCCAGTACTGCGTGAACCGCCGCTCCAGCAACGTGCCGCGCGCCCGCTTCAGCCCTGAAGAGGTAGTGCGCCTGACCCTGGACTTCTACCGCCGCAATTGCATCAGCGGGCTGTTTCTCAGCTCCGGCATCATACGCTCGGCGGACTACACCATGGAGCAGCTGATCCGCGTGGCTCGGCTGTTGCGCGAAGAGCACAACTTCCGCGGCTACATTCACCTGAAGACCATCCCCGATGCCGACCCGCTGCTGATCGAGGAGGCCGGTCGCCTGGCCGACCGCCTCAGCGTCAACATCGAACTGCCCACCGATGCCAGCCTCAAGCGCCTGGCGCCGGAAAAGCACGCACATACCATTCGCCAGGCCATGGGCGTGATCCATCAGGGCCAGCAGGCTGTCGCCAACGAGCCCAAGGCACCACGCTTCACTCCCGCCGGGCAGAGCACCCAGGTCATCGTTGGCGCCGACAGCACTGACGACAGCACCTTGCTGCGCAATTCCGAATCGCTGTATCAGGGTTATGGCCTGAAGCGTGTGTACTACTCAGCCTTCAGTCCGATCCCCGACAGCCCCGGCAGTGTGCCCCTGGCCGCGCCGCCACTGCTGCGCGAGCACCGCCTGTACCAGGCTGACTTCCTGCTGCGTGGCTACGGCTACAAGGCGGGCGAATTGCTCGGCCAGGTTGGCAACCTGGCTCTGGACATCGACCCCAAGCTGGCATGGGCACTGGCCAACCGCGATGTCTTCCCGCTGGACGTGAACCGCGCTGAACCCGCCCTGCTGGCGCGCATTCCGGGTATCGGCCTGCGCAGCGTGCAGCGCCTGGTTGCGCTGCGGCGGGAACGGCGCATTCGCTACGACGACCTGATCCAGCTGCGCTGCGTGCTGGAAAAGGCCCGGCCTTTCATCGTCACCAGCGACTACCGCCCGCAGCAGGCCGAGCTGCGCAGCGGGCTGCTGCGGGCGCGGTTGCGTGAACCGCAAGCGCCGGTGCAGATGGGGTTGTGGGGGTGATTGCGCTCGACTGCGCAGACCTGTTCGCCACCTGGCGCGAGCAGGCGCGGTCATTGTTGGGGCACGGCATTGACCCCTCGCAAGTGACCTGGTCGCAAGGGCCGATGGCGGACTTGCTGGCGGTACCGGCTGCGCTCCCGCCAGGCCCCGGTCCGTTCCGGGCCAAGGTCCCGGCGGCACTGCTGGGCCAGCTGGAGCAGGCTTCGCGCTACCGGGGCGAACAACGCTGGAACCTTTTGTACGAGGTACTGTGGCGCGTGGCCCATGGCGACCGCACCGCGATGCTGGCCGGTGACCGCCTGGGCAGCGAACTGCAGCGGCGGATCAAGCAGGTCAGCCGTGAGGCGCATCACCTGCATGCCTTTGTGCGCTTCGTACCGCTGCCTGAGGAGCTGGTCGAGCACTTGCAGCTGGATCTGGTGGCCTATCACGAGCCGGCGCACGATATTCTGCAAAGCGCCAGCCCGCACTTCGCCGATCGCCTGGGGCGGTTGCGCTGGTTGATCGCAACCCCGCAGGACGGTATCCGTTTCGACGGCCAGGCCTTCGATTACCAGCGCCAGTGCCCCGAGGCCTGGCGCCAGTGGGCACGCAACGCCCAAGACCCGGGCGCCGAGCTATGGCGCACTTATTACCGTCATACCTTCAACCCCGCCCGCCTCAACCCCGATGCCCTGCGCCTGCACATGCCCGGCCGTTTCTGGCGGCATTTGCCGGAAGGCATGCTGATACCCCAGCTCGAAGGCCTGGCGCGCCAGGGCAAGCAACGGGATGGGCAAGCCCTGGAAGTGGCGTCCCAGGCCGGTAAACAGATCAACAAGCCTGCACTGCGCTTCACCAAGACATGATGGGCATGCAAGATGCCGGGCATATCCTTACGAACAGTTCGCATTCGCGACTCCAATTGCTCAATGGCTTGCGTACAGTAGTTCAGCGGTTTCACTCGCTCTTCCGTTTGCATGAGCTACTCCTTGAATCGCCTATAGACTGGCCTGCGGGGTTGGCGTCAGCTTGTGCGACTGCTGCAACAACCCACGCGGTAGCTTGAAGTCTTTGAAAGGTTCTTGCGTGATGGGGTTAAAGGCCTTCGCGGCGTTCAGTCGATAGCGCATCACACCATCGCCGGTGCGGAAGCTCAGGTCCACGCTGGTAGCCGTGCGCCCATTGAGCGAGCCACGGCTGAGCAAGCGGAACATCGACCACGGCCCTCTGTACTCCAGGCTGCTGCTATTGCCGTTCTGCCTGAGCAAAGTCAGGTTGCTACGCACCTGCGGCCCCAAGGTATTGGGCCAGACGATGCCAGTGATCTGGCGCGGGCCATGGGTGTAGGAAATCAACTGGCCGTCCAGGTCCAACAAGCTTGTGCGTTGGTTGGCACTCAGCCCCAGCGGTTCGATGCTGAACTGCACGCTCAGGTTGCCGCGCTGATCGAAGAACGTTTCGCGGATGCGGTCTGCCCGCTCCAGCTGTTCGATCACGTCGCTGCGAATCAACGAGCGCCCTTTCTGGCCGGCCTGCAGGGCTTCAAGGTTGTCCTTCAGGAAGACCTTCAGGTACTGATCATTGAACTGCTGCAGCCGCCCCTTCGGCCCGAAGAACGCCTCGAAGTCATCCAGGGACGCGTCGGGCGCCCTGGCTACGAAGGGATAGCGCCCAGCCAGTCGCTGCTGGAAGAAGCTGTACACCTCGGCATCCCAGCGCCGCTCCAGCTCGCGCAGGGCTTCGATGTTGAGCACTTGTGCCGTTTGATCGGCCAGTTTCCTGACTTGGTGGTTGACCGGCTCTGGCAAGCCAGTAGAGACTCGCTGCAAGGTGCCAATTGGATCCTGCCCCGTCATCGAGAAACGTTGATGCACAGCCTGGAGTGCAGCTTTTCCTCTGTCGGGGCTGCCCTGCACCGCCTTGGCGTAGTCATGCACAGCGGTAATGGCGCCAAGGGTTTCATCGTAATAGCTCGGTTTCTCACCCGTTGCCTGCAACATGGCGCTCAGCCCTGCAAAGGCACGCTGGATAGCCCAGGCCTGTTGTTGCTCTGGCTTACTGCCTTTGGGCAATACCGCTTTGGCTTCGTCCCCGGCGTCGACAACTCTAGTCGATGAAAGCGAGGTATTGTCCTTCACCGTATCCAGCAGCCGATGCAGCGGCGCCGCAGGGCCGGTCAACTGCTGCAGGATCGTGACGCCATGGTCCAGGTCGAGGAAGTCAGCTACCGAGAAGGCGTTCAGGGCACGGCGCCAACTGTCGATGAAATCGGCGCTATACAAGTTGCGCAGCCGTTCGCTCAGCGCCTCCCGGTCCGCATCCGAGTAATCGAGTTGACCACGCTCACCCAGCGCCCATTGGTCGATCATTGCCATATCGGCGAAGCTCTGGCTGCGTGGCTCGAAGTACTCCTTGAAGCCCTTGGCAGTGAGCATCGGCGGCAGCAGGATAGCACCGCCCTTTCCGGCGCCGATGGTCGGCTGATACACCACATCGAAGGCCGGCCCGACCTGATGACGAAGGTCCAACCCGGTGTGCAATTGCTCACCAGCCTGCTGCTTGAGGCCAGCATAAACCCGCTCGGCTAACGGCACCTTGCGCAAGGCCTCCTGGACCACGGCGATACGCTGGGTGTACTGCGGTAGGTCAGCATCGGCATAGACCAGGGCGTAGTTCAGATGCCGCATGAGGTCGCGTTGCAGTTGGCCTTGGCCGGGAAATTTCTGCTGCCACTGGCGAGCCATCCACTCTTCCACCCATCCAGGCCGCCGGTTCTGGCGGTCTTCCAGCATGCGGTAAACCCTCAGGGCGGCCATTTGCTGTTCACTGCCTGGCGGCGCCGCCTCCATGGCGTCGATCACGCCACTGGCCAAGGCCGGCAAGAATCGCTTGGAGAGCAAGCTGAGGTAGGCCTCATCGACACGCGGGCCGATGACCCGGCCCTGATACACGCCAAAATCGGAAACACCCGGCCATGCGGCGCGATAGTCGCCAAACACCGATACCGCATCGCGGATCTGGTCCAGCGGCTCCAGCAGATTGCGGCCGCTTGGATCCAGGCGCTGATCCACTTCATGATGGCTGTACTCCCTGCTTTTAGCGAGCACGCTGGCTGCCTTGGCGGCATTGATATCGGAGTAGCGTTGCCAGCTGGCGATGGCGACACAGAAAGCCAGAATGCCTACCCCGGACCCGACCCACAGCAACTGACGCTTGTTGCGCGCCACCTTGATGTTGTCCCCGGCAAGTCCAGCTTCCTTATAGATGATGCGCCCGAACGCATGCTGGATGAAGTACGCCAGCGCCTTGCCTTGCACCTTACCCTCAAGGAGAGGGAGCTTCGTTTTGTAGGGTTGCGCTGCCTCGCGCACGAACGCATTGAGCATGTCACCTTGCTGGATGACCGAGGACCAATACACACCCCGTACCAATGCCGGCGTGGTGTAGCGATCACTTGCCAGGGTTTCTTTCAAGAAGCCCAGCAGTATTGGACGCAAGCCGATCAACTGGGTATGCAATGAGAACAGGCGCGCTCGCTGTGGAGCACTGTCCAACGCATCGAGTCGGTGTACCACCTGCTCAAATATCTGGTTGATCAACTGCTCGTAGTGATTGCCATACTCCTTCAGCCAAGCGTCGAACGTGCCGATCGCATCCAGCCTGAACGTAAAGCCGAACATTTTTTCGCGCATGGAAACGGAAAGGCCGGCATAGAGCTGGTCGAAACCATCCAATAAATCGAACTTGGTCAGCACCACGTACAGCGGCAGGCGGGAGCCCAACTGACTGCTTACCTCGTACAGACGAGTGCGTAGCACATGCGCCAACGCAACACGCTCCCCAGGCGTGCCATGCAGCAACGCAGGCAAGTCAACAACCAGCAACACGCCATTGAGGGCTCTCTGGCTGCGGTTGCGCAATAGCCAGTCCAACAGGTGCTGCCACAGCCTGGCCGGGGTTTCAGGTGGTAGTTGTGGTGCGCCTGAGTCGTCAGTGGGCGAGCCTGCGAGCGACTCCTGCCTGATGAAAGCCCCTGGCGGATCAATGATCGCCGCATCATTGCTGACCCACCAGCCTATCGGGAAAGCCAGCGGTTGTGCCTGCCTGCCCCGGGCCTGCGCCTTATCGATTCGGGTCAGCGAAAAGCTCTGTTCCGTGCGGTCGATTAAGCTGGACTTGCCGGCATGCTGGTCGCCTATGACCAAGTACCAGGGCAACCGATACAAGGCACGTCGCCCTCCTGCGCTATCAAGAAATCGCGACAGCCCTTGGTCCAAGGCCTTCTCTTGTGCACGGACCAACGGCAATACGCTGTCCAGTTCAGCGGCCACCGCCTGCTTGCGTTCTGCCTGCAGGCGGACGTAGCGCCCACGCAGCACAACAATCCAGTACAGCAGCGGCACCAACACGAGCACCAGGCTGACCAGACTACGATGCGCCGTGCTGACCAAGGGGCGCTGTTCACGCCACTCCCACTGAGGCCCGAGCCACCAGATGGCAACCAGCATCAGCACGGTACCCAGCACAACCATTAATGGCATGGCCAAGCCGATCCGAGTCACCAGGGGTAAGCCCCGACGTTTCAATAGCTTCCATAGTTGATTCATGGAGAGTTCCAGTCCTTGTTTTGATCGGCCAATGCTTGGGGGGAGGCATGCTGTTGCAGTCGTTGAAACACATCCGGCTCCCAGGCACTGGCCGTGGTTTGCTGCATGGTCCGGGCGACACTGGCGCACAAGTCCTGGGCCAACCAGGACACACCGCGTGCAGCCAGCAGGTCAGCGGCGATCACTGTGGTATGGCAACGCTCCCGAGGACCTCGAAGATCAGCCTGCATTCCCTGCAACCTGAGCAGAACGGGCTCCACGCCACCGGCTTCCAACTGGCTGGATAATTCCTCGCGCAGGGTGGCGAACTCCTGGGAGCAGGCCCCCTGCTCGGACGGACCTTGCGCCCCTTTGAGCCAGGCCAGGCTTTGGTCATCGATAAACGCTCGACCATCGCTAAAGCACAGCGGCTGCAGTGCGGGTAACCGCTGAACGAACCGAGCGGTCGCCGCACGGATAGCCTCAGCCACTTCGCCCATCGCCAGGCGTGAAGCGGCGGTTGCAGCGAGAAAGCTGCCGCGAACCCAGTAGGGACAAGCCGTCACGCTTTTTTCGATGCGCTGGAGCAATGCAGCATCGATCGCCGTCCCGGCGACCGCATCCTCATAATCACCGGCAATGTCCTGCGGAACCGCCATCAATTCAGTGCGGTTACCTTGGTTGGCTGGAGGCGCAGCCTGAATGTGCCCCCACAGACCAAAACGGCGCAGTTGATAGCCGACCGGGTCGTACGGGTCCTGCTGGTTGATAAGCTCGGCCATGTTCAACACAGCCCTGCGGGTTTCGCGCTCGTTGCCAATCGACACACGTGGCATCGGCGTTGCGATGACATCAGCCAGCGGCACTGGCTTTATGTTTGACTCTGGCGCCTTGGGTGCTGCAACCTCGCCAACGCCATTGGCAAGGTCGGCGTATTTGCTCAGCGAGCGCTCAAGCTCGACAAGCGCAGCTACATCCAATTGTACCGGTCCCTGCTGCTGTAGCAGGCGCTCAAGCGCACCTCGCGCAGCAGTTGCATACCCTGGGTTGAAGGTGAAGCGGTCGAGCCTCGGCAACGCGTCGATCAAGCGTTTCAGAGCCAGGCTCACCAATTTGCGCTTGCCGATGAAGCCTGTTGGGCCCGGTTTGGGGTAAGCAGGCTCCCAATAGCCTTCGACCATACCGGCCAGCAACTCCAGCGTGAAACTCCAGCGTTGCCAACAACCACTACGCAGCCAGGCCGCACCAAGGTGCGCGACGATTCGCAAGTGCTTGCATTGCCGCGCCAAGTATTGGCAGGACGCTTCTTCGATGTACGCCCAGTCGATCGTGGGTTCCTGCAGACCTCCGAGTTTGACCATCTCTTGGTCGATAGCCTGGTAGGTTTCGTCCTCGACATCGAACAAACCCGCCGGGGCTGCGGTATCAATCGGTGCAAGCAGCCGGACGATGACCTCGGCCTGCCCCAGCGCTACCACCGACATGAACGTCGCACCTGGCTGATTAGCGCGTCCAGGCCTTCGGCATCAAACGCCAGCCCGTCGACGGCCCTGTGACCGCTCACCACTTCAATGCGCTGAGCACCGATCATTTGTTTGATCTGCTCGATGGCTGGTATACCCCTGCCAGCATCCAGTACCTGACCATTTTCCCTTACCTGCCACGCGGTTTCGCTGGTAGACCAGCCCTGCCCCTTTATCCGCACATTGACACGGCTCGCTTCGACTGGCCGGTTGGTAATCAGTTGCAGCCTGGAGATGTTCTGTATGCAGCTGATAGCCAAATAAGACCGCTCCCCAACTGAAGCTATGGCAGGGGCTGAAATGACCAGTTCATCCTCAGCGTCCGCCACGCCTCCCAGGTTTCCCAGGCGAAAGGTCAGGTCTTCCGGCACCCTGCCAACCTCATTGGTCATGACACGCATGACACTGGGCGCCTCTTGCTCGGGAGCAGACCACCGGGTGATGGCTATCACTCGCGCGGGAGTTGCTGCGGCTTCGTCAAAACAAGCCAAACGCTCAAGATTGGACACTATCCGGGGGCAGTCTCTTGAGGGATGTGCCTGAGAGGGTGCCAGACAAAACAGCAATGTAAATCCAGCACTACAGGCAGAGCGGCGCATTATCACAATCACATTCTCTTATTCGACAGTACAGATGCACTAGTGACCAACTCACCGCCAACCAGCAGTCGTCACCACCCATTAAACCCATGCAGCGAAAAATTTGAACCCAGGCAATCAGGAGGTCAGAAACGAACTTTTAGGCTAGTACAAACAGAAAGGAAGATACAAACAAATATTTAGTAACACCTCCCGACTCGACATATATCTCGCCATAGGCGCAAGGTCTTTTCGCAAGCAAGCGCCGCAACCTAACCTGCAGCTTGTTTATTATTTAACAGCACTTTGTAGGATGTTTCCTACATATATACCCAAACAACAAAGGCGATATCTACATGACTAAAGCCTCGGGCTCCGTTGCGCCCAAAGAGCGCATCAACATCAAGTACGTACCCGCCACCGGTGATAAACAGGCCGAAGTAGAGCTGCCGCACAAGATGTTGGTGCTGGGCGATTTCGGTCTGGATGACACCCGTGCGCTGGAAGACCGATCGGTCATGCGCATCGATAAACACACCTTCAACAATGTGTTGAATGACGCCGACGTCAGCTTGGCCATGTCCGTGCCCTCCACACTCAGCGCGGCACCGGATGCGGAGCTGGCGGTCAACCTGCGGTTCAGATCGATCAACGACTTCGGACCCGACCGCATTGCCAGCCAGGTGCCTGAGCTGAACAAGCTGCTGGAGCTACGCGAAGCCCTGGTCGCCCTCAAGGGCCCGCTGGGTAACGTGCCCACCTTTCGCAAGCAGTTGCAGCATTTGCTGAACGACGAGCAGGCCCGCAAACAACTCGCCCAAGAACTGGACCTGGTGCTTGAGGCGCCACAAGAAGACTGAGACAACGGAGCGTCCCATGCCAAAGTCAACCAGCACCACCCTCGCCGTTGAACTGTCCGGCGAGACATTGAGCAAAGCCACTTTGCTCGACCAGATTATGGCCGAAACCAAATTGGTGCCCGCGCAGGAGGGTTATCAAGTCGCTCGCCAAGGCGTATCGGCCTTCATTGCAGAAATACTCAAGAGCAATGATCCAGATCAACTAATCAACAAGCATCGCGTCGATCAAATGATTGCAGAGCTGGACCGAGTGCTCAGCCGACAGATGGATGCCATCCTGCATCAGCCCGAGTTTCAACAGCTTGAATCGGCGTGGCGCAGCCTCAAACTTCTGGTCGACCGTACGGACTTCCGCGAGAACATCAAGCTTGAAGTTCTGCATGCCAACAAGGAAGACTTGCTAGATGATTTCGAGAACGCGGCCGACATCACGTGCAGCGGTATGTACAAACACGTTTACACCGCGGGTTACGGTCAATTCGGTGGTGAGCCCGTGGCGGCCATGGTGGGGAACTATGACTTCGGCCCCTCATCTCCAGACATCAAGCTTTTGAGCTACATGGCCTCCGTCGGTGCCATGTCCCACGCACCTTTCCTTGCCGCCCCATCCCCCGATTTCTTCAATTTGAGCAGCTTTGAAGAGCTGCCCAATCTGAAGGAAATCAAAGACATTTTCGCCGGGCCACGGCATGCCAAATGGCGTGCGTTCCGTGAAAGTGAAGACGCTCGCCACACTGCACTGACCGGCCCCCGTTTCATGCTTCGCCCGGCCTATCATCCGCAAGAAAATCCCGTGCGGAGCTATCACTACGTCGAGGACATTGCCGGACGACACGAAAACTACCTGTGGGGCAACTCCGCCTTTTTGCTGGCCAGCTGCATTAACGACAGCTTCGCCCGCTACCGCTGGTGCCCTAACATCATCGGCCCGCAGTCCGGTGGCGCCGTCGAAGATCTGCCAGTACACCTCTACGAGGCGCTGGGGCAGTTACAAGCGAAGATCCCAACCGAGGTGCTGATTTCCGATCGCAAGGAATTTGAGCTGGCCGAAGAAGGCTTCATCGCCTTGACCATGCGCAAAGACAGCGACAACGCCGCATTTTTCTCGGCCAACTCGGTGCAGAAACCGAAGAACTTTCCCAAGACCGCGGAAGGGCTGCAGGCTCAGACCAACTACAAGCTCGGCACCCAGCTGCCTTACCTGTTCATCGTCAACCGGCTGGCCCACTACATCAAGGTACTGCAGCGCGAGCAGATTGGTAGCTGGAAGGAGCGCAAGGATCTTGAGTCCGAACTCAACAAATGGATCAGGCAATACGTCGCCGATCAGGAAAATCCGTCAGCCGACGTACGCAGCCGTCGCCCGTTGCGCGCTGCAAAGGTCGAGGTTTCCGATGTGGCCGGCGACCCGGGCTGGTACCAGGTTTCACTCGCCGTGCGCCCCCACTTCAAATACATGGGCGCGAACTTCGAGATCTCACTGGTCGGCCGGCTTGATACCCAATGAGTGGATTTTTCGACCGTTTGCTGGCGGATCAGACTGTAAGCCGCACGCCCTCTCGGCAAGAAACCGCTGCCGAGAAGTTTGCCGGCATCAAGCGCCACCTGGAAACGCTACTCAATGCGCGTCAGGGCTGCTCGCAGAGCAGCCCTGAGCTTGGCCTGCATGACTTCAACGGGCACGACGCAAGCAGTGGCGACCTGCTCAAGCAAGTGAGCGCCGACATACGCCGCACAATTCGGCGTTTCGAGCCTCGTGTGCACGTGCGATCGCTCAAAGCCATGCCCGATTGTCTCGCCCCGCTGGAGCTGCATTTCAGGCTGGACTGCCAGGTGCAGGTCAACAACCACAAGGAGCAGCTGCAACTGGAGCTGCTGGTCAACGGCCATAGCCGCCACACCCGAGTGAGGTGACCGATGTCACTCAAGGATCGATTCAGCGAAGAGTTGCGTTACCTGCATGAGCTGGGAAACGACTTCGCCAAAGACAACCCACAACTTGCCCGGCTGCTGGGCAAGGGTGGCAGCGACCCGGATGTCGAACGCCTGATGGAAGCCTTTGCCTTCCTCACGGCCAAGCTGCGCCTCAAGCTGGAGGATGACTTGCCAGAGCTGACGCACCCCATGCTGCAACTGCTGTGGCCCAATTACCTGCGGCCACTGCCGAGCGCCACCATTATCCAGTTCACACCACTCAAGCAAGCGCTCAGCCAATCGCAACGCATTCCCAAAGGTTCACAGCTGTTCTCTAAACCTGTGGACGGTGTGCCTTGTGAGTTTCGCACCTGCACGGCAGTGGATATCCATCCGTTCGAGATCGAATCGGTAAGCGCTACCCAGACGCTTGACAGTTCGGTGGCAAGCATCGAGCTGCGCACCTTGGTCGAGCGACCCTTGAACACCCTCGGCTGCAACAGTCTGGATTTCCACCTGAGCGGTGATACCGAGACTGCCCGCACGCTGTACCTCTGGATCGCTCAATACCTCAAGCATGTCGCTGTGACGATCAATGGCGAGGTCCGCAGGCTGCCAGCCAGCAGCATCGTCTTCCCAGGCTTCAGCTCAAACGAAGGGCTGCTGCCTTACCCGCAGAACGTCTTCGACGGCTATCGGATCTTGCAGGAATACTTTGTATTTCCAAAGCGCTTTCACTTCTTCAGCATCACCGGACTGCAGAAGATCTGGCCCGATCAAGCAACTCAGCAGGTGGGCATTGAACTTCACTTCACCCGCCAGCTACCGGATTCGTTGCGTATCGGCACGGCGGACTTCAGCCTGTTCTGCACGCCGGCGGTAAACCTGTTCAGCTACACCGCCGAGCCTATCGACCTCTCCAACCGGCACGCCCCTTCTGACCTCACGCCCAGAGGTAAAGAGCGGCATGCGTATGAAATTTTCAGTGTTGATCGAGTGATCAGCACCCGTACGACAACAGACGGCAGTACCGGCGAACACCTACGTACCTTCCGCCCCTTCGAATCGTTCGCCCATGAGATCGAGCACGCTCAAGGACGCACGGCGCTGTACTACCGCTACACCCTCGAAGAGTCCTTGCGCGGCGATGGCGTCACGCACCGTATCGCTTTCGTGCGCGCCGATGCCAACGCCTACACCGGTGAACTGGAAACGGCGTCTATCGACCTGACCTGCACCAATCGCGATCTACCCCTGGCATTGGGCGTCGACGACATCAATGTGTTTTCCGAAGTCACGCCGCCGCTGACCACCTATACCAACATCTGTAAACCGACACGCCCCTATCGGCCGGTGCTGGATGGCCAGTTGCAGTGGGCGCTCATTTCCAACATGTCGCTCAACTACCTGTCGCTGCTTTCGGCCGAGCCGCTGAAAGCGGTGATTCGTGCCTATGACTTCGTGGCATTGCACGACCTGCAACAGACTCGCACCACCCATAAGCGCCTCGAAGGCATCCGCGATGTTCAAACAGAACCTCTGGATTGGCTAATCAAAGGCCAGCCCATTCGCGGGCTACGCACACGGCTGAAGCTGGATCAGGCCGCCTTCCTCTGCGAGGGCGACCTGTACCTGTTCGGCTGCGTGCTCGCGCACTTCTTCGCCCTGTACGCCAGCATCAACTCCTTCCATCAACTGGAAGTGATCAACACTACCAACAACGAGCACTACACATGGCCCATCCAGACCGGCAAACAACCGCTGATCTAGCCGACAAGCTGCTCGCCGACGCACACCAGTACAACTTCTACCAGTTGCTGGAGCGCCTGCACGGCCTGCACGGGGATGACCTGGAACCGCGTTGGCCGGACCGGGCCACTCGCCTGCGCGTGCGGCTGGGCAGCGACCCGCGACTGACCTTTCCGGTTTCCGACGTGTACAAAGCCGAGCGCATGCCCGAAGCCGAAGACCGCTATCGCGTGTGCACCACCTTCATGGGCCTGCACGGCACAGACTCGCCCTTGCCAACCTATTACCTGGAAGAAGTGTCATACGAGCATGCCCACGGGATTGGTGTACGGCCGGCGTTCTTCGACTTCTTCAATCACTACGTGCTGAGCCTGCTGCACCGCATCTGGCGCAAGTACCGCTACTACATTCGTTTCCAGCCGGGTGCCA
>Ga0302347_1001717_pt1 | contig 25143 bp, 30 predicted proteins | sample PhyWR1_FD_202178 | JGI IMG/M metagenome (GOLD analysis project Ga0302347, IMG submission 202178) | Leaf surface microbial communities from wheat plants in UC Gill Tract Community Farm, Albany, California, United States - DLSL W.R1 (v2)... | ecosystem: Host-associated > Plants > Phyllosphere >...
AACAATGTAGTACAGATTGAAACATCACATTCAGTCTTTATCAAGCTACACAGCGATTTGAGGTGAGAAAATGAAACGGGGTGGGATTTGGTGAAACTGGGGGCATTGCTTACACGACAGATCACATGCAGTACAGATATTTTGGTTAGTGTTGAGTCAGTTATGCGTCATATCTCGCCCACAATTGCCAGATTGACGCACAACTTGGTCCGTTAGTAACACGCGAACCTCCAGTGGCTGTTCACAGCCTTGCGAATAGTAACATTAAAACTATGGAGGATAAATAAAGCGCAGTTTACCCTGCTGCATAATTGATCGCACTTGACTTACCACGGTAATTCAATCAAATTACCCGGGTAAAACAATTTAACCCGGGTATAAATTAAATGAAAACTACCAGTACGCTAAGCTGCACCGCCTTCTTGCAGCATCAACGAGTGGCTGCCGGGTCTTATGCCGATGTCGCTCAGGCGCTTGCTACGATGGATCTTACTGCCGGTGGGCTGTTAGTGTTTGATGATGCCACCGGTTCTCAGGTGGATTACCCTTGGCCAGCAGGCTACGTTTGGCCTCAGTCTGGTGGCGATGTCGCTGAGCTTGACAGCGAGCCGGCAGCTCAGCCCTCGGTTGGTCGGCCCAAGCTCGGCGTGGTAGCCCGCGAAGTGACCCTCCTGCCCCGTCATTGGGAATGGCTGGCACAACAGCGTGGTGGAGCCTCTGCGGCACTACGTCGCCTGGTTGATGAAGCCCGGCGTACTACGATCGAGCAAGACAATGAGCGCCGCATCAAAGAGAACAGCTACCGCTTTATGAGCGCCATCGCCGGTGCTTTGCCAGGCTATGAAGAGGCCACGCGCGCGCTGTTTGGCCACGATGGTAAACTGTTTGCCGAGCGAATTGCGCACTGGCCTGCCGATATTCAGGTGCATCTGGCCTGGATGACTAGGGATGCATTCCCACAGTGATTGCGGCGCCCCTACCTACGAGTTTCAGTATCACTGGAGCTCTTTACACGCCTTTAAAGCGCAGGAAAAACGATTAAATGCAAACCCGCCCGCAGCACAAGCAGCCACCGCTTTGGCGCATCTATCTGATCTTTTTGGTGCCCATGGTGCTGTCCAACTTCCTGCAAGGATTTTCAGGCACGCTGAACGGCATCTATATCGGCCAGATGCTCGGCACCCATGCGCTGGCCGCCATCTCCGGCATGTTCCCGGTAGTGTTCTTCTTTGTTTCACTAGTGATTGGCGTTGGTGCCGGTGCCTCGGTGCTGATTGGGCAGGCATGGGGCGCGAATGAACCAGAAAAAGTCAAAACCATTGCCGGTACGGCCTTGATGCTGGGTGTGACGCTTGGCTTACTGGCGGCGGTATTTGGCAGCCTGTTTGCCCGCCAGGCGCTACAAGCGCTAGGCACACCAGCTGACGTGCTGGAAGAGGCGGTCTCTTACGCCCGTATAATGATGCTGATTATGCCGTTGCTGCTGGTATTTGTGTTGTTCACCCAGTTGCTGCGCGGCGTCAGCGACACGGTCTCGCCACTCTTGGCCCTGCTGCTGTCTACCATCGTCGGCTTACTGCTCACCCCGGCCCTGATCCGAGGTTGGCTGGGCTTTGCCCCCATGGGCATACAGAGCGCGGCTCTGGCGGGTATGGTCGGTAACGTACTGGCGATGGTATATCTGACATTGCGTCTGCGCCGCAAAAAACACGTGCTGGCTCCCGACCGGGCGATGCTGGCCGCGCTCAAGCTGGATACGGCGGTACTACGCAAAGTTTTACGTATTGGCCTGCCTACCGGTTTGCAAATGGTGGTAATTTCTATCTCTGAATTGATCATCCTGACGTTGGTCAACCGCCACGGTTCGGATGCTACGGCAGCCTACGGCGCAGTGACACAGATAGTTAACTATGTGCAATTCCCTGCCCTGTCGATTGCCATCACCGCCTCTATTTTGGGTGCTCAGGCCATCGGCGCTGGCAAAACCGAACGCATTGCTCCCATTTTGCGTACCGGGTTGTATATCAACCTCTGGCTGACCGGTTCGTTGATTATTCTGGTCTACCTGCTGTCACATTGGCTGCTGGGCTTGTTCCTGACCAGCCCGGTAGTATTGGCAGAAGCGGAGCATTTATTGCATATCATGCTGTGGAGCATGCTGGTATTTGGTTTCCAGGCGATTGTCGGCGGCATCATGCGCGCCAGCGGCGTGGTGGTGGTACCGGTGACGATCTCCATTCTCTGCATCGTGGCCGTACAGTTGCCAGCGGCCTATCTGCTCAGCAATCACTTCGGATTAGAGGGGGTATGGATGGCGTTCCCTATCGCCTATTTGACAATGCTGGCATTGCAGACAACGTTTTATAGGTTGGTATGGCGACACAGAAAAATTGAGCGTCTGGTCTGACGCTGATAGTCACAATACTTTTTGGGCGTAGTGACTGCGCCCCCATTTCATTCTCTTGCTGGGGTTTGTTTTATGTCGAGTATTCTGCAGTTGTTTCAGGCCATAGGGCTGGGGCTAGCCCTACTGTTGCCGCTGGCCAACCCGCTCACCACCGTAGCGTTGCTGCTTGGTCTGTCGGGAAATATGACCAACGAAGAGCGCAACCATCAGTCGCTGATGGCTTCGGTCTACGTGTTCTGCATCATGACGGTGGCGTTCTATGCCGGTCAGCTAGTGATGAGCACCTTTGGGATTTCCATCCCCGGCCTGCGGATCGCCGGGGGGTTGATTGTCGCCTTTATCGGTTTTCGCATGTTGTTCCCACAGCAAAGTGCCGATGAAGCACCAGAGGTTGAATCCAAAAGCAGAGAGCTGCACAAGAAAACCTCGGCCAATATCGCCTTTGTCCCTCTGGCCATGCCAAGTACCGCTGGGCCAGGGACTATCGCCATGATCATCAGTACCGCATCCAGCGTCCACGAAAATACGCTGGGCTTCGCCCACTGGGTGCTGCTGGCCGCACCGGTGGCCATTTTCCTGTCGATAGCGATCATTCTGTGGGTCTGTTTACGCAGTTCCACGGCGATCATGAAACTGGTTGGCGAAAGCGGTATCGAGGCCATTTCGCGCCTGATGGGCTTCCTGCTGGTGTGCATGGGCGTGCAGTTTATTATTAACGGCGTGTTGGAGCTGATCTCTACCTACGTACCTGTTACCTGATCCAATCGGCCCCGCAGCCGCGGGGCCAGCTTGCTCTCTATACCAAACCGTATACCAAAGCGGAAAGCGCAATCAGCCCCATCACCAGTACAAAGGCATTACTCAAGGCACGATAACGGCGCATAGCCGGAACCGCGCGCACCGCATACATCGGCAAAATAAACAGGATCACCGCAATCAGTGGACCGCTGATAGTTTCAATGATATGCAAGGCGCTCGGATTCCAGACGGTGGCCGCCCAGGTGAACAAGAACAACACCACGCCAGAAATACGATGGGTCGTGATGGCAGTTAACGGCTTGCCAACGGCGCGTGTTAGCCCATCGATCAGGCTGGTTGCCCCTTCGGTTACACCTAATGAAGTTCCAAGATAGGACTTAGCCATCGCCAACATAGCCATCACCGGCCCAAGATAGGCTATCAGCGGATTGGAAAACTTATTGGCAAGGGTAGTCAACACCGTGATGTTCTGCGCTTTCGCCTGCTCCATCTCCTGGTGCGAAAGGCTCAGCACGCAGCTGAACACGAAGAACAGCACGGTGATGCAAATCAGCAGGTAGCTGTAACGCATAATCCGCGCACAACGGCGCTCGGCCTTGTCACCGTATAAACTTTTCTGGGTGGAAGCGAACGACGAAATGATCGGCGCATGGCTAAAGGAAAATACCATCACCGGGACCGCCAACCACAGCGAATGCCACAGATCGGGGCTGTCAAATTGGGTGTTGGCCAAACCACTGACAAAGTTCTCGGTCTGCCAGGTGGGTACCAGATACAGCGAAATCCCCATCAGAAACACCAGCAATGGGAATACCAGAACACCCATCGCGGCCACGATCGTATCCTTTCCGCGCAACAGCACGAGATTGAGCACCACCACCACCGCCAAGCTCAGCCAGATGCGGGGGACCGGGGCGAAGTGAAATTGGTGAGTCAGGAAGCTGTCTAGCGCGTTGGTGATGGAAATACTGTAGACCAGCACGATGGGGAAAAACGCCATCAGGTACAGCACCATAATGATCTTGCCGGCTAACACGCCGAAATGCTCGACCACCACGTCCTGAATGTTGCCATCACGGCTGGAGCCGGAAAGGACAAAGCGGGTTAGCGCAAGATGGGGTAAATAGGTCAGAGGGAAAGCGAACAGTGCCATCAATAACAGCACCAGCGGGCCATTCAGACCGGCATTGATCGGCAGAAACAAGGTGCCGGCACCCACAGCCGTGGCGTAAAGCCCGAACATCCAGACGGTGTCGGTCTTGTTCCATTTGGCAGGTTGGGCAATCGCCAACCTGCCATGATCTGGAGAAATCGTACTCATGAGACAGCTTACCTTAATCTACAGCGCCAACGATTGCGCCCGACGGAAACTCCCTTCTCCGTAGAATGTTTATATAAAACAGGATATTAATGGCGAGAGAAATTCACCTACCTGATAAAAGGACGGCAAAGGATAAAGAAAATCTCTGGAATGGTCTATATTTCGGCGGTTAACTGCGCGCTTCGTGAGCAGCCGTGCCGCTCACGAGCCATATGGAATGCAACAATGCCTAGGCGCTGGCGGCGGCGACAAACCGGCGTATTTCGCCAATATGCTGCGGGCCGTAAGCACATTGCCCTACTTCTATTTTTGGCTTGTTACGCCCATGGAAGTCGCTGCCGCAGGTAACAAAAGCTGAACGACCAACGGTAAACTCATACAGCTGGCTGGCCAATTCGGGTGAATGATAGCTTGAGAACACCTCGACCCCCATAACACCAATCTTCAACATTTCATCTATGATTCGGGTATGGTCCTGTTTAACGTTGGCACCGATATGCGCCAGGATCGGAATCCCCCCATTATGGCGGATCACCTCCACCATGCGGCTCATGGCGGGATAGGTGACCGGCAAATAGCACACCTTCCCTGGGCCAAAGAAATCCCAGTAGAAGTTGATTAACGGCATATCAGCTCTTTCTCCACCGGGGCGATAAGGCATCAGCAACGGATGTCCATCATTACGTGGATCCTCGAGTATTACCTCACCCATCTGCTCTTCCTGCGGAATAGCGCCACCGCATACCTGCTCCAGACGTTGTTCATCCAGATGGAATTTCAGCCCGCGCAGCTTGGCAAACTTTTGCGGTGTCAGTTCCCGTTGAATGGCGCTGAAATTGTCATAGATCTCCACAAAGTCATTGCTGGAGGTAAACCCGTAGCCCAACAGGTGGAAGTTACGGCCTGCAAAGGTGCAGTCGATCTCGATACCGGAAATAACATTGAGGCTCGATGAGGCCAACGCCTTAGCCTTCGGCACCGAATCAGCATTATTATGGTCGGTCACCGCCAGCGTACTGATGCCGTTCGCTAGGCAGCGTGCGATCACCGTTTCAACCGGGAAGTCTGCATCATCGCTGAAGTTGGAATGCATATGCAGATCGATTTTTTCCATGGAAAGGTCCTTTGGTGAATGCTCAATAATAGAACCATAGTAAAGCAGGGACTGAATGCATACAGCGGATTTGGCGCTTTTTATCGGCAGGATCGCAAAATCGTGGGTCAGCTCACGGGTCGCTTCGCAGGATCAGCCATCAGGATATTCCTAATCTCGTCATATTGCTGCCGAGCCGTATGAACGCCTACGTCCAGAGCGTGCAAAACTGACTATAATCTCTCTGAATGGTTCTTCACATTGGCTACAGCCGCTCAAAATAGCTGAATCTGAATGGCGCAGCAGATAGGGAGCTGTTGTTTATCCCCCGATGTAATCTCCTTTAAAGGTATGTTTATGCTTAGCAAAAAAGTTGCCACAGCAATGGCTTTGACCTTGTTAGCCAGTTTTTCATCCGTTGCGGATACGGTGGTCAACAAACTGTCCGCCTGCGATGCTTCATTCTTCAATGAAATGAAAGGCAATAAAGCAATCAGTGATCTGATCCTGCTCGCCAATGCCCAGCCGATCAAAGAAAGAGGCAATGTCACCCTGGATGCCAAAGGCTACCGCGATGGCGACCTGACACTGAACAGATATATCAGCAGATATAGCAGCGTTGATAAAAATCATCCGGGTACAGGCGAGTACTATTTTTGGGGTTTTGAAACCGACGAGGCGTATGACGTAGTGATTAAAAAAGTCGGAAAACATGTGGTATTACAACATAATAGTGGCCCCTATGTGCATGGCCCAATGATAAAAGAAATCAACAACAGCCAATGGGCGATCAACGACAAACCAAGCGCTGGTACCAGCCCAGGTAAACAAATGGCCGAGAAGCTGTTCTTTATTGAGAAAAACAGTGATGGCACGGCGTCTTTGCTTTGTACCCTGCAAGGCAGATTTTCTGAGTCCGATCTCAAAGCCGTTCGGCCCGATTTAAAGTAGCCCAGGGAACATCGATAGCTGGAGCCAACTCTTTACAAACATTGACGTTGCCAATTAGCGACGGCGACCTGGTCATCAATAATCTAAATGCCCCGTTACCCGGGGCTGTTCACCTGAAAAATCTGCTTTGTTGGCCGAGCAGGACAACTCGCAACTTGTCATGTTCTGAAAAGCAGCGTATCGATTAACCTGACACATTTCCTTTTGAACTTGATGCGCTTTCTGTAGGTATATTTTCGACCAAGACTAATACAGATACGCTTACGTCTATCAACCTCAAAAGCAATAGAAATGTACACCACTATCAATAAAACTATTACCATCACGCCCGTAGCCTCCCTTTGGTTTCAACGCTCCCTTGCGATTAACATTAATAACACTAATGAAATTTTTATTCACCAATAAATGAAATTACAACAACCCAATCAATAACAGCGATATAGTACAAATGTGAAGTGTAATATCTCGCAGAATGGTAGCAGCCTCAGATAAAATAGTTTAAAACCCCAGGAACATGCCGTTAAAGGTGATTAAAAATCACACACAGCAAAATGATTAACAACTCTAACTTATTTAAGGATAATTAAAGGGCCTCGAACGAGGCCCAGCGTTATATGTTTATGGTTATGAAATAAAAGGATTTATTTCTAAGCGTGTCCACGCATTGACCACACTTCGAAAAAAGCCCCGGATTTCCGGGGCGTATCATTCACATCAACATACTTTGCTGGCCGTAATGATTGGGGTGCGGAAGCACCGGGTTCACCCTGCCGGGCGACATGATTGACCGCTCAACGGTCTCCATGGTGACAAATGTATGCCCGCAATTAACGTTCTGACACTGATGATAACGCTCCTTGGTATTCTCGCTCAGGTAACGACTAGAACGAGCATGTGCGGCAGTACCGCATAAATTGCAATGGAACATATTTATCACCTCTACCGGTCAGTTTCGATAAGGCTATTTTAATATATTTTACTTATAAAACAATAGATTAATAATTAATCATCACTTTGTTTTTCCTCTTCGTACTCAACATCAGAAAGCCTCACCTCAAGCTCTAGCGCCGTCGTGTAGCCGCCATCACCCAGTGAGTGGGTTACCTTGGTGATTATCCACGCCTGCTCGTCTATGACGCGCTTAAAGCCTCTTACTACAACCGGCGTTTCTGGGTATAAATCCGCACGCCCCATGGCGAGATTGAGTGAGAACTCAGCCACACCGCGTTGCAGCTTGTCCCATTTGGCTTTTGCCGCCCGCATGGCCTGGGTCTTGGTGGCGTAAATGGTGGTCAGTGCAAACACGTTGTCAGCTTCACCCGCCATATACTCGCCCTCACGTTCTTCCTTTGGCTTTGCCGGTGCCTTCTTGCTCGCCGTAGGTTGGGTGGCTTTAGGGTGCTGCAAGGCGCGCAAGTGCTTCACCTTGGGCTTGCGCTTGAGTTTGACCTTTTTCTTTTGCGGTTCTTTCGGGTCTTTGGTGTGAAGCCATTTAGCGGTGACGCCGGTATAGGCTGCCCGATCGGCAATAGCAAACTGATGTTGGTCACCGTCGCGGCGCTCGATGGTCACTTGCGGGATCGGTTTGCCGCTGGCGGTTACACCACTGCCACCGTTGAGAAACAGCAATTTACCCGCCTTGACCGACACCTCCGCCCCGTTGCGCGTGGCAAGGCGGGTCAGGAATTTGGCGTCAGACTCCTGTGACTGGTCAATGTGCGGGATAGCAATACTGCCCAGCCCCTCGGCAACACTGGCGGTCAGTTTGTTGCGGGCGGCAATCTTCTCCAGCACCGCGCCGAGGGTGGTGTCGTGATAAGACTTCTCTCGGCGGGAATTGAGCGAGCCACGAAAATCCGCACTGCGCGCACGAATGGTCAGCGTGTCGGGCGCGCCCCGGTGTTCCACCTCGTCCACCGTGAACGTGCCCTTGTTAACCAACGGCTGTCCCTGCCAGCCCAGCAGCAGCGAGAGCACTGCGCCGCGCACCGGCATCATGACTTGCCCGTCTGCATCATCCAGCTCGATATCCAGTTGGTCAGCCTCAAAGCCACGATTATCAACCAGGGCAAGTGACAGTAGACGCGGGCTGATGTTCTGCGTGATATCCTTGCCCCCCAGGGTGAGCATAAAGGCCGGGGCCACTTTTGCCCCCGCATCCAGCGTTACACCGGGCATCATGAAAATAGCCCTCCCATCGCTGTACCGTCCTTATCGGCCGACGCGCCAGCCTGACCGAGCAAACCCTCGGCCTGTGCCCGTAAATCCCCATACATCGCCGTCAGGGACTCATCCACGCGGGTCAGCGTGAGCGAAAACTCAATGCGCCGCGCACGGCCATCGGAAAAGAACTCGCTGCGGGTCTCGCTAACGCTGTTAACCACAAACATCCCGTAAATGGTGCCGGTACCCTCCAGCATTGGCCATGCCCGCCCGTCAACGGCCATCGAATCCAGGAGCTGCATCGAGACTTTGCCGCCGGTGATCTCCGGCATCAGTACCCCGGATAGCGTGATTTTTTCCTCACTGACGCCGAGAAACTGCAACATCGGGCGCAAACCTATCCGGCTATTGGATGGCCAGCGATAATCTACGTTACGCTGCAGGGTCTGATAGGGCAGCGTTTGCAGTCGAAACACAAACAACCCCAGGATTAACATCATGGTGACTCCCCCTCTTTAGTCGCTGGCCAAGGTTGAACGCTGCGCCGCGCGGGCCTTGCGCTCGCGCTCCTCAACGACCTGTAACAGCATCCGCTTGGTTTGTGCTTCAGTCATGCCGCCGGGGTGGCTGCTGGCCACGTGGAAGTTATTGACGCTGTTGTCCGTGTAGGACTTTCCACCTCCAGCGCTGACTGGCACATACGTCCCCGACATGGCACCGCCTATCGGGTAGTAACCTCCCCCGCCAGCCCCGGCGGCGTAGTCGTTGGCTTTCTGCGCTTTCTTGTCGATGTCACTGGATTCATTATTGATAATGCCGAGCTTCTCCAGCACCCAATCAATCCCCTGACGCAACTTGTTGAACGCTTTGAGCGGCAACATCAGCGCGTCGGCCACTGAGCGGCCAAACTCAACACCGGCGTTCTTGCAACGATCAAGACTCTCCTGGCTGGACTTCACCGGCTTTAGCAGGTCGGTGAACCACTGCCACGCCTGCTTGAGCCAACCACCGAGGGCATCAAACATCGGCTTAAGCGGAGTAAACAGCTCGCCAATCGGAGCAAATGCCTCCGTAATACCGATGATCACCCCGCCAAAGAAGGCGCTGATGGGTTCCCAATACTTGCGGATAAGCAGCGCCCCCGCAACGAACGCCGCGCCTACGGCGACAATCGGCCACGTCAGCGCCCCGAGCACGGTCATGATGGCCCCACCGGCGATGCTGACCGCCGTACCGAGGAAACCGGCAGCGGCAACGATACCGTTAATCCCCGCAATCACCGGCCACGCAACCAACCCAATCCCACCCAGCGCACCCATTACCGCCAGAATGGCCGTGCTGACCATAAAGATTTTTTTCGTCAGCTCTGGGTTTTCCTTTGTCCACTTGCCCACCGTTGCCAGCCAGCCTGTCGCGGTGCGCGTCAGTTGCCGCAGTGCCGAATCCTGCTTTTCAAACACTTCAATGCGCACATCTTCCCAAGCCGAAGTTAGGTTTTTTAAATCCCCGTCAAGGTTGTCGGTCTGGATTTTCGCAATCCTGTCCGTCGTCCCTTTCGCCCCGCCAATCGCCGCACGCTTCTCGGCCAATTTCCCGTTACCGGCGGCGGCCACGAGCTTAACGGCACCTTTCATGGCCTCCTCACCGAAAATAACTTTCAGGTATTCCGCCTGCTGCGCCGTACCAAGGTTGTTTTTCTTGAATGAGGCGTGGATAGATTTAAGGATTTTTTCAACCGGCAGCATGTTGCCTTTGCCGTCCCGTGTTTTGACCCCCAACTCACCCAGCGCCGCCGGTGATTGCCCGCGTGGAGCCTGTAGGCGGCTAAAGATGGCACTGGTGCCCGTCCCCGCCATTGAGGCTTTGATACCGTTGTCCGCCAAAATACCCAGCATGGCGGTGGTATCTTCAATGCTCGCCCCAGCGGCCTCGGCAATCGGCGCGGCATACTTCATCGCCTCACCCAGCTCGACAAGATTGGTGTTTGACGACGTGAACCCCTTGGTCATCACGTCAGCAATGCGCTCGATGTCCGCATTGGCAAGGTTAAAGGCTGACTGCATATTGGTGATGATGTCCGCCGCCTGCGCGATATCCACGTCAGCGGCCAGACTAAGGTTTACCGTTGAGCCGGTCGCAGCCAGCACGGAATCGGCGTCATAGCCTGATTTGGCCAGCGTGGTTTGCGTGCGCGCCACATCCCCCGGCGAGAAGGCCGTTGTCGCACCAATATCACGCGCCTGCTGACGAATGGCCTGAAGCTTTTCGTCTGATTTATCCAGGCCGAGAATGGCTTGCGTGCCTGACATCTGTTTGTCAAAACCCACGCCGGGCGCAATAAATCGGCCTGCCGCATACAGACCCGCCGTCGCAACTCCCACCCCGGCAGCACCCATACCGGCCACATGGTTCGCCACCTGCTTACCCGCCTGATAACGTTGCTGGACGCTACTTAACCGCGCCTGCTGCTGACTGACGCGCACCAGTGCCTCACGCTGGCGATTGAGTTGGTTAGTGGTGTCGCTAATGGAGGCTCTGAGCCTGCGCTCATCATTGGCCAGCGTGCGAGTATTAATCCCCGCTTGGGTCAGTTCCTGGCGCTGGCGATGTACCGACTGGCGCAGGCCGTTGTACTTGAACTGCAACTCGGCGGCTGAACGCTTGGCCGCCTCCATCACCTGTACTTGCGCGCGGGTCGGGTTAACCGTATTTCTCAGTGAAACCGCCAATGCGTTGGCGTCTTGCTTGGCTTTTTGCAGTGCTCGACCGGTGACCGCAAGCTGCGCACTCGACTCGCGAAAACCCTCAATACGTCTGGCTTGTGCATTCAGCTTTTTGAGGTCTTGCTGCGTGGTGCGGATGTTCGCAGACAGCGACCTGCTCGCTGTCTGGATGTGCTTGAAGGGACGACTGGCTTGGTCAACGGCTTTGAGTAGCACCTGCAACCTAACGTTGTTACTCATTCGCGTGCCCGCTTCGTTGGAGCGCTTTATCGCGCCAGTTGAAAAGCTCCGACAGGCTCATCGGGTAAAGCTCTGATGGCGGCCAGTGGAAAATCACCGCAATATCCGCCATCAGGTCATCAATCGAAAAGCCAGCGGGAAAGGTTAGCGTGCCACATTCGGCGACAAAAAACCGACGACCTGACCGGCCAGCGCCACCAGGTCAGGCAACTCCAGCGCAGTGACCTCACTCTCGGTTAGTGACGGATAAGTCATGCGCGGCAAGACTTTGATTAGCGCATCGACATCCGACCCCGCCACCGAGGCCAAACTCACCCCGCGCAGGGTGCCCGCGTTAGGCTTAATCAGCGTCACGGACTCAATCACGGTGTCACCACGCTTGACCGGCGTATCCAGGGTGACCACGTTCGGGTTTTCTGCTGCTTTATCTGCTTTTTTCATTGGGGGGTTCTCGCTTAATTAACAGGGGAAAAGGTGCGGTCAGCCACGCTGACCGCCGGTAAATTACGACAGGCCGATATTGCGGCGATGGCGCTCCAACATATCGACACCGTTCACGCGCTCAATCATGTTGATGGTGTCGATTTCGATGCGCTCTTTGCCGTCAATCGTCAGCTTGTAATAGGTGCATTGGGTGGTGATTTTGGTCTCGGTATCCTCACCCTGCTTCTGCTCGCCAAAATCCATTTCTTTGTGGCGACCACGCAGCACAATCTCGACGGCCACCACATCGCCGGTGTCATCACGCTGGTAAGAACCGCAAAAGCGCAGCGGCACGGTGGCCGCACTGGCGGCAGCGTACTGCCCCCACAGAGCGTCATCAGGCAAACCGCCGATGGCCCATTCCACGTTTAGCGCCTCATCGTCCAGGCCAAAATCCACCGGGGCGCTGCCGTTCATGCCACCGCCGCGATAGTTCTCCAGCTTGCGGGTCAGTTTCGGCAAGGTCACCGAGCTGACAATACCCATGTAGCTCAAGCCGTCGTTAAACAGGTTGAGGTATTTCAGTTTACGCGGAAGTGCCATGTGTTACGTGTCCTCTTAGCTGTTAACGGCGGCGGCCAGATTGGCCAGATACTTATCGGTGATACGCTGGCGCAGGGTTAAATCTTCCAGCGGCGGCACTGGCGTATAGTCATAATCAATAAACAGTTTCCCGCCTTTCAGCGACTCCTTATCGTTGGCGCTTTCGTCATACCAGCAATCCGCATCAATGATGTAACCATTGCTTTTCAGCTCGCGGAATTTGGCCTTGATGCCGTCAATGATGTCGCGGATCAGCGTGGCCGTGACCGGTTTATCCACCGCCCACATATGCGCCTCGGCCATGGTGTCGGCCAGCACTTGCGCGGTACGGGTGTAGTTTTCAAACAGGAAAAGCGGGTCATCCGAGCAGGTGCGGTTACCCCAGAAACGAAAGCCGTCTTTGCGGATAAGGGTGGTGACCCCTGCCTGATTGAGCAGGTCGGCATCGGTGCCGGGTGCCTGTAAATCCCAGAACACCGAGGCGCTGATACCGGTCACACCGTTAACACCGACGTTGGACAGGGTTTTATGCCACCCCTGCTCCTGGTCGATTTTGGCCCGCAGGCCGAGGGCCCGCGCCGTGGCGTAGGCGGTGTTGCTGGCATTGGTTGCTGTATCCCATGCAAGGAAATCCGGCCAAATTAGCATCAGCTCACGCTGGCCAAAGTTGTCGCGGTATTTGAGGGCGTCAGGGAGAGTTTTGCAGCCCCAGGCGCTGATATAGCCAAAGGCGCGCAACGACTGGCAGACTGTGGCCAGTGCGGCGGCCACGTCTTTTGTATCCAACCCCGGCACGCCCAGGATGCGCGGCTTAACGCCGGTGACGGCCTGAGCCGTCAATAGCGCCTTGATGCCGGTATATTGGCCGGTCGCATTTGCGCCGCCGATGATATTCGATGTGGTCTCAGCCGCATCTTTGCCCTCAGCGACGCGCACGACAACGGTGACCGGTTTGCACTGGTCAGCAATGGCTTGCAACGCAGCGGCCAGCGTGCCTTTTTTACCGGCCTTGCCTACTGCTGCCTGCACATCGGTGATCAATACCGGGACATTGAGTGGGAACATAACCGGGTCAGCGTCGCTGGCGGTACACACCATGCCGACAATGGCGGTGGAAACCGTTGAAATCACGCGGGTGCCGTCGTTGACTTCAATGACTCGCACACCGTGATGGTAGTCACTCATTGAGTTTACTCCGTGGTTGTTTGGTGTGGACAGCTTGCCGCCACGCAGGGTCGCGCGCACGTCATCGGCGTTGGCAGGCCCACCAGACAACGGCACGCAGGGATTGGGAGGGGGATGGTGTCATGACGATCGTTTTCGCCGATCAATATGGCGGTATTGATCTACCGAATCGATTGGACGGGTTTCAAGCTGACGGGTTAGGGTTGACCTCAGCGCGGCAACACCAGGGAATACCGCGTCAACACAGAACAGCCCGCAAATTTGCGGGCTGTTTTTCTTTCAGGCATCCGGGGTGATAGGCCAGTCAATGTCTGGCGCGGTTTCGGCATCTACCCGGTTAATCAACACCCGGTAACGCTTCCAGGCCAGTAAAAGCGCCTTTTCCTCTGCCGTCGCTACCCCTAAATCATCCGCATCCTGAAGGGGGGCAATCGCCTTACCCGCCATCTCCAACCGCGCGGCCTTTTCCCAGGACGCAATTTCTCTCTGCTGCACGGGTGTTAATTGTGGGGCATCAATCCAACAAGGTCGCCCCTGCGTATCCGCCCCACGGACTTTCCCCCTTTGCCCCTGTACGCGGTAGGTGTTCCATTCTTCATCGGTGATCGGCGTTACATCATCTGGCCACGTTCCGTTAGCCTGAAAATCATCCTTTTCTTCAATCACATAAAACGTATTCGTCGTTGCGCTATATCCGTAACTCATCTTTAAACCCCCACCGACTGCCAAAATACCACCTGCTCTTGACCATCCATCATTGCGTTAAACCCGTTGTTATCCATATCTCGCGCCTGAATATTGACCCGACTATCACCGAACCAAGTTCCGGTGGAACTGATAAGCGTCAGTTGCACACCGAAGCACTGCCGCGCATAGCCACGGGGGAACCCAACCCAGTTAGCATAATCAGCACGATTAACCACACCGCCCTGGATAATGAACCCCGTCAATTCGTCCTTGTACCACCACGCATTGCGATCACCGGCCACATGGGTGCGATTGTTAAATGAGTTCCAGTCAACTCGACCATTGACCTGCTCAATCACTGCATCCCATAACCATTTATTACCCCAGCGGCTACCCAAAATATTGCCATCAGCAGAGTGTGTTGCTTGTCCAACCTTAAGGTTGCCGCTAACACTGGCGTTATGACCTAAAACCACATCACCATTTTTTACGTTGACTGCCAACGGGCGCAGTCCGTTGTATGCCCCGTACTGGTTTTTGGCATTAGTCATCAGCAAATACAGACTGTTGCCATCATTACGCCAGTACGTCCCATAATCGCCACCAATTAATCGGTAGTTATCTGATGACGTGGATTGGATTTCCGCGCTGGTTTTCACTACCCCCGTTAACTGGCCGCCACTCTTCATCAAATAACGGGAGTCCGACTCGGTCTTATTCCAGGCGTTAATGTCTGCCGCCACTAAATTCACATCAGCCGATAAGGGCTTGCCGTTAACCTTGATGGAGCGCAGTGCATATTTCTGCACCGCCTGCGCATCCGTCAACGCCCCCACCTCTGCCGCCGTGGGCTTGTTTTTGGTATGGTAAATGGTGGCATTGCTGGCCTGGTTGGCATCGGTGCCCCAAGACAGGTTATTTTTGTCATTAATACCCAGCCGATACAGCGGCGCATTGCCACCGAGCTGAAAACCAATGGACAGATTAGCGGTGGCGCTACTGCGCTTTAACACCAGGGGCGTATGTTCGACACCATCAATCAACAGTGCTGTATTCTCCGTGCCAGTAGAGCCGGTTTTGACCGTCAGGTTTTTGACCGTCCCACCTGACAGTTTCAGGTAGCGGGCATCTGCCTCTGTCTTGTTCCAGGCATTAACATCCCCGGCCAGCAGATTGACATCGGTACTTAGCGGCTTGCCATTCACCTTGATGGAGCGCAGCGCATACTTGCCATCACTTTGCGCCGCTGTATAACCATTTCCAGTATGCAGTAACTCACACCAGCCTAGAAAATCCTTATTGGATTCTTTAGTGCGAAAGGCCATGCGGCCATCGCGCCACCCCACTTGCAATGTATAAGGATCCCCCGTAGTGGACGCACGCCAAGCATGATTGATGATGCCAGCAGTGCCGGTAAAGGGTGGTGCGTCTGGATCATCACTGTTTGTCCAGGTAAAGCCGGTGAAGGCATTCACCCCGGCCAAGTCGGTAAGCCGGTGTCTTAGGTTGGGCTGTCCCAAGCCTAAGCCAAACGCCTTGTTAGCGGTTAACACCTGCCCGGCAGCGTCGCCCGTTTCACACAAAGCGGCAGACTTTAGCCCCAGGTTGGTGCGTGCTTTGGCCTTATCCGGCAAATCAGCCAGATTTTGCGTCAGCTTCACCGCCGCATCATTTACCGCCTTGACCGCTTTCGGCGTGGCCGCCAGGGTCTCGCTGGCGCTGTTGGTGACGCTGCTCAGTTGCACAAAACCTTTTGCTGACGTGGTGGCGTCGGGGTGGTTGCGGGACTTGGCATGGTCATCAATCGCCGCAGTCACAAAGTCACGCGTGGCCGTCACCATATCACCGTTAACAATCAGCGTGATGGCCTCAGTGTGGCTGACAATCAGCACCATGCGCAGGGTCTGCGTGCGCCCGCTGCCCTCCTCCAGCTTTGGCTTGTAGGACTCGGCCATATTGCTGACCGCAATCAGCACGCCATCCGCGTCATATAGGCCCATTTCACGCAGCCAGAAGCCGCCCACACTGGCCGGAATAATTAACTCGGCAATCAGCCGGTCTGGCGCGGCTTTATCAACGGTCAGCGAGTTAAGTGCCGCTCGGTAACGCTCGTTAATCAGCTTGGTTTGTGCTGGACTAGGTGTGGGTAACTTACCGTTACCGTCCCCGACGGCCAGACGGTCAATCTTCAACGGCTTGCCGCCTGCGCTGGCGGCAGCAATCTTTGCCGCCCCGGCGGTGGTCAGAATGGCTTTGTATTTACTCATGATTTCTCGCTTTTATCCGGGGTAAACAGTAATTGTGTCGCCATCGTAAATGCCGACGCCGGTGTAAATAGGGCCATTAACGTCCTGCACGATGTTGAGACCGACAAGGTGGCGACTGACCGGCTTGGCATCGGCAATCATGCGCTCCATCTCCAGATACATTTCCTCGGTGATGCCGGTTTCCAGCACGCCGATATCCAGCCGAAAGGTGCCGGGCGGGTCATTGGTTTGCCACCACTCCAACACCTTGATGAGGTAGCCGAGCGGCTCCACCACCCGACGAACGGCACCCAGGGTACCCTTGTGGCGATGGAGGTAAAACGCCGAGGTCACCACGTTGCGCTTGACGGTCTCCGACCAACCCTCATCCCATCGGTCAACCGAGAACGCCCAGGCCAGATAGGGCAGCAGATTGAGCGGACAGGTTGCCGGGTTCCACAGGTCACGCAACGGCACCGGCACACGCGCCAGTTCCGCGCAGGCACGCTCGGCGGCGACCTCCAGCGGCGAGGAGCCGACCGGTAGCAGGCGGTTATTCATCGGATCCCCCGACAGTGATGCGGTACTGTTCGCAAAACGATGCCTGAGTCGTGTTCAGCACGATATCGGCCAGCGGCTTTTTCAGCTCCACCCGCTGCACCCCCTCCACGTGCAGTGCGGCATAAATGGCTGACAGGCGAATGTCACGCCCCAATCGGTGTTGCGCAGTGATATAGCGTTTGAGCTTGGCCTCGGCTGCGACCTGTATGGTGACCGCTTCCGGGCCTGGGTAGAGATAGAGCACCGCCTCAATGACATACTTGACGATAGTCGCGGATTGCACCGTCACACGGTCACCCACCGGGCGCACGTTTTCATCATTCAGGGCGCTGGCCACCACGGCCAACAGGTCAGCACTGGCCGTGCCGTTGCCCTCCCTCGACAACACCGAAATGGTCACGCAAGCCGGACTCGGGCTGATTGCCTTCACGTCAGCCACCCGACCATCGGCAGCGCGGCCATGATACTCGTAGGCACCGGATGGCCCGGCAACGCTGATACCTTCAAATGCCTGCGGGAGACGTACCCGGTATTCGCTGTCGGATTCCATGACCGCCGGTGTGGGTGGCAGTGTGGTGTCGTCTGCAGGTGTGATCACCAATCGAGGGGTATCAACATTCGCGCCAAGCTGGTCGAGGTCGCTGCCGGTGGCAAAGGCCACCATCACCGCGCGCGCCGCCTCATTCACCCGCTGGCGAAGCATCAGCTCGCGATAGGCGTTTTCCTGCAGTAGCTTGACGATAGGCTCGGACTCCAGAGCCAGGGTGCGTGCGATAGCCTCCTGCTGGTCTGCCGGATACAGGGAAATCAGCGTTGCTTTGCGCTCGGCCAGCAGGCTTTCATACTCCAACGCTTCCACCACATCCGGGGCGGGAAGCTGGCTTAAATCAATCGTTGGCATAGTTATTAGCTCAGGGGGACGGTTAAGGAAAATGTGCCGCTGGCGTCGCGGCGCTCGCCGGTGATATCAACAACCATTTGGCCATTGAAATGACTCTCGAACGTGATGGCAGTCAGGTTGATGCGCGGCTCCCATTTCAGGATTGCCACGTAGCAGGCGGCCATCACCTGCAACTTGACCGCTGCGTTTTGCGGCTGGTCAATCAGAGCTGACAACAGGGAGCCATACTCACGACGCATCACGCGCGATCCAGTCGGTGTAATGAGAATGTCACGCACGCTTTGGCGAATATGGTCAAGGTCGGTTAACTCGGTGCCAGTGTCGCGGCTCATGCCGCTGTAGCGCGCCGTCATTTTGTGCCCTCCGTCCAGCCACCGCCGCGCTGTACACCGCCGTGACCGTGTTTATCTATCTGCACGTTATTTGATGTGAAGGTGCCGCCGGAATGGCTGATATCCCCTTTCATCTCGCCGCCTTTCTGCACTTCCAGCGTGCCGGTGGTCAGTTTATTGGTACAGACCACCTCCGGTGTGTTTAGGGTGATTTTCTCGCTGGCATTGACCGTCGCTACTGGCACCGTGACGGTGACCGACTCGGAGGCGGTCACGTTCGCCGTTTTGATGCCGGTGACAATGAGTGCACCGGTTTGCGGCTCGTACTCAATGACCGCACCATCAGGAAAGCTAACGTGGAACGCATCAGCGGAGACTGACGGCGGCGGGAAGTCATCGGAATAAATGCCCGGCAGCACAAAGGCGGTATCCAACTCGCCCCCCAGGGCCAACACCAGCACCTGCTCACCAATAGACGGTGCCCACCAGGTACGCGAGCGCCCGGCGCGACAGGTTAGCCAGTTCAGCCAGTCAGTCGTATTACCGCCGGTTTGGACGCGGCAGCGCCCCTCATCGGTATCGACATCAGCAACGACGCCAATGCGGATGAGATTGCGCACTGCGCGCGCCAGTTCTGAGAGGGTTTCGAGTGTTTTCATAGGAAAAGGATGCCGCTGGAGGGTTCCAGTGGCAATCTGCTGGCGTCGGATAGCCTGCCAAACAACAACAGCTAATAGTTACTTTGTTAGCTGGAACTAAGTGCTCCGCCCTACACAATCCTCTTTACCTACAGAAAGAATGCGGGTAATTTAAGCAGGAGTTATAAATTTCATTAAACAATGGACTGACACTATGGCTAACTTGATTTTCGCAACAATTAAAGGTAACAAACAGGGTTTGATATCCGCTGGATGCTCTACCTTTGACTCTATTGGTAATAAATATCAAACCGGGCATGAAGATGAAACAATGATTCTTTCCTTTGAACATGAAATAACAAGATCTATGCATGTTAATCATGGCCCCGTAGCATTTATTAAACCAATTGACAAATCCTCTCCCCTGCTAGGAATTGCAATATCTAACAACGAAAAATTAGACATAGTTATTAAGCAATATCGCACTTCATCTGCTGGAGGCGTTGAGTTATTTTACAGCATCAAACTGACTGATGCATATATAGAAAGAATTAAAGTTATTTATCCACACTCAATTGACAACTCAAGCGGGCAACCAGAGGAGCTAATATGTGTGAAGTATACCAGTATAACCTGGCAACACCACATTGCTGGCACCTCTGGCTATAGCATTTGGGACGATAGAGTTTACTAATTACACTGTTAGCCCTTCTTCGGAAGGGTTAACAAATAGAAAACCTGATAAAAAAACGCCATAACCAAAAAATAGCCACAGTAGCCAATGCAATATTTAAAGGCAACGACCTAAATCTTTTTTTTACAACCAAGTAAATAAGAGGGACGATAAACAATACTGTTAATGGCGCTGTAACATCTCTAGTGTCATCAATGGAAAACATTCGCCGCACATCGCATATACTCCTCACCTCGTCACCATCGATAAGATCCTCCTTGTCAACGTAAGATAACACCAGGATTAAAAACATACATGATAAATAATAAATAAAATACAAGACACCCCTCATTTCCCACTCCCCATTATCATAAGGATAGTCTTTTTCTTTTTTAAAATACTTCGGCCATATGAACTATAGTCCCGCTCTGGTGTACCAATAGGTGCATGAATTGAATTTATAAAATCGCGTTTATCTCTCTGCGTCCCACGATTATATCTCGAACCTGCCAGTATCATTTGCTCATCAGTTAAATTATCCGTACTTACTAACCAAGGATAATCAAAAAGAATTAACGACTTCAAATGCCGCGCAACAACCTCCAAATTAAAATCATCATTCAACAAACAATTTGCAAGCTGTAATTGCTGTGTTGTTGTTAGCGTGTCTGGATTTATCCCCAACGTCTCTGCCGCTGCTCTTAATTGAATGGCAAGAACACCAACAGATGTGGCGTTAGATGACTTTTTATCACCATTGATATTATCATTAATTAATTGTCGTAACTGGAGTACGCCGTATGCTTTAAATCTATCAGGATTCCCCCCAGCTTCGGAGACAGCAACACCAGCCAGTAACAACACAGGGATCCCTTCTTTATGCGCATATTTAATTATTTTATCTTTGTTATATTGCAGATATGCGGCTTTGTAAGCCCATAGATAACTCTTCCCTGTAACAAATCTTGAATTATCAGGCAAATTTGCCCTTACTATATCAAAGCCATTCCACCTATGAAAATCTTCCTCACTATTTATCGTACAAAACATATTGCGCATTTTATCCTCAACACACAGAAAATATTTTTAACAAAAACCCCATCCTTGCATGAGCTTGATGTTAGCGACTGATTTTTAAACAGTCTATTGTTTTTTACAAATTCATTAATTTATCTCAATCATCACAACTTGTAGCCATAACAGAAATCACTGCATCTTCCACTATCTTCCGATCAGCCTCGCTGAACCCTAGCAACTCGCGCACGTCATAGCGCACTTCTTTGCTATAACGTGTTGGCCGGTCTTTCAAGCCGTCCTGATGCACGCGCGCCATGCGCTGCACCCGTCCAACAAACTCGACCACCGCGTCGTCAATACTGCCCTTGGCTTTCATGTAACGATGGGTGCGCAACTTGGCAAACATGGCCCGCTTAACTCGGCCTTGCTTGCCGCGTACCGGCTGACGTTTACGGCTGGCATACGGGGTGCCGTTGGGTGCTTGCTGGCGCTTGATACGCTGCTGCTGACTGGCGCGGAGTTGCTTGGCAATCTCGGCGGCCATCTTGTGTCGGCTGGCCGGTGACAGACTGGCAATCAGCGCCGCCAGCTTGTCATCAAAGGGTTTAAACTCACTCATTCCATTCGCTCACTAGCTCGCCGTGGATATAGAGCTGCATCGGGCGCACAACCGGCACTGGCGGCGGTGGCTCCGGGGCGTGCGAAACATGCAGCGCCCGATCAACCTCTTTGACAATGGTGCGTTCGGTCAGGCGCAGGCTGATACTGACGTCAACACTGTCATTATTGTTAATGTCCGCGATGTAGGTAAACCCCTGCTTTTTGCCCTCGTCGGTGGTCATGATGTCAGGCTGATTTTCCCGTAGCCATGCCCCCACTGGCACCAGCAGCAAATCAAGGTCGCCGGTGAAATCCGTTACCACCACGTTGAGGGTGTAGCGGTTTTCGAACGACAACGAGGCCGCCAACGTGGCTGCAATCGACCCGCTGTCGATAAAGATGCGCAGCATTTCGGGGTTGGCTTTCAGCACCGGCACCGCATCATTGAGCGCTTTGCGCAGGCTTTTCGGCTTGAGCATCTAATTCCTCCTGACAGTGTTTCACGGTCTCGACCTGCTGCGCGCAGCTCACTAGCGCGCGCTCAAGCTGGCGGACATCCTCACTTAACGCCCCGTTGGTTGTCGGTTGGCTTTCCGGTATCGGGCAACTGCTGACCCTCGGACAGCCAGCGTAGATAATCGTCGGGGGTGGCAAATCCGGGGCGGCGGTGCAGCCGGATAACATCATCAGGCAAAGGAGAAACATACCAGCGGCGCAGGTTTTCATTTTCATTGAGGAGCCTCGTGATGGTTTGATGACGGCGGGTGGCCAATGCCTCGGCAGTGTCACGCTGCTCACGCAACAGCACCTGCGCCCGCTCGTTACTGCGGGCGCGGGTCTCCAGTTCAGTGAGCGCGTGCTGCGAGGCTTGCAGCGCTTTTTTCTGCTTGCCAATGGTCTCGATTGCGTCAGACAGTGAGCGGGTCAGCTCACTGTTTTCCCGCCCTATCCACCACACCGCCACGACGGCCAGCACCAGCAACGTAATCAACGTTTTCATTGCGCCCCCGTCATGCACAGCGTGCGCTCACTGGCGCGCCGGTTGGCCAGCCCGGCAGACTTCACGCCATTGACGTACACCCAACGCGGGAGCTGATTGCACGCCTGCGGCCATTGCTGCTGATTGATAAAATGCGCCAGCGTGGACTTGCACGCCGCCCCGGTGCCGACGTTAAAGGCAAAGCTGACCACCGCGTCGTAAACCGGCTGCGGCATGGACACCGGCATACATTGCGCCAGCCTGCGCTCAACCTGCATAACATCCGCCACCAGATTGACAGCGGCATCGCGCTCACTGATGGCCTGCCCCGGTTTAACCCCGGCAGTGTGGCCAATGCCGCTCGTCCACACGCCAGCGCTGCACTGGTACGGACTCAGGCGGCACCCTTCCAGGTTGGCAATCAACTCCAGCCCGGCCAGTGAGGTACGCAACTGGTTAAAGTCGGGCAACAGTACAGCCAACAGCAGCACCGCCGCCACGCTGCAACGCTTAACGATTGAGGGCATCGATAACCTCCTTTTGAACACCGGCACGCTTGAGCAACAGATAGCTTTTCCGGCGGTAATACCAGTTGATGGCAAAGGTGCCGACGCCCACCGCCGCACCGACAATCAGCGCAATATCCTGCGCGGAATATTTGCCCACCCAAGCCAGCAGCACGGCTACGGCATAGGCAAAAAATGAGGTGATTTTCTCCATGCTTAATCCCATAGCTGAACGGTTTCGGTTGCTGGGGCAGTCTCCATCACTGGCAGCGTGACGGCGGTGCCGTGGGGCAGAATGACACCCACCTCGGCCAACTCCGGATTGGCCAGCAGCACCGCCTCGACCACGCCCTCGGTGCGGCCATAATGCCGGTGGCACAGCGCGTCAAGGGTGTCACCCTGCTGTGCAATGACCTCCATCAGAGCTGCCCGACAATGCAGCGCGGTTTACCCTGCAACCGAGCCACCGCCCAGCGCATATCCCGCCAATGCTCATCAATCGACGCCTCAACGTCATCGGCCTTTTTATCGCCCTTGGCACTGGCATCTACGGTGCGGTAACGCTCGTACAGGACAGCGGTGGCCATGGCGCAGACCGCGCTCAGGTAGTGAAAATACTTCTCGCTCTCCCCATCGATATGCTCGGCGGGCACGTCCGTCAGGCACGTAAACCCGGCGGCCATCTGCTGCTCGCGGTACAGATACAACTCGGCGTTGGTCTCCGCGATACCACTTTGGATCGCGCGGCGCAGGCGCTGCGGCGTGACGGTATGCTCCAGGCGCATCAGCTCACGCACGCGCTTCGGGTCGACGTCGGGGAAAAAGAAGGTATTTTTAATCACCGCCTCCGACACATCCAGGGGCGGGATAATGGCCGTCGGCACATCAAACGGCGCAACGGGGTTATGCATAATCACTGTTGTCATGACGACCTCAAAATAGGGGGCGGTGGACGATGGCGTTGATAAGCCTTAAGGCAGTCGCGGCCATCGTGCCGCCCAGCGCGGGGCGCATTCAGTTAACCGGCGACTTTTTTCGCCTTCAGTGGGCGCCCACGTTTTGCCGGGGTGGCGGCAGTCTTACGCGGGCGCGCGGTTGTTCTTTTGACGGCGGGGGCCGGTTTGGGCTTGAGCGCACTCTCGCACCGTTGGATCTCTTTTTTTACCCCGGCGGCCTTGTCCTTTCGCATGGCGATGTTGAGGTGTTCCAACGCCTGCGCAAAATCACCCACCTCGCTGAACATCAGGCCAATGACCTTGTGCAGCATTGCGCGCACCTCTTCGGGCATGTCCGCATCACCGACCAGCTCCAGCGTGGCCAGCAGGTCGCTGATGGCCACCGGTGTTCCCGCTTTGCGGCAGCGCTCGGCGGACAACGCAACATCTTCAACCAGCAAATACGGTGCCGGGCGCTTGTTGTTCGGAGTCGCAAGCCGGTGTCGCAGTGCATAGGGTGCAATCACCAACGCGCCGGGGATGTCGTCGGCGTCGAGCCGCCACTGCATGACGGTCATCAGGATGTCATCTTGTGCGCCACGCCCTTCGGCTAGCACGCCAGCCACCCAGGGCGCATAGGCAGGCAACATGGCCCGCTTGTGCTCGGCTTTCCTCTCAACGGAGTAGATTTGTTTCAACTTTGCGCGGTCTGCGGCCAGCTTGACGAGCATTTGCTCGTAGGCGTTGGCATGGCGCAGCGGATCATCCACCCGCTGCGCAGCCTCCATGGCCGAGACCCGCATCATGTGACGCTGAGCGGGACTCGTCATGGTTTACGCCTTATCGTCTGCGGGTTGTTCGCCGGTTGCTACGGGCTGTGTGATCGCCGTCATTTCCTTCACCAACTCCCCCGCCAACGCTTTAACCGTATCCGGGTTGGTTTCGGTTTTCTGAGCCAGCAACTCGATGTTTTCAATCAGGCAACCGAAGGCATAATCCTCAACCACATAATCGATGTTCATCGACTCGTAGTTTTCCACTCGGTCACGCTTGGCGTTTTCTTCCATGTGACGGCGGTGGCTCTCATCCATGAAGTAGATAGAGAGGTTTTCCAGGCTGGTGACCATGATGGCGTTGGCCGGGAAGAACGGTACGCGCACGGCTGGCAAGTTACCGATGCGCTTTTGGCTGACAATCACG
>Ga0302347_1001719_pt1 | contig 25134 bp, 21 predicted proteins | sample PhyWR1_FD_202178 | JGI IMG/M metagenome (GOLD analysis project Ga0302347, IMG submission 202178) | Leaf surface microbial communities from wheat plants in UC Gill Tract Community Farm, Albany, California, United States - DLSL W.R1 (v2)... | ecosystem: Host-associated > Plants > Phyllosphere >...
AAATCAAATCATTGCGTTTGGCAAAATCTGCCAGGTAAACCACCGACTTGATATTCAACTTTTCGATCAGTCGCGCCTTATAAGTACTGATGGTCTTACTGCTCAAAATCATGTCTTCGGCAATTTTCTTATTACTCAAACCACGAGCCAGCTGTTGCAAGATGTACAACTCGCGCGCAGACAAATGCTGAATCAATTCTATGTCACTCATACTTGCATCGCTGCTACGCACCGAACTGGCGGCCAAGTAAGGAAAGAATGTGTAACCGTCCATGATTATTTTTACCGCCCGCAACAATTCGGTGAGGTCCTGGCTTTTGGTAATAAACCCGGCCGCACCGGCTTTCATGCAGCGCTGTGAGTAAAACAGCGGCGACTGGGACGTCAGCACCAGGATGCGGGTTTCAATCCCCGACGCCCTGATTCTATTGATCACCTCAAGGCCATCCAGGCCGGGCATGGTGATATCTAGGATGATCAGGTCAACTTCATGCTTGCGCGCCAACTGAACCGTATCAGTACCGTTGGCAGCCTCGGCCACGACTTCGTACCCATTACTTTCCATCAGTACTTTCATCGCTGAGCGAATAAGTGAATGATCGTCGGCAATCAACACTTTCATACCCTTAGTCCTCTGACAGCAAACCGAGCGTCGGCGTATATCAGGCGCAAATACATCGTTTTGAATAGGTCTGGCGGCTGCAGGACCATTAACAACAACCTAATGAACAGTACCGAAAGTATAGGATAAATCCCGCAATCAGCACCCGAAGATCCCACACTATTAGAGTGCAACATATTGATACCCGTTGAAAGTCGAGCCGCGAATGATCGCCAATCGGGTTCGACTCACGAGAAGGGATTAAGCGATCTTTCTTGTAGGAATATGCTTAAAGTTTTTTATGGAGAATGCCAAACCACTGCGGTCTTTTGTTCTGCCAGCCTTTGACCCCACCACCTGGGTCACACCGACAGCAAAAAACTGCAGCCTTGGTCATCACATGCCGTGCCCAACCCTTATTGCCAGCCGAACCTGCGAATGTAGAAGCCTTTGACTGCCTGGGTCAGCAGCATGTACGCCAGCAAAATCATCGGCAGGAACACAAAGTACAGCGGCGGCAGCGCCTGCAGCTTGAAGTAGCCCGCCAACGGCCCCATCGGCAGGAAGATGCCCACCGCCATGATCACCCCCGTCATGACCATCAGCGGCATTGCCGCGCGGCTTTGCAGGAACGGGATTTTCGGCGTGCGGATCATGTGCACGATCAGCGTTTGCGTGAGCAGCCCGACCACAAACCAGCCTGACTGGAACAGGGTCTGGTGCTCGGGGGTATTGGCCTTGAACACATACCACATCAAGCCAAAGGTCAGGATGTCAAAAAGCGAACTGATCGGGCCAAAAAACAGCATAAAACGGCATACGTCCGCTGGCTGCCAGCGCTGTGGTTTTTTCAGCATTTCCTCATCGACGTTATCAAATGGAATGGCGATTTGAGACACGTCGTACAGCAAGTTCTGAACCAGCAGGTGCATCGGCAACATCGGCAAAAACGGGATGAACGCACTGGCCACCAGCACCGAGAACACATTGCCGAAGTTCGAACTGGCCGTCATTTTGATGTACTTGAGCATATTGGCGAAGGTCCTGCGCCCTTCCAGCACGCCCTCCTCCAGCACCATCAGGCTTTTCTCCAGCAGGATGATGTCAGCCGCTTCCTTGGCGATATCCACGGCACTGTCCACCGAGATGCCGATATCCGCCGTACGCAGCGCCGGGGCATCGTTGATGCCGTCGCCCATAAAACCCACGACATGGCCATTGGCCTTGAGCAAGCGCACGATACGTTCCTTGTGCGTCGGCGTCAGTCTGGCAAACACGTTGGTGGTCTCCACGGCCACCGCCAACTGGCTGTCGCTCATGCGCTCAATGTCGTTGCCCATCAGCAAACCTTGCTGTTCAAGGCCCACTTCACGGCAGATCTTGGCCGTGACCAGCTCGTTGTCACCGGTCAAGACCTTGACCGCAACCCCGTGCTCCGCCAGGGCTTTAAGCGCCGGCGCAGTGCTCTCTTTGGGCGGGTCAAGGAACGCCACATAACCGATCAACGTCAGTTCCTGTTCATCGCTCAGGCTGTAGGTCTCGCGCCCCTCGGTCATGGACCGCGCAGCCACGGCCACCACGCGCAAGCCCTCTTCGTTGAAGGCAGCGGTAACCTGGCGAATACGCGCCAGCAGTTCGTCACCAAGGGCTTCTTCCTGCTCGCCATGACGCACGGTCTTGCACACGGACAGCACTTCTTCCACAGCGCCCTTGCAGATCAACACATGCGGCTTGCCCTGTTCGACCACCACCACGGACATGCGCCGACGGGTGAAGTCGAACGGGATTTCATCGACCTTGCTGAAGGCCGTACCCACGTTCAATTCGCGGTGGACCTCGACATGCTCCAGCACCGCCACGTCCAGCAGGTTTTTCAAACCGGTCTGGTAGTAGCTGTTGAGGTAAGCCATTTCCAGAACATCGTCAGACTCTTGCCCCCATACATCCACATGCCGGGCCAGAAAAATCTTGTCCTGGGTCAGGGTGCCGGTCTTGTCAGTGCACAGCACATCCATCGCCCCAAAGTTCTGGATGGCATCAAGACGCTTGACGATGACTTTTTTACGCGACAGAAACACTGCGCCCTTGGCCAGGGTCGACGTCACGATCATCGGCAGCATTTCCGGGGTCAAGCCCACGGCAACCGACAGCGCGAACAGCAAGGCTTCAGTCCAGTCGCCCTTGGTAAAGCCGTTGATAAACAACACCAGCGGGGCCATCACGAACATAAAGCGGATCAGCAACCAACTGACCTTGTTGACCCCGGACTGGAATGAGGTTTCACCACGATCCGTCACCCCGACCCGTTGCGCCAGCGCGCCGAAGTAAGTGTTGTTGCCGGTGGTCAACACCACCGCCGTGGCTGCCCCTGAGACCACGTTGGTGCCCATGAACAGGATATTGTCCAGCTCCAGCGGGTTGCTGGTCTGGCTGTCAAACTGATGCGCGAATTTCTCCACCGGCATCGATTCGCCGGTCATCGCCGCCTGGCTGACAAACAGGTCCTTGGCGCTGAGCACCCGGCAATCGGCCGGGATCATGTCGCCGGCTGACAGCACGATCAGGTCGCCAGGCACCAACTGCTTGATCGGCAGTTCGATACGCTGCGCGCCCCTGATTTGCCGCGCTGCGCCGGAGAACTTGCCGAACATGGGCGAAGTATCGGCACTGAAGTCACGGCGCATCACCGTGGCGGTGTTGCTGACCATTTCCTTGAGCGCATCGGCGGCCTTGTTGGACTTGGCCTCCTGCCAGAAGCGCAGCAAGGTCGACAGCACCACCATGGTGCTGATCACCACGGCGGCCTGAATATCATCGGTGGCCAGGGAGACTGCTGCGAGCAAGGTCAGCAGCAGGTTGAAGGGGTTCTTGTAGCAATGCCACAGATGCACCCAGGGGCTGAGCGGCTGCTCATGTTCAACCTCATTGAGCCCGTGTTGCTGGCGTAGCGCGTCGACTTCGGCTTCGCTCAGGCCGTCGGTATGGGTGCCTAGATTGTCGATCAGGACCGCGCTGTCACAGTTGGCCGCCACCACCAGGGTTTGGGCCAGCGTCGGTGGCACTTCACGGCTGACCGTGGTGTTGGTCAGGCTGTCGAGCAAGGCCAGCCGCCGGAAGTGCCGGCCGATATGGCGGGTGCGCAAAAAGCCGGCGAAGAATTCTTTCAGGGAGAGTTTCATGGTGCTGCTCCTGCGCCGCCCGCGCTCACCCCATGCAGAGTACCTGCGCAGCCGGCATTGATCTGGGACCGTCGTTCATGGGTTGAATCTCGAGGGCGAGCCAAAAGGCACGCGCATGCAACGTGTTGCGACCTGCCACTGGGGGGCGTTGATCACATACGCTTGTGTGTCTATAAGTGGACTTGCGCAATCAGGCCGCCACAGCCCGATCAAGATGCCAGCTGCTTATGCGCGACGTGTTGAAGATTAAACCCTGGAAATGTTTGCGTTTTGCAAATCAGGAAGTTCTTCAGGCAGAGTTCAGGTTCATCACTGAAATGTCATGCAGCCTGATTTTCTAGCGCGATTCATGCGTTGTCCCATTGCCGGATACGGACCCGGCAATGCTTCATGGCGTTGACGATATGCTTCTCCACGACACTGCGCGACACCCCGAGGCGCTCGGCGATTTCGGGGTGCGACAGGCCTTCGATCTTGCGCAACAGAAAACACTCGCGACAGGCCGCCGGCAGCTCGGCCAGGGCCTTCTGGATCATGTCCAGGCGCTGGTCGTGGTCCATCAGCACCTGGGGCGAGGGGCTGAAAAACCGTTCCTCGCCATCCAGCACCTCCAGGGGCTCGGCCTTGCGCAGGTTGCTGCGCCGGTGGCCATCGATCACCAGGTTAAGCGCTGTGCGATACAAAAACGCCCGCGGTTGTTCGATCGGCTCGTCGCCGACACGCTCCAGCACCCGCACATAAGCGTCATGCACCACATCTTCGGCCGCCTGGGCATTGCCCAGCCTGGCACTCAAAAAGCCCACCAGTTCGCGATAGTAGTTTTCCAACAGAACTCCTGGCCGCAACCGCTGCGGCAACACTCCATGAGTGCGACAACCGATCTAATGGGATAGCGGCGTGATGATGGCACTTTTGCAGATGTAATTTATAGTAATTCTCATATAGATTTAAGCCCCCAAGGCTCGATCACTCCTCACCCTTTGCTACGGCACCCTCGATAGCCTCCGCTTGCGACGGCGATTCATGATTTGCCGTCAAGAGTGCTTTGCTTGAGTAGCGGTTTTTCCCACGGATAAGGACGGGGATACTCAACCTCACTCTTACGCACATCAAGGATGTCACCCATGACAATTCCAGCATTCGGCCTCGGCACTTTCCGCCTCAAGGGCCAAGTGGTCATCGACTCGGTCAACAACGCCCTGGACCTGGGCTACCGCGCCATCGACACCGCGCAGATCTATGAAAACGAAGCAGACGTCGGCCGAGCCATCGCCGACAGCGGCGTGGCGCGTGACGAACTGTTTATCACCAGCAAGATTTGGGTCAGCAACTTTGCCAGCGAGAAATTGATCCCAAGCCTTGAAGAAAGCCTGAAAAAACTGCGCACCGATCACCTGGACCTGACCCTGATCCACTGGCCGTCACCGGACAATGCCGTGCCGGTGGCCGAATTCATGGGGGCATTGCTCGAAGCCAAACAACGCGGCCTGACCCGGCAGATTGGCGTGTCGAACTTCACCATCGCGCTGATGCAAGAAGCCATTGCCGCCGTGGGTGCCGAACACATCGCTACCAACCAGATCGAATTGCACCCCTACCTGCAAAACCGCAAGGTGGTGGAATTCGCACAGAGCCAGGGCATCCATATCACCTCGTACATGACCCTGGCCTACGGCGAAGTGCTGAAAGACCCGGTGATCATGGCCATTGCCGAGCGTCATGGCGCTACACCGGCGCAAGTGACCCTGGCCTGGGCCATGCAGCTGGGGTACTCGGTGATTCCGTCATCGACCAAGCGCAGCAACCTTGAGAGCAACCTCAAGGCCTGCACGCTGAAACTGACTGATAGCGACATGGCCCAAATCGCCGCGCTGGATCGCGGCCAGCGCCTGACCAACCCGCAAAGCGTTGCACCTGTGTGGGATTGATTCTGCCTGAGTGAAGCCCCCGTAGCAGCTGCCGTAGGAACGAGGCTGCGTTCGGCGGCGAAGCAGTCGTGAAATCAATGGGTGCAGTGTGTCTGATACTCCTTAGAACTCAGCTTTACGGCCGCTTCGCGCTCGAACGCAGCCTCGTTCCTTCGGCAGCTGCTACGGGTTTGGTTATGTTTACAGGCCAAACCGCTGCAACTGCATTTCCTGCAGCCGGCTCAAGGTGCGGCGAAAGGCAAACTCAAGGTAACCCTGGGTATAGAGCTGATCCATTGGCACCTGCGCTTCAATACATACCGGCACCTTGCGGTCATAGCATTCGTCGATCAGGGCGATGAAACGTCGCACGCTGTCGTCGTATTTGGATAACTGCGGCAGCTCGCGATCCCCCGCCTCGACTTTCACCGCTCCGTCTTCCGTACCCCGGGCGATTTTGCCTTCGCGCTGCTCGGCACTCAGGCACGGCACATCACTGAGCAACATGACTGTGTAGCGATCACAAATCTCCATAAACTCAGTGGCCGCCAGCGGCTGCTCGCACAACTCATGAAAGTTGCACCACAGCACCCCACCACTGGCCTGCACCACGTTCAGCGAGCGATGGCCCACAGCAATGGGCTGGTCAGACACCGCCTGGCCCTCGGTCAAGGCCCTGAACACTGGTTCTATCGCACTCGGCTGGCCCGGCCCGGTCACCCAATAGCGCTGATGGGCAATGCCGGGATGCAGGCGGTGGTCTTCAATACCGTTCACCGCCACCACCTCCATATGCTTGAGGATCGCGGTGATACCGGGAGCAAAACGGTCACGGTTAAAGCCGTGGCCGTAGAGGTCGTCCGGTGGCTGGTTGGAGGTGCAAACCAGCACCACGCCCTCATCGAACATGACTTGAAACAGACGCCCCAGAATGATCGCGTCGGCAATGTCATTGACGAACAATTCATCAAAACACAGCACCCTCACTTCTGCGGCCAGGCCTTTAGCCAGTGTCTTGAGTGGGTCCGCTGTACCGGTCAGTTGAAACAGGCGCTGATGCACCCATTGCATAAAGTGATGAAAATGCTGACGCCGGGCCGGCACCTGCAGGCTTTGGTAGAACTGATCCATCAACCAGGTCTTGCCGCGCCCTACCGGCCCCCACAAATACACGCCATTGACCGATTGTGCTCCCGAGTGCAGGGCCTCATGGCAGCGCTGCAAGGCCTGGACGGCCACCCATTGGGCAGGGTCATGGACAAAGCCCTTGTGTTCGATGGCTTGCTGGTAGGCATTAAGGGGGGACTCGACATTCATACCGATAAGCGGCTCCTGAAGCAGAGCTATCAGTATGCCAGTTCGCACACCCGCCAGGCACTTGAAAAAACCCCAAGTGCCCACACATTGTTACCCATGTGGTAACAGAGCATTTTGCCATCAGCTATTTTTACTTTTACAAAACAGCGTAACCTTGCTCACATGACTTAAACATCTGTTGCACTTCATAGTCCGGTACTTCGTACGCACACGGCCCTGTTGCCGTGCGCCGTAACTTCTTCCCGCCTGATCGGCAAATGAAGTCAGTCAGTGTTAACTCTTGATTACTTTAGAGGCCATTTATATGAAAAACCTTATTGCACTCTTTCTCGCCGGTTTTGCCACACTGGCAGTTGCTGGTGAAACATCCACGACCCAGCCTTCTCCTGTAGAGCACTACAGTTACGGCACTAAGTTGGATATTGCCCGTGTGGTCAGTTTGTCTGCCATTCCCAAAGTGTGTGAAGTCGTACCTGCGACCATGGTCTATGAAGACTCCCAGGGTCAGCGCCACACCCTTGAATACCAGGTGATGGGCGACGGTTGCAGTACCCACTAAAGTTTAATGGTTGCACGCACGGATGCGACCCCAGCCCCCTCTTTGAGGGGGCTTTTTCGTGGTGTCCCGAGAAAATGCGGCGATTGTTACTGATCCGGAAAGACTGCTTGGCAATCTTTTGACTTTAATCAATACACGCTGCGCGTATTCTATGTACATCCCTCAACGCAACACTGAAACAGGGCACGGTACTTCGTGTTACGCCACTTCCTCGAAGGCGTAGCAACTTCGACCGCCACCATGGCAATTGAAGTCAGTTATTCGTGATTGTTTTAAGGTCTCATAAATGAAACGTTTGATCGCTCTTGCACTTATTGGCTTTTCTACCCTGGCGGCTGCTGACGAACTTCAGGTTACGCCACAACAGCAACCCGCCGTCGAGCATTACACTTATGCCACCGATCTGGACATTGCCAAAGTTATCAGCGTGTCACCGGCAGCCGACGTGTGTGAAGTAGTACCGGCACAAATGACCTACGAAGACCACCAGGGCCAACGTCATATTCTTGAGTACCGCGTGATGGGTAATGGTTGCAGCAACGGCTGATATTATCGCCAGGCGTAACTATCGCGAAAAAGCCCCCGTTTAACGGGGGCTTTTTTATGGACGGCATTGCGCGTTACTCTCGACACAAATCAATGGCAAGGAGCCACCCCTGATGCAGCCTCCACCCACACTCCAGACGCCGCGCCTCGTGCTGCAACCCCTGCAGCTCAGCGACGCCCCGGCCATTCAGCAACGCTTTGCCCACTGGCAGGTGGTGCGCTACCTGAACGCAGTCGTGCCCTGGCCCTACCCCGACGATGGCGCACAGCGTTATGTGCGTGACGTGGCGCTGCCGGCCATGGCCCGCGGTGAAGAGTGGCACTGGACGATTCGCCTGTTAGCGCAGCCAGATGAGCTGATTGGCAGCATCAGCCTGATGGATGCTGTCGACAACAACCGGGGCTTCTGGCTGGCGCCACAATGGCAAGGCCAGGGGTTGATGAGCGAAGCCTGCGAAGTGGTGGATGCCTACTGGTTCCAGAGTTTGCGCCGCGCCTGCATGCGCGTGCCTAAAGCAGCGCCCAATACGGGTTCACGACGTATTTCCGAGCGGGGCGGGATGCGCTTGATCAGCAGCGAGGAGAAAGACTTTGTCAGCGGCAGGTTTGTATGCGACCTGTGGGAAATTACCCGCGAGCAATGGTTGACCCGGCAGAAAACCTAAGGTGAAAAACACCCGGCCCTGTCAAAAAAACCGATCAGGGCCGGGTAGAAACGCTCAGTGCACGATTCGTTTCAGGTACCGAGAATCAGTCTTTCTTCTCGGAAATTACCTTACCGGTCGAATCGAAAATAATTTCGTATTCCAGGCCGTCGACCTTCTTGATGCCTTCGGCTTTCCAGATGCCGGCAGCCGGATCCTGGGCTTCGATTTTCTTGATCACGGTGTAGCCGTTCTTGTTCTTGAGAACTTCGACCAATTCCTTGGAGAATGCCCAGTTCGGATCAACAGGCTGAGCCATCGCTGCACCGGCACTCAACAAAGCAGCAGTAGTGATCACAGCAGCAAAGGTTTTCTTCAACATTGTCTTAACTCCATTAATTGATGTTGCGTCTGGTACTCAATGTGACTGGAACAACCGTAGCAGAGAAAATCCAGGCCATCGGGCTAAATGACAGGCTTTTGACATGGCTCATGTTCTCGTTAGCTCTGGCGCGGGGTTAGAATGCGCAAAACCAGGAATAACCAATGAGTCAAGCACGCCTCACAGAAGCCCAAAACGATGCCATCACCGAAGCTGCGGCTCAGTGGTGCATGCGTTTGCACGAGCCCGACTGCACCCGTCAGGAACGTGAAGCTTTTGCTGTGTGGCTGAACGCCAATCCCCTGCACGCGCTGGAATATGAAGCGATGCTGGAGATCTGGGGGGTCAGCGAGCATCTGGCACGCCCGGCCCCTGCTGCAGCCCGGGGGGTGGCACTACCTTCTGCCACGCGTCGCCGCACCTGGCAGCGTTTTGCCGTGGCCGCCGCCGTTACCCTGCTCGCTCTCCCCGTGGCGGCCTACAGCGGCTGGCAACTGGGCTGGGTGCCCAATGCCCATGAACGCTACAGCGCTGACGCCAGCGCCAGAACGGTGACCCTGCCCGATGGCAGCCAGGTCGAACTCAACCTGGGCAGCCAGCTGACCTTCAGTAATTACAAGGATCAGCGCCGGGTGACCCTGGGCAAGGGCGAAGCGTTTTTCAAGGTCAGCCACGATGCATCGCACCCGTTTCTGGTGCAGGCGGCAGAAGGTCAGGTTCGCGTTACAGGCACCCAGTTCAATGTATGGATGTACGAAGACCAGGTGCGGGTCACGCTGCTCGAAGGCTCGGTGCTGGTCACCAGCAACAAGCGCCTGAGTGGCGACGGCCTGCGACTGGAGCCTGGCATGCAGGCGCTTTACAAAGCGGGCGATTACGCCGCGCAAATCAACCCGACCGCGGCTGTCAGTTCCGAACTGGCCTGGCGCAACGGCAAGCTGGTGCTGGACAACCTGGCACTGGCCGACGCCCTGCCCCTGATCAACCGCTACCTTGATTCCCCTCTCTCCCTGGCAGACAGCGCCACCGGCAAACTGCGTATTGGCGGCGTGTTCAACACCCGGCAAATCGACCGTCTGGTGAGCTCCCTGCCCAAAGTGCTGCCGGTTTACCTGAGCCGCAATGCCGAAGGTCGAACGGTGCTGGGCACCCGCCCGGCCCTGTAGAACAACAGGGTACGGCCGTGACGATTAAAAAAATTTAATAATCGCCTAAAACCCCCGGCCACACTGATCGCGAACGCGATTGAGACTAATTCACGACAAAATTTCTACATTTGAATGTTCATGATTTCTGTCGCTCATTCGTCTAGTTAAGTAAGAGCATTTTTTTCTTTTCCTGATCAGGCTCTGAAAAGGAGTTTTTTGCATGCATAACCAGCAAATACCAACGGATGGTAGAAACCCGCATCGCGAAGCCGCTTTTCAGCCCGATCCCGGGCTGCTGGAAGCGCTCGCGCCCTTGCAAGGCAACGAGCGGATCCGCCACTTGCTCAAGTGTTTCGGGCTGCGTACCAGCCTGGTGCGGCTCAAGGTCATCGATGCGCTGCTGACGGCTGCCGGCAACGATCGCAGGCTGGGGGTGCGCGGCATGCACAGCCACCTGCAGGCGCTGGATATACCGCTGTCGTTCCTGAGTGTGCGCGAGGTGCTCAAACGCTTGTGCAGCGAAGGGGTGGTGGTGCTCAACAGTGACAAGAGCTACAGCCTGCATCCACAGGCTGAAGCCGTTTTGACCGGCAAGATCGAGGCTTAGATCTTGGTTTTGCGGCGCATCACGCCATTGATCACGACCACGATCACGGCCACGCCGATGGCAATGTACTGGAACATTTTCTCGGTGATCATGCCGGCGTTTTGCATGTACGAAAGACCAAACATGATTCCAAGAACTACCAGTGAAATCAAAATCGAGTATTTCAAGCGCTGCGAAGGGGTCATAACCTGTTCCTGAAAGTAGGGCAAAAACATTTCGAAAAATGTAGTCAATATTTCGAGATGGCGAGCTGGCCCGCCTTGAACCGCGGGCCATATTACACTGCAAACGGGTTTTAGCTGCCCACGGGTCGACGAAACCCGCTTGCGGGTCGCGCGCAAAGGTCCACCAGCCAGTCCACAAACACCCGCACCCGTGGCGACAACTGCCGATGTTGCGGGTACAGGGCGGTAAGCGCCAGACGCGGTGGCAAGCAGTCACTGAGCACTTCCTGCAAACGCCCCTCACGCAGCAGTTGCGCAACATGGTAATGGGGCGCTTGCACCAGCCCGTACCCCGCCACACACGCCGCCAGGTAACCTTCTGCACTGTTGACCGCAAGCCGTTTGGGCAAGTCGGGCAGATGCACCTGGTCACCGATCTGGAACTCCAGCCCGTAGCGCTTGCCCGACGCGCTGGAAAAATACTCCACTACCTGATGCCCGCCCAAGTCGTCGAGCGATTGCGGCACGCCGTGGGCCTGCAAATAGGCGGGGCTGGCGCGCGTCACCTGATCCATCTGCACCAGGGGGCGTGCCACCAGCGAATCGTCAACGGTCAGGCCGGCACGGACCACACAATCCACCCCGTCACGAATCAGGTCGACCGGGCGGTCATTGAGGCCGATTTCCAGCTCGAGCTGAGGGTAACTATCGGTGAATTCGGGCAGCGCCGGCAACACCACCAGGCGCCCCACTGCCGCCGGCATCTCGACCCGCAGGGTACCCTTGGGCTGGCGGCTCCTGAATACCCCCTCGGCTTCTTCCAGATCAGCCAGCAGGCTGACGCAACGCTGGTAATACGCGGCACCGTCCAGGGTCGGGCTGACCTGGCGCGTGGTGCGGTGCAGCAGTTGCACGCCCAGGTGTGCTTCCAGTTGCTTGATCATTACCGTGACAGACGCGCGAGGCAATTGCAGGCTGTCCGCGGCCCTGGCAAAACCGCCCAGCTCAACGATACGGGTAAACACCAGCATCGCGTTGAAACGGTCCATAGCCCCTCCATTGTTAAGAAAATTTGAACAGTGATGGCGCTTTTACCCGGTTCATCTTGCCACTGTCCAGATTAAGCATAGACCTGCACCCTCTCAGCAGCACTGCGCCAGCTCGGTATCAATGGCCCGCAGGCCAGCGCACCAGGCGACACAAGTGGCTGGAAAAGCAAGTGCCGGGGCTGTAGCAACCTGTGGCAGCGGGCCTGCTCGCGACTGGATCGACGCGGTGCCTCAGGGCAACCGCACCGAGGCTATCGCGAGCAAGCCCGCTCCCACAGAGTCAGGGGGACAGTGGGTCAGAAGTCCCGTTTGTAGAAAATATCCAGCGAGCTGGCAAAGCCGCTGGCCACTTCCACATACACGCGTTTGCTCAACTTGTAGCGCAGGGCAATGGTGCTGGCCGGTTCAAACACACCGACACCGTAACGCACGCTTAAACGCTCGTTGATCTTGCCACTGGCCACCACTGCCGTGCTGTTGCCGGTACCTTCGGTATCCAGCTCGAACTCCTTGAGGCCCAGGTGGTTGGCCAGGCTGGTGGTAATCCCCGAACTGCCCATCAACCCCAGGCCCAGGGCCGCTTGCGCCAACAGATTCTCATCCTCTCCGGTACCCGTCAGCGGACGCCCCAGAATCAGGTAGGACAACGCCTGTTCCTGGCTCATGGCCGGCTCCGAGAAGATTTGCGTGGTGGGTTGCTCCGCACTGCCGGTGAGGCGAATCCCGGCAATCACATCATCGGTCTGGCGCACGGCTTCGATATCCAGGTACGGCTGGTCGATCGGCCCGGCAAACAGCAGGCGAGCCCGGCGAATCGTCAGCTTCTGGCCATAGGCCCGGTAGCGGCCGTTGTTCAGGCGCAGTTCGCCACGGGTGTCCATGTTGTTGCCGATATGCACCTGCCCCGCCAGATCGGCGTTCAGGCCAAAGCCGGAGAAGGTCAGCAGCTCCTGCCCCACCACCACGTTGATATCCATGTCGACCTGCATCGGCGCGGCTTCATCCGTTGCCTGCTGGCCCACGATAACCGTGTCATCCGAGACCTTGACTGTCGATGGCGGCAATTCACGCACCACGATTTCGCCCTTGGGCACGTTCACCGTACCGGCGATCAACAGGGTGTTATCCGGATTGAGGGAGATTTTCAGGTCAGGGGCCACTTCCAGCTTGGCATAGGGTTCGACCGTCACCGGCAAATTGTTGCCCTTGACCAGCACATTGACCGCCACCGCCTGGCCCCAGGCCACATTGCCACTGACGCTGCCCTGGCCTTTGTCACCGCTGGTCCAGCCGCCATTGATCAGCGCCGTTTCACCGTTGATGGCCAGTGAAAGCTGCACATTTTCAAAGTTGGTCGGCAACTCCGGCCCCGAAATCTCACCGCCGGTCAGCGCCACAGTGCCGTTGACATGGGGCGACAGCAAAGCACCCGAGATCGTGCCGGAGCCGTTGAGCTGGCCGGTGAGTTTTTCCACCATCGGCGCGAACGGACGAATCATCGACACATCCAGCCCGGTGAGGCGGAACTCGCCGTTAATGGGCTTGCTCTTGGGCAGCGGATTGATCCGCGCTGCCAGCATCAATTGCCCGAGCTTGCCACCGTCGAAATCAAGGCGCGATTCAACCCGGTTAGGGGTCAGGTTGCTGGTCAGCTTGAAGGCCTGATACGGGAAGTCCAGCCACTGACCTTTGTCTCTGAAGCGCAACGTGCCGCCACTGGCGTCCACCACGACCTGGCCCTTGGGCCCGCTGGCAGGCAAGTCCAGGGTCAGGTCGGCATTGAGTTGCCCCTGCCACTGGAAGTCCTTGGGAAACCACTCGGCCAGGCTATCGAGGGGGAACTGCTTGAGGTGCAAACGCAGTTTCGGGTCCGGCACCAGGCGTTGTTCTTCGCTGCACAAACTCGCCGGGCCGGAGAGCCAGCACTGCGCCCCGAGGTTGAGCCGGCCATCGGCCAGCCGCTCCAGACGCGCCGGGTTTTGCAGCACCCAGGCCTGGCCGCCGGCCTTGACGTCACCACTGACCAGGCGCCCGCGCCAGTTGTCCTTGTCCAACCCGCCATCCAGAGCCAAAGCCAGTTGCAACATGGGCCCTTGCAAATCCAGTTTGAGCTGCTGGCGCTTGATATCGCCACTGCCGTTGGCAGTCAGTACACCCAGCTCTGTGTCACCGGCGCGGATGCCACTGCCCTTGAGGTCGATGCGGCCGCGCTGGTTGCGGTCCAGGCTGGCATCCAGGGTCAGGTTTTGCAGATGATTGTCGGCAAATGCCAATTGCTGGCCATTAAGCGCCACTTTGCCTTGCGGTGCCTTGAGGGTTCCGCCTACATCGACACGGCCCTTGAGCTGACCGCGCAGTTCGGGCCACAGCTGGCCCAGACGCGGCATATTGAGATCAAGTTGGGCCTTGATTTGCTCCTGCAAACTGGCGGTGCCATTGATGCGGTTATCGCCCAGGCGAATATCCAGCGCACTGACCGTCCAGGCTTCACCCGCACCGTTGGCCTTGGCTTGCAGCACCGCAGGCAGGCCGCGCAAACGGCCCTTGAGGTCAAGGTTGGCATCCAGTTCCAGGCGCTCGTTTTTGAACGAACCCTTGCTGCGCAACGGGCCTGCCAGCGTACCCGGCAACTCAGCCACCCAGTACGCCGGGTTGAGCGCACTCAAGTCCAGCGCCGTGTCCCACACCACGCCATCGGCGAACTGCACATTGACGTGACCTTCGGCCTTGCCCTGCCCGGCCACCAGCTTCAACTGCGGCAGAAAGATCTTGCCCAGGTCACCACTGAACGGGCTGCTGAGGCTGAACTTGCCCGCCGGACCATCGAGGTCCGCCGTGAAGTTGCCCAGATAGTTACCGTCACGGTAGGACACTTCACCCACAAACTTGCGCAAATCCACATCCGGCTTGTCGATCACCGGATACAGGTTGTGCCAGGGAAATTCCAGCCAGTCGATTTTGGCCTCGGCGCTCAGGCCTTCGTGCCAGTCCACTTGCCCTGACAGCTTCAGGCGCTGCTGCGGGTTGGCGCTCAGATCCAGCGCGGCGATCTGCGCGCCCTTGGCATCCACGCGGCCCTTGAGCAACAGGTTCACCGGCTCTTTCTCGGCGGGCAAGGTGGCGCTGCCATTCAACTCATAGCCGCTTTTAAGATCGCCCTTGGCCGTCAGCAGCAGCTGATTAAGCTGTAGGGTATCTGGCAGATCGGGGCTGGCCTTGAACGGCTCGGCGGTAATTTTCAATTGCGCCGGCAAGTTGTCGGCCAGGGGCTGTAGCTCGCCCGTCAGATGCGCATTGATATAACCGCTGGTGTCAGCCTTGAGGTTCAAGGTCGTACGTAGATTGCCATCCACCTTGAGCGCCACGTCCAGGGGTTTGCCATCTGGCGCTGGCAGGCTGACATTACCTTGCACCGTTAGCGGCCAGTCGCCATTGGGTTGCAGCAGGCCGGACAATTCAACATTGAGGTCTTCACGCTCGACCTGCACCGAGTCGAGCTGCAAGCCCTTGGCCGTCCACTGTGCCGACAGCTGCATGCCCTTGAGCTGCTCGATGCCGTTGAACAGCACATTGCCGACCTTGACCACGCCCACTTCAATCGCCAGCGGCAATTTCAGCTCCGGCAGGCTGATCGGCCCGCTGCTGCTGTCTTCGCTTGGCGGGAGCTGCAGGCTGATCTGCTCAGCCTGCAATTGATCGATACACAACGTCATGCGGGTCAGGCAGCCCGGTGACCAGGCGAAGATCGGCCGGCTTACCTCAACCCGACTGGTGCCCTGCTCCCATAACAAATGATCGGCGCCCCACTGGCCGCCCAGGCGCCCGGCAAAATTATCAACCTGCAAGCCCGGCACTTGCCCCAGCACCCAGCGGCTGCCCGCTTGCGTACCCAGAATCACGCCGACGCTGACAACCACCAGCAGCACCAATGCCAGCAGCACCAGCCCGGCTATTTTCAAACCACGAATCACAGTTCTGGCCCCATCGAAAAGTGCAAACGGACACCGCCGTCATCGTCCAGCGCATGGGCCAGATCCAGACGTATCGGGCCAACCGGCGAGATCCAGCGGATACCCACGCCGACCCCGGTTTTCAAACTCGGGAAGTCCAGTGTGTTGAAGGCGTTGCCCTGATCGACAAACGTCGCCCAGCGCCATTTTTCGGCGAACTGATATTGATACTCCAAGCTGCCGGCGAGCATATAGCGCCCGCCGATGCGATCACCGTCGGAGTTTTTCGGCGACAGGCTCTGGTAGTCATAGCCGCGCACGCTCTGGTCGCCACCGGCGAAAAAGCGCAAGGACGGTGGAATCGACTTGTAGCCATTGGTGGCACTGCCGCCAAACTGAATGCGGCCCAAAAAGCGGTGTTTTTCCCACAGGGTGGTCAGCGCCTTGAATTTCACATCGCCATGGAACAGGTTGGTGTCGGACATCAGCCCTTGCTTGGCCACCTGCATGTCCGTGCTCACGCTGTAACCGTGGCTGGGGTCGATGCGGTTGTCACTGCGCAATACCGAGTAGCTGACGCCTGGCATCAGCAGGGTGCTCAGGCCCGAGTCATCGCCCAGGCGATATTCTTCGTGCTGCCACCTGAGCGAGATAATGCGCGTCCAGCCGTTGTCCAGCTTGCTGTGCCACTCGGGGCCGACCGTGAGCAGCTTGCTCAAGGTGTCGGTGTTGGCGATTTCTTCATTTTGATAACCGGCGGCGAGACGCAATTTGTCGGTCAGCGGCGGGTCCAGCGGGATGTCATACCAGGCACCGACGTTTTGCTTGGGCTGGGAAATTTCCGATTCAAAACCGTAGCTATCGCCACGCGGGTTGCCCCAATGGCGCATCCAGCTGGCCTTGCCGCGGGCACCGGTGTCGGTGGAATAACCCAGGCCCAGGGTCATGGTGCGCGGCTTGCGGGTTTCCAGGTCGACGTCGACCGGGATCACCTGCCCCACCGCCGTGCTCGGCGCGGCATCGACGCGCACGATTTCAAAGTAGCCGCTGCTTTGCAGATTCTGATTGAGCTCGGCGACCAGTTCCGAGTCATAAGGGGTATCGGGGGTAAACGGCACCATGCGTTGCAGCAAGGTCTGGTCGAAGGGAGCATCGCCGGCAAAGCTGACTTTGCCCAGTAAAAAACGCGGTCCGCTTTCGTAGACCAGATTGATATCGGCATACCCGCCTTTCGGGTCGACCAGCAGTTCGTGCTGAGTGAATTTGCCGTTGAAAAAGCCGTAACGCAGGGCACGGTTCTGGATCAGGCGCTTGGCGTCTTCGTAATTGCCCTGGTTGAGCACCGCGCCGGGTTTGAGGTCATCGCTGGCCGGTATCTGAAAGGCCTTGAGCGAAGCGGCCGGGCCTTCGACACGCACGTTGACGTTGCGCAGATGCACCGGCTCGCCGGGATCGATACTCAACACCAGACGCGGCGGATCGCCGGGCTTGACCTCGGTTTCTATGGAGGGCTGGTAGTAACCCAAGGCCTGGGAAGCCTTTAAAGCCTGCTCCTGCGCGCCACGCTGAAAACGCAAAAGCGCTTTCTCGTCACGATCGCCGAGGCTGCCTATATAGCCTTCCACGTTGGCCTTGAGGGCGTCGTTTGCCGGTTTGACCTTGACCACCAACTCGCTTTGGGCAAACGCCGCAAAACTGCTGAGCAGCAGGACAACACCACTGGTAAATCTTCCTGGGAACGTCATAGGCGCGGATGCTATCACGGGCTGGGGGGCTCATAGAGCGCGCCAAAGGGCAAAAAGTTCGTCTTCAAGCCGTTGCAGTATGTAACACCTGCGGATTGGCATGGAAAAACACATGTTCCACAACCGGCCCGATGGCCACTTCACCGATTTCCACATAGCCCTGGCGCTTGTAGAAGTCCAGGTAATGCGGGTTGCCGGTATCGAGCACCACGCCTTCGGAATGCTCATCTTCGGCGCACCAGTTGTGCACCGCCTCAAGCAACTGCTCGCCGTAATGCTGGCCCTGGAATTCGGGGTGAATACCCAGCAGCGGCAGCATATGCACCGCATCTCCCGGCACGCAGGCCTGCACCGCCTGGTGATAGGCCAGATAGCGCCGCGTGCAGCTCAAACCGGTGCTGAGCACCATGCGCAACTGCCAGGCCCAGCTCTCGGTAATGCCCAGGCGCCGTTGCGGCGGCGCGATCAGGGCAATGCCCAGCAACCGGTCATTGACCAGCAGGCCCAGCGCTGGCAAATCCTGCAAAAAATGCTGCTTGACCAGTTCGCGTACCGTAGCCCTGACCCGTTGCTCGTAGCCGCTGCGCTCGGCGTTGAACAGAAAACGAAACGTCGGCTCATGGCGATAAGCCTGGTACAGCAACGAACGCGCCTCTCTTGAATAGCCACTGTCGAGCAATCGGATCTCACTGGTAGCGTTCGGCGTTTGCGTCATGCGATCAACCTCCCGGGCGCGGCCTGGATAGCAGCGCTTCTAATGGGTACGAACCCCCGAGGGCCATGACAGTTCAATCATGGCCGAATGCATCCTACGTTAGCAGTGCATTCGGCCCACTGCACGCTGGCAGCCGGGGCGTCAGTCCGCTAGCATCGCAGTTTTGTTCAGGACTGCCCGCCCATGAAAATCGTTTCATTCAACATCAATGGCCTGCGCGCTCGGCCGCATCAGCTGGCAGCGCTGATCGAGAAACATCAGCCTGACGTAATCGGCCTGCAGGAAACCAAGGTCCATGATGACCAGTTCCCCCTCGCCGACATCGAAGCCCTGGGCTATCACGTGCACTTTCATGGTCAAAAAGGCCATTACGGTGTCGCCCTGCTTTCGCGCCAGCCCCCCCTGGAACTGCACAAGGGCTTTGCCAGCGATGAAGAAGACGCCCAGCGCCGGTTTATCTGGGGCACTTTCGCAGACGAAAACGGCCAGCCGGTGACCATCATGAATGGTTACTTCCCACAGGGCGAAAACCGCGACCACCCTACCAAGTTCCCGGCCAAGCAACGCTTCTACAGCGACCTGCAACAGCTGCTGGAAAGCCGGTTCAGCAATGAACAACCGCTGGTGGTGATGGGCGACATCAATATCTCGCCGCAGGACTGCGACATCGGTATCGGCCCGGACAACGCCAAGCGCTGGCTGAAAACCGGCAAGTGCAGCTTTTTGCCGGAAGAGCGCGAGTGGCTGGAGCGCCTCAAGAACTGGGGCCTGGTGGACAGCTTCCGCTACCTGCACCCGGACGTGGCGGACCGTTTCAGCTGGTTCGACTACCGCAGCCGCGGTTTTGAAGACGAGCCCAAGCGTGGCCTGCGCATTGACGTGATCCTTGCCTCCCAGGGGGTGGTGCCACGCATCAAGGCAGCGGGCGTGGACTACGACCTGCGCGGCATGGAAAAACCGTCCGATCATGCGCCGATCTGGTTGGAGTTGAGCTGAGCAAGAGAGCTTGCTTGCTGTGGGAGCGGGCTTGCTCGCGATGGCCACACCTCGGTTTTCTGACAGACCGCGTGGCCCGCATCGCGAGCAAGCCCGCTCCCACACCGGAGGGGTCTGTCATCGGCTTGAAACCTTTCTGACTTAAATTGCAGACCTTTCTACGGCCCCAGGAAGGTGCCTTCCCATGCTGCGCTTTTTGTCGTTGACCCTGTTATGCGCCATCACCGGCCTGGCGACGGCGGCCGACCTGCGTATCCAGGGCTCCAACACCATCGGCGCCAACCTGGGGCCGGCACTGGTCAGCGCCATGCTCGCCGAACAGGGCCTGCATGATATCCACAGCGTTCCAGTCATCCCGCCCAACGAGCACAGCATTGTCGGCACCACGGCCCAGGGCCAGCAGATCCGCGTGGATGTCGCCGCCCACGGTTCGGGCACCGGTTTTACTGCGCTGGCCGCAGGGCTTGCGGATCTGGTGGCTTCATCACGGCCCATCAAGGACCGCGAACTGGTTGACCTTGAGCCCCTGGGCGACCTGAAAAGCCCCGGCGCCGAGCAAGTCATCGCCATCGATGGCCTGGCAATCATCCTGCATCCGCACAACCCCCTCGACCAGCTCAACACCGAGCAACTGGCACAGATTTTCAGCGGCCAGATCAGCCGCTGGGAACAGTTGGGCGGCACCGGCGGGGCCATTCACTTGTATGCACGCGACGACCAGTCCGGCACCTGGGAAACCTTCAAGGAGCTGGTATTGAACCGCAACGGGCAGCCCTTGAGCAGTACGGCGCAACGCTTCGAATCCAGCGAAGAGCTGTCCGACGCAGTCAGCCATGACCCGCAAGCCATCGGCTTTATCGGCCTGCCGTATATCCGTGAGGCCAAGGCCGTGGCCATTGTCGACGGCGCATCGCAACCGATGTTGCCGCTGACCAGCTTGATTGCCAGCGAAGATTACCCCTTGTCGCGCCGCCTGTTCCTGTACTTGCCCCCGGCCACGAACAATCCCTGGGCCAAGGCGCTGGTGGCCTTTACCCAAAGCCCGCAGGGCCAGGCCATCGTCGGGCAAAACGGCTTTGTCGCGCAAAGCGTCCAGGCGGACAACGTGATGCCGGGCGCACATATGCCGGAGCAGTATCAGGCGCTGACCCGGGAGGCGCAGCGCCTGTCGGTAAATTTTCGCTTTGAGGAAGGCAGCGCTTCGCTGGACAACAAGGCGCGCCAGGACTTGCTGCGCGTGGTCGACTACCTGAGCGCCCACGGCAAGCTCGACAAGCAGGTCACGCTGGTGGGTTTCGGCGATGCCAAGGATGACCCGCAGCGGGCACAACTGCTGTCCCGGTTACGGGCAATGGCGGTGCGCCGCGAGCTGGTGAAAAGTGGCGTGGTACTCAGGGAAATCCGCGGTTACGGTGCACAAATGCCGGTGGCAGCCAACACCGAAGATGAAGGCCGCCTGAAGAATCGCCGGGTTGAGGTGTGGGTGTATTGAAGCAGCAGCGTAACAACCTGTGGGAGCGGGCTTGCTCGCGATAGTATCGACCCGGCACTGCTGATACACCGCATTGACCGCATCGCGAGCAAGCCCGCTCCCACACAAACCCGCTACCACTTGTCCAGCTCAAACTTGCCCACCGCCGCCCGGTGCACTTCATCCGGGCCATCCGCCAGGCGCAGCGTGCGCTGCATGGCATACATATAAGCCAGCGGAAAATCCCCCGAAACCCCTGCCCCGCCATGCATCTGAATGGCCCGGTCAATTACCTTCAAGGCAACGTTGGGGGCGACAACCTTGATCTGGGCGATTTCGCTTTTCGCCACTTTGTTACCCACTGTATCCATCATATAGGCTGCCTTGAGGGTCAACAGCCGCGCCATGTCGATCTCCATGCGCGAGTCGGCGATCTTGTCGATATTGCCCCCCAGACGTGCCAGCGGTTTGCCGAACGCAGTACGCGCCAGCGAACGTTTGCACATTAATTCCAAGGCCCGCTCGGCCATGCCGATCGAGCGCATGCAGTGGTGAATCCGCCCCGGCCCAAGACGGCCCTGGGCAATCTCGAAGCCCCGGCCCTCACCCAACAAGACGTTTTCATACGGCACACGCACGTTGTCGAACAGCACTTCGGCGTGACCATGAGGTGCATCGTCGTAGCCGAACACCGGCAGTGGTCGCACGATTGTTACCCCCGGTGTGTCCACCGGCACCAGGATCATCGAGTGTTGCTGATGGCGCGGGTTTTCAGGGTTGCTCAAGCCCATGAAAATCATGATCTTGCAGCGCGGGTCACAGGTCCCGGACGTCCACCACTTGCGACCGTTGATCAGCCACTCATCACCGTCACGCATGGCGCGGGCAGCCATATTGGTGGCATCCGCCGAAGCAACGTCCGGTTCGGTCATGGCAAACGCCGAGCGAATCTCACCGCGCAGCAGCGGCTCCAGCCACCGCTGTTTTTGCGCCGTGCTGGCGTAGCGCACCAGGACTTCCATGTTGCCGGTATCCGGTGCAGAACAGTTGAAAGGCTCGGAGCCCAGCATCGAGCGCCCCATGATTTCTGCCAGCGGCGCGTATTCAAGGTTGCTCAGCCCGGCCCCCAGTTCGGACTCGGGCAAAAACAGATTCCACAGGCCTTCAGCCCTGGCCTTGAGCTTCAGCTCTTCCATGATCGCCGTCGGCTGCCAGCGGTCGCCTTCAGCCACTTGCTGATCAAAAATCGCCTCCGCCGGGTACACATGGGCGTCCATAAACGCTGTCACACGCTCGCGCAGTGCCTGAACTTTCGGGGAATAAGCGAAATCCATAAGTGGCTACCTTCTACCGGGAATGCTGAAAATTTATACCCGATGCTAGATCAGCCCCCCTTCATTTGCGCCACCTATTAACGACGTGTATTACCATTCATAAGCAATATATGATCGAGCCGCGTCACCCCTTCCAACAACAAGAGCCACCGCGCCATGAACCTGAACAAGGTCGATCTCAATCTGTTTATCGTCTTCGACGCCATCTACACCGAAGCCAACCTGACCCGCGCCGGGCAGATTATCGGCATCACCCAGCCGGCAGTGTCCAATGCCCTGGCGCGGTTGCGCGAGAGCTTCAACGACCCGCTGTTCGTGCGTACTGCCCAGGGCATGGTGCCCACTCCGATGGCGCAGAACATCATCAGCCCGGTGCGCAGCGCCCTGGCACTGTTGCGTGTTTCGGTGCAGGAAAGCCGCACCTTCAACCCCCTGCAAGCCAACAAGACCTACCGCATCAGCATGACCGACCTGTCGGAAGCGGTGATTCTGCCGCCGCTGTTCCAGCGGCTACGGCGTCAGGCGCCATCGGTGGTGGTTGAGAGTTTTCTCTCCCATCGGCGTGAGACCACCAGTGATCTGGCCGCAGGACGCCTGGATTTTGCCGTGGACGCCCCGCTCAATACCGACCCCCAGGTGCGGCATGTCAAATTGATGGAAGACCGTTATGTGTGCGCCATGCGCCAGGGCCACCCGTTGGCCGCCAAGGCCGCCCTGAGCCTTGAGGATTACCTGGCACTGACCCATATCCATATCTCGACCCGGCGCAATGGCCTGGGCGAAGTGGACCTGGCCTTGGGCAAAATGGGCCTGCAACGCAAGATCACCCTGCGTTCGCAGCATTACCTGATGGCCTCCAATGTGCTGCAACAGACCGACATGGCAATGACCGTGCCCGAGCGTTTTGCCCGCCGTCACGGCCTGCACTTTGTGCCCCTGCCCCTCACTGAACTGCCCAATGTGGAAACCCATCTGTACTGGCACGAAAGTACCGAGCAAGACCCGGCCAATCGCTGGATGCGCGAGCAACTGATCGAGCTGTGCCAGCAACAACAGAAAACCGAACAGGCCAGCTTGCTTGACGTAAACGTCAACCACGGATTAGTTTAGTCATACGATTCCTCCAGAGCCCGCCCATGAGCAGCCAGACGTACAGTATTTCCGACCTTGCCCGCGAGCTGGACATCACCACCCGCGCCATTCGCTTCTATGAAGAGCAAGGCCTGCTCGCCCCCGAACGCCGCGGTCAGGAACGGGTGTATTCGGCGCGGGACAAGGTCAGCCTGAAACTGATCCTGCGCGGCAAGCGCATCGGTTTTTCGCTGGCCGAATGCCGCGAACTGATCGAGCTTTACGACCCCACCAGCGGCAACCAGAAACAACTCAACAGCATGCTGGCCAAGATCGCCGAGCGCCGCGAACAGCTGGAGCAGCAATTGCTCGATATCCAGCAGATGCAGCTGGAGCTCGACACCGCCGAAGAGCGGTGTCTCCAGGCGCTGGAACAGACCATAAAAAAACAAACGACTAAAAGTCCCTCACCCTAGCCCTCTCCCAAAGGGAGAGGGAACGGACCGCATACGAACTCAAGAACACCACCAATTTGCACCCTCTCCCTTTGGGAGAGGGTTGGGGTGAGGGCTTGGCAAGACACATATTTCAACAGACAGGGTGACCCCCCATGACATTTCCAACCCATGTGCGCCTGATCGAAGTCGGCCCGCGCGACGGTTTGCAAAATGAGGCGCAACCCATCAGCGTCGCCGACAAGGTGCAACTGGTCGACGCCCTGACCGATGCCGGGTTGGGCTATATCGAAGTCGGCAGTTTTGTCTCGCCCAAGTGGGTGCCGCAAATGGCCGGCTCTGCTGAAGTTTTTGCACAAATCCGGCGCAAGCCGGGGGTGGTGTATGGCGCGCTGGCACCGAACCTGCGCGGCTTTGAAGATGCCGTGGCCGCCGGGGTAAAAGAAGTCGCGGTATTTGCCGCCGCCTCTGAAGCGTTCTCGCAACGCAATATCAATTGTTCGATCAGCGAAAGCCTGGCGCGCTTTGTACCCATCATCGAAGCGGCCAAACAACACGGCATCAGCGTGCGCGGTTATGTGTCCTGTGTGCTCGGCTGCCCTTATGAAGGCCAGGTCAGCCCGCAGCAAGTGGCACAGGTCGCGCAGGAGCTATACGCCATGGGCTGTTACGAAGTGTCACTGGGCGACACCATCGGTACCGGCACCCCCACAGCCACACGCAGTTTGTTCGAAGCCGTCACGGCACTCGTGCCACGAGAGAAACTCGCCGGGCACTTCCACGATACCTACGGCCAGGCGCTGGTGAATATCTACGCCAGCCTGCAGGAAGGTATCGCGGTATTCGACAGTTCAATTGCCGGGCTCGGCGGTTGTCCTTATGCCAAGGGCGCCAGCGGTAATGTGGCCACGGAAGACGTGCTGTACATGCTCAACGGCATGGGCATCCAGACCGGCGTCGATATGGACAAGCTGTTACTGGCCGGTGCGCACATCTGCAAGGTCCTGGGCCGTGTTACCGGATCGCGGGTGGCCAAGGCCCGCCAGGGCTAAAAAGTGTTCCGGGGTGTTACCTCACCGCCACACAAACGAGTAACACGGAAACAAACCGGCCCTGCCCAGGGCCGGTTTTTTATTGCCTGAATTTATAAGCCATTGATTTATAAGGCTTTTTAAAAGTTGGCACGGCTCCTGCTATCTCTATGGCATAACAAGAATAAAAACCGCAGCAACATAATAAAAACAATACGAAACGACTCTGACATAACAAAAACAACACGGCAGAGACGCAGCTA
>Ga0302347_1001720_pt1 | contig 25131 bp, 26 predicted proteins | sample PhyWR1_FD_202178 | JGI IMG/M metagenome (GOLD analysis project Ga0302347, IMG submission 202178) | Leaf surface microbial communities from wheat plants in UC Gill Tract Community Farm, Albany, California, United States - DLSL W.R1 (v2)... | ecosystem: Host-associated > Plants > Phyllosphere >...
CCAATATTGAGATGATTGGAGAGTAATGATGCAACAATCAACCGTTGTTCTGGAACTTACGGTACGTAACCATCCGGGCGTAATGTCTCATATTTGTGGTCTGTTTGCTCGCCGGGCATTTAACGTTGAGGGCATTCTGTGTCTGCCGCTGAATGATGACTTGCACAGCCGCATCTGGCTGCAGGTTGCCGATGATAAGCGACTTGAACAGATGATCAGTCAGGTAGAAAAACTGGAAGATGTGGTGCAGCTGATCCGTCATGCCAGCGATCCGGGGATCTTCACTCGCCTGAGCACGCTGATTCAGTAGTTATCTTTTTGGGTCTTGCGCTTCCCCCGTTATGACAAGGGAAGCGTGGGTCCGAAATCGCCAGGCTACCGAAGATTGATCCCTTCACGTACCAGTAAGTCGGCAGTGATATCCGCAATAGATTTCGCGCCTGTCAGCGTCATTGCGACGCGCATTTCTTTCTCAATCAGATTCAGTAAATGGGTTACTCCCGCTCCACCATGAGTCGCCAGAGCATAGATAAACGCTCGCCCCAGTAGTACGGTATCTGCGCCGAGGGCTATCATGCGCACGACATCCAGTCCATTACGAATACCGCTATCGGCCAGAATGGCAATGTCACCTTTTACCGCATCGGCAATCGCGGGTAAGGCACGAGCAGAAGACAACACGCCGTCTAATTGGCGCCCTCCGTGGTTTGAAACCACTATCCCATCGGCACCGAAACGCACTGCATCACGGGCATCATCGGCATCGAGAATGCCTTTGATAACCATCGGGCCATCCCAGAACTCACGGATCCACTCTAAATCGCTCCATGAAATCGATGGATCGAAGTTATTCGCCAGCCAGCCAATGTAATCTTCAAGACCAGTCGGTTTACCGAGATAGGTCGAGATATTGCCTAAATCATGAGGACGACCATGCAGTCCGACATCCCAGGCCCATTGAGGATGGGTGACGGCTTGCAAGTAACGACGGATGGCCGCATTGGGGCCACTCATACCCGAGTGTGCATCACGGTAACGCGCTCCCGGAGTCGGCATATCCACGGTGAAAACGAGCGTTGAACAACCCGCGGCTTTTGCGCGCTCCAGCGCATTACGCATAAAACCACGGTCTTTAAGAACATAAAGCTGGAACCACATGGGTCTGTCGATAGCGGGCGCGACTTCCTCGATAGGACAGACGGATACGGTCGACAGCGTAAAAGGGATCCCTTTTGCTGCAGCCGCCCTGGCAGCCTGGACTTCACCCCGCCTGGCATACATACCACAGAGCCCTACGGGCGCCAGGGCCACCGGCATCGACAATTTTTCATTAAACAAGGTGGTTTCAAGGCTGAGCTCTGACATGTTTTTCAGCACGCGTTGCTTCAGTGCCACATCTGCTAAGTCATCAACATTACGACGAAGGGTATGCTCGGCGTAGGCACCTCCATCAAGATAGTGAAATAAAAAGGGGGGCAGAATGCGTTTAGCGGCGGCACGGTAGTCGGTTGCGGCAGAAATAATCATGACTTCTTTTCCCTTGTGGCTGCGTGGATATCATCCGGCAGGCGAGTTAAACGCGCCTTGCGGGCCTGATCTTCTTGTTGCGTTTTGTCGGTGGAGTGCACAAAACCTAAATGTAGCTGGGCGGCATGTTTCGCCCGCTCGGGGTCTGAGGCGAGAATGGCCTCGAGTAGCTCGCTATGCTGTTCGGTAAGCTGGGCAAAAATCGTCGGCGTGGTATACATATGCTGCCTGCTGTGTTGCACCGAGGATTGCAGTAAATCGAAAAACCCCCGCATCGTCTGCAGCAGCACCAGGTTATGTGACGCTTCAGCAATAGCCAGATGAAACCGGACATCAGCCTGGGCAGCAAGAGAAGGATCATCACTCTCTTTAAACTTTAGCGTGGCGTCAAAACAGGCAATGAGTTTCTCTTTATCTTCCGTCGTTGCGCGCAACGCAGCATACCAGGCAGTACTGGCCTCGATGGTATGGCGGGCTTCGATGATATCCAGACGGTAACTGGGATCTTCTTCAACCAGCGTTTTAAGCGGGTTCACCAGACGCTGTTCTGACCAGGGTTGTTTTTCAAAACAAAGATAAGTTCCACCTCCGCGACGACTGACAAGGACTCCTTCACCCACCAGTTTTTGAATCGCCTCCCGCAGGATAGACCGCGAGCAAACCAGTTCACTGGCGAGAACGCGTTCAGCGGGTAAGCGCATACCCGCTTCCAGCCCCTGTTCCTGAATTCGTTCTTTTATGCGCTGCACTATTTTGTCAGTCAGACGAGGTTCACGAGCGTTCATCGATTAATCCAGGCTGGTTTTCTATGAAAATAACAAAATTTGGTAGGACCAAAATACTCTCTGCTACTAAAAAGATACCTGATGGTTATCGTTGTGTTAACTAATGACGGTGGTGTGAGAAGAGTTTTTCAGGAATCTGGCGCAGGGCACACAGTTTTAAATGAATTGGTAGGACCGCGAGGTGGGGGAGAGCTGAACCCGGGCTGACCCGGGACGATTCAGTAACGAGCCCGTTACAAACGTTGAATGGAAAACCAGCGACGCCAGATAAAACGAATCACAAAATACTCGATAGTACCTAGCGCCAGAAACCAGACACAGAAGATAAGAATATACAGCTGGTTCATATCGAGCAGATGTAAGGTTTCCACCAGCTGTTGAGCCAGCGTTACGGTTAACGCCGGGGCCGGGAGCAGTAAACAAGAGAGAAAGGCCAGCAGTAAAATACCGCCCGCGCTCACCAGTGCCTGATAAGAGTTATCCATGGAGTATTGATCCGAAACTGAAAACGCTATTGTCGGGGAAAGCCAGGGATTGTGCAAACCCGCGATACCGCGACCTAACAAATGGAATGCTAAGCCTGATGAAGATGTCTTAACAATCGCGCTGCGATATCGGTTTCTCGTTCAGGAGGAAGATCGTGTCCCATCCCCTCGATGATTTCGACAGTTGCTCCGGTAATATTCAGGCCAATATCCTTCCCGGCCTGTGGCAAAAATAACGGATCGGCGCTGCCATGAATAACCAGCGTGGGGGCGGTTATCTGAGACAAGTAAGGACGCAAGTCGCCGGTGGCGACTATTGCCGCTATCTGTCTTATCGTCCCTGCCGGACTGTAGTCGCGCTGCAATGTCTGTTGCAGTAACGCTGCGTAGTGCTGACGATTAAACGGCAGATCGACGGAGGCGATGCGTTGTAGAAAAGCGAGCTGCTGCTCAAGGTAGTCGGCTGTTCGTGTTGTCGGGTCGGGCTTTGGCGCCATCAGCAGAGCCATCACGTCGCTATCTGCAGGGGGCAGCGCTGGATTACCGCTGCTTGACATTATCACTGACAGGGAAGCTGTTCGCTGAGGGTACTGCGCGGCAAAGAGTTGAGCTATCATGCCGCCCATCGAGCGCCCGATGAGATGAGCCCGAGAAATGCCCGCAGTATCCAGGGTCAGCGCGACATCTGCCGCCATATCCAGCAGGTTGTAGGGAATATCCGCTGCCTGGCCTTGAAATAAAGCCTGCAAACTGGGCGTCGGGGCATCTGTCAGTTTTACGGATAACCCGCAGTCACGATTATCCAGACGTAATACATAAAACCCCGCTTCCGCCAGCAGGCTACAGAATCTGGCTGACCAACTGATACTTTGACTCCCCAGGCCGGGGATCAGCACCAGAGCTGGATTTTCCCGATGACCCAATGCGTCATAGTGTAAAGAGAGTGGAGCATTAGTATGGCTGGCCATTATTCTTCCTTAATTCAAACTGCCATTTTTCCAGCAACTGCTCTAGCGCAGAGACAATATTCTTCTCATCAGGCTTAACGGTTTCCAGAACGCTGAGGCTAAATGCATTTTCACCGTCGCGATCCCAGTCCTGTTGTAGCGCTTTATTACGGTGTTGTTTGAACTTTAATTCAAACTGATGGCGATTTAATACCCCCCGGGCATTCTGGGCGCTACCCAGCAAAAACGTGCCATTTTGTTTATGGGTTATCAGATAAATACCGGCGTTGCCGACCGCATTTTTATACTGCTGTTTCAGATCTTTTTTTGTTATTGAATCATTCATTCTGAATCCCCCTGCTGAAAGGCAAGCTGGCAGGCATAGCGCTGAATATCCATCGGCCAGCTTGCGATATGCCCTTTAAAGGTGGCTGAATCATCAGCAAAAAGTGCCCGTAAACTTGCCTCATACTCTGGCAGGTCTCCTGCCACTTCGTGCATAAAGTGATAGGCACGTTCATGCCGCTGGCGGCTTTGATCCGCTGACTGGCTGGTTTTTCTGGCTTGATCGATCAGCCGACGAAGTGTGGCAGATGCCCCTCCAGGCTGGGTGGCCAGCCACTCCCAGTGACGGGGGAGCAGGGTGACTTCTTTTGCCTTCACGCCCAGTTTGGGGCGACCTCGTGATTTGACCTCTTGCTCTTCTGTTGATAACGAGGGGGCCAGTTCAGGGTAAAGGCTGAGCGCGCTGGCATAAATCTTTGCTTCATCTGAGTGAAAACTCAGCTCAAGCCGCTTGCCAGTCAGATCGTGAAAAACAAAAACGGACTCAGTTAAGTCGTGCCGGGCTTTCACCTGCTTTATTAGCTCGGGCAGCGTGCCGTGGGCAATCTGTTGCTGCTGATGAAACGCGGTAAGCGTAACCGTAGTCATGGGAATACCTATTTTTATCCGGGTAAAAATTGATGTTAAGCTAGATCTTAAACCTTTGTCAATTTTACCCGGGTAAAAATGGTAAACTGGAAGCAGAGAGTAGTTGGACGACTAATCTTCATCTCCAAATATACGCATGGTGAAGGACTTATCTTGGTGAGATTAACGCCCTGGATCAGGATTAAGAACCTCTGAATGAGGGATTACTCTTATTTTATGAGGGTTATTTAGCCACGGATCTAAAGAGTAAATATTTTTATTTATTTCCTTGTTAATACTGCTATAACTAAAATTACTTTTTTCTTTTGCTGCTGTTTCTAGTGCAAAACATCTTTCAGTATTAATTGTTGCTCCTCTTTTATTTATTTCGCTATGTATTTTTAAAATAAGCGATCCATTTTCGTTATAAGTGCCAAGTGACTGACAAAGCTCATCATTTGATAGTTTTTCTAGTGGTTGGTCGGGGGTGGCTGGCAGCAGGCTACAGCCTGTTAACCACGAAATTATTAATATACTAATAATATATCTCATGATGAGTTAATTAATCTCTGAATGTTTTTTAAATCAATTCTGATATTAATGATGCTTACAGATCAACCGATAGATTGGGGAGGAATTAATAATGAGTGTTTTATGACTTTTTACTGTTTAGTCTTTACCTGAAGAGGTGAGTGGCTGATTTTTACCGTCAACGCTATGATGAAAGCATGAAACAAAAAAACGAACTGCAAAAAGTTGAGCTGCAAAGAGCCAAACGTCTGGCCTTATCACTGTTATTGCTGGCAGCCGCGACTTTTATCACAACGCTATTCTTGCCTGCCAATTTTTGGGTGCGCGGGCTGAAAGCGATTTCTGAAGCTGCCATGATAGGTGCTCTGGCGGACTGGTTTGCTGTGTACGCCCTATTTCGTCCAGTACCGATCCCCTTTATCAGTAAACATACCGCCATTATTCCGCGCAATAAGGAAAAAATAGCGACGAATCTCGGCGTTTTTATTCAGGAAAAGTTTCTTGATACCCAGTCACTTATCGCCCTGATCCAGCGTCATCAGCCCGTTCAGTTACTGGGGGTGTGGCTGAATAAACCTGTAAACGCGCGTCAGCTGGGAAAGTACTTGTTGAATATCATGGGTACCTTTCTGGAACTTGCCGACGATACGCGGATTCAAAAGCTTATCCGCCGCGGGGTACATAAGGCGATTGATAATGTCGACCTTAGCCAGTCGGGTGCGATCCTGTTAGAGAGTATGACGAAGAATAATCGTCATCAGGCACTGCTGGAGACGATGATTGAACAGTTACTGGGATTATTGAAAAAACCGAGCAGCCGGACGTTTATTGCCGGCCAGATAACTCGCTGGCTGAATACCGAACACCCACGTAAAGCGAAACTTTTACCCACTGAATGGCTGGGGGAGCAGAGCGCGGAGTGGGTTTCTGATGCGGTTAACCGCTTACTCGATGATATTAACCAGGATAAACAGCATCAGATCCGTCAGGGGTTTGACAGAGTGGTACAGCGCTTTATTAGCGAATTAAAAACGTCCCCGGATATGATGGCGAAAGCCGACAGTATCAAACGTTATCTTAAAGATGACGAAGCCTTTAATCGCTATATTGGCGAATTATGGGGGGATTTACGCAGCTGGTTAAAAACAGATAGTACAAGTGATGACTCTCGAGTACAGCAGCGCATTGCGCTGGCCGGGCAATGGTTTGGCGAAACGCTGTTAAGTGATAAGGCGCTACAAGCCTCGCTGAATGAACATCTGGAACTGGCTGTACGGCGTATGACACCCGATTTTGCCGCTTTTATCACTCGCCATATTAGCGACACCGTGAATAGCTGGGACAGCAAAGAACTGGCCGATCAAATTGAGTTTAATATTGGTAAAGACCTCCAGTTTATTCGTATTAACGGCACCCTGGTGGGGGGAACGATTGGTCTGATACTCTATTTGTTGTCACAGCTACCTGAACTGATAACCCACTGGGGCTTGCTGACACCCTCGTGATAAATTGTTTTGAGCAATAGTCGTCAGCCATTTCAAAAGAGAAGCAGATGTTAGATCAGGAAAAACAGATTCTTGTCGTTGGCGCCGGTATTGTGGGCGCCTCGATAGCCTACCATCTGGCCCAGCGAGGAATGAATGTCAGGGTGCTGGACAGCAACCAACCTGCCGGCGGGGCGACGGGCAGCGCTTTTGGCTGGATAACCAGTGCTGTCAGAGATGATGCGCCAGACGCCTTTCTGCGCCGGGCATCAGTCAGCGACTGGCAACGGCTGGCCGCAGAAATACCCGAATTGTGGATTAACTGGAAAGGCGCGATGAGTTATGCTGATGCTCCGCAGCCAGCACTGGCAGACCATATTCAGATTGATCAAACCACGATTACCCGTATGGAACCCGCTCTGAACGCTCCGCCTGAGCAAGCGCTCTATGTTGAAAAAGACGGTATTATTGATCCCGGTATAGCGACTCATATTCTGCTTAATCGTGCTGAACAGATGGGGGCTCAGTTAAGTTATCCGGCGACGGTACGGGCGATTATTCGCGACAATGACAAGGTCATTGGCGTTGAAACATCGGCAGGAAGGTTTGAGGCAGACTGCATAGTTCTTGCCTGCGGAACCGGAATACCTCAACTGGCAGAAACCATCGGCGTATCGATACCCATTATTGCCTCTCCGGCCATATTACTGCGTGTTTCAACACCACTGCCAGTGGTTAACGCGATTATTGCTGGCGATGATATGGAAGTTCGCCATGCCCAGAATGGTGACTTACTGGCTGCTGAAGACTATCCGGAAAACGGCGATGTTGATGCGATAGCCGATACGGCAATAGCCACCATCAAAAAACGATTAAAAGGCGCTGAACATTGCACGCTGATTGGTCGGTCAGTAGGACTGCGTCCAGTACCCGCAAATGGATACCCGGTGGTGGGTTTTATCGATGATAATCAGCAAATCTATGTCGCGGTGATGCATCCGGCGGTCACCTGTGCGGCAACACTTGGGCGGTTGATCGGTGATGAACTGGTCACCGGAGATTCAGACCTGCCGGAAATATATCGACCAGCCTCCCTTAGCTTTGAGCTATAATTTTAGACTGGCGTCTTTATCACGCCAGTGACCTCATTGCTGCTTATAACGGCGCTCGGTCAATCAGCGATAAAGCTTCATTTACCGCGAATATTTTGCCATTGACCGGTGAGATACCGAAACTTTTCAATCGCTCAGTGTGCATTTCCAGATAGGCTTGAGCTGATTCCCGGTTACTGAACAGATAAATACCCCCAGCTTCATTATCCGCTTTATTTTCTGTCCATATTTTCCAGATAAGGCCGGGTTCACTTGCGATAGAAACCGCCAGACCCTCCATTGCTTTTGTCATTTCGTCGCCCCAGGGGCCGGAATAAGGAAAATCAACCTGCAGGATATAGCTCATAGGTACCTCGATATTGATGTATTAAATATCAGGAAAATACTCTGAAGATCAGCTGTCAATCTGACTGATAATTGCCAGTCTGGCCCGGTAACCATTACGCACATGCTCGCAGGCTGCCTCCTGGGCGGCCAAACTATCCCGGCGAGCCAGCGCATCGACTATCGCCTGATGTTCCCGTTTTGCTTCTTCTGTTCTGTCAGGTAGCGCATAAGTCGTTCCTTGCAGCAATGACAGATGAATACGCAAGTTATCCAGCATTTCGTTCAGATAAGGGTTGTGCGCTGAACGATAAATCTGGCGATGGAACAGACGGTTATGGTCGTGTAAGGCTTTACTGTCCGTCAGCGTTTTTTCACTGTTTATCATGTTCTGCAACAGCGCGATTTCTTCATCAGAGGCGGCGGAAACAACTAACTGAACGGCCATTTTTTCCAGCCCTTCGCGCACTGCAAAAAGCTGGCGTAATTTTTCATAACTGATGCTGGCGACAATGAGACCTCGTTTAGCACCGGGCTCTGCCAGGCCAAGCGTTTCAAGACGATGCAACGCTTCCCGAATCGGGGTGCGGCTGATGCCAAATTGTTCTGCCAGTCTTATCTCCTGCAACCGTTCTCCAGGTAACAGTTCCCCTCGTTCAATCGCCGCGATCAGTATTTCAAAAGGGGTTTGAGCGACAGTAGTAGTAGAGGGTTTTAAATTCATATTTTTCTAATTAACCATCAGATTTTTGGAGTGATAACCACCGCACGAATATGAGAACAGGTATCGGGAGTGCCGTCACTATATTGCCATATTCGATTCCAGGCTAATGCTAATTTTGTTCTTAGTATAGGCATTTTACATCGTTTATCTGGCGCGATTTGGCTGTTATGTTTGCGTTGTATTTTATTGTATACAATTGAATTCATTTTTGCATGAGTATGTTTTGCAATATTTTTTATCTGCCAGATGGAAATAAAAATGACAATAGAAACAGCGCAATCTGATTATCCTCGAGGTTCACAGCTCGGTTATTTTATTGCACATGCTCATGAGTGGAGCATTCCTCCCTCGGTGTTCTTTGAAGCGAAAAGGGCACTTATCGATCACCTGGCGGTGGCAATAGGTGCAGTCAATGATGAGGCAGTCAAGGCTGTTCGTCAGGTAGCCAAATCCTGGAATGCCACGGGTGACGCACGTATTTTTCTCGGAACCACTACCACCCCGGCCCTCGCGGCACTGATCAATGCCACCATGGCTCACGCCACCGATTTTGATGATACCCACCCGGCAGGATCTGGCCATCCCGGCGGGCCGTGCTGGGCAACTGCACTGGCGATGGCGCAGGTTTATTCAGCCAGCGAGGACCAGACATTACGGGCATTTATCGCCGGGTTTGAAGTGATGGCCAAACTTGGCGGTGGCTGGGTTCCTGGGGTCGGACGTCATTTACAACGTCGCGGTTTTCATCCCACTTCAGTGGTCGGGCGAGCCGGTGCTACGGCAGTCGCCGCCTCTATTCTAGGACTTAATACTGAACAAATAGCGAATGCGCTTGGTGGAGCCGCAACCATGATGGGGGGGCTGCAAAAATCTTCCGGAACGCACGGCAAGCCTTTTCATGCCGGAAAGGCCGCCATGGATGGCATTCTTGCTGCCCAGCTGGCCAGCGAAGGCTTTGTTGGTGCACATCACTTTTATGAGGCAGATGGCTGGGTGCGTCATTTTATCCAGCAAGGTGACGTTGATATTCCTGATCTTGATTTTGGTGATAGCTGGGAGTTACTGACTAATGGCTACAAGCTTTATGCCAGCTGCCGTGGAACCCATGCCTCGATTGAAACCGCGCTGCAAATTTACCCGCAGTTAAACGGACGTGAAATCGAGCGCATTACTGCGCGAGTGCACCCAATGGGAATGGTGAATGCCGGGATCATGGATCCGAAGACCCCACTGGAAAGTAAATTCAGTATTCCCTACTGCATTGCGCTCGCGCTGAGCGGTTATCGCCTGACTGATGCCGATTTTACTCAGCAAACAACGAACGATGTTAATGCTCGCAAGCTCCTGCCATTACTGACTATCGACGCTGTTGAAGGGCAGTCCGCCAGCTCCGCTTTTATCGATGTCTGGCTGACCGATGGTGCGGTCATTCAAGCGCAGACCGATGTTTATCGCGGGCATCCACAGAATCCATTGACTGAAGAAGAGCTGTACGAAAAATTTGCCGCTTTAACGATACCGATACTCGGCGCAGAGCGTAGTACAGCTCTTTATCAGGCTGCTGCGAATTTTGAACGCCCAGGGGCTCTGGCAACGATAACGGCTTTACTGGCTGATACCTACTGATTTTTAAGGACTCTTTGATGACCGTGGCGCAACAATTTGCGAAAAATTTACTCTCTTTTTCGCAGCAACCCTTCTCTGAGCTGGCATGTGAACAGGCGCGTATTGCCATTATCGATACCCTGGGCGTGACTCTGGCGGGCGCAGTCCAGGAAGAGGCCGGTAAATTACGCAGTGTGATTACCCTGTCAGCAGCTGAGGGTAAAAGCCGGGTATTCGGGACAAACCTGCGTTTAAACCCGCTTGATGCTGCGTTATTAAATGGCACGGCGGCACACTTGCTGGATTTTGATGATTCTAACTCCTGGTTACATGGCCATATCTCGGTTGCTGTGTTACCCGCTCTGCTGGCTCTGGCGGACGATCGTGACCTTAACGGCGATGCCATTATTCGTGCCTATCTGACGGGATATGAAACTGCGGTGCGGATAGGTAAAGCGGTCAGTCCTTTCCAGTATCGCCATGGCTGGCACCCAACGACCACGGTGGGTATCTTTGCGGGCGTTGCCGCAGCGGCAGTATTAGTCGGTTTAAGTGAAGGGCAGACGGCAACGGCGCTCTCTATTTGCACTTCGCTGGCCAGTGGAATTAAGGCTAATTTTGGTAGCGAGACTAAAGCGCTGGGAGTCGGGCAGGCGGCACGCAACGCCGTGCTTGCCGTGTTATTAGCTGAAGCAGGTTTCAAAGCCGGCAATACCGCATTTGAACACCATCATGGTTATTTCAATGTCTTTAATGGCGGCGACAATGCAGATGCGTTACCCCTGACGGAATCCTGGGAAGGGAAAGTGCATATCCTGGATACTGAGAAAAGTAACAACTTCAAATATTTCTCTTGTTGCTATGCCATTTTGTCTCCTGTCGATGGCGTACTTGAGCTACGTAAACAGACCGCGCTGCGGGCTGAGGATATCGCCCGTATTGAAGTGCAGGTTCATCCGATTCGTTTTCCCCATATCAATATTCCACAGCCTGAAAACCCGCTGGCAGGAAAATTTAGCCTGCACTACTGCGTGGCGCGGGCTTATGTTACCGGAACCCTGACACTGGATGACTTTGTTGATGATGTCCGTTTTTATGACCCTGAAACCCAGGCATTAATGAGTAAAGTCATCCTGACGACCCATCAGGATATGGCCACCCATACCGCTGATGTCACCTTAACCACCACTGACGGACGGCTGTTTCATCAGTCAGTTGCCGGGGCACTGGGTTCTAGTCCATCTCGCCCGCTCCCTGAAGGGGTGCTGGTCGATAAATTCTTTGATTGTGCCACCCGAGCACTACCGCTTGAAGCGGCGAAGACACTCTATCAGCGATTATTACAGGATGATTATCGTTGAGTGGAATAGAACTGATTCAGCAATGGGTTCCCGCTGATATTTCACCCGTATTTGCCTGTGTGATGGTGCTGTGTAGCTTTCTGACCTCAGCGCTGACGGCGGCTTTAGGGCTGGGGGGAGGCACTGCATTACTCGCCATTATGGCGGTAGGGATGCCGGTCAGTAGCTTGATGCCTGTCCACGGTATTGTGCAGTTAGGCTCGAATCTAAGTCGTAGCTTAATTCAGAGACTGTATATCGTCTGGTCGCTGGTGCTGTGGTTTTCACTGGGTTGCATTGTAGGGATTGCGCTTGGTACGCCGCTGGTAGCGATTATTCCGGACAGCGTGGCGCGTATTGCCCTGGGGCTGTTTGTACTGTGGTCGGTTTGTCGTCCGCGCCGCAAGAGCAAACCTCTCAACCGACCGTTATTTATTCTCGGCGGTGGATTGAGCAGTCTGGGATCGATGATTGTCGGGGCAACGGGGCCGATGGTCGCCGGGCTTATCAGCTCTCAGGGACTGACCAAACAACCGCTGATCGCCACACATTCAATCTGTATGGTCCTTCAGCACGGATTGAAGATTTTAGCGTTTGGATTGCTGGGATTTGCCTGGTCTGCGTGGTTACCGGTATTGGTCGCAATGGTGGTCAGTGGGATCTTAGGTACCTGGCTGGGAACGCGTTTACTGGATCATTTACCCGAACGCTTTTTTCGCGTGGTGTTCAGACTGACGATGCTGATTTTAGGCCTGCAATTGTTATGGCAGGGCATGAGCCACTGATTTTATTAGACCATTTTTGCAATTGCTTTGATGGATTTTGTCTTTGCCAGGGCGGCACATTTTGAAAAAAATAACGTTATCTGTGCCAGCCGCATTTAACCCTTAATAAATATTGATGATGAGTAGCAAAAGGAATTTTCATGTTGAAACAAACGACTTTCTTTGCGTCGGCATTGTTGCTGACATTCAGTGCCTTAACAGGCCACGCATTAGCGAATGAAGCTCCTGTCGCAAGCGGGGATACGCTCAAAAAAATTCTTGCCCGGGGGGAGGTTGTCTGTGGCGTCCATCCCGCTCGTCATGGCTTTGCCTCTATTGATAGTAAAAGCCAGTGGCAGGGTTTAGATGTCGACTTTTGCCGTGCTCTGGCGGCTGCCGTATTGGGTGATGCCAGCAAAGTCCGTTTTACTCCCCTTTCAACTGCCCAGCGTTTCCCGGCGATTCAGTCCGGTGAAGTTGATGTGCTTTCGCGCAATATCACGGCATCTTTAACCCGGGATGTGTCGCTGGGATTAAGTTTTGCACCGCCGAATTTTTATACCGGCACCGGGTTTATGGTACGCGCTAACAGTGGGGTTAAAAAAGTCGAAGACTTGGATGGCGCGACAGTGTGCATTACACCAGGCAGCAGTACTGAGCAGAATGTGGCGCAGATATTTGCCTCGCGCAATATGCACTACACGCCGGTAGTGATTGAAAATAATAAAGAGTATGTCGCCGCTTATCTTGCCGGGCGCTGTGATGTGATTGCCCGAGATAAGGTCGCGCTATCAGGTGTGAAAAACTTTGATGCCGAAAATGCCGATGACCACATTATTTTACCCGGTATCTACTCCAAAGAGCCTCTGGCCATGGCCGTTCGTCGGGGGGATGACCAGTGGTCCGATATTGTGAAGTGGGTGGTTTACGCCACTTTCAATGCGGAAGAACTCAACGTGAATCAGAACAATGTCGATGAACAGCTGAAGTCAGTGGATCCCGATGTACAGGGCTTATTAGGCGTCAGTGGCGACTATGGGCAGAAACTGGGGCTGGATAATAAATGGGCCTATAACCTGGTGAAGCAGGTGGGGAACTATGGCGATATCTATAACCGCCATTTTGGCCCGCAAACCCCTGAACCGCTGGATCGTGATTTAAATAATCTGTGGACCGAAGGTGGTCTGCTGTACGGCTTGCCGATTCGCTAATTGATATACCCGTCATACTTCAAGTTGCCAGCGGCAGCCTGCATCCAGCCCATTGAATCACATAGTTTATCTATGTTCATCGATGGTCTGAGCTCGGTGTCTACAGGAAATTCGAATTATTTTGGGTGTAGATCCCTCGTGAGAGGGAGCCTTCTCTTTTTATGTCCGTCACTGACTTTGAAATGATGAAACCAATCGACAATGTAAACCGCGCACTTTCTTCATCCGGAGGTTCGCGTCACCCTCTGCTTACCTTATTTGGCAGCAAGACGACCCGCGCCTGGTGTTACCAGGTTTTAGTGGCGTTGCTGTGCGTGGGGTTTTCCTGGTGGCTATACAGCAATGCGGTGGACAATATGCGAGCCCAGCGTATTACCACAGGATTTGCTTTTCTTGAACAAAGTGCCCAGTTTGCGATTGGTGAAACGCTGATTGATTACCAGTCCAGTGATAACTATGCTCGTGCGGTTTTGGTTGGGCTATTAAATACCCTATATGTCGCTATCTGCGGCATTGTGCTGGCGACAGTGCTGGGATTTATCGTCGGTCTGGGACGGGTCTCGAAGAACTGGCTGTTGGTTAAGCTGGCAGAAATATATGTCGAGCTTTTGCGCAATGTTCCGGTGATTTTGCAGGTCATTTTTTGGTCGGTGTTAATCCGTAATTTACCCGCACCTCGTGAAGCTATCGAACTTTTTAGCTTCGGTTTTTTGACCAACCGAGGACTCACTGTCACTGTTTTACAACATCATGATGGGTGGGTATGGACCCTCGTTGCATTGGTTGTCGCTCTGATGCTGAGCAGCTTACTGGCTTTTATTTCCCGCCGTTTACGCGAACAGCACGGGCGCGCTGTCTCTTTCACCGGGTTGCGGTTTGGCTTAGTGATTGGCCTGCCATTTCTGGTTTGGTGGCTTACCGGAGCACCTTCTCAGTTAAATCGTCCGGAGCTACAAGGTTTTAATTTTAAAGGTGGTTTTACTGTCAGCCCGGAATTTACGGCGTTACTGCTGGGTATTGCGCTGTACTCGTCTGCTTTTATTGCCGAAATTGTGCGTTCCGGAATTCAGTCAGTCCCAAAAGGGCAGCTTGAAGCTGCCCGGTCTCTGTCTTTGTCGTCCTGGCATATTACCCGCCATGTCGTGATCCCTCAGGCGATGCGGGTGATGGTGCCTCCACTTGCCAGCCAGTATGTCAGTCTGACGAAAAACAGTTCTATTGCCGTGGTGGTGGGATATCCCGAGCTGGCCAATATCAGTAATACCTTGATGAACCAGACCGGGCAGGCATTAGAGGCCATCGCTATCATGATGGTGGTTTATCTTATTATCAGTGCCAGCACGTCATTGTTGATGAATATCTTCAATCGCTACGTTGCCATTAAAGAACGCTGAGGAAATGAATATGCAACATTCAGCAATTTACTGGCTGCGACGTCATTTATTCAGCAGCCTGACACAATCTATTCTTACTCTTACCCTGGCTATCGTCATTATTCTGGTGGGCGTAAATCTCTTACGCTGGGGCATTTATGATGCGGTATTCACCGGCACGGTCGATCAATGTCGTATCGCGGCGGGAGCATGCTGGGCTGTTATAGCAGAAAAACATCGCCCGATTCTGTTTGGTCTCTATCCCTATGAACAGCAGTGGCGCCCAGCAATTTGTATGCTGATTTGGCTGGTAAGCGTGGTGGTATCATTGTCACCTGCTTGCTGGAAATCACGCTATCTCTGGCCGCTATGGGGAGTCTCCCTTGTGGTTATGGCGATATTCATGCGTGGTGGAGTCTTCGGGCTGGTTCCGGTTTCCTCGGCTGACTGGGGAGGTTTGCCGCTAACCCTGTTACTGTTTTCCGGTACCGTAATTATAGGCCTGCCGGTTTCAGTGGCGCTGGCACTGGGGCGACGCTCACCACTGCCTTTCTTACGCGGACTATCGGTTATTTTTATCGAAGGGCTGCGTGGTGTTCCTTTGATAACGATACTGTTTGTCGCGGTGAATATCTTCCCGTTATTTTTGCCAGCCAATATGGAGATCAATAAACTCCTGCGTATTGTGGTGGCGATCGCGTTATTTTTTGCTTGTTACCAGGCTGAAGTTATCCGCGGAGGACTTCAGTCGGTTCCGCGTGGTCAGTACGAAGCAGCGGCAGCATTAAACCTGGGATACTGGCATACCACCACCAAAATTATCCTGCCTCAGGCTTTACGCATCTGTCTGCCCGGCGTGACGAACCATATTATTGCCGCGATGAAGAATACCTCATTTGTCATTATTATCGGTCTGTTTGATGTGCTGACGGCAACCAGCGCAGTCATGCAAGATCCGTTATGGCGACGCTATTACATTGAAACCTACCTCTTTATCTCTGCCATTTATATCCTGTTTGGTTTTGCGCTTTCTCGCTACGCCATTTGGGTAGAAAAACGCATCGACTCCAGCCGCAATGAACAAGGAATAACCTGATGTTACAACGTCCAGTAATTGAAATTAATGCTGTCAGCAAGTGGTTCGGGAAATTTCAAGTTCTCAATAATGTCTCGATGCAAGTCGCCAAAGGTGAGAGGGTGGTTATCTGCGGGCCTTCCGGTTCAGGGAAATCGACCCTGATCCGCTGTATTAATCGGCTTGAAGAACATCAACGGGGACAGATTTGGGTTAATGGTATCGAGATGAATGACAACCTGCGTAATATCAACCGTATTCGTCAAAGTATCAGCATGTTGTTTCAGCAGTTTAATTTGTTTCCACACCTGAGCGTTCTGGATAACTTAACGCTGGGGCCGAAGTTGGTGCGCAAAATGAGCCAAAAGCAGGCAACAGAGCTTGCCATGCATTACCTGGAAAAAGTGCATATTGGCAACCAGGCGCATAAATTTCCTTTACAGCTTTCTGGTGGACAACAGCAGCGTGTCGCCATCGCCCGCGCGCTTTGCATGGAGCCAGAAATACTGTTGTTTGATGAACCGACTTCAGCGCTTGACCCGGAAATGATCAAGGAGGTACTGGACGTAATGTTGGATCTTGCTGAGGGAGGAATGACCATGATAGTGGTCACCCATGAAATGGGCTTTGCCCGAACGGTGGCAGATAACGTTATTTTGATGGCGGATGGCGCGATTGTTGAGTCAGCGCCGCCCGAACAATTCTTTAACCGGCCAGAACACCCGAGAACGCAGCAATTCCTGGAGCAAATTTTAAGTCACTGAATAGCTATTTTATTCATTCTCGGTACGATAAGTCTATTATTTACAGGGTAGTACTTATCGGGTGGAGAATTATTAATATGAATAAGAAATCAGCATCTTCAAAGTACAGTGAACTGGATGATGTCTATGGCTCCTTTGGTCTGTCCAGAGCTTTACCTAAAAGCCAGTTCCCTACAGAAGAGCAAGATCCACGTAATGTCTTCAGTGCGATACGTGATGAACTCATGCTTGACGGTAATTCGCGGCAAAACTTAGCGACGTTCTGTCAGACATGGGTTGATGACGAAATTCGTGAGTTAATGGACTTATCTATTGATAAGAACATGATAGATAAAGATGAATATCCACAAACCGCTGAGCTGGAAAGTCGCTGTGTGCGCATGCTGGCGAATTTGTGGAACTCTCCTGATGCAGAAAATACCCTGGGTTGTTCGACGATTGGTTCGTCAGAAGCGGCTATGCTCGGTGGTCTGGCATTAAAATGGCAGTGGCGTAAAAAACGGGCCGCGCAGGGGCTACCGACGGATAAACCCAATCTTATTTGTGGCCCGGTACAAATCTGCTGGCATAAGTTTGCTCGCTACTTTGATGTGGAACTGCGTGAAGTGCCCCTTGAAGGCGACCGTCTGATTCTGAATGCAGAAGAAGTCTTGAAGCGTGCTGATGAAAATACCATTGGTGTCGTACCCACTTTAGGTGTGACCTTCACCTGCCAGTACGAACCGGTAAAAGAGATCAATGATGCTCTGGATAAATTACAGCAAGAGACGGGTTTAGATATTCCTATTCATGTTGATGGCGCGAGCGGGGGATTCCTGGCGCCATTCTGTGCGCCTGAGCTGGAATGGGATTTCCGCCTGCCGCGTGTCAAATCGGTAAACTCCTCTGGCCATAAATTTGGTTTAGCCCCTCTGGGTGCGGGTTGGATTATCTGGCGTGAAGCGAAAGACTTGCCTGAAGAGCTGATATTTAACGTGAACTATCTGGGGGGAGATATGCCCACCTTCGCGCTGAACTTCTCTCGTCCGGGCGGGCAGATTGTCGCTCAATACTACAATTTCCTGCGCCTGGGTCGCGATGGTTATGCCAAAATTCACAATGCCTGTTATGCCACGGCACAGTATCTGGCACGTGAAATTGAAAAGCTGGGTCCATTTGAAATGATTTTTGATGGTAACCGTGATAACGGTATTCCCGCCCTGGCATGGAAAATAAAAGAGAACGTGAAAGTCAGTTACTCTCTATATGATCTTGCCGACAAATTACGTAGTCGTGGCTGGCAAGTACCGGCTTACTCAATGCCAGCAAACCGTGAAGACTTAGTTATTCAACGTATTCTGGTGCGTCATGGTGTCAGTATCGATCTGGCTTCTTTGTTGATTGAAGATTTTAAACGCACTTTAGAGTACTTCGAAAAACATCCGGTCAGCATTCCTTTGTCTGATGAAGACGGCGCGGGTTTTAACCATAACTAGCCTTTGCTTCCACAGCAGTTCAAAGAGCCAGCGGCTATTTGAACTGCTGACAGCAACATTATCCCTGGGATTCGATATGGGTCACCAGCTCCGGTATATTCCAGGCTCCACCTGCCCGAATCAGGCGACAGCGCCCGGTGTTACCGGATGAACTGGCAATAAATTGCTGACCATTCCAGATCCACTGCTGGTAGCTCCAGCAGTCTCCTAATCCGCGACCTTTCATCGAAAATGCCAGCAGGCCGTCACCATAGTCGGTGGCACTCTCGGTCACTAGCTCCGGGGAAGTGCTCATATCGTTACGAATAACATAATAGGCATCACCGCTGTTATAAGCCGCTCTCCAGCAAGGTACCGTGACCAGAGAATGTTCATTATTGAGGCTGGCTATCCGCCATGTTTCGGCCAGTAATTCTTCATCACAATCGGTGGTCGAACCTTTTAACTCAAGGATCCGCGGTTTAATGAAAGCGATTTCCTGTGCGGTCATATCGCGGCTATCGGCATCAATCACCGGGGCTTTAACAATCACCGGAACCGCAATCGCCGGTTTGATATTCTCTTCGCTGGCCGTTCCTTTTTTTATCAAAGCATCAGGGGTGCCGATTCGTCCCTGAACATCGTCCATTTTCAGTAATACGGCGCTGGAGCCTGCTCCAGAAAAGAGATACTCATTGGTATTATCTTTAAAACTGATGGCCGTATCACGCTGTAAGGCCTGTTTAAAGGCGCTGAATTGAGTTTCGCTCATTTTCCAGCTATCCCCATCCACGGCTAATAATGGTCCTTGAGAGATATGATTAATCAGGAGGGTTGGCGTTCCGGGATTATTCTGTCCAACCTCGCCATCATAGTCTGCCAGCATCACTTTGTTCGAGACTGGCGTCGCTCTCCCTGCTTCACGAGTGATTAATACGGTTGCCGCTGGGTCAGTCTCATCGGATGAATAACCCGCCGCGCGACAGGTCAGTGTATTATCACACGTCAGATCCCAGTCTTTGTGAGTAAAGTTTATCGCCTCTGCGACTTGAGCAGCCTGCACATTACCAGAGAGAGTGAATGCCACTCCAAGCATGGCTAATGTGCTCCCACACTGACTGAACAGGGGGCGAATACGATACCGTTGAGTCATAAATTATCCCTTTAAATGCTGTTTTCTGGTCTGTTTTGCCACGCCTATCATAGGTGGTTTTAGATTACGATGGGGGGAAATTCGCTGCCTGATGAAGCAGCGAATAGCGGTGATATTATTTTAGGGGAGGGAGCAGAGCCGAAAGTCTGGACAGAACCCCAGGGCAGCCTGCTAACACGAAATTGCCTTGTAGTAATCCGTCGTTGTCTAAAAAGGCATTACTCTTGCCCCCCGCTTCGGTGATAAGCAGTAATCCTGCCAGGACATCCCAGCTATTAATATATTCTTCGTAATAAGCATGGACCAGGCCCGCGGCAACATGTGCCAGCATCAGGGCGCCAGCACCAAAACGACGGTATTCGATCCCATCATTAAGTACCGATTCAAGTGTCTGAGTATAGCGTGTCACCGTGGTGCGACTTGAGCGTCCCATACCGATAATCACGGCATCAGCGGCCGGTTCTTGCAGGGCTAAGCGCTGACCGTTAAGAAAAGCACCAGTACCACGGCGAGCAAAGAAAAACTCATTACGATCAGGGGCATAAATGATGCCGAGTTCGATACTGTCTTGTTGCACATAGGCGAGCGAAATACACCAGTAGTCCATACCCTGAATAAAGTTGGTGGTGCCGTCTATCGGATCCAGAACCCAAATCCCCGAGGTTCCGGTAACCAGACCGCTCTCTTCCCCAAGAAAACCATCCTCTGGGAACTGTTCTGCCAGCCATTGCTTCAGCTCGGTTTCAACATACACATCGGCTTCAGAGACAAAATCCTGGCGGCCTTTGCTTTCAATCTGCAATCCTGCATCACGTAACTCTTGCGCTCTCGCACCTAGCTGGCGAATTAAATCACAGAGTCCTTGCTGTTGTTGTTCCGTCATATTTCTCGCTCTTATCAAACAGATGGCGATGTGCGCCGATGAATTAAAGACACCTTAACCCAGGAGGTCTGTGAGGGTCGTGTTGGATCCTGAGTGCGTGCCAGCAGATGGGCCAGTGCTTGCTGGGATAGCTCCGTAATATCCTGATGTAACGTAGTTAACTGATAACTATACTGCGCGGTTTGTGGTGTATTATCAAAGCCGATCAGCTGAAAATCTTGTGGCGCGTTTTTGCCACGCTGGCGCATACCATCAAGAAAACCACAGGCTAATTGAGCGTTGGCACAAAATACGCCTTCAAGTTCCAGCTCGCTTTGTCCTGCTGCCAGAAATCCGCCCTGATAGCCTTCCTGTTCAGCGACCAAAGAGACTAAATCCAGCCCGGTATTCACACCATTTTGTTCCAGAGCCTGGATAAATGCCTCACCACGCATTCTCCCTGCCCAGGTAGAATTCTGGGTATTCAGCCAGCCAAAACGGCGACAACCTGCGCGAACTAGCTGCTCCGCAGCCAGGGTTGCCCCCGCAGCATTATCAGAACAGACATAGTCAACCCCGGGAATATCAGGCTGACGGTTAATCCCGACCACCGGAATATGCTGTTGCACGCATTGATTGACCAGCGCCTCGGGTGGCTTACCTGAGGTGACTATCACGCCAGAAACGCGAAACTGGGTGAAATTACGCAAGGTTTCTGCCAGCTCCTGCTCATTGTGAATTTCAGAAACCAGCGCCTGAAAGCCGTGCCGCTGTATCTCACTGAGTAATCCATCCAGCAGCGAACTCCGAAAAGGATCGCTGATATGAGAGACAATCACGCCGATTAAGTGGCTGCGCTGGCGGTTAAGCCCTTGCGCTAAAAAGTTAACTTGATAACCCAACTCTTCGGCGACTTGTAATACTCTGGCGCGGGTTGCCGGAGAAATACTGCCGTTATTACTCAGCGCGCGGGAGACCACTGCGCGGGAAACGCCGGCCTTACTGGCGACATCCTGGGCAGTCACATTCTGCCTGTCCGGTAGCGAACTCACAGCGGAGACTCGAGATGAAAGAACTGCTGTTGAGGAAAGTCGTATTGTAAACCGTCTTCGCTGACAAACAGACCCGGATAGGGCAGGCAGGCCTGCTTCAGTGCTGGCAGAATCGCGTCATTGCAGTGATAGAGCCCAAGTCTGGGTAAGGCCAGTTCCTCAAACAGCGCAAGGCAGCCAGGAAAGTCTCCATGAGAGGCGCCATGCGCCAGAGCGGTCAGTGACGCGCATTCCTGAAAAGCCAACTGACTCCCTGGCATTAGCGCGATGGATTCGGGGGTTGGACGACCATCGCCACTGTAAAACAGGCTGTTCTGACCGATATCTATGCGGATGGCCTGATTGGCCATTTCATGCTGAGTAGGTGCGGTCTGGATCTGCCAGTGCTGCCAGTTCCAGCGGGGGCTGCTATCACGCCATTCAAGAGTAAAAGTGAGTGATGTCGCGGGCCAGTTAGCCAGTTCGGCTAGTTGCATTAACACCGCACGTTGTTCTGGCTGGCTGTAGATGATTAATGGTTTATGGCGTGCAAAACTTTTCCAGTAATTCAGTAATGCCGTCAGTCCGGTGCAATGATCCGGATGGACGTGGGTAAAAAATATCGCATCAATATCATTGATGTCCCCTCCGCGTTGCCACAACGCTCTGGGAATGGTCGGGCCGCAATCAATAAGCCATTGGTGATGATTATCTATCACTCTTAACGCAGAAGTATTTTGCCAGCGGGAGAACGCGCTTCCACAGCCTAGAACGTCTATTTTCATTTTTTCTCGCTAAAAAATTTTTTGCGCTTAATTAAAGTGTCACAAAGACACGCCAGAGTAGGCTCACATAGTGTCGGATTTGCGTTTCATTTTTTTTACAAACAAATGAACACGTGTTCATCGATACAAAAAAATTTAACAGACTGTCTGGATACAATAATGAGCTACCTGGATATTGCCCAACTGAAAATAAGTTATGGCGACAAAGTCGTACTGCAAGATATTAATCTTGCGGTTAATAAAGGCGAAATGATCGCTCTGCTTGGTCCTTCTGGTTGTGGAAAAACCACATTATTAAATGCGCTCTGCGGTTTTATTCCAGTGCAGCAGGGAAGTATCGTTGTTGCTGGTCGGGATATCACTGTGAGTGAACCTGAACAGCGTAATATTACGATGGTTTTCCAGAGTTATGCCTTGTGGCCACATTTATCGGTGGCACGTAATATTGGTTATGGACTGAAGCTCCGTAAATGGAAAAATCATGATATTAAGCAGCGGGTTGATGAGCTATTACAGGTCGTCAATCTCAGTGGTTTAGCGGAGGCTAAAATCACAGAACTGTCTGGCGGTCAGCGTCAGCGGGTGGCGCTGGCGCGTGCTCTGGCCATCGAACCCGATGTGCTGGTACTTGATGAACCGCTCTCTAACCTTGATGCCAAGGTCCGTTTGAGTGTGCGTCATGAAATTAAGTTGCTGCAAAAAAAGCTCGGCTTTACCTCGGTTATTGTTACCCACGATCAGCAAGAAGCCTTAGTGATGGCTGACCGCATTGTGGTGTTGAATAATGGCCATATTGAACAAATTGGTACCCCGGAAGATATTTATCAGCGTCCTGCTACACCTTTTGTGGCTGATTTTATGGGCGCTGATAACCGTATTTCATTAAATGAAATAGCCACCTCGGTGGGCGGAATATACTACCTTAATCTTGAAAATGAGTATCAGACAGACAGTTTGCTTTATTTTCGGAGTACCGACGCGGCGCTGTCAGTATTAAATCAGGATGCACCGCCTAAGGGATTAACGCTTGAAGGCGTCGTCGAACAGAATGCTTTTCTCGGACATCATTATCGTCACGGAATTCGTTGCCACGACCGGCTATTTATTGCTGATTCACCACAATGCTGGTCTGTTAATTCCCGAGTCAGATTACAGGTTCCAGCATCCGCTCTGCATATTTTTAACCCACATCATTCGCATTAAAATTATTCCATTACTCTGAGGGCAATTCATGTTTACCAAAACAAAACTCGCGCTGGTTACTGCATTATTGTTGAGCAGCACTGCGCAAGCGGAAACGGTGTTAAATGTCGCCACTGCAGGTGATCAAAATATGGTGGATTACGTTAAAACCTGGCTGGGACCCAAATTTGAAGCAACCCATCCTGGTGTAAAAGTCAGAGTGATTGGTACGGGTCCTGGTGATGCGGGTTCGAACAAAGTGATTGAGAAATTAACCGCGCAAAAAGAGAGCGGCGCTAAAACCTGGGATATCGATGTTGCTGTGGTGCATCAGAAAGCGGGCGGTGAGCTGGTAGAAAAAGGTTTGTTAGAAAAATATCGTCAGCAGATTAAAACCGGCTCAATGGTCAGTGCGGATAATGCCAAAAATGCGCTGGGTGTGAACGTTGATGGTTATGTTATGCCGATGTTCTTAAGTCAGACGGCCATCGCCTGGAACAGCGAGGCGATGAAAACGCCGCCAGCTTCTTATGATGAGCTGGTCACTTGGGCGCAAAAAAATCCACAGGCTTTTGGCTATAACGGCATTAAAAATGGCATGTCTGGCGTGAGTTTTGTGGTGGGCTGGATTTATGCCTATGGTACCGATGCCAAACGTCTGTCTGCTCTGCCTTATGATAAAAGCGTGGAGAAAAACTGGCCACAGGCGTTTGAAAAACTTAAAGACTTTAACAAGTACGTGACCTTTACACCCGGTAACGCCGGGACTCTCGATATGCTGTCGCGCGGTGAAATTACCATGGGACCAGTATGGGTAGATATGTTCTACAGCTGGAAAGATCAGGGTAAATTGCCGCCATCACTGAAGCTGACCTTACTGGCTCCGGGTATGCCAGGACAGCCGATGTATTACGTGACGCCGGCTAAGGCAGCACAACCACAACTGGCTCGCGAATTTATTGAACTGGCTACCAGCCCGGAAGTTCAGGCTGAAGGTATTGTGAAACAGTTCAACTGGTATCCGGGTATTGACGCGGAAAATGTGAAATCAAAATTGGATGAGAAAACCTGGCAGAAACTGTTTGCTGAAATATCACCCGAAGCGCTGGCTGAATATGGAAAAAGCTTCCCAATAGCACCTTATTTTGACGATATCAAAGAAGGCTATGAAAGCCAGGTCAGTAACTAATGATTTCCTGATGCTCAGTGGCGATAAGGTTTCGCCCCTGAGCATTTTCTTTATCAGTATAAGGTTTGTCATGCGCCTATCGCTAAAATATCTGCTGCTAGTGAGTCCGGCTGCTCTGATGATTGTGGTGTTATTCCTCTATCCTCTGGGCTTCTCACTGATTTCGGCTTTTACCTCTAAAACGCAACAATTTACGCTGGAACATTTCAGTAAAGTTTTTACGCTTTATTCTAACGATATTCTGTTTACCGTGCTTATCGTATTGATTTCCGTCGCACTGCTGGCGGTCATTTCGATTACGCTTTCGGCGGTGATTACGTTGTCACCTTGCAAACCGGTGGTACGGGCGCTGGCCTTTTTATACCGATTACCGCTGTTTATTCCCTTTATTGTTGCCGCCCAGATGATGCGTACTTTTCTGGCTAAAAATGGTTTGATGAATAATATGCTGGTGGCAACGGACTGGGTGACTCCCATGGATACCGTCTCCTGGTTGGGCTGGAAGGGTATTA
>Ga0302347_1001723_pt1 | contig 25102 bp, 22 predicted proteins | sample PhyWR1_FD_202178 | JGI IMG/M metagenome (GOLD analysis project Ga0302347, IMG submission 202178) | Leaf surface microbial communities from wheat plants in UC Gill Tract Community Farm, Albany, California, United States - DLSL W.R1 (v2)... | ecosystem: Host-associated > Plants > Phyllosphere >...
CAGAAGCCGGGCGGACAAGGTAGCCTCATGCGGTGTTTTTACCCCTCCCTTGTCTGATACTGGAGCCGTAATGCTAAATAGTTTGACCTGGTGCGACCTACCTGACGACGTTTCTTTGTGGCCAGGATTGCCGCTTTCACTCAGTGGTGATGAAGTCATGCCACTGGACTACCGTGCCGGACGCACTGGCTGGTTACTCTATGGACGGAATTTAGATAAACCCTGCCTGACTAAATACCAGAGTAAGCTGGGAGCTGCGATGGTCATCGTCAGTGCCTGGCGCGTGGAAGACTACCAGGTCATTCGCCTGGCGGGAACTTTAACGCCTCGTGCAACTAAGCTAGCACATCAAATGGGTCTGGATGTTGCCCCTCTGGGTAAAATTCCACATTTGCATACGCCAGGCTTACTGGTGATGGATATGGACTCCACAGCGATTCAAATCGAGTGTATTGATGAAATCGCTAAACTGGCGGGTACCGGAGAAAAAGTTTCTGATATTACGGAACGGGCCATGCGGGGTGAACTGGACTTTACCGCCAGTCTGCGTGAGCGCGTAGGTACCCTTAAAGGTGCTGATGCGAATATCTTACGTCAGGTGCGAGACGAACTGCCATTGATGCCCGGTCTGGGTTCATTAGTCTCAAAACTACAGGACCTGGGCTGGAAAGTGGCGATTGCTTCTGGCGGATTTACCTACTTTGCTGAATATTTACGTGATGAGCTTCATTTAAATGCCGTTGTGGCGAATGAGCTGGAAATTCGTGACGGTAAACTGACTGGCGAAGTGCTGGGAAAAATCGTCGATGCCGGTTTCAAAGCGGAAACGCTGCAAAATCTGGCGGCAGAATACGGTATTCCTGTTGCTCAGACCGTTGCTGTCGGTGACGGCGCGAATGACTTACCGATGATTAAGGCGGCAGGTCTGGGTATTGCTTACCACGCTAAGCCTAAAGTGAATGAGAAAACGGAAGTGACCATTCGTCATGCTTCTCTTATGGGAGTATTCTGCATTCTCTCTGGTAGTTTGATTCAGGAAGAAGGTTAAGAGGTATTCAGGTGGCAAAAGCTCCAAAACGCGCATTTGTCTGTAACGAGTGTGGTGCTGACTATCCACGCTGGCAGGGCCAGTGTAGTGCCTGTCATGCATGGAATACGATTACTGAAGTGCGCATTGCCGCCTCTCCTCAGGTTGCCCGTAATGAGCGCTTATCCGGTTATGCGGGTAATGCTGGGGTCAGCCGAGTACAAAAACTTTCCGAAATAAGTCTCGAAGAACTGCCGCGCTTTAGTAGTGGATTTAAGGAATTCGACCGGGTACTGGGCGGTGGCGTAGTCCCTGGCAGTGCTATTCTGATTGGCGGCAGTCCGGGGGCGGGTAAATCCACCTTGCTGCTCCAGACTCTCTGTAAACTCAGTGAGCATATGAAAACGCTGTATGTCACCGGTGAGGAGTCATTACAGCAGGTGGCTATGCGTGCTCATCGTCTTGGCCTGCCCACCGGGCATCTCAATATGCTGTCAGAAACCAGCATTGAACAGATCTGTATGATTGCAGAGGAAGAACAGCCCAAGCTGATGGTGATTGACTCCATCCAGGTTATGCATATGGCTGATGTGCAGTCCTCGCCGGGGAGTGTGGCCCAGGTACGTGAAACCGCGGCTTATCTGACGCGTTTTGCCAAAACCAAAGGGGTGGCGATTATTATGGTCGGCCATGTCACCAAAGATGGTTCACTGGCCGGACCGAAAGTACTGGAACACTGTATTGACTGTTCAGTGATGCTGGACGGCGACGCAGATTCACGTTTTCGTACCCTGCGTAGCCATAAAAACCGCTTTGGTGCCGTTAATGAACTCGGTGTCTTTGCCATGACAGAGCAGGGATTGCGGGAAGTCAGTAATCCTTCCGCTATTTTTCTCAGCCGCGGGGACGAAGTGACTCCGGGTAGTTCCGTGATGGTGGTATGGGAAGGTACTCGTCCACTGCTGGTAGAAATTCAGGCCCTGGTGGATCAGTCGATGATGTCCAATCCACGTCGCGTTGCCGTGGGGCTTGAGCAAAACAGGCTGGCGATTTTACTCGCCGTATTACACCGCCACGGTGGTTTACAGATGGCCGATCAGGACGTTTTTGTGAATGTCGTCGGCGGCGTAAAAGTTTCGGAAACCAGTGCCGACTTGGCTCTGCTATTGGCGATGGTATCCAGTCTACGTAACCGCGCGCTGCCACATGACTTGGTGGTGTTTGGTGAAGTGGGGCTGGCAGGTGAAATTCGCCCGGTTCCGAGTGGCCAGGAGCGAATTGCTGAAGCCGCTAAGCATGGATTTAAACGGGCTATTGTGCCCCAGGCCAATGTGCCGAAAAAAACGCCTGAAGGCATGCAGATTTTCCCAGTTAAAAAACTGGCTGATGCACTTTCGGTATTTGACGATTTATAATTATACCCGTCATATTTCAAGTTGCCTGTGCGTTGGCTGCGTTCGATCACCTGAATCACTTACCCATGTAAGCTCATCGGGATCCTCTCACTTGCCGCCGTCATGCAACTCGAATTATGTTGGGTATGGATTTTCTGCTTATGAAATCAATATCTTGATTTCTTTGGATTTTGCAAGTCTGGAAAAGATTTATCCGGACTCCGGCCATTGGGAGGCAGCGTATGTCGTCATTTGACTATATCAAAACAGCTATTCGTCAACAGGGTAGTACACTACAGCAGGTTGCGGATGCCAGCGGGATGACGAAAGGCTACCTCAGCCAATTGTTAAATGCGAAAATCAAAAGCCCGAGCGCACAAAAACTTGAAGCTTTACACCGCTTCCTGGGGCTAGAGTTTCCACGTCGCGATAAAAAAATTGGCGTCGTCTTTGGTAAGTTTTATCCGCTCCATACTGGTCATATCTATCTGATCCAACGGGCTTGTAGCCAGGTGGACGAACTTCATATCATCATGGGCTATGATGAAACTCGCGACAGGGCGCTGTTTGATGACAGCGCAATGTCACAGCAGCCGACCACGGGCGATCGTCTGCGCTGGTTACTACAAACCTTTAAATACCAAAAAAATATTCGTATCCACTCATTTAATGAGGAAGGAATGGAGCCCTATCCCCATGGCTGGGATGTCTGGAGTCATGGGGTCAAAGCCTTTATGGAAAGTAAAGGTATTGTACCTGACTGTATCTACACCTCAGAAGAGAGTGATGCCGCGCAGTTCACCAAGCAACTGGGTATTGAAACGGTTTTGATAGATCCTAAGCGCACCTTTATGAATATCAGTGGCGCACAAATTCGTGAAGATCCTTTCCGCTACTGGGAATATATCCCGACCGAGGTAAAACCCTTCTTTGTGCGTACAGTGGCTATTCTCGGTGGTGAATCGAGCGGTAAATCGTGGATGGTCAATAAGCTGGCCAATATCTTTAATACCACCAGCGCCTGGGAATATGGACGCGACTATGTCTTTTCCCACCTTGGCGGTGATGAAATGGCATTACAGTATTCAGACTATGACAAAATAGCCATCGGTCAGGCGCAATACATCGATTTTGCGGTAAAACATGCCAGTAAAGTGACCTTTATTGATACTGACTTTGTCACGACTCAGGCTTTCTGCAAAAAGTATGAAGGTCGTGAACATCCCTTTGTTCAGGCGATGATCGACGAATATCCTTTTGATCTGGTTATCTTGCTGGAAAACAATACGCCTTGGGTTGCAGATGGTTTGCGTAGCCTGGGAAGTGATGTTGACAGAAAAGAGTTTCAGAATTTATTAGTCGAGATGCTTAAAGAAAACAATATCGATTTTATTCATGTCGAAGAGTCTGACTATGACTCCCGTTTCCTGCGCTGTGTTGAGCTGGTGAAAAAGATGCTCAACGCGGAATAAAACCGGTCTTTAAGCGAGCCATCTATCCCTGATACTGGAGCCAGATTGACTGTTAAAAAGAAAAGTACCATTAAAGATGTTGCCGCCCTGGCTGAGGTTTCTATCGGTGTTGTTTCTCGTGTTCTTAACCCTGGGACTGGCTCGGTATCTGAGCAGACGCGCCAGCGGATCCTTAATGCTATTCAGGCTCTGAACTACAGCCCACAAAGCGCCGCTCGTGAGCTGAAAAGCCGCCTGAATAATACTATTGGGCTGGTGGTTGCTGATATTGCGAATGAATTCTTCTCTGAAATCGCCGATCTTATCGTCCGACGGGCCAGTGAGATGGCGATGAACGTCATTCTTGTCACCACTCAGGAAGATCCACAGCTTGAGCGTGAGAGCCTGGAGATGCTGATGCAGAAACGGGTTCAAGCCATCATTGCCACGCCAACCAGCAAAAACAGCGATATCTGGCAATCGATAGGGGACATGGGGATTACTGTTGTCTTTATTGATCGCTATCTGGAAGAAGTGAAGCAGGCTCGCGTGGTTGGCTTTAATAATCAGGCTTCCGCCTGTGAAGCGACCAGCTATCTTATCGAGCAGGGACATCGGCGTATTGGCTGGATTAGTGGACCGTTAAATACCTCGACTTCTGTTCAGAGGATGAAAGGATTTCAGCAAGGCTTGAACAGCCAAGGTATTGCCTGGGATCCTCAGTATGCGGTGGTGAAAAATTTTCGTGATCCGTTCGCGAGTCAGGCGCTAGATGAACTACTTGCGCTACCCGAGCCGCCGACAGCGGTGATTATTGGTAATACATCAATTGCGCCCATGATAGTGTCGCGAGTTCGTGAGCTCAAACTCAGCATTCCAGAGGATCTGTCACTGATTGTTTATCATGACAGTCACTGGAGCCGATTGTTAAACCCGTCGATTAGCGTGATTAAACATCCGCTGGCAGAGCTGGCCGATAAAGCGCTGGCAAGCCTGACGGCTGAAAATGCAACCTCCTGCGAGCTTAACAGTATTCTTATTAAGCGAGAGAGTGTGGCCTGTATCAAGTAACGATCCCCGTCATACTTCAGGTCGCCGGGGGGTACCGCGAGAACAACTGAGTTAAATAGCTTGTCAGTGTTCATCGCTGATGCGCATTTTACATCTACATGTCACGCGAATTATTAAGGATACAAACCATTCAGCCGCTGAATTTGTCGGATAACTGCACAGTGATCGAGTTCGCCATCTCCCGCATCAATCATCTGACTAAACAGCGTGTTGACCGTTTCAGTGACCGGTAGGGTCAGACCCAGTTCTTTCGCCAGAGCCACAGTGCTACGGGTATCTTTGAGCTGCCACTTTGCCGGACCGCGTGCGGTAAAATCTTGTTGTACCATGCGTTCACCTTGCTGTTGAAGCAACGTTGAGTCGGCAAAACCACCGAGCAATGCTTCACGTACCTGTACTGGGTCCGCCCCGCCTTTTTGGGCAAGGGTGAAGGCTTCGGACAACAGACTTAGCGTGCCAGCCACAATAATCTGGTTAGCAAGCTTTGTTAGTTGACCCGCACCAACATCGCCAACACGTGTGACTTTACCAAGATGTGACAGTAAAGGTCGCAGCGCATCAATGTGTTCTGCTTTCCCTCCTGCCATCAGTGACAGAGTGCCATTTTCAGCACCACGTGTGCCCCCAGATACCGGCATATCGATATAATTTATCTGCAACTGCTGCACTTTTTTCTGTTGTCCGATAACGATTTCCGGCGACAGTGTGCTCATCATAATAATAACAGTATTTTGCCCAGCAGCTTTGAGCGTCGACTCAGTAAACAGTACCTCATTGCAGGCCTGTTCATCGCTTAACAGACAGATAATCACTTCATTTTCAGCAATCAGCTGAGCGGGAGAAGTGACGATTGCTACCCCCTGCTTTTCTAATTCACGGGCTTTATTCACTGAGCGGTTCCATACACTAACAGCATAACCTGCAGCGGCTAAACGGCGAGCGACGGGCTTTCCCATTAATCCGGCACCCAGTAATCCAATACGTTGTTCTGATATCATTTTGCTCTCCTGATATCTCTCACCAGCATTTTAGCGCTGGTGAGAGACCGGTGGTTTAGATCCCTGCCAGACTCACCATTTGCTTACGTAATTCAACAATATCGAGATTATTGTCAAAATGTACGTCCGAGAAGCGTACCGGTTTATCTTTAGCGACATCTTTGACCAGACGCACATGGTGTGCCAGACCCATAGGTAGCAGATCCTGAGCAACACTGATACTGGCTGGCAAGGCGTCTGCCCAGACGGTGAATCCACCCTCGCCATCAAGCATCTCACCGGCTTTAAGATCGCGCTTGGCAATAGCGACTGCATCGCCGCGGAAACTCAGCGGTGAACCGGTCGCTTCACCGCGCAATACTGCAGAAAGAATACTGATACTGGTTTCCAGCCCGATAAGGTGGAACGGTCGCCACATAGAGGCATACCAGCCGCTCGGGTCGGTCAGCAATCCGTACTGTTTAAAACAGGCGCGGCTATATTCATCGCGTGCTTTAAAGGTCACAAAAACACCGTAGCGAATATTGTTGAGAACTTCACGACCGTCAGGTTCCTGACTGGCGGCAATATCCACCAGTCCACTACGACTGAGTCGTCCGCCATCGGACTCGGGTGAGAAGACCCGCGCTAGATCATGTACGCCTGCTGGTGGGAAGGCCAGTCCATTATCGGGGCAGTCCAGCCCAGTGGCGTTTGCTACAGCAGCCATTTCAATGGCTGCTTTGGTTCCATCAGTGAAGGAGTTATACATTTTAGGATTGAAGTCACCCGCCTTGACCTCTTCATCGCTCCAGCCGAAAAAGCCCCAGACAGTATCTGGCGTGGAATAGCGATAGCGTGGTTCAAAATTCATTCCTTTACCGGCAGCGATAATTTCAAAGCCACAGGCACGAGCCCAGTCTACAAGTTCACAAATAATTGCCGGCTGATCGCCGTAGGCCATGCTGTAAATCACGCCATTTTGACGTGCACGCTCAGCAATTAACGGACCACACAAGACATCCGCCTCAACGTTCACCATCACCACATGTTTACCCTGTTCAACGGCACTTAGGGCATGGCGGGTACCAGCCAGCGGGTGGCCCGTTGCTTCCACAATACAATCGATCTGGTCAGCACTGAACAATAGCTCGGCATCCTCCACTACACAGGTTGTGCCATTGCGTAGTGCAGCGTCAATATTTTGCGCCTGATACTGATGCTCTGGCCAGCCGACACGAGCCAGTGCAGCACGGGCTTTATTAATATCAAGATCAGCAACGGCAACAACCTGTACGCCATCAAGATGACGCAGTTGGGCCAGCACCATCGATCCAAATTTTCCGGCGCCGATAATACCAACCCGAACAGGTTGGGCAGATCCTGATTTTACGGCACAGGCACGCTCAGCTAACAATGCTGCTAAGTTCATTTTCTACTCCTAATAAAATGTGATTGATGTGTTGTGAGGTATGGAATTTAACGCCAGCTAGCCACTTGGCTACGACTTCGACTCAGGAGATAAATCATCAAGGGGGAGACCAGTACCAGAATCGATAAAAGGTAGAGGCCATTTTGTGATTTACCGGTAAGGGTGATGGTTAGCCCCACCAGGAAGGGACCAAAAAACCCGCCAATATTGCCAATTGAGTTAATCAGTGCCAGACCGCCTGCGGCTCCCTGATTGGTCAGGAAGGAAGCGGGTAAGGTATAAAATACTGGAACACAAGACAGCATTCCGGCTGTAGAGATGGTTAATCCCAGCATCGAGATCAGTGGGGAGTCACTGATAGCCGCTATCACGAATCCCACAGAAAAGACGATTGAGGGCAGAATAAAATGCCAGGTACGTTCATTGGATCTGTCAGAGTGTCTTGACCACCAACACATCACAAATGCACCCACAATATAGGGGATCGTACCCAGCAGCCCGACGACGGTGTCTGAGTATTCAAAGCGTTTGATGAACTGCGGCATCCAGAAACCGAGACCGGTTAAACCAATCACCGTAAAGCAATAAGCCATACCTAATATCCAGACTCGTCTGTCTTTAAACATTTCTTTCAGGCCAGAGTGACCGAGAGACTGGGTATTTTTTTGCTCTTTTTCCATCAGATCCTGATAGGCCTGACGTTCCTCTGGTGTAAGCCAGGAGGCTTTGGCCGGTTTATCGGTCAGATGGCGGAAAACGACGATGGCTAACAGAATCGGTGGGCAGCCTTCTATTAAGAATAACCACTGCCAGCTTTGTAGCCCGCCGACATCATGGAAGTTATCAAGGATAAAACCGGATATTGGGTTGGCGATAATGGCTGCTAACGGTACGCCCAGATAGTAGATAGAAAATACTTTGGCCAGCTCTTTCTTCGGAAACCAGGTCGTGAGGTAGAAGACAATACCTGGCGCCAGCCCCGCTTCTGCCACACCTAACAGAAAACGTAATATGCTCAGACTGACGACGCCCTGTGCGAACGCCATTGCCATCGAAATCAAACCCCAGGTGACCATGATTCGGGCTAACCAGAAGCGCGCACCGTAGCGTTCCAGTAAGACGTTACTGGGAATTTCAAACAGAATATAACCAAAAGAAAAGATCCCGACAGCAAAACCAAACTGCTGTGGTGTCAGACCCAAATAAGTATTCATGGTCAATGCAGCCATACCAATGTTGGATCTGTCGATAAATGCCAGCAGATACATCATCAGGATCAGTGGCATTAATCTCATTTGTGCTTTTTTAATTGCTCCACTGGCCAGCGATGAGATTTCTGGCTCAGGATGTTTCGGCGTGACACTGATGCCTGCCAGTGAGTTATCGTATTCTTCAACGTGTTTCATGATCTATCCCAGTAGTGTTACAACATCCTGAAATATCACGGAAAATACATAGATACCGCGACGTTCGATTTAAAAGTAAAACGTTTTACTTTTGCTTGAGTTTCATTAAACAACAACGATTAGTCAAGAGGGTGTTGAGGCAATGTTAATGAAATGTGACTTGGTTAACGTGTGTGGGATTTAGAGGCCATTAAATTCTGATGGGGTAGGTAGAGGTTCCCTGCTGTTTCTCGTAGGGTTATTCAGTTCTGAAACTGATATCAGACACGTAATAGATATCTGCAAAAATATATCAAGCGTTTATCCTGACAGTTTTGTCAGTTACTGTAATAGAAAAATAAATTTAGAATACAGTTAGCTGCTATATTTACATATGACAATAATCAGTAATGAAATATTAAGAATGTATTTTTATTATGAGCCATCATATTGATGTTTTATTATAGATCGCTTCTTGAAGATAAATTAATCTTCCCTGGTAATAACAGAAAAATTAATTATATATAAGGATATATTATGATGCAAACAGTCAGTTTTTTTCGTGCTTCAGTATTAAATAGCAGTTACTCTGCATTTAAACTTGCTCTGGCTAGTCATAAAAATATAGATTTTGCTGCTAGAGTCATTTCTGCAAAAAATGAAAGTGCACATGCGCGATTAGTTAAATCAAGTTGCAGCAATACTGACTACCGTGATACGTTACTAAAAATAAGAAAATATGATAGTTATTTAAATAAGATCGACTATCTTGAATGTGCTGGAGGCAATAGCTATTGCCAAGCTTATTCCACTTCTGCCATGGGGTTGCAATTTAAAAGTTTTAAGTAATATTTTTATTATGACTGAAAGTGGTGTTTTTTATCTGGTTTTAGTCATTAAATCAATATTAAATTTTATTTAATAATGTGTATGTGTTTGATACACCTGATTTTCATGATCTCGTATCCGAGGCTCTTTTTTTGTGTTCTTTATATTTGGTAAAGTTATCTGCTAAGAATTCAATATTCCCGTTATTAAGAGGTTGTTATACGGCCACGAAGTCCGCGTTTATGCAGAATAGTCAGGATACAGACAGAGAAATCAAGTGCCTTCAATGATTAGGATGTCTTATATGTACCCTAAATAATTCGAGTTGCTTGTAGGCGCCAAGTGAAGACAGTCGATGAGCATAGATAGACTATGTGATTCGGCTGTCTGAACGCCAGCAGACCTAAGCAACTTGAAGTATGACGGATATAGTTTATATTATAAGGATATAGTATTATGCAAATAGCGGATTTTTTTCGTGCTTCGGTATTAAATAGTAGTGACTCAGCATTTCGACTTGCTCTTTATAGTGATGAGAACATTAATTTTTCGAGGAAAATAATTTCCGCAAAAAATAAAAATGCACATGCGAAATTAGCTAAACTAGAATCTAAAGAATTTAATTTTCATTATACTCTAATGAAAACTAAGAAATATGATGCTTTTTTAATGATGATTGATTATATTGAAATGAAAAATTCAGCAGTTGCTGTTTTAAATAATAAAAATAATAATTCCTGGGGTTTTTATAATAATTAAAATGTTTGATTGAAATAATAATCATTCTTTTATTTCAAGGCTGATTTCTTATTTTATGACTAAAAGCAGGGATGGTTTTCTGCTTTTAGTCATTAGATTAATATTAACGCTTATTTTGTAATACGTTTGTACTTGATTCGCTTCGGTTCCAGGGCATCAGCACCCAGGGTACGTTTCTTGTACTCTTCGTATTCGGTAAAGTTACCTTCGAAGAATTCAACTTTCCCTTCATCCTGGTAGTCGAGGATATGAGTTGCGATACGGTCAAGGAACCAACGGTCATGCGAGATAACCATGGCACAGCCAGGGAACTCAAGCAGGGCGTTTTCCAGGGCGCGTAAAGTTTCGATATCCAGGTCGTTGGTTGGTTCATCGAGCAGTAACATGTTGCCGCCAACTTGCAGCAGTTTCGCCAAGTGCAGACGACCACGCTCACCACCGGATAACTCACCAACGCGTTTACCCTGATCAACACCTTTGAAGTTAAAGCGTCCGACATAGGCACGGCTAGGCATTTCGGTGTTACCGACGCGCATGATATCCAGCCCGCCAGAAACTTCTTCCCAGACAGTTTTGCTGTTATCCATTGCGTCACGGAACTGATCTACGGAAGCCAGTTTTACGGTTTCACCCAGATCAATAGTGCCGCTATCCGCTTGTTCCTGACCTGACATCATGCGGAACAGAGTCGATTTACCCGCACCGTTCGGACCGATAATGCCGACAATAGCCCCTTTCGGTACCGAGAAGGAAAGGTCGTCAATCAGCAGGCGATCGCCATAAGACTTGCGCAGGTTGTTAACTTCAACCACTTTATCCCCCAGGCGTGCGCCAGGTGGAATAAACAGTTCGTTGGTTTCGTTACGTTTTTGATACTCAGTACTGTTGAGCTCTTCAAAACGTGCCAGACGTGCTTTACCTTTAGACTGACGTCCTTTGGCACCCTGACGCACCCACTCCAGCTCTTTTTCAATCGATTTACGACGAGCGGCTTCCTGAGAAGCTTCTTGTGCCAGACGCTGATCTTTTTGCTCAAGCCAGGAAGAGTAGTTGCCTTCCCATGGAATACCTTCTCCACGGTCAAGTTCAAGGATCCAGCCAGCGACATTGTCGAGGAAGTAACGGTCGTGGGTAATGGCCACAACGGTACCTTCAAAGTCATGCAGGAAGCGTTCCAGCCATGCCACGGATTCAGCATCCAGGTGGTTCGTTGGTTCGTCCAGCAGCAACATATCTGGTTTTTCCAGCAGCAGACGACAGAGTGCAACTCGACGACGCTCACCGCCTGACAGGGTGGCAATGCTGGCATCCCAGTCTGGTAAACGTAATGCATCAGCAGCACGTTCTAACTGAACATTCAGATTGTGACCATCATGGGCCTGGATGACCTCTTCAAGCCTGCCTTGCTCTGCCGCCAGTTTATCAAAGTCAGCATCAGGTGCGGCATATAGCGCATAGACTTCGTCCAGACGCTTCAGGGCGTTAACCACCTCAGATACCGCCTCTTCGACTGACTCACGAACAGTATGTTCATGGTTCAGCTGAGGTTCCTGTGGAAGATAACCAATTTTAAGCCCCGGCTGAGGACGTGCTTCACCTTCAATGTCGGTATCAATACCCGCCATAATGCGCAAGAGTGTGGATTTACCAGAACCGTTCAAGCCCAGCACGCCGATTTTGGCACCCGGGAAGAAGCTGAGTGAAATATTTTTTAATATATGACGTTTCGGCGGGACAACTTTGCCGACACGATGCATGGTATAAACGAATTGAGCCACAGTGCGACTTTGCCTCTTAATGAAGAAGTAAGATGATAAAGAATCATCGGGCAGTGTAGCTGTTTTCAAGCGTTAATCCCAGCCTTCCCCGCCTGCCTCGAGCTGACTTTCGCGAAACAGGGCAAATAGCCTGATATAGCGTTGTGATTGACCAGCGGAGACGGCATGGATGTCGAAAGCTTTACCTGGCGCTGACAGGAAACACCAGTGATTTAGGGTATATTATTTTTGCGCGCATGATGTTGTCAGAAGAGAGGAGAACCGGTCTTGAAAGCGAGAAAAATAGCATGGCAGTGCCTGGCTACAGGCATCAGCCTTATTATGTTGAGCAGTTCTGTACAGGCTGACTCTTTAGCGGAACAACGTATTCGCTACGCAGAAATTAAACAAGCCTGGGACAACAAGCAGCTGAATGTGGTGGAACAATTACTGCCGACATTACGTGACTATCCCTTGTATCCTTATCTGGAATATCGGCAACTATCCGGTAATTTAATGAATGAACCGGCGATTGCCGTTTCGCAGTTTATTCAGGCTCATCCCACGTTACCTCCCGCCCGAAATTTGATCCCGCGTTTTGTGAATGAACTGGCTCGTCGCCAGGACTGGCGTGGTTTATTGGCTTTCAGCCCGCAGCCTCCAGCGACGGCTGACGCGAAATGTAATTACTACAATGCGATGTGGAATACGGACAAGAGTGCCGCCGCCTGGGAAGGAGCCAAAACACTATGGCTGACAGGCAGAAATCTCCCCGCAAGTTGCGACCGCTTATTCTCTGCCTGGCGTGCTTCAGGCCAGCAGCCACTTGATATTTATATGGAACGTATTCGTCTGGCGATGAAGGCAGGGAATAGTACCCTGGTCACCTCACTGGCACAGCAATTACCAGCTACCGATCTTGCGCTGACGACCGCGATTATTGACCTGCAAAAGAAACCCACTACGGTTCTGGATTTTGCACGCAATACCACGCCGACTGATTTCACTCGTCAGGCGGTAATAACCACTTTCAGCCAGCTGGCACGTCTTGATGTTGATAATGCACGTCTGATTATCCCGGCCCTGCAAACAGCCCAGAAGTTCTCTGAAGAGCAGGTTCAGGAGCTGAATGATATTATTGCCTGGCGGCTAATGGGTAATGATGCCACGCCAGAGCAGGCAGAATGGCGTGATAAAGTGATTATGCGATCGGGGTCGACCACTCTGGTTGAGCGGCGAGTGCGTATGGCATTGGGAGCAGGGGACAGTAAAGGTCTTAACACCTGGCTGGCGCGCTTGCCCATGGAAGCCAAAGAAAAAGATGAGTGGCGCTACTGGCAGGCTGATCTGTTGCTGGAACGTGGGCGTGATAAAGAGGCTAAAGAGATTTTAACATCGTTGATGCAGCAGCGCGGTTTCTATCCGATGGTCGCGGCACAACGTTTAGGTGAGAAGTATCAGCTTCGTGTTGATAATGCCGGTAAAGCCGATCCTGCTTTAGTACAGGGTTCTGAGATGGCCAGAGTACGTGAGCTCATGTTCTGGGGATTAGACAATACAGCCCGCAGCGAATGGGCAAATTTGATAACCAGCCGTACCCCTCAGGAGCAAGCAGGCCTGGCGCGTTATGCCTTTGACAACGACTGGTGGGATCTGAGCGTACAGGCGACGATCGCCGGTAAATTATGGGATCATCTTGAAGAGCGTTTTCCGCTGGCTTACAAAGAGTTGTTTGCGGGTTTTCTAAAAGATAAAACCGTCTCACAAAGCTTTGCGATGGCGATAGCACGCCAGGAAAGTGCATGGAACCCTAAAGTTCGTTCTCCCGTCGGTGCCAGCGGGCTGATGCAAGTGATGCCTGCAACAGCAAAAGATACCGTAAGGATGTTCAATATTATCGGCTATAGCAATCCAGCACAGTTATTGGATCCGCTAACCAATATCAATATCGGTACCTCCTACTTACAGCATGTTTTTGATCGTTTTGAAAATAACCGTATTTTTGCTGCTGCTGCTTATAATGCGGGTCCGGGACGGATCAAAACCTGGCTGGGTAACAGTGCGGGACGAATCGATGCTATCGCCTTTGTTGAAAGTATTCCATTTTCTGAGACCCGCGGCTATGTGAAAAATGTCCTGGCCTACGATGCGTATTATCGCTATTTCCTCGGACAGCCTTATCAGATAATGACCGAGAATGAATGGCAGCGGCGTTATTGATTGTGGAAAGAGTATGTTATGCTACTGTACTAGTTAAATAGTATGGTGGCCTAATATGACTCAGCTTTCTCAATATTCAGCGGAACAGGCCGAACAAAGTAACCAAGAGTGGCTTCGTTTCGTTGAACTGATGCAACAAAGTTTTGATAACCAGCTCCATCTGCCGTTTTTGACCTTATTTTTAACGCCAGATGAACGTACGGCTCTGGGAACACGTATCCGGATTATCGAGGAGTTATTGCGTGGTAATCTGAGCCAGCGTGAACTGAAAAATGAACTGGGCGCAGGTATTGCAACCATCACCCGTGGCTCAAATAGCCTTAAATCTGCTCCTCCTGAGCTACGTACCTGGCTTGAGCACGTTTTACTGCAAGACAGCAAAGCGCCTTAAGTTGTATTAACACAGAAAATCTCTCATTGCTGAACGGACTCAGCGCGAGTATCACGCTTTGAGCACCGATACTGCTGCGAGTGACAGGCGATTTTTCTGAGGGTAAAATAGGAAAAATTTCCGCCATACTATTTATCTCGATACTCGCAGAAAACATTTGGATTCATTTGACATGTTTTTGTGTGCGTGGTATTCAATATGGAGCCTGTAAATTAATCAACATAGCAAATGAATTGACGCTGACTGAGATCGGTTTTACTCACGATACTCTTGTTGGCGAGGATTAATGCAGCCATAAAATAAAATATAATAAAATTATCAATATAAGTCATTCGAGTTTTTATTTACACCATTATAAATTGTGATTTCATCGACAAAAACAGACAGCGGCTCTGGCTATAGTATAGCGATTGACGACATCTTGGTTTTGTTATTTAGTCTTTTGTTAAAATAATTAATACATCTATTTATCTTTTTGAAAGAAAGTGATGAGAATTTTCTGGGTATTCAACATTTTTAATAATGAATAATATGTTCATTTAATAGGGATGTTATCTGCGGTAGTTAAACTTATTATCTTGAGATGAAAATGTATGGCATATCCACGTCAGGAGTGAAAATAACGACTAGTTGAGTAGTCTAAAATAAGGAATACTTATGTTTATTTCAAATCTTCTACGTTCATTCATCGTTACCGCAAATAATAAATCAATAAAAGACAGCGCTAAACAGCTTTTTATTACCGAGTCACCTTTATCCCGAAGAATTAAAATCCTTGAAGACAAGCTGGGATGCAGCCTGTTTCTTAGAGGAAGAGAGGGGCTCAGCTTAACCAAAGAGGGGGAGGCGATATATAATGCAATACTGCCTTATTATAATGATATGTCGACACTGGAAAATGCTTATCTAAGTAAAAGTAACAATGTTAAAAAAATAGCAATAAAAAATAAATTCAATATTGCTGTTGAATTTGGTACTGTTGATTTTATCTCTGAATCCTCATTTTTTTATCTCGACACTATTGATACAATAACATGTAATTACTTTCATGGCGATATTACTTCGAAGTTATTAACGACGAATACAGATATTATACTATCGAATAATAATTTGTTATTTGATGATAACCTGGTGACATGTTTTACCTATACGGGTATGGATATCAATATAGTGAAAGCAAAACATGGAAAAAATAACCATGCGAATAAAATAATCATATCAGGGTTGTTATCAAATTATTTAAATAGTATACAAGCCGACTGGTGTGAAGAAATTTTAAAAAAACACAATATTTATGAAGATATAGAAATAATTACTGTCCATGATATTATGAGCTACCGTTCAAGCATAGAGAGTGGTGAAGCGATAGGTATTATTTGCCATGCAGCCAGGAAACTCATTCCAAATGATTTCAATAATATAAAAACAATACCCTTCACATTAAATAATCATAATATTAAAATAAATATTAATAGCTATTTTCTTAATAAAAATAAACGCCTTATCATGGAAGGCTTTATAGGGTTATTGACCGCAAATTAGCGTATTGCTGGTGTAGTACAGACAGCCTCACTGGCTGTCTGTATTTAAACTCAAGAGGGAACGGTCTGGAACCCGCTTAGCGGCGGTAAATTTCATTGTGGAATGGACTCAGCGCCAGCATCACTGCCTGATAATAGACGCTACTGCGGGTAAGATGACCTGCGGTAAATACCCCTATAGCCCCTTCTTTGCGACCAATTTTATCTATTCCGCTGTACTGGGACATCACCATACCGAGGGTGTTTTCTGTACTGACATTCTGTAGAATGACCTCTGGCAGAGGTAAGGTTGCTGAGCGTGCTTCTCCGTGCTGGTGAGCATTTTCGATAATCACCCAACTGAAGGTACTCCCTTCATCGATACCCGCTTCAATGGCAACCCAAAAATCTGCATCGGGTCTTAACTTACGCGCATGATTGATGCGGTTTTGTGCACCCGTTTTGGTTTCCAGGCTGCCAAAAGGTTGTTCCGGAACATCACTGTCGACAACCACCGACTCTATATGGCACGAATCGTCACCGTAAATATGAGTGAAAGCCAGCAAAACTGACTGAATTTTGGCTGGATTGGTTGTCGCACAGGCTACATAGTACATAATAGAACAGAACCTCATATATTTTACATCGTAGTATAACGGATAAAACGCATGGTACAGGTATACCTTGTTCGTCACGGTGAAACGATCTGGAATGCAGAACGTCGTCTTCAAGGCCAGTCAAACAGTGCATTGACGGAGCATGGAGAACACCAGGCTCAGTTGGTGGCAAAACGCGCTAAAGAGCTCAATATTAACCATATTATTTCCAGTGATTTAGGAAGAACCCAGCAAACGGCTGAAATAATTGCAGCGGCTTGTGGTTTGACGGTTGTTCTTGATCCACGTTTGCGTGAGCTGGATATGGGCGTACTCGAACGCCGTCTATTAGAGTCGCTGACAGTAGAAGAAGAGAGCTGGCGCCGTAGCCTGGTGGACGGCACCCCTGATGGACGTATTCCTGAAGGTGAAAGCATGCTTGAACTGGGTAATCGTATGCAGGGTGCGCTGAATGCCTGTCTTGAACTTCCGGCCGGCAGTCGTCCGTTACTGGTGAGTCATGGAATGGCGCTGGGTTGCCTTATCAGTACTATTCTTGGTTTACCTGCATCGGCGGAACGGCGTTTGCGTTTGCGTAACTGTTCTATTTCACGCCTGGATTACCAGGAAAGCTCATGGCTGGCCGCGGGTTGGGTGGTCGAAACCGCAGGCGACATCGCACATCTTGATGCCCCTGCCTTGGATGAGATCCAGCGCTAACGTCGTATTGGGATCAGGTACTCGCAACGAATTTCCGTTGGTGGCGCCTCGTCCCTTTCATCTTTTTCCGGGAAGAAACATTCAATATCTTGCCCCTTGCGACGGGTCAGATTAAGCATCGGCATGCAGGTTCCATAAAGAGTCAGAATGAACTCCTGAAACTCGTCAACAGGGCCTTGATAGTCAAACTGAACATAGTCCCCGCCTTCCAGAATAACCGGATACGCGTCAGGCAGTTCTGTCGTCACACTCTCGGTCATCAGTGCTGTGGTGTAAAAAATTTCCTGCTCATCATCTTTTTCGCTACTCGGCTGAGCATCATGCAAGCCATAGAGTACTTTAGGTATCTTAAGCGAATGGCTGAGAAATTTAGTCCAGAACTGGAGACGCATATCGTGACGAGAATCTGAGATCTCCTCAAGCGTACAGTTGTAGCTACGCGTTGTTCCTGTCAGATGCATCTCCGGCAAGGTAATAAATTTTGCCTGTGGAGGAGTAAAGTCATCTAACCGTAACGGTGGACAGATACCAAAAGCACTCCAGTCGGCAGAGCGTCGATAGAATGCAGGCGTCAAAGCAAATTGTCTTTTAAAAGCCCGGGTGAACGTCTGTTGCGAGTCAAAGCGATACTGTAAAGCGATATCAAGAATAGGACGCGCCGTCAGACGTAAGGCAACCGCAGATTTTGACAGGCGACGGCCACGGATGTAGGCACCAATTGCTTGTCCTGTCACCTCTTTAAACATTCTCTGCAAATGCCATTTGGAATAACCGGCTCTGGCTGCCACATTATCAATCGAGAGTGGTTTATCCAGATGGCTTTCCAGCCAGGAGAGTAGATCACGAATGATCCCTGATTGATCCATAAAAACCTCTTATCCTTACCTGACAATGACCCGACTTAAAGGATAGGAATAATAGCATTTTTTCTGCTTTTCTCAGGGCAACTTTTTTTTAACAAGATGTGCTTCTTGTCTTAGGTCAATAAAAATCTGACAAGGCCTATTGTTAATTGCAGAATTTTTTACTATATCTAACTCATATCGCACAAGAATAAACTATGGTAATACTATGAATTTTAAAGGTTTAGCAATTTTTGGTGGTTTAATGGTCTGCAGTTCACTGGCTTTTGCCGAACAAGTTGGCTCAGTGGATACCGCATTTAAACTATTAGGCCCTGATCATAAGATTGTCATTGATGCGTTTGATGATCCTGATATCAAAAACGTCACTTGTTATATCAGTCGGGCTAAAACCGGTGGCATCAAAGGGGGCTTAGGTCTGGCTGAGGATACCGCAGATGCCGCTATTTCTTGTCAGCAGGTAGGGCCGATTGAGCTAACGGATAAAATTAAAAATGGTAAATCGAATGGCGATGTCGTATTTCGTCAGCGTACCTCGTTTATCTTCAAAAAACTGCAAGTGGTTCGATTCTTTGATGATAAACGTAACGCACTTATTTACCTGAGCTATTCAGACAAAATTATTGATGGTTCACCGAAAAATGCGCTCAGTGCGGTGCCCATTATACCTTGGAATAATTGATAGCTGAATAAGAGACAGCCCTGATTAAATAGCCCCACAGGATGGGCGTCTCTTTTTTATGTATTTATCACGCTTATTTTTATTTATAGACTGATTCCTGATGCCTTATTTAGCTGTCGTATTTTAGAATTTACCTGATGATAAGCGAAGCCGCTATTGCACAAGCTTATAACGAAGTTGCGGCATCTGTTGCGTTGAGCGGCTTGAGGGAAGTAGCTGGAGATTAGGCTGGCATGGCAAAAGACACTAACTGAATAAAATCACCGAAGTGATTTTATTCAGTATGCAGACAGGCAGCGATAAGAGACTGACTGCCTGTTAGCAGAGGAAGATAATCTCCCCGCCAGTTATTCCTGCAAATCACCGCAGAAGCGGTAACCTTCACCGTGAATAGTGGCAATAATTTCAGGTGTGTCTGGCGTTGATTCAAAATGTTTACGGATACGACGGATAGTCACATCGACAGTACGGTCATGTGGCTTCAACTCGCGTCCAGTCATTTTCTTCAGTAACTCAGCACGGGACTGAATTTTTCCCGGGTTCTCACAAAAATGCAGCATAGCGCGGAATTCACTGCGCGGCAGTTTGTAGTTATCACCCTGTGGGCTCACCAGAGAACGGCTATTAATATCCAGTTCCCAGCCATTAAATCGATAGCTTTCTACACTACGACGTTCTTCACTGATAACCGGCAAATTCATGGTACGCGACAACAGGTTACGCGCACGAATTGTCAGCTCACGTGGGTTGAATGGCTTAGTGATGTAATCATCTGCGCCAATTTCCAGGCCCAAAATTTTATCGACTTCGTTATCGCGTCCGGTCAGGAACATCAACGCGACATTGGCCTGTTCGCGCAGTTCGCGAGCAAGCAACAAACCGTTTTTACCAGGAAGGTTGATATCCATAATAACAAGGTTAATGTCATTATCTGCTAAAATCTGATGCATCTCAGCGCCATCGGTCGCCTCAGAAACATCATAGCCTTCCGCTTCAAAAATATTTTTTAACGTATTACGTGTTACTAATTCGTCTTCGACGATAAGGATGTGCGGAGTCTGCATGTTTGCTACCTAAAATATCTGACTAAATCGAAACAGGAAGTACTATAGTCTCTATCTGGCAACTGTGTTGAATTAATGCGCCAGAATTAACATGACTAAAGTAGATAATTGCCTTTGATGCATTGCTCATCAATGTTAACAATGTAGCTGGCCTCCGTTCCTGTCTACCCTAGTGTACCTAGTAGGTGTTATATGCTTATGCTAACCATTTTAACAGCGACATAACAAGAACTCCGGCTTCAGGTTCTTAATAATGCTACGTATCGTTGACATATATCAAATTCAATTGTAACACGCCAGTTCTTTTATGAAGAGATTGTTATGTGACAGCGGTAACGGTTACAAATAATTAACAATACTGATGGTAGGAAACAAAGCGCTATCAGGCAAACATATTATTCAGATGAATGATTCAGGGTATGCACTTTTGGCTTAAGATCCTGCTACTCTGTCGTTATTAATTTTACCGATTCGCCTGTCTCAGACGCAGTGAAGAGAGTTTACATGCAGTTGTCTATTATTCTGGTTTCACCGGCCAGAGCCGAAAATATAGGGGCGGCTGCCCGCGCCATGAAGACGATGGGTTTCACTGATTTGCGGATTGTGGCAAGTCAGGCTCACTTAGAACCTGCGGCGCGCTGGGTCGCTCATGGTGCCGGAGATATTCTCGATAATATTCGTCACTTTGACACCCTTGAAGAAGCGTTAGAGGGGATTGATTTTACTGTCGCCACGACGGCTCGTAGCCGGGCCAAATTCCATTATTATGCGACCCCGGAACAGCTGCTGCCTTTACTGAAAGAAAAGCAGCAATGGACCGGACAAAGTGCGCTGGTTTTTGGCAGAGAGGATTCCGGTTTAACCAATGACGAACTGGATCTGGCAGATATTCTGACAGGCATACCGATGAAAGCGGATTACCCGTCATTAAATCTGGGTCAGGCGGTCATGGTCTATTGTTACCAGCTATCTGACTTAATGCTATCCACCCCGTCGCAACCCCCTTCTGCTGATGTTTCGCAGCTGAATGCGTTGCGTCAGCGTTTCGCGTCGTTATTAACCCAGCTTGATGTGGCGGATGACCAAAAAATGGTCGACTGGATACAGCAGCGTCTGGGATTACTTGAGCAGCGAGACACGGCAATGTTGCATCGTTTACTGCATGACATCGAAAAAAAAATTGCAGAATAAACCGCTGTTTTATCGGCTTTGTGATATAAGAAACGGATATGCCCTGAATCTTTTGTAGATGGTTATTTGATATTTTGCCATTTTGTCAGTAGAGACTGCGAGTCTCAGTTATTAGCCAAAAGCTAAAAAAAATTGACTTAATGGCAGGATTACTTTAACCAGTAGGGGTAATGGATATAAAGAATTTAAAGAGCGTACAGCAACTATGAATCGTCAAGGCCTGATTACAACGATTATTACCATCACTATTACCACAGGTAACGGTGCGGGCTGACGCGTACAAGAATAAATAAAAAAAGCCCGCACCCAAAGGATGCGGGCTTTTTTTTCGATTAAAAATCAAGGGGTAATAAGCATGCGAGTGTTGAAATTCGGCGGTACTTCAGTGGCAAATGCGGATCGTTTCCTCCGTGTTGCCGATATCCTGGAAAGTAATGCTAAACAGGGGCAGGTAGCGACCGTGCTGTCTGCCCCGGCAAAAATTACTAACCATCTGGTGGCCATGATTGAAAAGACCATCGGTGGTCAGGATGCCGCGTCGAATATCAATGAGGCAGAGCAAATTTTCGCTGACCTGATAAAGGGTCTGGCTGAAGCACAGCCCGGTTTTCCAGCAGACGAATTAACTGCGCTGGTCGACCAGGAGTTTGCTCAACTAAAGCATGTATTACACGGGATCCAACTGTTAGGTCAGTGCCCTGACAGTATCAATGCTGCCATCATCTGCCGTGGTGAGAAGCTCTCTATCGCTATCATGGCCGCGGTGTTGCGTGCTCGTGGTTATGGGGTCACCGTCATCGATCCGGTTGAGAAGCTGCTGGCTGTGGGTCACTACCTTGAGTCTACTGTTGATATTGCTGAGTCCACTCGTCGCATTGCTGCCAGCCGTATCCCTGATGACCATATGATTTTGATGGCGGGCTTTACTGCCGGAAATGATAAAGGCGAGCTGGTGGTACTGGGCCGTAATGGTTCTGACTACTCTGCCGCAGTACTGGCTGCTTGTTTACGCGCAGACTGTTGTGAGATCTGGACTGATGTCGACGGCGTTTATACTTGTGATCCACGCCAGGTGCCAGACGCCAGGTTACTGAAGTCGATGTCATACCAGGAGGCGATGGAGCTCTCTTATTTCGGCGCCAAAGTTCTTCACCCTCGCACTATCTCCCCTATCGCACAGTTCCAAATCCCTTGCTTAATCAAAAACACTGGCAATCCACAGGCGCCAGGTACCCTGATTGGTGATGACAGCAAAGATGACAGCTTGCCAGTAAAAGGGATCACCAATCTCAACAATATGGCGATGTTTAACGTCTCAGGCCCAGGAATGAAAGGGATGCCGGGTATGGCAGCCCGTGTCTTTGCTGCCATGTCACGCGCGGGCATCTCGGTGGTACTGATAACCCAGTCTTCTTCCGAATACAGTATCTGTTTCTGTGTGCACCAAAGCGACTGCGGTCGTGCCCGTAAAGCAATGGAAGATGAGTTCTATCTGGAGCTCAAAGAAGAGTTGCTTGAGCCTGTTGCGGTGATGGAGCGTCTGGCGATTATTTCCGTAGTCGGTGATGGTATGCGTACCGTGCGAGGCATCTCAGCGAAGTTCTTCTCCGCCCTGGCCCGTGCCAATATCAATATCGTCGCTATCGCTCAGGGGTCTTCTGAGCGCTCTATTTCTGTTGTGGTCAGTAACGACGATGCCACCACCGGTGTTCGCGTGGTACACCAGATGTTGTTCAACACCGATCAGGTGATTGAAGTTTTCTTAATTGGTGTGGGCGGCGTAGGTACTGCGTTGTTAGAACAAATTAAAAACCAGCAAGCACGCCTGAAGAGCAAACATATTGATTTGCGTGTCTGTGGTATCGCTAATTCAAAAGCGCTGCTAACCAGCGTGCATGGTCTGAATCTGGAAAACTGGCAGCAGCAGCTGGAGCAGGCTAAACAGGAGCCTCTGAATCTTGCTCGCCTGACACGTCTGGTGAAAGAGTACCACTTGTTAAACCCTGTGGTGGTGGACTGTACCTCCAGCCAGGCGGTAGCTGACCAGTATGCTGACTTCCTGAGTGAAGGATTCCACGTGGTGACGCCGAATAAAAAGGCTAACACTTCCGGACTGAATTACTACCATCAGATGCGTAACGCTGCGGCTAAATCACGCCGTAAGTTCCTGTATGACACTAACGTCGGTGCTGGTTTACCGGTTATCGAAAACTTACAGAACTTACTGAATGCAGGGGATGAGTTACAGCATTTCTCCGGCATCTTGTCCGGTTCGCTCTCTTTCATCTTTGGTAAGTTGGATGAAGGGATGTCTTTATCAGAAGCAACGCGCCTGGCCCGTGAAATAGGCTATACCGAGCCCGATCCGCGTGACGATCTGTCCGGGGTGGATGTGGCACGTAAGCTACTGATCCTGGCTCGTGAAACCGGCCGTGAGCTGGAACTCTCCGATATCGTTATCGAACCCGTCCTGCCTGCTGATTTTGATAGCAGCGGTGACGTTGAGAGCTTTATGGCGCGTCTGGGACAACTGGATGAAGCTTTTGCCCTGCGTGTTGCTACAGCGCGCGAGCAAGGTAAAGTGTTGCGCTATGTTGGCTTGATTGAAGAAACCGGCCTCTGTACCGTGAAGATTGATGCTGTTGACGGTAACGATCCACTGTTCAAAGTGAAAAATGGCGAGAATGCGCTGGCATTCTACAGCCTGTATTATCAACCGATCCCACTGGTTCTGCGTGGTTATGGCGCCGGGAATGATGTTACCGCTGCGGGCGTATTTGCTGATTTATTACGTACCCTGTCATGGAAGTTAGGAGTTTAAAATGGTTAAAGTCTATGCCCCCGCTTCCAGTGCCAATATGAGCGTTGGTTTCGATGTTCTGGGTGCGGCAGTGTCCCCCATAGATGGTTCCCATCTGGGTGACTATGTCACCGTTGAAGCGGCTGATAAGTTTAGCCTGACTAATCTGGGACGTTTTGCGCGTAATCTGCCGACCCAGCCGGATCAGAATATTGTCTATCAGTGCTGGGAAATTTTTTGCCGGGAAATCGGCAAGGAAATCCCCGTTGCGATGACCCTTGAGAAGAATATGCCGATTGGTTCCGGTCTGGGATCGAGCGCTTGCTCAGTGGTCGCCGGGCTGATGGCCATGAATGAATTTTGCGGTAAACCCGTAAGCGATACCCGCTTACTGGCGCTGATGGGGGAGCTGGAAGGACGTATTTCTGGCAGCGTTCACTATGACAATGTCGCCCCCTGTTTTCTTGGTGGCATGCAACTGATGATTGAAGAAAATGACATCATCAGTCAGTCAGTCCCTTGCTTTGATAACTGGTTGTGGGTATTAGCCTATCCAGGCATCAAAGTGTCGACCGCGGAAGCACGGGCTATTCTGCCTGCCCAGTACCGTCGTCAGGACTGTATCAGCCATGGCCGTCATCTGGCCGGCTTTATTCACGCCTGCTATACCCAGCAACCTCTGCTGGCGGCAAAATTGATGCAGGATGTGATTGCGGAGCCTTACCGGGCAAAATTATTGCCAGGCTTTGATAAAGCCCGCCAGGCGGTGGCGGATATCGGTGCTCTGGCAAGTGGTATTTCGGGTTCAGGCCCGACCTTATTTGCGTTGTGCGATAATGTAGATACTGCACAACGTACGGCTGACTGGCTTGGCCAACACTATTTGCAGAACCAGGAAGGTTTTGTACATATTTGCCGTTTGGATACGGCCGGCGCACGAGTTCTGGGATAACCAATGAAACTGTATAACCTTA
>Ga0302347_1001724_pt1 | contig 25100 bp, 20 predicted proteins | sample PhyWR1_FD_202178 | JGI IMG/M metagenome (GOLD analysis project Ga0302347, IMG submission 202178) | Leaf surface microbial communities from wheat plants in UC Gill Tract Community Farm, Albany, California, United States - DLSL W.R1 (v2)... | ecosystem: Host-associated > Plants > Phyllosphere >...
CAAGGATCTACCGGCATCCCCAAAACGCATGCCATTTTCTCGCTGGAAAGCCAGAATCCGGTCCGCATTGGCCTGTGACAAGCGCTCTGCATCAACCAGGATCACGCCCATGGGCCGGCTGATGTTGCTGGCAAGTTTATTCGATGCCACCGTGAGCGGCACTGCACGAACGATCTGGGAATTGCTGATATTCATGCTGGACTTCCATTGCCTAATGCCAAATGACGTGAATCAGGGAGGTTGCGCATTCCTCGGCTTGAAGAAATGCTGGCCAGCACCGGCAAGTCCAGCATTTGTACCAAGTCTTCAGTAGAGCGAACTCGGCGATTAGCCAATTCAAGAACAAAGGCGCATCCCAGACCAAGCAGCGTTCCGCCGAAGGCAGCGATCAACAGATTAAGCAGCATCTTCGGGCTTGAAGGATCAATAGGTGCCACAGCCGCGTTGAGGCGAACAACATTGGTCTGGTTGATCAGGCTCTGCAGGCGGCTTTGAGAAGCGCTTTGGCTGACCGTTTCGTAGGCACGCTGAGCAGCCTCCACATCACGCCTGTAAACGTTGAGTTCATCACGTTGTTTATTAAGACTAAGCACCCTTGATTTCTGTGCATTCACGGCTGCCTGCAATTCGCTTTCACGGCTCTTGCCAACCCGGTAGGCCGTTTCTATAGATGCAGAAATGCGGGAAGATTCGCTGGCAAGGCGGCTCTTGAGCGAAGCCAGTTCGGCTTCGGCGCGTTGACGCAGAGGATGATTCACGCCCAGGTTGACGTTGTTTTCCTGCACCTTTGCTTCAAGCCGCGCAATATCAGTTTTCAGGCTGTTGATGAGCGGACTTTGCATGACTTCGGCAACCGTGTCACCACGCCCATTTCGCTTGCTTTGGCTGTCTGTTGTCTCGCCCTGGACAGCAGTCAATTGCGTCGATATCTGGGCCAGCTTGGCCGTTTCGTAGTCAACTCGCTCATCGGTTGAGACAATTCCGGCTTTTTGCTGATAGTCTGACAAACGGGCTTGCGCTTCCTCAAGCTTGGCACGTGATGCCTTCGTCTGTTCGTCAAACCAAGTCGCATAAAGACGTGCCGGTTCGGTCTTCAGCGCCAGATTGATATCGAGGTAAGCCTGTGCAAATGCATTGGCCACAGCGGCAGTTCTGTCGGGATCATTTCCTTTGTAAATGATATTGATGACATTGCTCTCGCGTGCAGGCTGCACCAGAAGATCCATTTGCAACCCATCTCCAAGCCAGGATTCGATGGAGCCGCGCCCCCCGGTAGCCTTGAGCCACGAAGCCTTCGTCTGGCTATCTTCGTCGAGCTTGAGCATTTTTACGACCCGCTGCGCAACCAAGTCACCGCCAATGATGTCAACCTGCGTCGCCATATAACTGGGCGAAACCATTCCGGCCATTCCGGCACCGGGCACTGGATCAGGAGCACGTACATCGACCAGTACAGAGGTTTGCGCCGTATAAGTTTTTGGCAGCAGCATGTTTGCAGCCAAAGCGGCAGCCATGCAAGCCAGAATGACAAGAACGATCAGCTGGTATCGCGCGCGGAGAATCAGCAAGAATTGATGAATGGTCATGGTAGCCTTAGAAGATGCTTTCACGAACATAGATAACGTCTTCAGCCTGAACAGGATCATTCAGTTTTGGCGTAGTTTCCGTCACGTTGCCTGCTGCATCGCGGCGATGCAGGCGCAAGCGGTTCTGGCTGCCACGAACGGTGGGGCCACCGCCAAGAGCCAGCGCTTTCATGACTGTCATGCCGCGTTCGATACGGTAAGGTCCAGGCTTTTGGGCTTCGCCATAAATGTAGAAAACGGGTGCCTTGTCAACATAAAGTGTGTCGCCACCGGCAAGAACAATATCGTTGTCTGTTCTTTCTTTTTGAAACAGCGCCGGAATATCGATAACCTTGCGAAACGGTTTTCCATTGCGCTGACCCGTCACAATCAACTCATCATCACCCGTCGGGGTGGTGCCGCCTGCGGCTGCCAGCATGTCGCTCACACGCGTGTTGAAAGTTTCCAGGGGGAAGCGCCCGGGGCGTGTGACTTGACCCAAAACTGCCACCTGATTGCCACGCACTTGACGTAGCACGATGTTGACTTGGGGCACCTTGACAAACCCTCCAGTACGCAAGGCATCGGCAATCTTTTTTTCCGCTTCCGAAATCGTCAGACCGCCCAATTGCACACTGCCGACCAAGGGATAGCTGATCACGCCCGTTTCCGAAACACGGGCATCGACTGAAAGGTCGGGAACTTGGTAAACCTGTACACCAATGGAATCGCCAGCACCCAGCCGATAGTCTCGCTGCGTGGAGGCGGATGGGGCTTGAGACGAAGCACCAGAAGTCGCTGGTGAATTTGGTTGCCCAAACGCCAACCCAGCCAGCAGGAAAAGTAGTACCGCAGAAAAATACCGAATAGCGAAGTTCATCTTGGCGCCTTTGGATGGGTTAAGTCTTTGAATGCAAAAATCTATCGCGGCAAACTGGTCAGGCATCAAATCAATTACTTTCAGAATCAGGCCGCAGTTATATAAATAGACGATTGCATCTTAGGATCTCAAGCACAGCATCCGCAATAGCTCTTTCGTCCTATCAGGCATCCGCTCATTGACTTAAAAACGTCTCAACAACAAAGATACAGCACCATATTTCCATGAAAACTTATGAGCAATCCAAAAAGCCATTTTTAACAAGAACAAAAAAGCCACTTATTTCTCATCGAAACAAGTGGCTTCATACCAGATCCAATATATGAAATATTTATTTATTCATGTATGAAATATAAATCTTATATTGCCTTTAACATGGCTGATGGTTTGAAAACCATGTCAGCAAATCAAAACCGCGCAAGAACCGAGAGGTTGATCACATTGCTTTTATAGTCAAAGCCTGGTTCATTGGACTTGCGGTTGTCACGCATGGCAGAAGCTGCTACCGTAAAAATCCGGGTCGGCTGCCATTCAAAAGCAAGCGTGGATGTATTAAGAGTATCGCGACGATTAAGTGAAGTGAACCCAGGCAAGGCACCTTTATAGTCCCTCACACCATGCTGATAGCGGAATTGAACGCTGGTTTTGGCAGTCGGCTTCCATGTTGGCGCGACAAAAAACTGATAGCCTTCGTAATAACTGCTGGTATTGGTTTGATAACTATCCAATTCACGCATCAGCCCGGCGATGACACGGGTCTTGCCAGTTGCTTCCCAAGTAGCCTGAACCTGGCCAATGAAGCCTGAGAAGTCGCGGGCCGCAAGCCCTTCATGGGTTCTATCAAAATGCGAAATTCGGGATGCGATGGTTGTTTTTCCAGTGATTGGCCAATCAAGTCTGAACTCATGCTCGCGATCCTTGAAGTCACTCGCGAACTGCGCATTGCTCACTCTGCCTGGATATTCGCCATTCCCCTGCTTCAGCCGATATGCCAGGGAAGTGCCTGAGGGAAATACATAACGAACACCCCCCTCAACACCTCGCACCTTTGAATCGCCTTCAAATGTAAAAGCTTGCCTATTAAGAGTTTCGCGTTCGAAAACGCCTCCAAGCACGCGCCAAGCTCCATCAATTTCGTATTCTGCGTCCAGCAGACTTGAGCGATCTGTACGAACATTGAGTTGTCCGAGATTCTGCAAGTCGGCACTGTTGTCAACATACTTTCGCTGATCCGCTGTCACATTACCGTGCAGCGCAGGCGTCAAGCTCCAGCGCCAGGCAGCCGCATAATTGACAGCCGTAAAGTCCAAGTTGGAAAAATTCTTATAACTAAAACGGTCCGCATTCAAATCAAGCTCAAACCGCTGCAAACTGTAGGTTTTGTCCAGTTTGACACCCAGTGTAGTTATCGAAACGGTATCGGAACGTCCGGATTGGCCCAAAATGGCGGCAGTGTTCGCAGAATCTGACAAGCGGAATACATTGCTGTCATGCTGAAAGCTCTGACCTACCTTGAATTGCAGAGTATCAAACTCATCAGCATGCACTTGCATGCACAAAAATCCTGCCAATGCAACCGGAAGCAAAGCAAATTTGCGCGAAAACGTCATCAAAACCCTCCCAGCGGGATAAATAGAATAAATCTTTTGAAAGCTCTTTGATCAAGGCATTCAATGGCTGAAGTAATTACCAGACCGCCAGCAGGTCCGGTAGACTATTTTACAGCATAAATTTTTGCAATAGTCTCTTTGCCCTATTGCTAAACCAGACAAATCAATAAGCAGCATTGTCTTTAAATACAAGCTTTATTGTTTTCAGAATAATAAAAAAATCCAGCTGGAGCGACCAGTTTCGTAAATAATCCAAGTCAAGATCGATGCGTGCCTGCATCTTGTCCAGCGTACTGGTCTCACCGCGTTGGCCATTTACCTGCGCCCAGCCGGTAATTCCTGGGCGAACTTTGTGCCGAACCATATACCCCTTGATCAGGGTTCTGTACATTTCATTATGCGCCACAGCATGTGGCCGCGGACCCACAATGCTCATGCGGCCTTGAAGAACATTGATGAATTGTGGCAATTCATCCAAGGAAGTTTTCCGGAGAAATGCACCCAACCGCGTAATTCTCATGTCATTTTTTTGCGCCTGCTGAATTACCCCTCCGTCTTCGGTCACGGCCATGGAGCGGAACTTGTAAACCACAATCTGTTCGCCATCCAATCCGTAACGCCGCTGCTTGAAAATGGCAGGCCCCGGCGAACCAGCCTTCACCATGACTGCAATGACGAGCATGATTGGAAGGATCATCAAAAGAATGATGAGCGAAAGGAATATGTCGCTCAGCCGTTTCAACACGCCATTCACACCTCTGAAAGGAGTGTCGCAAACCGATATCACACTCACACCGCATACAGAATCAGTTCGGCCTTGAATCAAATCCGTGATGAACATGTCAGGTACAAAGTAAATCGATGCCGTTGTATCCTTCAGATCATCCAATATCTGCAGGATACGTGGCCGTGCGATCATGGGCAGGGAAAGATAAATGAAGTTTATCTTCTGCTTTTTTACGTATTCTCCAATCTGATCTATTTTTCCAATGATTCGCTGATCACCCTGCTCGCTTTTTCGCTCTCCCATGCGATCATCAAAAAATCCCAGCAGTTCAATATTCGAGTAAGGAGAATTTCCTATGTTTTTGGCAAGTGATATTCCCTGGTGATTCATTCCCACAATAACTGCCTTGCAAGGCACGCCCTGCAATTTCAAAAGCCTGGGCGCGGCGGCACGAAAGGTCAGATTTCCAACAACCTGAGCAAGCGGAGCAATCCAGAGCCAGTGACCAATCACCGTCAATGGAAATCTAAAAAGATATTCGGTCGCATAGCCTGCGAGAAGCAAAAGTCCAGCAATACAGACCCAGTGAAAAAAAATGCTGAAAATCAGTTTATTGACCGAAAGACGCAAGCGGGATGAACCAGGAAAGGTCAGTGAAAAAACGATGACTGAAAGAATCAGATACGGCGGGCGAACCGAGCCCTGAAAATAAAGCGCCAATGCCCAGAGTGAAAATATCAGAATCAAGGGATCAAGTGCCCCTTCAACCATCCTGAAAATATGGGTTCTACCCAAGCCGGCGGGCTGGTTATCACGCCCGTCACGCCATACAGCAGCAGACTTCAAGCCACTGATGTCAGCCATTTAAGATCACGCCATTGATTTTTGAAACCGCCTGGGCACGGTTGAACACATTGAGCTTTTGAAAAATGCGCTGCATGTGGTTTTTCACGGTGAATCCACTGATATTCAGAATGGTGCCGATTTCCGAATTGGTTTTTCCCATGGCCACCCATTCCATGATTTCAATTTCACGCTCGCTCAGTCCGAATGCATCCTCACTGTTCAGCTGGAGGCGCTTTGGCGGCTGCTTTTGCTGCTGTGGCAAATGGCTTATTTGGCGCAAGGTGCTGTCGATGAAAGGCATCAGCATTTTGATGGCGGTGCTTGCAGGCTCTTGCGGCGTTGGGCTTGAACTGAGCATGACGTAAATGCATTCATATTGCCCCCGCTCATCGCACATCCCATGAATCAGCACCGAGCGCATGCTGCGAAATGCGCTATTGAATGAACCTGGAAGGCTGTTGTTGCCCAGCAAATACTCAAAATTGCAAAAACTCGGACGAATCGGTTTTCTGTCGGCCGCCACCCAGGCGTCATAAAACTTTTTCAGTAAAAACGGCAGGCCGTCCGTGCCAACGCCATACGAGCGCACACCAGGCAATTTGGACAGGATGTCATGCTGAATGCACGCTTCCTGAAAGTTGCCCCAACCCACCAGCAAGATATCGTGTGGAAGACATTCCTGGACATCGCCCTGCAGCCACTGCAAGAGTTGCAGATGACGCTGGACGCCGGAAAGCTCTGTGATCAGCTTCAAGTACTGTCGATGGTCCTCGACCAATGGCGATGCGTGAGACGGCATTTTTCAAACTCCCTAAGGTTGTAACGTCTTGTGCTGGTTACTGTAGCGTTTTGTTGCTGCTATATCCATAAGTGTCAGGCATATTTCCTCCTGTTCAGGTCATTCAGCACAACCGTCCTTGTAGGAATTCATTCCTATTTCTTGTAAGAAAGACAGAGCAATAACCAGACTACAAAACGGGTTTTTTCAATCATATGCCCAGCCGTCTCTGGGTTGACCGTTTGATTGCACGAATAGCAAAGCCTGTGCCAGCCAAGTTTTTCACAAGAATGGCGCTGGTCGGCTTCAGCAAGGATAAGGACGAAAACTTTTTGCGTTCGGGAACATGCTTGACCATTCAACGAGGCATGCTTATTCGGAAATTCGCAAGCTGTCACAGCCTCTTGGTGGAAGTACGATTGACATTTTAAAAATACGCCAGCACAACATTTTTATTGTTACTTTTTTACCCTCAAGATACGAAACCAGATATTGCGCTCCCAAGAGATTTCATTTATGCAATGCGATGAATCGGTGCAGTTGAACTGACCTTCGGCAGCCGTACAAATCAAAATCTTAATCCCTCGACACGCCCTTGCCGATTGCGTAGGTTGCCAGAACGTGTGGATGTCGGCCGAATGTGGTGTGCCTGGCGGAGGAGTCCTTCTAGCCGGCTGGCAGGTGGGGTGCTTCCATTACACTTGCGCGGTCAGGAGAGAGTTTTCCTTGCCGAAAACCGCCGAAGGCGCATGTGCCACCCCCAATGGTGGACTGAACGCTCAGGCAAAAGGACTGGCAAACGCACTGCAGCGGCTATTGTGGCGGTGCGTTCCCTACTGGAGAGAGGCTGTTCCCAGAACGGTCCACCGAAGGAGCAAGCCTGCATCGCCAGGTGAATCTCTCAGGTAAAGAGGACAGCAGGGGCAGCGCATGGCTTATGGCCATGGATTCATGTTTGCCCCTTTTGGAACCCCCATGTCCCACGCCACGACCCCCGCCTCTTTGCTCAAAACCCCGCTGCACGACCTGCATGTTGAACTCGGCGCGCGCATGGTGCCGTTTGCCGGCTATGCGATGCCCGTGCAGTACCCCGCCGGCCTAATGGCCGAACACATCCACACCCGCACCGCCGCTGGCCTGTTCGACGTATCGCACATGGGCCAGTTGCGGCTCGTCGGCGCGGATGCCGCCGCCGCGTTTGAAAGCCTGATGCCCGTCGATGTGATCGATCTCGCGCCGGGCAGGCAGCGCTACGGCCTGCTGCTCAATGACGAGGGCGGCATCATCGACGACCTGATGTTCTTCAACCGCGACGTGGCCAACGGCGGCGACATTTTCGTCATCGTCAACGGCGCCTGCAAGGCAGGCGACATCGCGCATATCCAGAACAGGATCGGCGCGCGCTGCGAAGTGATCCCCATGCCTGAAAAGGCGCTGCTGGCGCTGCAGGGACCGCAGGCGGTCACTGCGCTCAAGCGCCTGTCGCCCGGGGTGGCGCAGCTGGTGTTCATGACCGGCGGCAGCTTCAGCGTGGCCGGCTGCGACTGCTTCATCACCCGCAGCGGCTACACCGGCGAGGACGGCTTCGAGATCTCCGTCGATGCGTCGCAAGCCGACATGCTGGCGCGCGCCCTGCTCGCCCAGCCTGAAGTCAAGCCTGTCGGCCTGGGGGCGCGCAATTCGCTGCGGCTCGAAGCCGGCCTGTGCCTCTACGGCAACGACATCGACACCACGACCACGCCGGTCGAGGCCAGCCTGAACTGGGCGATGCAAAAAGTCCGGCGCACCGGCGGCGCGCGCGCTGGCGGCTTTCCGGGCGCGGACAAGGTGCTGGCCCAACTCGACAACCCGGCCAGCCTCACCCGCAAGCGCGTCGGCCTCATCGCGCTGGAGCGCATTCCGGTGCGTGACCACACCGCGCTGCAAAGCGTCGATGGCGCGCCCATCGGCGAAGTCACCAGCGGCCTGCTCGGCCCCACGATCAACCAGCCCGTCGCCATCGGCTACGTCAGCCCCGAATTCGCCGCCATCGGCACGAAGGTTCACGCCATGGTGCGCGGCAAGCCGGTGCCCATGCAGGTGAGCGCCATGCCTTTCGTTGCCACCCGCTACCACCGCGGCTGATCACATTTTTCCTTTTTACCCACCCAACCTCTGGAGAACCTCATGACCGTCAAATACACCGAAGACCACGAATGGCTCAAGCTGGAGGGCGACATCGCCACCGTCGGCATCACCGTGCATGCGCAGGACGCGCTGGGCGATGTGGTGTTCGTCGAGCTGCCCGAAGTGGGCGCGACCTTCGCCCAGAAAGACACCGCCGGCGTAGTCGAGTCGGTCAAGGCCGCCGCCGATGTGTACATGCCCGTCAGCGGCGAAGTGCTGGAGGTCAACGAAGCGCTGCGCGACGACCCGTCGTTGGCCAATTCCGATCCGCTGGGCGCCGGCTGGTTCTTCAAGGTCAAGCTGTCCGACGCCTCGCAGCTCGACACCCTGATGGACGAGACGAGCTATGCCGCTTTTTCCGCACCCGCCTGAAAATTGATCAAAGCCTGACACGGAAACCCTGACATGTTGATGCACTCCGCCAAGCCGCTGGGCGAGCTTGAAAACCCTTCCGAATTCATCGCCCGCCACATCGGCATTGACGAGGCGGATGAAGTCCACATGCTGGGCGTCGTCGGCTCTGGCTCGCGCCGCGAACTGATCGACGGCATCGTGCCGCGCTCGATTGCACGCGCCAGCGCCATGGCCCTTCCACCGCCGGTCGCGGAAGCGGCCGCGCTCAAGCAGCTCAAGGCCATGGCGGCGAAAAACCAAGTGTTCAAAAGCTATATCGGCCAGGGCTACTATGGCACCCACACGCCCGGCGTGATTCTGCGCAACATCCTGGAAAACCCCGCCTGGTACACCGCCTACACGCCTTACCAGGCCGAGATTTCCCAGGGCCGCATGGAAGCGCTGATCAACTTCCAGACCATGGTTTGCGACCTGACGGGCATGCCGATCGCCAACGCGTCCATGCTCGACGAGGCGACCGCCGCCGCCGAGGCCATGACGCTGGCCCGGCGCAGTGTCAAATCCAAAAGCAACGTGTTCATCGTGGCCGGCGACTGCCATCCGCAGACCATCGAGGTCATCAGAACGCGCGCCCGGCCGCTGGGCATCGAGGTCAAGGTGAGCAGCGCCTCGGTGTCGCTGCTGCAGCTCATGGCGGACGCAAACTATTTTGGCGTGCTGGCGCAATACCCGGCCACCAGCGGCGCGATTCACGACCTGCGGCCACTGGCTGGGCAGGCGCATGCCGTGGGCGCGGCGCTGTGCGTGGCCGCCGACCTGCTGGCGCTGACGCTGCTGGCGCCCCCTGGCGAATGGGACGCCGACATCGTGCTCGGCAGCACGCAGCGTTTTGGCATGCCGATGGGCAACGGCGGCCCGCACGCCGCCTACCTCGCCTGCCGCGATGAATTCAAGCGCTCCCTGCCCGGCCGGCTGGTCGGCGTCAGCGTGGACAGCCACGGCCACCCGACCTACCGGCTGGCGCTGCAGACGCGCGAGCAGCACATCCGGCGCGAAAAAGCCACCTCCAACATCTGCACCGCGCAAGTGCTGCCGGCGGTCATCGCCAGCATGTATGCCGTCTACCACGGCCCGCAGGGCTTGAGGCGCATCGCCGAGCGCGTGGCCGCCTACACCGCGATTTTCGTGCGTGGCCTGCAGCAGCTGGGCTTTGAGGTCACCAACGCCGGCGCTTTCGACTCAGTCACCGTCAAGACCGGCGATGCTACGATTTCGATAGCTGAACGTGCACGCCACGCCTGCGCAAACCTGCGTTTTCGCCTGAAAAACCACCTGGGCGTGTCGCTGGACGAAACCACCAGCCGCAGCGACATCGAGCAGCTCTGGTCGTTCTTTGCCGAGCCCGGCCAGACGCTGCCCGTGGTGAGCAGCTTCGAGCAGGGCATCGAGTCCCTGATTCCGGCCGCGCTGCGCCGCAGCAGCGACTTCTTGACGCACCCGGTGTTCAACACCCACCACTCCGAGACCGGCATGCTGCGCTACATCCGCAAGCTCTCGGACAAGGACCTGGCGCTGGACCGCAGCATGATTCCGCTGGGCAGCTGCACCATGAAGCTCAACGCGACCAGCGAGATGATTCCCATCACCTGGCCCGAATTCGCCAACATCCACCCGTTCGCGCCACCCGAGCAACTGCAAGGCTACGCAGAACTCGACCAGCAGCTGCGCGACTGGCTGTGCGAGGCCACGGGCTACGCCGGCATCAGCCTGCAGCCCAACGCCGGCTCGCAGGGCGAGTACGCCGGCTTGCTGGTCATCAAGGCCTACCTGGAGGCCAACGGCCAGAGCCAGCGCAACATCTGCCTGATCCCTTCTTCGGCCCACGGCACCAACCCGGCCAGCGCGCAAATGGTCGGCATGCAAGTCGTCGTCACCGCCTGCGACGCGCAGGGCAACGTGGACATGGCCGACCTCAAGGCCAAGTGCGAGCAGCACAGCGCCAATTTAGCCTGCGTGATGATCACCTACCCCAGCACGCACGGCGTGTTCGAGATGCAGGTCAAGGAGCTGTGCGAGCTGGTGCATGCGCACGGCGGGCGCGTCTATGTCGATGGCGCGAACATGAACGCCCTCGTCGGCGTGGCCGCGCCGGGCGCGTTCGGCGGCGACGTGAGCCACCTGAACCTGCACAAGACCTTCTGCATCCCGCACGGCGGCGGCGGCCCCGGCGTCGGCCCGGTGTGCGTGGTGCAAGACCTGGTGCCCTACCTGCCCGGCCATGCCACGGCGGGCCTGCACGTCAATGGCGTGGGTGCGATTTCCGCCGCGCCGCTGGGCAATGCCGCCGTGCTGCCGATCAGCTGGATGTACTGCCGCATGATGGGGCCGGACGGCTTGACCCAGGCGACCGAAGTGGCGATCTTGAGCGCCAACTACATCAGCGCCAGCCTGAAGGACGACTACCCGACGCTCTACGCGAGTGAGAACGGCCATGTCGCGCACGAGTGCATCCTGGACCTGCGCCCGCTCAAGGAAACCAGCGGCGTGAGCGCCGAGGACGTGGCCAAGCGCCTGATGGACTACGGCTTTCACGCGCCGACCTTGAGCTTTCCGGTGCCCGGCACGCTGATGGTCGAGCCCACCGAAAGCGAAACGCTGGCCGAGCTGGACCGCTTCATCCACGCCATGAAGGCCATCCGCGCGGAAATCCGGCAGGTCGAAAACGGCCACTGGCCGCAGGACAACAACCCGCTGAAACATGCGCCCCACACCGCCGCCAGCCTGCTGGGCGCCGAATGGCCGCATCCGTATTCGCGCGAAACCGGCGCCTTTCCGCTGGCCAGCCTCAAAGCGGGCAAATACTGGCCGCCGGTCGGACGCGTGGACAACGTCTACGGCGACCGCAACCTGACGTGCAGCTGCATTCCGGTGGCCGATTACGCCTGAGCGTCCAGCAGGCGGGCCTGCCCTGGCCTGAACACCTGGGCAGCTTCCGGCGCATTTGATGCAAAGCCTCTATCCCGGCGGCGCCAGGACAGGAGGCTTTCGCTGCGGTCAGACCGACGAGGTTTTCTCGGCCGTCTGGCGCAGCTTGGCCTGGGCCTCGCCCACCGGGTCGCCCAACTGCGATGGGTCGGCCATGCCGAGCTCGGCGCCGGTCGTCGGATCGACCGCCGGGTTGGAGGTGCCGCGCACGGCCATCTGCTCCACGGCCTGCAACTCCGAGGGCTGGAGTTTCACGCTGGCCTCGCCCGTGCCGCCATCCACAGCCATCTGCTCGTCGCGGGCGCTGATGAATTCCCATTGCGCCCCCTGGTTCCAGGGACCGCGCAGGTCTTGCGAGGCGGTGGTGCCGTCACCTTGCGACATGTTGAAGTACTTGTTGGTAAAGCGCGGGTCGCCGGCGAGCTTGCCGGGCGGGAAATTGCCCTCGATGGAGTACAGCGCCTTTTCAAACGACTTCTGGTGCGCGATCTCGCGCGTCATCAAAAAGGTCAGCGCGTCCTTCACGCCCGGGTCGTCGGTCAGGTTGATCAGCCGCTCGTAAATGATCTTGGCCCGCGCCTCGGCGGCGATGTTCGACCGCAGGTCGGCGGTCGGCTCGCCGATGGTGTCAATGTAGGCCGCCGTCCAGGGCACACCGGCCGAGTTGACAAGCGGCGGTCCGCCGCCGTAGAGAACCTGCGTGATGTGGCTGTCGTTGCCGCCGGCGGTGATGGAGCGGTAGAGATCGGCCTCGCTCTCCACGCCTTCGGACAGCCGGCCCTTGGCGCCCTTGTTGAGCATGGCCACGATGGTGCCGATGACTTCGAGGTGGCTCAGCTCCTCGGTGGCAATGTCCATCAGCATGTCCTTGCGGCCCGCATCGTCCTCGCCCAGCCCCTGGGTGAAGTAGCGGCAGGCCGCAGCCAACTCGCCCTGCGGGCCGCCGAACTGCTCCAGCATCAGGTTGGCCAGACCGGGATTGGTCTCACTGACGCGCACGGTGTATTGAAGTCGTTTGTTGTGTGCAAACATTGAAGATCTCCAAAAAAGGTTAAAACAGCAGAACTGCCAAACAGAAAAAAACGCTTTTTCAATTTAGGACGGCGTGTTTTTCAGCCCGTTAGGAGGTGCGGCCCAATGCATGTAGGCATTGCCTGACAGCCGGAGCACAAATCACAAGGCGCTTTGCGCAACCCGCGCAGGGCTGCAAGGCGCCGGAAATTGCCGCACGGCGCGGCCGGCCGGGCTTTGGCGGTACAGTGCGTGGCTTTGCCGCCCGCCCGTGGCGATGGCGCCCAGGCGCCCCCGCCGGGGCTGTTTCATTTCAACCAGCTTCCCAGCCGTCTTCAAGGAAACCCATGAACACCACAACCCACGCCACACTCGTGAAATTTTCAAAGTCCCTCGTGGCCGGCGTCGCCGGCCTGGCCTGCTGCGCCAGCGTGCTGGCGGCAGCACCGGCCGAAACCCTGCCCTCGGGCGTGAAGGTCGTGCACACCGTCGATGGCACGGGCGCGCAGCCCAAGGCATCGGACACGGTGAAGGTGCACTACCGCGGCACGCTGGCCGACGGCAAGGAATTCGACAGCTCCTACAAGCGCGGCCAGCCGGCCTCGTTTCCGCTGAACCGCGTGGTGCCGTGCTGGACCGAGGGCATGCAGAAAATCAAGGTCGGCGGCAAGGCCACGCTGACCTGCCCGCCGGCCACGGCTTACGGCGACCGGGGCGCGGGCGGCGTCGTGCCGCCCAATGCGACGCTGACCTTCGAGGTCGAGCTGCTGGCCATCGAAAAGTAAGCCCGTCCGGGCACGCCAGCGCGCAGCCTACGGGTTCGCGCTGAGCGCTTCCAGCAGCGCGGCATCAAAGGCGCTGGCCCGCTCGAACTGCACCCAGTGCCCGGCATCGGCAATCAGCGCCAGCCCCCGAAAGCCGGGCGCCTGCCGCAGCGCCGGCACCAGCGCCTCCATGCGCCCCTGGTACAGCGCATCCCCGGCGCCATAGATGGCATGCATCGGGCAGTTCACATTCTTCAGCGCCTGCGCCAGCGCATCGGTGCGCGACAGGCTGCGGCCTTTCATGCGGTCGCGCTGCACATTGGCCACATGCAGGCGCAGCACTGTCTCGGTGATGGCGTCGGGATGCAGCAGCATTAAGGCGGCCAGGTTGCGGCGGTGCACCTCGTCGCGCTGGCCGGCATCGGCTATATGCCGCCAGGCATTGAGCCGGACGGCCTTTTGCGGCGCGATACCCAGGCCCGGCGCGCCCACCAGCACCAGCCGCGCCACGCGTGCCGGGAACTGCGCCGCCACAAAGCCGGCCACCATGCCGCCAAACGAAAAACCCACCAGATCGCAGGACTCTTCGCCCAGCAGGCATTGCAGCCCGTGCGCCAGCGGCTCGGGAATCGCGTCGGCGTCCGTGCCGTGCAGCGGTGCGGCGGAATCGCCAAAGCCGGGCAGATCGGGCACCAGCACGCGCCGCCCGGACGCCGCCAGCGGCGCAATGTTGCGCAGCCAGTGCGTCCAGCTGCCGCTGCCGCCATGCAGCAGCGCCAGCGGCGCCAGCGCCGGATTGCAGCCGTGGCGGCCCCATTCGTGCCAGACCAGCGTGCCGGCGCCGCAAGGTGTTTCGGTGCGCGTTGCGCTGGCCAGCAGCGCTTGCGCCTGAGGCGGCAAGCAAGGGGATGCGTCGGAAATCATGGTCTGTTCATGCCTTTATCGTGGCTTTTTCATGTGTGTGCCGTCAGCGCGCCTGCGTCAGTCAAACAGGCTGCCAAAGCCATTAGCGGGCTCAAAACGCTTGTTGCGGTAGTAAAGCCGCGTCGGCCCCGGCATGGCCGGCACGCACACCGAATGGCGCGCGTCGCCGGGGTAGCAAATCACGCGCTCGCCCGCCTCGTCGAAAGGCTCGGGCGCGATGACCGGCGGCAGCCGGCTGCGCGCCGCCGCGAGCACCTCGCTCACCGTCGCATGGCGCGACAGGTGCGCCAGGCTCATGACCTGCGGCGGCGCCATCTCGATATGCCCGTTCCAATACTGCGCCAGCGCCGCGCGCGGCTCAAGCCAGATGCTTTCGGTGGTTTCATGGTTGTCGTGCGCCGCCACCTGCCCGTCGGGCACGGCCGCCACGAAGAAGCGGGTGTCAAAGCGCTTGTTCATGACCGATGGCGAGGGCGGCGTGATCCAGCGCGACCAGGGAACGAGGCTGCGCGTCTGCAGGCGCAGCGCCATCTGCGCCAGCACGGCGTTGAATGCGTGGCCTTCGCCCAGCAGCGCGGCGGCCCGGTCCGCGTCAGGCGCCGGCGTGGAAGAACCCTGCGCAAACAGCACGCCCGACTCTTCGAAGGCCTCGCGCAGCGCCGCCACGTAGAGGCTGCCGGCCGTGCGCTGGCTGATGCCTGCCTCGTTCAGCCCGGCGTGCAGCCGCGCCAAAGGCTGGTCCAGATGGCGCGCCATGTCCAGCTCGGCATCTGCGGCATCGACCTTGCCGCCCGGAAACACGTAGGCGCCGCCGAGCACGTCGGACAGGCGGTGGCGCTGCATCAAAAACACCTCCAGACCCGCAGGCGCATCGCGCAGCAGGATGACCGTGGCGGCCGGGCGCAAAGGCGTGGTGACAACTTCCCGATTCAATTCCATGCGCTGCTTTCATTTCTGTGGCCGCACGGTCCAGTCCGGGCGGGCAAGCTGCAAAGACTAGCAGAAGTGAAGGCGCCAGGCCGATACGGCGCCGATGCGCCGGCGCTCAGCCCATGCCCAGCGACTCGTGCGCCGGGCTGCGCCACCACCGCGCCAGCCCGCCCAGTGGCAAGGGCTGGCGCAGGTGGGCGCGCCGTGGCGCGGCGACGGGATAGGCCATCTGCAGGCTGGCGGCGGGCTCCGCGCTGAGCCAGACGGTGGCATGGCCCTGCGGCGCGGTCCAGCTCTGGCCGGCGTGCAGCCAGACATCGTCCGGCCGGCCCTGCACGGTCAGCCACAGCCGCCCGGCCGTTACCCGGATCACGCAGCCAGCCTGGGAATGAAAAGCGACAACGCGCGAGGTGGGCAATTCAAAGTTTTCAATCTGGTACATGGCGGACTCCTGGGTGGCTGATGAGAACGGACGGCGCGGTGCCTGGCTGCCGGTGTGGCTACTCTAATCGCTTGTCCGGTACAGTTGCAGTACAGTTGTCCAGATAATCCAGGCAACTGGCCTGGTCCTGACAGCAATACAATTCCCCGCCCATGAGCCCCACCCTCCTGCCCGACGCGCCTGCGAGCCCTTCCCTGCTGCCCGATGTTGCTACCGCAGCAGACAAGTCCATGAGCCTGGTGGACCAGCTCGTGCAGTGGGCCGAGCACCGCATCCAGGCGCACGTTTTTCGGCCCGGCATGCGCATGCCGTCGGTGCGCCAGCTGGCCACGGACCGGGGCGTCTCGCGTTTCACGGTGGTCCAGGCCTACGAGCGCCTGGTGGTGCGTGGCCACGTGCAGGCGCGGCGCGGCGCCGGTTTCTTCGTGCGCGAGCCCGCGGCCAGCCCGGCCCGCCGGCCCAAGGCGGCGGCCCCCAGGGCGCAGCCCATCGACATGGGCTGGCTGATCCGCAACATGCAAAGCGGCATTGCCGCCGACATGTCGCCCGGCTTTGGCTACTTGCCGCCAGGCCTGTGCGGCAGCGACCTGATCAAGGCCGGGCTGCGCTCGGTGGCCGCCACCTCGGGCCTGCAGCTGGCCCATCCGGCGCTGGCCCAGGGTTACGCGCCGCTGCGCGAGCAGATCACGCGCAAGCTGGCCGAGATCGAGATTGCCGCCAGCCCGGCGCAGATTCTCACCACCTCGGGCGCGACGCAGGCCATCGACCTGATCGTGCGCCAGTACCTGCGGCCCGGCGACAGCGTGATCGTGGGCAACCCGTCGTGGTCGGCGCAACTGGGCACGCTGGCGATGATGGGCGTGAACATCGTCAGCCTGCCCTACACCCGGCAGGGGCCGGACGTGGCGGCGCTGGCCGAGCTGGCCGCGACCTTCAAGCCCCGGATGCTGATCCTCAACACGGTGCTGCACAACCCGACCAGCACGGTGCTCGGCAGCGGCGCGGCCTACCAGATCCTGCGCATCGCCGAGGCGCACGACCTGATCGTGGTCGAGGACGACATCTATGCCGACTTCCTGCCCGCCGGCGTGCCGGCCACGCGCCTGGCCAGCCTGGACCAGTTGAAGCGGGTGATCTACCTGGGCAGCTTTTCCAAGATGCTGGTGCCCAACGTGCGCGTCGGCTTCATGGCGACCACGCCGGAGCGGGCCGAAACCTTGGGCAACCAGAAGCTGCTGACCTCGCTGGCCACGCCCGAGCTCAACGAGCGCATCGTCCACCACGCGCTGACCGAAGGCAGCTACCGCAAGCACTGCCAGCGCGTGCAGGCCGAGCTGGACGCCTTGCGCGATCCGGTGTTCAAGCGGCTCGAAGCGCTGGGCCTGCAGCCCTTTTGCCGGCCGCAAGCGGGCTTTCTGGGCTGGTTCGACACCGGCGTGGACACCATCGCGCTGGCCGCGCTGGCGCTGGAGGCGGGCTACCTCCTGGCGCCGGGCGCGCTGTTTTCACCGCAGCAAGGCCCCAGCACCTGGCTGCGCATGAACATTGCCACCAGCCAGAACCCCGCCCTGCTTGGCTGGCTGGACAAGACGCTGGCGCGGCTGCGCCAGCAGGGCGCCGGCGCCTGATGCCGCAGAGCGCTTGCGGCGGGCTCGCGGCAAGTGCGCCCGGTCAATAATCCAGCCCATGCGATTGCCCGACATGCCTTCTTCCCTTCAGCCCGTGCCAGCGCCTGGTGTGCCTGGCGACAGCCCTGCCGGCCAGCCGGCGCATGCCTCGGAGCGCGGCATCGACCCCGAAGCGCTGGCAGCCGCCCGCATCCGCTTGGAACTGCTCTACGGCGAGGTCGCCGCCGACTGGCCCGGCTTCATCGCCCGGCCCGGCCAGTACCAGATGATGCAGGCCTGCCTGCTGACCTTCCTCTCGGCCAAGGCGCCCGAGGACAAGGAACGCCCGGGCGGCCATCTGGCGCAGCTCGAAGCGGGCACCGGCACCGGCAAGACGGTGGCCTACTGCCTGGCGGCCATCGTCGCGTCTGAGGTGCTGGAAAAGCCCGTGATCGTCTCGACCGCCACGGTGGCGCTGCAGGAGCAGCTGTTCCACAAAGACCTGCCGCGCCTGGCCGAGATCATTCCCGACCTGCGCTTTGACATCCTCAAGGGCCGGGCGCGCTACGTCTGCGAAAGCCGGCTCGAAGGCATGGTCAACGACGTGGAGCCTGACGGCCGGTTTGTCGGCGAATTCCAGGACCTGTTCGTTGACAACCGCCGCCAGGGCGCCGGCCCGGCGCGCGACCGCGACCAGGCGATGCGCTGGTTCAAGGATGCGGCCAGGAAATTGAACGCCGGTACCTGGGACGGCGACATCGACTCCCTGGCGCAGCCGCCCGAGGCCGAGGACTGGCGCCAAGTGCAGGCCAATGCCCATGCCTGCAACGGCGGGCAGTGCGAATACTTTCGCACCTGCGCCTTTTTCAAGGCCCGGCGCCAGGCGGCCGGCGCCACGCTGCAGGTGGCCAACCATGCGCTGGTGCTGGCCACGCTGCAGACCGAGAGCCACCTGATCGACGCGGGCAACACGCTGTTCGTCTTCGACGAGGCGCACCACCTGCCGGCCATTGCCGCCGAGCAGTTTTCCTGGCGCGCGCGCCTGGGCACCAGCATCCGGCTGCTGGCCAGCCTGCGCACGGTGGCGCTGCGCCATGCCAAGGCGCTGCCGGCCTCGACACGGCCGGACCCGGTCGCCTTTGCCCAGGGCATCACCGGCTGCACCGACAAGCTGGCCGTGCTGGAACACTACTGGCAGGAAGCCGCGCTGGTCGGCGCCGACAGGCCCGTGCACCGCTTTGCGCAGGGCCAGATTCCCGAGGCCCTGGCCGGCGAATGCCTGGAGCTGGCCACGCGCATCCGCGCCATTGCCAAGCAGGTCGCCGGCATCGCCGCGGCGCTCAAGGAGCCCGACGAATCGAAGTCGCCCAGCCAGCGCGACGAGCAAAGCCGCGCCGGCGTCGAGCTGGGCGTGTACCTCTCGCGCCTGGACACGCTGGACAAGCTGATGAGCGCCTGGGCCACGCACGACCGCATTCCCTGGGCCAAGTGGATCGAATGGGCCGACACGGACAGGGAAACGCCGGGCGCCGCAGGCGCGGCGCCCGACGCCTGGCTGTGCGCCAGCCCGATGACGGCCGCCTCGGTGCTTTCCAAGAGCCTGTGGAGCCAGGTGAGCAGCGCGGTCTGCACCTCGGCCACGCTCACGGCCTGCGGCAGCTTTGATTTTTTCGACCGCATGAGCGGGCTGAACCGCTTTCCCGAGCGCCGCTCGCTGATCGTGGACTCGCCTTTCGACTACGCGGTGCAGGGCGAGCTGCGCATCGCGCCCATGGCGCACTCGCCCAAGAGCGCCGGCTTTTCGGACGAGCTGTGCGACAAGCTGCCCGGCCTGCTGCGCGCGCATGCGCACGGCCAGCTGGTGCTGTTCACCTCACGCCGCCAGATGCTGGCCTGCCACGCCGCGCTGCCCAAGGACCTGGCCGGCCAGGTGCTGGTGCAGGGCGTGCGCTCGCGCACCGACCTGCTGCGCGAGCACGGGCGGCGCGTGCAGGCCGGCGAGCGCTCCATCATCTTCGGCCTGCAGTCCTTCGGCGAGGGCATCGACCTGCCCGGCGCCCTGTGCGAGCATGTGCTGATCGACAAGCTGCCCTTCATGCCGCCGAACTCGCCGGTCGAGGAAGCCCTGGCCGAATGGCTGAGCGCCCAAGGGCGCGACCCGTTCACCGAGCTGTCGGTGCCGCGCGCCGGCATGAAGCTGGCGCAGTGGGCCGGGCGCGGCGTGCGCACGATCACCGACCGGGCCGTGATCACGGTGTGCGACACGCGCCTCGTGACGATGCGCTACGGCCAGGCAATACTGGCCGGGCTGCCGCCGTTTCCGGTGCTGCGGCCTTGACGCAGGCGTCCTGCCGGCAGGCTGCATGCTATGTTTTCAGGAGCTTCCAGCACAGGCGCAGCTTGGACCGCAAGGCTTTTTGGCTTCATTTCAGGCGCCCGGCAGCGTGCCGCCATCAACCACCACAGGAGACTTGATTCATGAACAAACCACGACTGGCCGTGATTGGCGCTGGCGCCATCGGCCGCGCGCACATCGCGCTGGCCAAAAGCCAGGGGCTGTTCGACCTGGCCGCCCTCGTCGGCCGCTCGGCGCCCACGCAGGCGCTGGCCGCCGAGCTGGGCGTGGCCTGCCACGCCGACACCGCTGGCATGCTCGCGGCCGCGCGGCCGGACGCGGTGATTGTCGCCACGCCCAACGCCACGCATGCCGACATCGGCATCCAGTGCCTGCGCGCCGGCGCGCACGTGCTGATGGAAAAGCCGATTGCCGACACGCTGGACAACGCCCGGCGCCTGTGCAACGCCGCCGACGAGGCCGGGCGCGTGCTGCTGGTAGGCCATCAGCGCCGCCACAACGCCATCCTGCGCCAGGCGCGCGCCATCGTGCAGTCGGGCCGGCTGGGCGCGCTGGTGGTGGCCAATGGCATGGCCAACTGGCTCAAGCCCGATGCCTACTTCGACATCGCCTGGCGCCGGCAGGCCGGCGGCGGGCCAATTTTGATCAACCTGATCCACGACATCGACCTGCTGCGCTTTCTGATGGGGGAGATCGCCTCGGTGCAGGCCAGCAGCGCCAACGCGGTGCGCGGCTTTGAAGTCGAGGACACGGCCGCCGTCATCCTGCGCTTCACCAGTGGTGCGCTGGCCACGCTGACCGTCTCGGACAGCGCCACCACGCCCTGGAACTGGGATCTGGCGGCCGGTGAGTCCGCCCGCCATCCGCGCCACGATGTCAATTCGCATTTCATCTCGGGCACGCTCGGCTCGCTGGCGCTGCCCCGGCTGGAAGTGTGGGACTACCGCCAGGCGCGCGGCTGGCAGGAACCCCTGACGCAGGAGCGCACCGCGCTGCACCAGGCCAATCCGTACGCCGAGCAGCTGCGCCACTTCCACGCGGCCATCGAAGGCACCGAGGCGCCGGTGTGCAGCGGGCGCGACGCGCTGCGCAGCCTGCAGGCCACGCTGGCGGCCGTCGAGGCGGCCGCCAGTGGCCAGGTGGTGCGCCTTGGCGCGGACTGAGCGCCCCACCAAGCGGGCCGGCAACCCGAAAAATCAATAAAAACAGCCGTCAGCCCAGTTCCTGCCTGGGCATTGCGCTATTGATTCAATAGCAGAGCGGCGGCGCCTTTTTACAAGTCCAGCACCAGCCGCGCCGACTTGGCGCGCGAGCAGCACGGCGTGAACTGGTCGTTGGCGGCCTGTTCCTCGGGCGTGAGGTAAAGATCCTTGTGGTCGGGAATGCCCTCGATCACGCGGGTCAGGCAGGTGCCGCACACGCCCTGCTCGCAAGACATCTGCACCTCCACACCGGCCTCGCTCAGCGCCTGCACCACCGTCTTGTCGGGCGGCACGACGACGATCTGGCCCGAGCTGGCAATCTGCACCTCGAATCCGGCATCGCTGCCCGAAGGCGCGGCCACGCCGGCGAAAAACTCATAGTGCAGCTGCGACTCGGGCCAGCCCTGCGCGCGCGCCGTGCCGAGCACGAAGTCCATGAAGCCCTTGGGGCCGCAGACGTAGAGGTGCACGCCGTCGGCGCGCGCGCGCAGCAGCGCCGCAATGTCCAGCTTCTGCGCGGCGTCGCCGTCGTCGAAATGGAAATGCACTTTGGGCGCAAAGCTGGAAGCCCCGATGCGCTGGCGAAAGGCCGTGCGCTCGGGCGAGCGCGTGCAGTAGTGCATCTCGAAGTCGGCGCCGCTGTTGGCCAGCCGCTCGGCCATGCACAGAATCGGCGTCACGCCGATGCCGCCGGCCAGCAGCAGGTGGCGCTTGGCGTCATGGGCCAGGGGAAAGTGGTTGGCCGGCGCGCCGATCTTGAGCAGCTGGCCCTCCAGCACCTGCTCGTGCATGGCCTGCGAGCCGCCGCGCGAGGCCGGGTCGCGCAGCACGCCGATCTGGTAGCGGTGGCTCTCGCCCGGCGCGTTGCACAGCGAGTACTGGCGCGTGATGCCGCCGGGCAGGTGCACATCGACATGCGAGCCGGCGGAAAACGCCGGCAGCGCGCCGCCGTCCTCGGCCACCAGCTCGAAGGTGGCGATGTCCAGCGCCTCCTGCTGCTTGCGCACCACGCGCACGGTGAGGGTGGGTTGATTGCTCATGGCCGGCTCCTTACGTGCGGGCCGTTGCGCTGGCGGGCGCGATGGACGCCACTGACACAGCAGGCGCTACCGGCACAGCGGAGGCAGTTGGCGCCACCGGTCCGGCAGATGTAGCGGACGCAGCGGGCGCGGCGCTGGCCGGCGCGGCGCGCCCAGCCTGCTCCTCGGCCATGATGCGGTCCAGGATCTTGCGCGACTGCACGCCGCCGGCGTCGATGTTGAGCTTCAGGAGGCCCCGATCCGGATAGTCGAGCAGGTTGCGCTGCTGCAATTGCAGCATCTCCAGGTCTTCGCTGAATATCTTGCCCTGTCCTTCGCGGATGCTGGCCGTCAGCGCCTTGTCCTTGGGGTTGAAGTGGCGCGCCATGCCCCAGAAGTACCAGATCGAGGTCTCGGTCTCGGGCGTGATGAAGTCCACGACGATGCTGTGGGCCTTGCAGTCGGCCGGCGCCTCGTAGCCGCCCTTGCCGGCGTGCGCCACGCCCACTTCGATCATCACGTGGCTGGGCGGAGTGAAGCGGCAGATCTGCCAGCGGTCCACCGGCACGTCGTCGGCCAGGTGGTTGCCGCGCAGGGCCATCTTCCAGAACGGCGGGGCCTCGATGCCCTCCATGAAGCGGCTGGTCACCACCTCGTCGCCGCTCACCACCGTCTTGCACGGCACCTCGTCGATCTCCTTCTGGCCGATGCTGCTCGAATGCACGTAGGTCTCGTGCGTCAGGTCCATCAGGTTGTCGATCATCAGCCGGTAGTCGCAGCCGATGTGGTACATGCCGCCGCCGTAGGCCCACTCGGGGTTGTCGTGCCAGGGCTGGTGCGGAATCTTGGCCTTGTCGGCCAGCGCGGCGTCGCCGGGCCAGACCCAGATGAAGCCGTAGCGCTCCTCGACGGGATAGCTGCGGATGGCCGGAAAGCCGCGCACGCGCTGGCCGGGCATGGCGATGGTCTTGCCTTCGCAGCCCATTTCCAGGCCGTGGTAGCCGCAGACCAGCTTGCCCTCGCGCACGAAGCCCAGCGAGAGCGGCGCGCCGCGGTGCGGGCAGAAGTCTTCGAGCGCGGCGACGCGGTTTTCCTCGCCACGGTAGAACACGATGCGCTCGCCGCAGATCTTGCGGCCCAGCGGCTTGTCGTCGATGTCCTGCGGGGTGCAGGCCACATACCAGGTGTTTTTCGGGAACATGATGAAAGTGCCTTTCTTTCAGTTCGGCCGGCAGACGCTGCGCCGGTGGGGTTTCAAAAGATGAATGAAGCGAAGAGCGCTTGCTGGTTGCTACTGAATTCATAGCTGCCTGCGCAGACTGCGCCTGCGCAAGCGGCCGGTTTGATGCTTGAAAACCGCTTGCCGGCCGACACCGATCGACGCTAGGCCCGGGCCACGCCGAGCAGCCGGTCCAGCAGCTCGGGCTGCTCGCGCAGTTCCTGGGCGGTGCCGGCATGCACCACGGTGCCCCGGTCCAGCACCACGGCGCTGTCGGAAATCGCCAGGATTGCCTGCGGGTGTTGTTCGACGATGATGGCGCTCAGCCCCTCGGCGCGGGTGATGCGGCGGATCGCCCGCAGCAGCTCCTCGACGATGATGGGCGCCAGCCCTTCGAGCGGCTCGTCCAGCAGCAAAATCTTCGGGTTGACCACCAGCGCGCGGCCCACGGCCAGCATCTGCTGCTCGCCGCCCGAGAGCTGCGTGCCCAGGTTGGTCTTGCGCTCGGCCAAGCGTGGGAACATGGCGTACACGCCGTCCGGGTTCCACTTGCCGGGCCGGGCGACGGCCGTGAGGTTTTCATGCACCGTGAGCGACTTGAAGATGTTGCGCTCCTGCGGCACCCAGCCGATGCCGGCGGCCGCCCGCTCGTGCGACGGCAGCTTGTGCAGGGCTACGCGCGCGTTGCCCGCGCCCAGGAAGATGCTGCCGCCGTGCTGGCGCGTGGCGCCGGCCAGCGTGTTCATGAAGGTGGTCTTGCCGGTGCCGTTGCGGCCCAGCAGCGCCAGCGTGTCGCCCTCGCCCAGCGTGAGCGAGATGCCTTGCAGCACCACCGCCTCGCCGTAGCCGGCGCGCAGGTTTTCGACTTTTAACAGCTCAGCCATGGCTGGCCTCCTCTCCGTGGCCCAGATACACCGCTTTGACCTGCGGGTCGTTGGCGATCTGCTCGGGCGTGCCTTCGGTCAGCAGCGTGCCGTTGACCAGCACGGTCATGAAATTGGCGAAACTGAACACCAGGTCCATGTCGTGCTCGATCAGCAAGATGGACACATCGGCCGGCAGCGCGGCCACGGTCTGCAGCAGCTCCTCGCGCTCGCCGGCGGGCACGCCGGCCACCGGCTCGTCGAGCAGCAGCACGCGCGGCTCGCAGGCCAGCGCAATCGCGATCTCCAGCAGCCGGCGCTTGCCGTAGGCGAGCACGCGCGTCGGCTGGTTCATCACCTCCGTCAGGTGAAACTGCGCGAGCAGCTGCTCGCAGCGCTCGGCCACAGCCTTGTTGCGGCCCAGCGGCTGCCACCATTTCAGGCCCAGCCCCACGTGCTGCGAGACCACCAGCGCCAGCGTCTGCAGCGGCGTGAGCGTGTCAAACAGCTGGTTGATCTGGAAGGTGGGCACCATGCCGCGCTGCACGCGCTGGTTGGGCGCGAGCCGGGTGATGTCCTGGCCTTCGAGCGTGATGCGGCCCTCGGTGGGCGTCAGGACGCCAGTCAGCAGGTTGATCAGCGTGGTCTTGCCCGCGCCGTTGGGGCCGATCAGCGCGTGGCGCGCGCCCTTCTTGATGTTCAGGGTGACGTTGTTGGTGGCGGTGATGCCGCCAAAGCGCATCACCATGCCTTGCGCCGACAGCACGGCCGGGGCGTCGTTCAGGGTCGTGCTCATGCCTTGCCTCCGCCCGAAGGCCGTTTGAACCAGGTCCACGGGCGCAGCAGCCGCTC
>Ga0302347_1001728_pt1 | contig 25056 bp, 19 predicted proteins | sample PhyWR1_FD_202178 | JGI IMG/M metagenome (GOLD analysis project Ga0302347, IMG submission 202178) | Leaf surface microbial communities from wheat plants in UC Gill Tract Community Farm, Albany, California, United States - DLSL W.R1 (v2)... | ecosystem: Host-associated > Plants > Phyllosphere >...
TGGACCCCGAGACCAACCGTTTTGTGCTGATGGCCACCGAGGGCTTGAACAAGCGCTCCATCGGCAAGGTCAGCATGGCGCCCAATGAAGGTCTGGTTGGCTTGGTGGGGACGCGTGAAGAACCCCTGAACCTTGAACATGCGGCCGATCACCCGCGTTATCGCTACTTTGCCGAAACCGGCGAAGAGCGCTACGCCTCATTTCTCGGCGCACCCATCATTCACCACCGCCGCGTTGTCGGCGTGCTGGTCATTCAACAGAAAGAACGCCGCCAGTTCGACGAAGGTGAAGAAGCCTTCCTCGTGACCATGAGCGCGCAATTGGCCGGGGTTATCGCCCACGCCGAGGCCACCGGTTCCATCCGTGGCCTGGGCCGTCAGGGCAAGGGTATTCAGGAAGCCAAGTTCGTCGGCGTGCCGGGTTCGCCAGGTGCTGCTGTGGGTACGGCGGTGGTCATGCTGCCGCCGGCCGACCTCGATGTGGTGCCGGACAAAGCCATCACCGACATCGACGCCGAAATCAAACTGTTCAAGACCGCCCTCGAAGGCGTACGCGCCGACATGCGCAACCTGTCGAACAAACTGGCCACCCAGTTGCGCCCCGAAGAGCGGGCGTTGTTCGAGGTGTACCAGATGATGCTTGACGACGCGTCCCTCGGGAACGAAGTCAAGACCGTGATCAAGACCGGCCAGTGGGCCCAGGGCGCGCTGCGCCAGGTGGTCAGCGATCACGTCAACCGTTTTGAAATGATGGACGACGCCTACCTGCGCGAGCGCGCCTCGGATGTGCGTGACCTCGGTCGCCGTCTGCTGGCCTACCTGCAGGAAGATCGCAGCACCAACCTGGTCTACCCCGACAACACCATCCTGATCAGTGAAGAACTGACAGCCACCATGCTCGGCGAAGTGCCGGAAGGCAAGCTGGTGGGCCTGGTGTCGGTACTCGGTTCGGGTAACTCCCACGTCGCGATCCTGGCTCGGGCCATGGGTATTCCGACGGTGATGGGCCTGGTGGACCTGCCGTATTCCAAAGTCGACGGCATCGACATGATCGTCGACGGCCATCGCGGCGAAGTCTTTACCAACCCCAGCGAAGTGCTGCGCAAGCAATATGCCGAGGTGGTGGAAGAAGAGAAGCAATTGGCGCTGGGGCTCGATTCCCTGCGCGAGTTGCCGTGTGTGACCCTCGACGGCCACCGCGTGCCGCTGCTGGTCAACACGGGCTTGCTGGCCGACGTGGCCCGCGCGCAACAGCGAGGCGCCGAAGGCGTGGGGCTGTACCGCACCGAAGTGCCGTTCATGATCAACCAGCGTTTCCCGAGCGAGAAGGAACAGCTGGCGATCTATCGTGAGCAGTTGGCGGCGTTCCACCCGTTGCCGGTGACCATGCGCAGCCTGGATATCGGCGGCGACAAGTCGCTGTCGTACTTCCCGATCAAGGAAGACAACCCGTTCCTCGGCTGGCGCGGTATTCGCGTGACCCTCGACCATCCCGAGATTTTCCTGGTGCAGACCCGCGCCATGCTCAAGGCCAGCGAGGGCCTGAACAACCTGCGCATTCTGTTGCCGATGATCTCCGGCACCCATGAGCTGGAAGAAGCGTTGCACCTGATCCACCGGGCCTGGGGTGAAGTGCGCGACGAAGGCGCCGACGTACCGATGCCGCCGATTGGCGTGATGATCGAAATCCCGGCAGCGGTGTACCAGGCCAAGGAGCTGGCGCGGCAGGTGGACTTCCTGTCGGTAGGTTCCAACGACCTGACTCAGTATTTGCTGGCCGTGGACCGCAACAACCCTCGGGTTGCCGACCTGTACGACTACCTGCACCCGGCCGTGCTGCAAGCCTTGCAACATGTGGTTCGCGACGCCCATGCCGAAGGCAAACCGGTGAGTATCTGCGGCGAAATGGCCGGCGACCCGGCGGCGGCGGTGTTGTTGATGGCGATGGGTTTTGACAGCTTGTCGATGAACGCCACCAACCTGCCGAAAGTGAAGTGGCTGCTGCGCCAGGTCAACCTGAGCATGGCCAAGGATCTGTTGGCGCAGGTGATGACCATCGACAACCCGCAAGTTATCCACAGCTCGCTGCAATTGGCCCTGAAAAATCTGGGGCTGACGCGGATGATCAATCCGGCTTCGGCGAAAACCCTATAACGCTGACACCAATCAGAATTGTGAGAGGGGCTTGCTCCCTCCCACATCGGCGTTGTGGTGTGGCTAGAGATTGATCTCCACTTCGCCCAGCCGCCCGCCCTTGGGCCCGAAACTACGCTCCACCATCCACCGTGTGCCGTCGGCATTCACGATCAATGCTGTGCTGGCTCGGGTCCCATAAGTAGGGCTGGCGATAAACACGCTCGACAACAGGCTTTCAGTCGCCAGCCCCACGCCGGTATCCGGCAACTCGGCGAACGGTGCGGTCAGCGGATCACTCAACAGCTCCAGCAAAACATGCGGGTGCGGATTATCCAGCGCCTGACTTAACGCTGCCTTGGCCTTGAGCAGCTTCGGCCACGGCGTATCCAACCCGGCATTGGACAACCCATACACTCCCGCCGCCAACCGGGCAGGCTCGGTGTGATTGGCGTTGTAATGCCACATCTCTTCCCGCGTCCCCACCAGCAGGTTGAAGCCGGCATATTCGATGGATCGGCCATTTACTTCGGCCAAATACTGGTCAATCGGCAGCGAACCACTGAGAAACCGCGCCACCAGCTCGCCGCGGGACTTACGCGCCGGCGGCTGGTGCGGATCGCGGATATTGGTCAGTGCCGCAAACCGCCCATCGGCGTTCACCCCCAGCCAGGTGCCGCCGGCTTCCTGATCGCGGCCGGCATACACATGGGGCGCATCCGGCCACTGGGCCAGCGGCAGCGTAGGGCGGGCGTAGAACTCATCGCGGTTGGCCGCGACGATCAGCGGCTGGGCATGACCCGGCCGCCAGGCGAAAACGATCAAGCACATCAGGCGATCCCTTTTGTGTTTTTTGCCACTCTACTCACTCAAGCAGAAGCGTTCCATCGTCTCCAGTTGGGTCGCATGCCTTCCATCCGTTAACATGCCGGACTTGTTTCGGGGGCTCCCATGGAATTTCTGCTGTATCTGGTGCTTGGCGCCTGTGCGGGCGTGCTCGCCGGGCTGTTCGGTGTGGGCGGCGGGATCATCATCGTGCCGGTGCTGGTGTTCAGCTTCACCTTGCAGGGCTTCGACCCGCAGGTACTGACGCACTTGGCGGTGGGAACGTCCCTGGCGACTATCATCTTTACCTCGGTAAATGCCGTGCGCGAGCACCATCGGCGTGGCGCGGTGCGCTGGCCGATCTTTGTGTGGATGACCGTCGGCATTCTGATCGGCGCCGGTTTTGGCGCGCTGACCGCCGAAGCGATTTCCGGGCCGCACTTGCAGAAGATCATCGGCGTATTTGCCCTGCTGGTGGCGCTGCAACTGGGCCTGGACGTCAAGCCGAAGGCCAGTCGAACGGTGCCGGGCAAGGTCGGTCTGACCCTGGCCGGCACCGTGATCGGCTGGGCCTCGGCGATTTTCGGGATTGGCGGCGGCTCGCTGACCGTGCCATTCCTGACCTGGCGCAGCGTGCCGATGCAGCAGGCAGTGGCGACGTCGTCGGCCTGCGGCCTGCCGATTGCGCTGGCCAGTGCATTAAGTTTCATGATTCTGGGCTGGCATGATCCGCTGTTGCCCGCTCATAGTCTGGGGTTCGTGTATTTGCCGGCCCTGCTGGGTATTGCCCTGACCAGCATGGTGTTCGCGCGCTTCGGTGCACGCCTGGCGCACCGGCTGTCGCCCCGTCTGCTCAAGCGGCTGTTTGCCGGATTGCTATTGTGCGTCGGTTTGAATTTTTTGCTGTAACGAAGGCTTAATCGCGCCCGGGCATGGTCCGGACGCCATAACGAATGATTTAACGAGGAGTCGCAATGCTGCCTTACCCGCAGATCGACCCGGTGGCCCTGGCCATCGGTCCGCTGAAAATCCACTGGTACGGGTTGATGTACCTGATCGGCATCGGCGGCGCGTGGCTGCTGGCGTCTCGGCGCCTGAACCGTTTCGACCCAACCTGGACCAAGGAGAAACTCTCCGACATGGTGTTCTGGTTGTCGATGGGGGTGATCGTCGGCGGACGCCTGGGGTATGTGCTGTTTTACGACCTGTCGGCGTATATCGCCAACCCGATGCTGATTTTCGAAGTGTGGAAGGGCGGCATGGCGTTCCACGGCGGCTTTATCGGCGTGATGATCGCGGCCTGGTGGTTCGGTCGGCGCAACGGCAAGTCGTTCTTCCAATTGATGGACTTTGTCGCGCCGCTGGTGCCGATCGGCCTGGGCGCCGGGCGCATCGGTAACTTTATCAACGCCGAGTTGTGGGGCAAGCCGACCGACGTGCCGTGGGCCATGGTATTCCCGCCGTTCAGCGACCCGGCCCAGTTACCGCGCCATCCGTCGCAGCTGTACCAATTCGCCTTGGAAGGTGTGGCACTGTTCCTGATTCTGTATATCTTCTCGCGCAAACCGCGCCCGACCATGGCCGTGTCCGGCATGTTCGCGCTGTTCTACGGGATCTTCCGGTTTATCGTCGAATTCGTACGGGTGCCGGATGCGCAGCTGGGTTACCTGGCGTGGGGCTGGCTGACCATGGGCCAGATCCTCAGCCTGCCGATGATCCTGGTCGGCCTGGGCCTGCTGTGGTGGGCGTACAATCGCCCGCAGCCGCTGAAGAACACCGCGCTTTAAATTCGAACGCCTGGGCCCAGCCGCGATGGGCCCAGGCTTCAACGAAACGGGTATCCACATGAAGCAATATCTCGAACTGCTGCACGACGTCGTGACCAATGGCCTGACCAAGGGCGACCGCACCGGCACCGGCACCAAGGCCGTGTTCGCTCGCCAGTATCGGCACAACCTGGCCGACGGCTTCCCGCTGCTGACCACCAAGAAGCTGCACTTCAAAAGCATCGCCAACGAGTTGATCTGGATGTTGAGCGGCAACACCAACATCAAATGGCTCAATGAAAACGGCGTACGCATCTGGGACGAATGGGCCACCGAAGACGGCGACCTGGGCCCGGTCTACGGCGAGCAATGGACCGCCTGGCCAACCAAGGACGGCGGCACGATCAACCAGATCGACTATATGGTTCACACCCTCAAGACCAACCCCAACAGCCGCCGCATCCTGTTCCACGGCTGGAACGTCGAGTACCTGCCCGACGAAACCAAGAGCCCCCAGGAAAACGCGCGCAACGGCAAACAAGCCCTGCCGCCGTGCCACCTGCTGTATCAGGCGTTCGTGCATGACGGTCACCTGTCGATGCAGTTGTATATCCGCAGCTCCGATGTGTTCCTCGGCTTGCCGTACAACACCGCCGCCCTGGCGTTGCTGACCCATATGCTGGCTCAACAGTGCGACCTGATCCCCCACGAGATCATCGTCACCACCGGCGACACCCACGCTTACAGCAACCATATGGAACAGATCCAGACCCAGCTGGCGCGCACGCCTAAGAAGCTGCCGGAATTGGTGATCAAGCGTAAACCTGCGTCGATCTACGACTACAAGTTCGAAGACTTCGAGATCGTGGGTTACGACGCCGATCCGAGCATCAAGGCCGATGTCGCTATCTAGAGCCTGACGCTGTCCGAAGTGGGAGAGGGTTAGAGCCTGACGCTGTCAAATGTGGGAGGGGGCTTGCCCCCGATTGCGGTGGGTCAGCTGAAATTCCGCATCCAGGGCAGCCCCCACCCCACATTCGAACAGTGTTCGCTTGAGTCAATGCCCGTGGCTCCTGCCTACGTGTGAGGGCTCGGCCTCGCTCGCCAGCACCCCGCCGTTGACCTCCAACCGCTGCAAAATCCCGCAGTGATCCCCGCCCCCACAGCGTTGGCGCAGGTCCAGCAATTGCTCCTGCAAGGCCAGCAGCCCGTCGATGCGCGTCTTTACATGCTGGATATGCTCGTCGATCAACGCATTGACGCTTTCGCACTGGTCCTGAGGGCTGTCGCGCAGGCTGAGCAGGCTGCGGATTTCCTCAAGGGTCATGTCCAGGCTGCGGCAGTTGCGGATAAACACCAGCCGTTCGCTGTGCGCCTGGGTGTACACGCGGTAATTGGCGTCAGTGCGCGCCGGGGGCGGCAGCAGGCCTTCCTTCTCGTAGTAACGGATGGTCTCCACCGGGCAGTCGGTGAGTTTGGCCAGTTCGCCGATCTTCATCGCAGCAATCTCCAAATGGGTGCTTGACCCTATAGTGGCTACAGGGTCTTTACTTGGCAACAAGCACTCTTACGGACGCCACAGCATGAGCGATTCCCACCACACCCCGCATAAACATGACCACACCCACGATCATGGCACTGAAAAACTCACGCCCGTACACAATCACGGCCACGGCGGCTCCTGCTGTTCCGCTGGCCCTGCGCCCGCGCCTGCGGTGGTGACACTGAGCGAAGCACCCACCGCCGGTTCGCGCCTGAGCACCTTCCGTATCGAAGCCATGGACTGCCCCACCGAGCAGACGCTGATCCAGAACAAGCTGGGCAAGCTCGCTGGCGTGCAGCAGCTGGAATTCAACCTGATCAACCGCATTCTCGGCGTCACCCACGACCTGCCGAGTACTGCGCCGATTATCGATGCGATCAAATCCATCGGCATGCAAGCCGACCCCATCGAAGAGGGCGCGCCCGCCGCTACTCCCCCGGCCAAGAAACATTGGTGGCCGCTGGCCGTGTCGGGTCTTGGGGCGTTGGGCGCCGAAGTGCTGCACTTCACCAATGCCGCGCCGACCTGGGTGATTGCCTTGGTGGCGCTGGTGTCGATCCTCAGCGGCGGCCTTGGCACCTATAAAAAGGGCTGGATCGCCCTGAAAAACCTCAATCTGAACATCAACGCGCTGATGAGTATCGCGGTCACCGGCGCGATTCTTATCGGCCAATGGCCGGAAGCGGCGATGGTGATGTTCCTGTTTACCGTGGCCGAGCTGATCGAAGCCAAGTCCCTGGACCGCGCGCGCAATGCCATCAGCGGTTTGATGCAGATGACCCCGGAACAGGCCACCGTGCGGCAGCCTGACGGCAGTTGGGTTGAACAAGAGGTTAAAAGCATCGAACTGGGCGCTGTGGTGCGGGTAAAGCCCGGTGAGCGCATCGGCCTGGACGGTGAGGTGACCGCGGGTCAATCCACTGTCGATCAGGCGCCGATTACCGGTGAAAGCCTGCCGATTGAGAAGACGGTGGGCGATAAAGTCTTCGCCGGCACCATCAACCAGGCCGGTTCCCTGGAATACAGCGTGACGGCGGCGGCCAACAACTCCACCCTGGCGCGGATCATTCACGCGGTGGAACAAGCCCAGGGCGCGCGGGCTCCGACCCAGCGCTTTGTGGACAGTTTTTCCAAGATCTACACCCCGGCTGTGTTCCTGTTCGCACTCGGCGTGGCAGTGATTCCACCGCTGTTCATGGCCGGCGCCTGGTTCGACTGGATCTACCGCGCGCTGGTGCTGTTGGTGGTCGCGTGCCCCTGTGCGCTGGTGATCTCCACGCCGGTGACCATTGTCAGCGGCCTGGCCGCTGCGGCGCGCAAAGGCATCCTGATCAAGGGCGGCGTGTACCTGGAGGGCGGTTACAAGCTCGATTACCTGGCCCTCGACAAGACCGGCACAATCACCCACGGCAAACCCGTGCAAACCGACTACCTGGCGCTGTTCCCCACTGTCGAAGACAGCGCGCCGGCCCTCGCCGCCAGCCTGGCTGGGCGTTCCGACCACCCCGTGTCCCTGGCAATCGCCAACGCAGCTGTGGATAAAAACCTGCCGACCCATACTGTGGATAACTTCGAGGCCCTGGCCGGGCGCGGCGTGCGAGGCGATATCAACGGCGAAACCTATCACCTGGGCAATCACCGCCTGGTGGAGGACCTGGGCCTGTGCTCGCCAGCGCTGGAAGAGAAACTCTTCGCCCTGGAGAAACAAGGCAAGTCGGTCGTGCTCCTACTGGACAAATCCGGCCCGATGGCGCTGTTCGCCGTGGCCGACACCGTCAAGGACAGCAGCCGAGAAGCCATCCAGCAGTTGCATGAATTGGGCATCAAGACCCTGATGCTCACCGGCGACAACACCCACACCGCCCAGGCGATTGCGGCGCAGGTAGGTATCGATCAAGCCCAGGGCGATTTGCTGCCCACCGACAAACTCCACGCCATCGAAACCCTCTACACCCAAGGCCGACGGGTGGGCATGGTCGGCGACGGCATCAACGACGCTCCGGCCCTGGCCCGCGCCGAAATCGGTTTTGCCATGGCCGCCGCCGGCACCGACACCGCCATCGAGACCGCCGACGTGGCGTTGATGGACGATGATCTGCGCAAGATTCCGGCATTCATTCGGTTGTCGCGGCAAACGTCGAGTATCCTCAAGCAGAACATCGCCCTGGCGTTGGTGATCAAGGCGATCTTCCTCGCGGTGACGTTCATGGGCATGGCCACCATGTGGATGGCGGTGTTCGCCGACATGGGCGTGAGCCTGCTGGTGGTGTTCAATGGCCTGCGCCTGTTGCGCAAATAGACAAGAGAGGGTGGTGTGCTGAGTGCCGAGCTGAAGGCGTTTTTTATGGTCGCCCGCCTGGGCAGCATCACCCAGGCGGCGAAAAAACTCGGCCTGAGCCAACCCACGGTCACTACCCAGATCCGCAACCTGGAAAGCCAATACGGCGTCGAGCTGTTCTATCGCGGCGGGCGCCGCCTCACCGTCAGTGACGAAGGCGCGCGGCTGTTGCCGATGGTCAAGACGCTGTTGCAGCAGGAAGCCGATATCGAGTTTTTCCTGCGCAACAACGGTCAGGTCCAGGGCGCACTCAGGATTGCCGCAACGGCGCCGTACTACATCCTGGATCTGGTCAAAGCCTTTCGCGAGCGCCTACCCCAAGTGGAGGTGTCGGTGGAAATCGGCAACTCGCAGCAGGTGCTCGAAGCGCTGGATGACTACCGCGTCGATGTGGCGGCGTCCTCACAGCTGCTCGACGACCCACGGCTGATACGTCGCGTCCTCGGCACCGACCCGCTGGTGCTGGCGGTGCATCGCAACCATCCCCTGGCCAAACTCGATCATGTGCCGCTGAGCGCGCTCGCCGGACACACCCTGTTGATGCGCGAGGTCGGCTCCACCACACGCCGCCTGACCGAAGACATGCTGCGCGGCGCCGGCGTGAACTACGGGCCGCTGCTGGAAATCGGCAGCCGTGAATCGATCCGCGAGGCGGTGTTGCGCAATATCGGCATCAGCATCATCGCCCGCCAGGAAGTGCCCCATGACCCGCAGCTCAAGGTGCTGACCCTTGAGCATGCGCCGCAGATTCCGGAGTATCTGTACTGCCTCAAAGAACGAAAAGGCGCTCGCCTGCCGGCGGCGTTTTTGGGGTTGGCCCAGGAAATGTCGCCAATCTAAAGCCTTGTAGTGGCTTTGGGGACCAATCGGGGGCAAGCCCCCTCCCACATGTCGATTTGTGAATGGCTTCAAGTGTGGGAGGGGGCTTGCCCCCGATTGGCGATACCCCAGCAACTCACTTCGAAGAGTCCTACACAATTCTGCGAATACCACTATCGCCGCGTTTTGCCTTCCTGCCACAAGAGCGACGCATTGCCTGCCTAGCATGGCCTTCATCCGTTTGATGAGGTGCCACCATGAACACAGCCCTGACCCAACCCGGCGCGCCCATGAAAGTGCGCGGCATCCAGAAGCGCTTCGGTGCGTTCACCGCGCTGGACAACGTCTCCCTGGACGTCGCCGCCGGCGAACTGGTGTGCCTGCTGGGCCCGTCGGGCTGCGGCAAGACCACCTTGTTGCGCTGCATTGCCGGCTTGGAGCGCCAGGACAACGGCGAACTTTACCTGGGCGGCCGTGACGTTTCCCTGCTGCCGCCGCAGGCCCGGGACTACGGCATTCTGTTTCAGTCCTACGCGCTGTTTCCCAACCTGACCGTCGAAGCGAATATCGGCTATGGCCTCACCGGCAGCGGCCGCGACGAAGTGCGCCAGCGTGTCGGCCAGATGCTGGAGTTGGTCGGCCTGCTCGGCAGCGAAAAGAAGTACCCCGGTCAACTCTCCGGCGGCCAGCAGCAGCGGGTCGCCCTGGCCCGCGCGCTCGCGCCGGCGCCGTCGTTGCTGCTGCTGGATGAGCCGATGTCGGCCCTCGATGCCCGGGTGCGCGAGCACTTGTGCACCGAACTGCGTCAGCTGCAACGGCGCCTGGGCATCACCACCTTGATGGTGACCCACAACCAGGACGAAGCCATGTTGATGGCCGACCGCATTGCCGTGATGAACAACGGCAAGGTCGAGCAATACGCCACGCCGCAGGAAATCTACGACCGCCCGGCCACGCCGTTCGTGGCGGAGTTTGTCGGCCAGGGCAACTGGTTGCCGTTCAGCCGCAACAGCATCAGCCATGCCCAGGTCGGCGGGATGACGATGCGCCTGGCCGATGACGCCGGTAGAGCCAAGTCCGGTCGGCTGTTCTGCCGCCCGGAAGCGATCAGCGTCAACCCTCCCGTGCACGAAGAAAACCTCTTCCCGGCCAAGGTCCGTGAGATCACCTTTCTCGGCAACCGCTGCCGCATGAGTTTTGAGCTGGAGCACCTGCCCGGTCATCCGCTGCTGGCCGAACTCGCCCCCGAAGCCATGCCGCGCCTGGGTGCCCAGGACATCTGGGTGGCTTTGCCGCCGCGCAGCCTACAGGTGTTTGCCTGAGATGGCCGCAGTGATGAGCTTGCCTGCAACGCGTCAGGTGTCCCGTGCCGAGTGGGGCGACCGCATTTTTGTGGTCGGCGGCAAATGGCTTTGGCTGAGCCTGCTGAGTGTCGCGGTGTTGCTGCCGTTGCTGGCGATCTTCTGGCGTGGTTTCAGCAACGAGGCCGGGCAGGGTGGCGGCCTGGTCGCGGCGCGGGAACTGCTCACCAGCGCCAACTTCCACTGGTTGCTGGGCAATAGCCTGAAAGTCTCCCTCAGCGTGGCGGCCATCGTCGTACCGCTGGCCTACCTGTTTGCCTACGCGCTGCAACGCACGCTGATCCCCGGCAAAGCGATCTGGCGCGGCTTGTCGCTGTTGCCGCTGATGGCGCCGTCGATGTTGCCGGGCATTGCGCTGGTGTACCTGTTCGGCAACCAAGGCCTGTTGCGCGGGTTGATCGCGGAAAATATCTACGGCTTCTGGGGCATCGTGCTCGGTGAAGTGATCTACACCTTCCCACACGCCCTGATGATTTTGCTGTCGGCGCTCTCGCTGGCCGATGCGCGCCTGTTCGATGCCGCCTCAAGTATGGGGGCCAGCCCGGCGCGGGCGTTTCGCAGCATCACCTGGCCGGCCACGCGCCAGGCGGTGTTCGCCGCGTTCTGCCTGGTGTTCACGCTGACCATCACCGATTTCGGCGTGCCTGTGGTGGTCGGCGGCGATTATCAGGTGCTGGCGCTGGAAGCCTACAAGGCGGTGGTCGGCCAGCAGCAGTTCGGTCGCGGTGCGTTGATCGGCATGGTGTTGCTGGTGCCGGCGCTGTTCAGCTTCGCTGTGGACGCCTGGTTGCGCCGTCGCCACGGCGATGCCATGAGCGGCCGCGCCCAAGTCTTCCGCCCGGCGCCGTCGCGCTTGAGGGACGGTTGCTACCTGGTCATCGTGCTGCTGATCTGCGCGCTGTTGCTGCTGGTATTTGGCATGGCGGTGTATTCCTCGCTGGTGAAGTTCTGGCCGTACAACCTGTCGCTGTCCCTCGCTCATTACCAGTTCGAGGACACCGCCGGCGGTGGTTGGCTGGCCTACCGCAACAGCCTGACCATGGCGCTGTGTACGGCCGTGATCGGCAGCGTCCTGATCTTCACCGGCGCCTATCTGATGGAAAAGACCAAGGGCCAGAAGCACCTCAACCTAGCGCTGCGCATGCTCAGCTTCGTACCGATGGCGGTGCCGGGGTTGGTGCTGGGCCTGGGCTACGTGTTCTTTTTCAACCTCAACGGCAACCCGCTGCATGTGTTCTACGGGACCATGACCCTGCTGGTGGTGTGCACCATTGCTCACTATTTGACCACTGCGCAGATGACCGCCACGACCGCGCTGCGTCAGCTCGATGCCGAATTCGAAGCCGCCGCGCTGTCCCTCAAGGCGCCGCTGTACCGCCATTACCTGAAAGTCACGGTGCCGATTTGCCTGCCGGCCTTGCTGGATATCGTGCGCTACCTGTTCGTGTCGGCGATGACTACCGTGTCCGCCGCGATTTTCCTCTACAGCCCCGACACCATTCTTGCCGCCGTCGCCGTGTTGAACATGGACGACGCCGGGAACGTGGGCGGTGCGGCGGCCATGTCCACCCTGATCCTGTTCACCTCGGCCAGCGTTTCGCTGCTGCTGGCGTGGGCATCGCGCGGCGCGCTGCGTCGCTCCCAAGCCTGGCGCCAGAGCGCGCCCGGCCAATAAACAACCCTGAAGGAGGTTCCTCATGTTCAAGCCCCTGGCGCTGGTCGCTGCCGTACTCACCGCATTCAGCCTGAATGCCTTCGCCAAAACTGATCTCACCGTGTATACGGCCCTCGAAGCCGAGCAGTTGAAGAGCTATAAAAAGGCCTTCGAACAGGCCAACCCCGATATCGAGATCAAATGGGTGCGCGATTCCACGGGCATCATCACCGCCAAGCTGCTGGCCGAAAAAGACCGCCCCCAAGCCGATGCCGTGTGGGGCCTGGCTGCATCGAGCCTGGCGATCCTCGACCAGCAAGGCATGCTGGATAACTACGCGCCGAAGGACCTGGACAAGATCGGCAAGAATTACCGCGACCCTGCCAACCCGCCCGCGTGGGTCGGCATGGACGTGTGGGCCGCGACAATCTGCTTCAACACCGTCGAAGCCGAGAAGCAGGGCCTGACCAAGCCGGTGAGCTGGCAAGACCTGACCAAGCCTGAGTACAAAGGCAAGATCGTGATGCCCAATCCGGCCTCATCCGGCACCGGTTTTCTGGACGTGAGCGCCTGGTTGCAGACCTATGGCGAGAAGCAAGGCTGGCAGTACATGGATGACCTGCACCAGAACATCGGCCAGTACGTTCACTCCGGTTCCAAGCCGTGCAAGTTGGCGGCTTCCGGTGAGTTTCCGATCGGGATTTCCTTCGAGTACCCGGCCGTGCAGTTGAAACGCCAGGGCGCGCCACTGGACATCATCCTGCCCAAGGAAGGCCTGGGCTGGGACATCGAAGCCACCGCCGTGATGAAAGGCACCGCCCATGCCGATGCGGCGAAAAAACTCGCCGACTTCTCCGCCAGCCCCGCAGCCATGGAGCTGTACAAGGACAACTTCGCAGTCCTCGCCCAGCCGGGCATTGCCAAGCCGCAAACCGAATTGCCGGCCGACTACGAACAACGCCTGATCAAGAATGACTTTGCCTGGGCTTCGAAAAACCGCGACAGCATCCTGGCCGAATGGCGCAAGCGCTATGACGGTAAGTCGGAGAAGGTCGCGGGCCAGTAATTACTCGGTTTTGGCTGAAGGTCCTAGCGGGGGCGAGCCACCTCCCACATTGAAAGGCATTCAAAAGGTGGGAGGGGGCTTGCCCCCGATAGCGGTCTTGAAAACAGGACATCACTACATGACACAGCACAGCGACCTACTGATTGTCGGCGCCGGCGTCCTCGGCCTTTCCCACGCCTACGCCGCGGCTCGACGCGGCCTCAAGGTCAAGGTGTTCGAACGCAGCGCTACGCCCTTGGGCGCCTCGGTACGCAACTTCGGCCAGGCTTTGGTCACTGGCCAGCCACCGGGAGCGATGCTCGATCTGGCGCAGCAAAGCCGTGATATCTGGGGGCATTGGGCTCAGGTGGCGGGTCTGCAACTCAAGCGCAACGGCGCCTACCTGTTCGCCCGCACCGAAGCGGAAGAACACCTGCTGGAAGCCTTCTGCGCCGGGCGCGCGCAGGAACACGGGTACAACGTGGAGTTGCTGCAAGGTGCGGCGATGCGCGATTTGTACGGCGGCCAGTTCCGCCATCACCGGGCCGCTTTGCATGGCCGCGACGATCAGCAACTGTATTCACGCGAGGCGCTCCCGGCGCTGATCCGCTACCTGAGGCAGCACCTGAACGTGGAATTTCACTTTTCCACCCTGGTGCGCGATGTCGAGCCGGGCCTGTTGCACAGCACCGCCGGCAGCTTTCGCGGCGAACAGATCATCGTTTGCTCCGGCCATGACTACCAAACCCTATTGGCCGAAGCGTTGGCCGAACTGCATCCGAGTATCTGCCGCTTGCAAATGCTGCGGGCGCGACCGGCGCTGAATCTGAACCTGCAGCATGCCTTGCTTACGGGCCTCAGTTGCGTGCATTACGGCGCATTTGCCGACTTACCGGAAGCGGCGGCGGTGCAGGCGCAAATCCTGCGCGAAGCGCCGCACCTGCACGAGCACGGAATTCATCTGTTGATCAGTCCTACGCCCTATGGCGAGCTGATCATCGGCGATTCCCATGATTACGGCCTGGATGCGTCGCCCTTCAACGGCGAACAGGTGGACAACTGGATGCTCGAACTGGCCGAGCAGACCCTGGGCTGTGGGATCCAGGTGGTCGAGCGCTGGCAGGGGGTCTATGGCGCGCGCGGGCCGGGACCGTTTTCTTTCGTACGGGCGGCGCCGGGGGTCAGTGCCGCGTTGATGCATACCGGCGTGGGCATGAGCGTGGGGCCGGCGCTGGGCGAGCGCAACGTCGCGGCACTGTGGGGTGAGGCGTGATGCATCCTGAACAGGTGATTGCCGAGGTGTTCGGTCTGTACGAACAGCACGGCACGGCGGACTACATCGGCGAAGCGGTGTCGCAGATCGAACATATGTCCCAGGCCGCGCAACAGGCCGTGGCCGAAGGCTTCGATGACGAAGTGGTATTGGCGGCGTTTTTCCACGATATCGGCCATCTTTGCGACCAACGTGCCGAGAGCATGGGCGGTTACGGCGTGGTCAGTCATGAGCGGCTGGGGGCGAATTACCTGCGCCGGGCCGGTTTCAGCGAACGCTTGGCCAGGCTTGTGGAATATCACGTCCAGGCCAAGCGTTACCTGACCTTCAGCCAGCCCGACTACTACGCACAACTGAGCGAGGCCAGCCGCCGCACCCTGGCGTATCAAGGCGGCGTGATGAGTGCCGTCGAGGCCCGGGTCTTCGAACAGGACCCGCTCTGCGCGGTGAGTGTGCGTCTGCGGTATTGGGATGAGCAGGCCAAGCAGGCCAACGTGCCGCTGCTCGACCTTGAATGGCTCAAAGCCAAGGCTCGGCGGTTGCTGACGGCTCAGTCCTGATCGAGGCGCTCGGCGAGGGCGTCGATCTGTTCCTGGCGCTCGGCCTGGCTCAGTTTGGCGTGAGGGTTGAGGGACGACCATTGCGGGTGGGCGCGGGCCTTATGCAGGGCGTCGGGTAATTTGCCTTCGCGCCAGGTTTTGTCCTGGGGTGTGTCGACTTTGATGCTGTGCATCGCCGCATGGCCACGCAGGTTGAGGGCCTTGAGCAACTGGCGTTGGCGCAGGGCGAGCAGGCGCAGCACGCTGTCGTCCACGGTCAACTCGCGGTGGCCCTTGAGCTTGCCCATCAAGCGATTGCCGTAGCTGCGCGCGGTTTGCAGCGCGCCCCCAGCGATGGCGCCGGCCAGGGCGGCGGCGCCGAGGGTCAGGCCGCCGACCAGCAGGTCCACCCCCGCGCCGGCCGCCGCACCGGCAGCGATGCCACCGCCGACGCGCACGCCGAGTTGCTTGAGGGTTTCCGGGTTGAACAGGTCGTCGCCCCAACGCCCGTCCAGCAACGGTAAATCACTGGCGGCGGCGTCCTGGGGGCGGAACCCGAACAGTTTGAGCAAGGCTTCCACACACTTTTGTTCCCGTTGGCGCACGGCCTTGCGCAGTTCGCCGATGGCGTTGTGTTCGTCCTCGCTGACCACACTGCGCCGGCACGCGGCGCAGTCGATCAGCAGCTCGGCGATCAACCGCGCGGCGCTTTGCTGGCGAGCCTGGCGCTGGGCTTGCTGATCGAGCATCAACCGCTCCAACTGCGGCCGGGCGTTTTCCAGCAGGAGCGCCAGGCTTTCATACAGACGCCGTTCGCCGTCTTCGGGCGGCGCCACGCTGTCGAAGCGCACCAGCGCATGCAAACCCAGGCGGGCCAAGGCTTCGCGCCAATCGGGCTCGCGGTGGTCGCTGCTGCTGACAAAGTTGAGCACCGGCAACAACGGCTTGCCGCAACTGGCCAGCACCTGCAACTCGTCGCGGTACTTGGCCAGCACCGGTTCGCGGGCATCGATCACGTACAGGCCGGCGTCCGAGGCCAACAGTTGGCGCAACACTTTGGCTTCTTGTTCGAAGTGTTGGCGCGCTTCGCTGCCCTCCAGGAAGCGCGCCAGGCGTGCCGGGCCGTCGAGGCGTTCACCCGGACGGTCCAGGCGTTCCAGGTAATCGAGCAAGGCGATGGCATCTTCCAGGCCGGGCGTGTCGTACAGCTCCAGCAAGGCTTCACCGTCCACCGACAAGCGTGCGCCTTCCACATGACGCGTGGTGCTGGGGCGATGGGACACTTCGCCGAAGCCCACGTCGCGAGTCAGTGTACGCAACAGCGAGGTTTTGCCGACGTTGGTGTGGCCGACCACGGCGAGTTTCAGAGGCTTAGTCATGACCGGTCTCCAGCCAGTTCAGCGGCGCGCAGTCGGCGAAGGGAAGGTCGAGCTGTTGCAGCGCGTTGTGCCAGTCGCCCAGGCGCTCGGCGTCCAGCGCCTGGCCGGGCGGCGCTTGCAACAGCCAGACGCGGGTGGCGCTGGCGCTGCGGGCCAGTTCGGCGATCAGCGCCAGGCTGCCGCGATCCGGCGAGCGCCGAGGGTCGCAGGCGATGGCCAGGCGCGCGGGCGGGAAGCGGCTGAGTTGTTCGAGGAGTTTGTGGCGCGATTCGCGGCTGTCGAGGATGCCGGCGTTACTGACGTTGGCGGGCAGTTTGGGCGGCCAGGGGTATTGGTCGTCCAGCTCGATGGCTACCAACAGGGCGCCGGCGCTGTGCTGTTCACTCACGCCGCCAGTGACGGCGTGCAGGTGTTCGGGCGCAGCATCATTGACCCCAAGGCGCTCGCTGCTCGGCATCAGGCGTTCGCGCAGTTGGCTATAGCCGGGCAGGTTGAGGTCCAGGCGCAGCGCCGCGCGCCCGCGTTTCCAACGCCACAGGCACAGCAGGGCTAGGATCAGGCGCGGCAGCAGGCCGTAGACCAGCAACACACCGACCAGCCAGGCGGCCCAGGCTTGGCGGGCGCTCTCGATATTCAGGGCGGAGTCCCCGCTGGCGCGGATCATCTCTACAGTCGGCACATTGAAGCCGAGCAGGGCAGGCAAGGTGCCCAGTGCTTGTGTCACGGCCACGAAAGTATCGGCGCCGAGGATGGTGGTTTCCCACACGAAGCCGTAGCGACGGGTGGCGAGTAATGTCAGAAGGATCACCAATGCACTGAGCAATGCCAGCAGCCACAGGCTGTTGACCAGTACGCCTACGGCCCAGCGATTGAGTTTCTGCCGCTGCAACAGCAGTAACAGGGCCGGCGCCAACTGCGCGGCCTTGGCATCGCGCGCGAATTTTTCGCTGAGCCACAGCCACAGGCGCCCGAGGCTGGCGCTATGTTCGCCGGCAAATAGCAGGCCCAAGGCCCAACTGATCAGCAGAATCAGGTTCAGGCCGAGCAGGCTGCCCAAGGCCCAGAACACGTTCACTGGCGCCGATCCGTTGCCCAGCGCGGCAAACGCCAGGCCGGCGCCGCTGACCACCGCGAGTATCGCCAGTAGCACCAGGGCCAGGCGCGCGCCTTGCAACCAGCGGGTAAGGGCGGCCACCAGGCCATCGCGCTCGGCCAAGTGCAAGGCGCGGCGTTGAATGCGCGTTGGCAGGTCGCCTCCGGCCGTGCGGGCCAGGCGGTTGGCTTCCAGGTCTTCGAGGTTGCCGGCGTGTTCTTCACGCAAGCGCACGGTTTCGGTCAGCCAGAGTGTGTGGAGCGAGTTCAGTGCAGTCACGCGCTGTCCTGTTGAGCAAGTGAGCCTGGAGCATAACCGCTGACTCGCGGCTCTGGTATTCTCGTCGCCATGAAAAAAACTCTCCCTCTAAGCCTGATCGCAGCCCTCGGTGAAAACCGCGTGATCGGCGTCGACAACCGCATGCCCTGGCATTTGCCGGGGGATTTCAAATATTTCAAGGCCACCACCCTCGGCAAGCCGATCATCATGGGGCGCAAAACCTGGGACTCCCTGGGCCGACCGCTGCCGGGGCGCTTGAACCTGGTAGTCAGCCGTCAGACCGGCCTGGCGCTTGAAGGTGCGGAAGTTTTTCCGTCACTGGAGGCCGCCGTCGAGCGCGCCGAGGCATGGGCACTGGAGCAGGGCGTGGACGAGCTGATGTTGATCGGCGGCGCGCAGTTGTATGCGCAGGGCCTGGAACAGGCCGATCGCCTGTATTTGACGCGGGTGGCGTTGAGTCCGGAAGGGGATGCGTGGTTTCCGGAGTTTGACCGCAGCCAGTGGACGCTGGTGTCGAATGCTGTGAATGCGGCTGAGGGCGACAAGCCAGCCTACAACTTTGAAGTCTGGGAAAAAGCCTAAAAGCATCGGGGGCAAGCCCCCTCCCACATTTTGATTTGTGAATACCTTCAAGTGTGGGAGGGGGCTTGCCCCCGATAGCGGTCTATCAGGCCTGCGCTAACTGCGCATGCTCATCCGCCTCCAACAATCCCTTATCCGTCTGCCCCATGATCTGGCTGGTAATCGCACCGGCTGTCATCGAACCGTTCACGTTCAACGCCGTGCGGCCCATGTCGATCAGCGGCTCCACGGAAATCAGCAGCGCCACCAGTGACACCGGCAAGCCCATCGCCGGCAGCACGATCAGCGCGGCAAAGGTCGCGCCGCCGCCCACGCCGGCAACGCCTGCCGAACTTAAGGTCACAATTGCCACCAGGGTTGCGATCCACAGCGGGTCCAGCGGGTTGATGCCCACGGTCGGCGCCACCATCACGGCCAGCATGGCAGGGTAGAGGCCTGCGCAGCCGTTTTGGCCAATGGTGGCGCCAAACGAGGCGGCGAAACCGGCGATGGACTGCGGGATGCCCAGTCGACGGGTCTGCGCTTCGATGCTCAAGGGAATGGTCGCTGCGCTGGAGCGGCTGGTGAACGCGAAGGTCAGCACCGGCCACACTTTGCGCAAGAAGCGCAGCGGATTGATCCCGGCCGCCGACAACAGCAGGCCGTGCACCACGAACATCAGGCCCAGGGCCAGGTAGGACACCAGCACAAAGCTACCGAGCTTGATGATGTCTTGCAGGTTGGAACTGGCCACGACCTTGGTCATCAGCGCCAACACACCGTAGGGCGTGAGCTTCATCACCAGGCGCACCAGGCGCATCACCCAGGCTTGCAGGGTGTCGATGGCATTGAGCACTTTCTGGCCTTTTTCCACATCGTCCTTGAGCAGTTGCAGCGCGGCCACCCCCAGGAACGCGGCGAAAATCACCACGCTGATGATCGACGTCGGCTTGGCCCGCGCCAGGTCGGCGAATGGGTTGGCTGGCACGAACGACAGCAGCAGCTGCGGGATATTCAGGTCGGCGACTTTGCCGGCGTAATCGTTTTGGATTACCTGCAGGCGCGCCATTTCCTGAGTACCGGCCACCAGGCCCTCGGCCGTGAGGCCGAACAGGTTGGTCAGACCGATACCGATCATCGCCGCAATTGCGGTGGTGAACAGCAGGGTGCCGATGGTCAGGAAGCTGATCTTGCCCAGGGACGCCGCGTTATGCAGGCGCGCCACTGCGCTGAGGATCGAGGCAAATACCAGCGGGATCACGATCATTTGCAGCAGTTGCACGTAGCCATTGCCGACCAGATCGAACCATCCGATGGAGGCTTTGAGCACCGGGTTGCCGGCACCATAAATGGTATGCAGCACCACGCCGAACACCACGCCCAGTACCAGCGCCAACAGAACCTTTTTGGCCAGGCTCCACTGAGTGCGGCGGGTTTGTGCCAGGCCCAGCAACAGGGCCAGGAACACCAGTAGGTTGAGAATCAGCGGCAGATTCATTTGAACTCCATTGTGAGTGCGCCAATCGCGTGAGCCTGCGATTGCCAACCGGGGAGCCTAACAGCTTGATAAATAATGAATTAATACCGATATGGAATGGTAACTGTCGTTTTTGGAATAAGTGTTTGACGCTCACGCGCATGGCCTTGACGGAAACGCGACGCGTGCGGTCGCGCTCGAAGCGGGAATTGTCACAGGGATTTGCTAGCGTCGGTGTCTTTCACTCAGGGAGACAACGCCTATGAAGCTCGCGCCGACACTATTGGTATCCGCCGCATTCTGCCTTGGCCTGGCCAGCCAGGCGTTCGCCGCCACCGAGTTGAAACACTGGCCCGCCCCGGCCGCCAAGCAACTGAACGAGATGATCGCCGCCAATGCCAATAAAGGTAACTTCGCGGTGTTCGACATGGACAACACCAGCTACCGCTACGACCTCGAAGAGTCGCTGTTGCCCTACATGGAAAACAAGGGGCTCATCACCCGCGAAAGCCTGGATCCATCGCTCAAGCTGATGCCGTTCAAAGACACTGCCGACCACAAGGAAAGCCTGTTCAGTTACTACTATCGCCTGTGCGAAGTGGACGACATGGTCTGCTACCCATGGGTCGCTCAAGTGTTCTCCGGCTTCACCCTCAAGGAACTCAAGGTCCAGGTCGACGAACTGATGGCCTCCGGCAAGCCCGTGCCGGTCAGTTATTACGAAGGCGATGTGGTCAAGACGTCCGAAGTGCAGCCGCCGAAAGTCTTCACCGGCCAGGCCGAGCTGTACAACAAGCTGACGGAAAACGGCATCGAGGTGTATGTGATGACCGCCGCTTCCGAAGAGCTGGTGCGCATGGTCGCTGCCGATCCGAAGTACGGCTACAACGTCAAACCCGAGAACGTCATTGGCGTGACCACTTTGCTCAAGGACCGCAAGACCGGCGAACTGACCACCGCGCGTAAACAGATCAGCGCCGGCAAGTATGACGAGAAGGCCAACCTCGGTCTGGAGCTCACCCCCTACCTGTGGACCCCGGCGACCTGGATGGCCGGTAAGCACGCGGCGATCCTCACCTACATCGACGAATGGAAAAAGCCGGTGATCGTCGGCGGCGACACCCCGACCAGCGACGGCTACATGTTGTTCCACGATGTGGACGTGGCCAAGGGCGGTATCCACCTGTGGGTCAACCGCAAGGACAAATACATGGCCCAGCTCAACGGCATGATGGCCAAGCACGCCGCGGCCCAGGCCAAGGAAGGCTTGCCGGTGACGGCAGACAAGAACTGGGTGATCGTCAAGCCGGAGGAGATTCAGTAACTGATCAAAAATGTGAGAGGCGGCTTGCCCCCGATTGCAATAGTTCAGTTGCAAATGTGCTAACTGCCACGCTGGCATTGAGATTTGGCCAGGCAAAAAAATGCCCCGCACTTGGCGGGGCATTTTTATGGGCGCAAGACTTACAGACCGTCGAGCATCGCCTTGTTACGCACAGCGCCTTTGTCGGCACTGGTAGCGAGCAGGGCGTAAGCCTTCAGCGCGGTAGTGACCTTGCGCGGACGCTTCTCCACGGGCTTCCAGCCTTTTTTGTCCTGCTCAACCCGGCGCGCCGCCAGTTCTTCGTCGCTGATCAACAGGTTGATCGAGCGGTTCGGAATGTCGATCAGCACCTTGTCGCCATCCTGCACCAGGCCAATCGCGCCACCGGCAGCAGCTTCCGGCGAAGCGTGGCCGATGGACAGGCCCGAGGTGCCGCCGGAGAAACGCCCGTCGGTCAGCAGCGCACAGGCTTTGCCCAGGCCCTTGGATTTCAGGTACGAGGTTGGGTAGAGCATCTCTTGCATACCCGGGCCGCCTTTGGGGCCTTCGTAGCGGATGATCACGATGTCGCCTTCTTTGACTTCGTCGGCGAGGATGCCGCGTACGGCGCTGTCCTGGCTTTCGAAGATCTTGGCGTTGCCTTCGAACACATGGATGGACTCATCCACCCCGGCGGTTTTGACCACGCAGCCGTCGAGGGCGATGTTGCCGTACAGCACGGCCAGGCCGCCTTCCTTGGAGTAGGCGTGCTCGACACTGCGGATGCAGCCGTTTTCACGGTCGTCGTCGAGGGTGTCCCAGCGGGTCGACTGGCTAAATGCGGTCTGGGTTGGGATGCCCGCCGGGCCGGCCTTGAAGAAGGTATGCACGGCTTCGTCGTCGGTCTGGGTGATGTCCCACTTGGCGATGCCTTCGGCCATGGTCTTACTGTGCACGGTCGGCAGGTCGGTGTGCAGCAGGCCGCCACGGGCCAGGGAGCCGAGGATCGAGAAGATCCCGCCGGCGCGGTGCACGTCTTCCATGTGGTACTTCTGGATGTTCGGCGCGACTTTGCACAGTTGCGGCACATGGCGGGACAGGCGGTCGATATCGCGCAGGTCGAAATCGATCTCGGCTTCTTGTGCGGCGGCCAGCAGGTGCAGGATGGTGTTGGTGGAACCGCCCATGGCGATGTCCAGGGTCATGGCGTTTTCGAACGCCTTGAAGTTGGCGATATTGCGCGGCAGTACCGAGTCATCGTTGTCGGTGTAATAACGCTTGCACAGCTCGACGATGGTACGACCGGCTTGCAGGAACAATTGCTCGCGGTCGCTGTGGGTGGCCAGGGTGGAACCGTTGCCCGGCAGCGCCAGGCCGAGGGCCTCGGTGAGGCAGTTCATCGAGTTGGCGGTGAACATGCCGGAGCATGAACCGCAGGTCGGGCAGGCGCTACGCTCGTATTCCGCGACCTTCTCGTCAGAAGCGCTGGAATCGGCGGCGATGACCATGGCGTCCACCAGGTCCAGGCCATGGGAGGCGAGCTTGGTCTTGCCGGCTTCCATCGGGCCGCCGGAGACGAAGATCACCGGTATGTTCAGGCGCAGGGCGGCCATCAGCATGCCGGGGGTGATCTTGTCGCAGTTGGAAATGCACACGATGGCGTCGGCGCAGTGGGCGTTGACCATGTATTCCACGGAGTCGGCGATGATTTCGCGGCTCGGCAGCGAATACAGCATGCCGTCATGGCCCATGGCGATGCCGTCGTCCACGGCGATGGTGTTGAATTCCTTGGCCACGCCACCGGCGCGTTCGATCTCGCGGGCGACCAGTTGGCCCAGGTCCTTGAGGTGGACGTGGCCGGGTACGAACTGAGTAAAGGAGTTGGCAATCGCGATGATCGGCTTCTTGAAGTCGTCATCTTTCATCCCCGTGGCGCGCCACAATGCGCGGGCGCCGGCCATGTTGCGGCCGTGGGTGGATGTTTTCGAGCGGTAATCTGGCATGGAGCACTCCGGGCGGCTAATCAGGTACTAAACAGGGGAGTGAGCTTCTATTGACGTCTGGAACACTCAGAAATAGCCGTGTGTCCGGAGGTTGCCTCTAACGCTGCGGGATCGCCGCGCGCCGTGGCCTTGAGCTCATAAACCCGCCGGGGGATGACTGGCGATGAATAGGGCCGATTCTACACCGCTGGCGGCTGGAGGGAATGGGCGCAAGCGTGAAGTGGGCCCTTAGGCCGCGTGCGCAGACCTTTGCTCCCTGGCGTTCAGGCCCATGCCGATACCGCTCAGAACCAGAAAGGTGATCGCCAGCACGTTCATCACCTGTTCGCCCGACTGGCTGACCAGGCTGCTGACCAAACCGCCACAGACAAAAATAATCACGTTTCCCGCCGACGCGCAGGTCCCGGCGGCCAGGGGGAATCGGCCCATGGCGCGGGAGGTTGCAATGGGGCGGGTGATGGTCGTTCCGGCGGTACAGAGGATCATCGGCAGCATCACTGTCATGACCGTCAGGCCCCACAAGTGATAGAGCGCCAGCATCAATACGCCCGCCGATGCGATCAGTCGCTGACCGGTGACGATCTGCGTATTGCCGTCCATCCATCGGTTCATCCAGCCCGCAGCGATGCCACCCAGCACGTAGGCGGCGCCATAGAGCAGCAAGACCAGGGCGAACCGATAAGGCGTAAGGCCCAATTGCTCCATCAGGATAATGGGCGACACGACGATAAAGGCGAAATGGCAACTGAAGGCCAGTGCCGAGATCAGCCAGTAACCGACGAAACTTCGATCACGCAGCACCTGTCGGTACGCGTTCACAATCGAGAGTCGAGTATCGGAGGGCGGGCTTGGAGCGTCGAGCAGAAGCCAAGCCTTGAGGATCAATAACAGGCCAATGATGACAAACACCTGAAAGCTGCCGCGCCAGTCGAGCCAGGTCTGCAACCAACTGCCGAACAACGGTGACACGGAAATACAGATGCCGCTGGCCGTGACCATGGCAATGCGCAATCGCTCTTGTTCTTTGCCGATGAATAGATCCTGCACCAGTGCCTGGGACAGTACGAAACTGCCGCACCCGATCGCCTGGATCATTCGGAAGACCATAAACCAGGCAAAGTCCTGCGCCATGGCACAACCCGCCGAGCCCATGACGGCGACGCCCATACCGATTATCAACACACGCTTGCGCCCCACGCGGTCGGACAATGGTCCGACCAGCAGCAGCGACAACGATAAACCGATTGAAAACAGACTCACCGATAACGCGATATCGGCCACGGCCGTATCGAAGTAGCGAGCCATGGAGGGAAAGGAGGGCAGAATCACGTCCAGGGGGAATACGCCGAGGATCGTCATGTTCATCAGCAAGGCGATGGCGGCGGTTTTTCGGGCGGGGGAGGTCATGTGGGTCATCGAGGGGGCTCAGTCCTTGAATGAGGGCTGAGAATCGATTTGAAGAGAGACCCGGTCAATGCCTCATAGGGCGATCAGTGTTGTCTGAAATTTCGCAAAGAAGTGTGGGGGCGGCTGCCCCCACACATGAGCCGTTTACAAATGAACGGCCAGGCCAGCATCAGCTATTGGGCAACAACCGGCACGTAATGCTCTTGATATACCGCGTCTCGGCAATCGCCGGGTGCACCGGATGGTCCGGGCCCTGGCC
>Ga0302347_1001729_pt1 | contig 25040 bp, 19 predicted proteins | sample PhyWR1_FD_202178 | JGI IMG/M metagenome (GOLD analysis project Ga0302347, IMG submission 202178) | Leaf surface microbial communities from wheat plants in UC Gill Tract Community Farm, Albany, California, United States - DLSL W.R1 (v2)... | ecosystem: Host-associated > Plants > Phyllosphere >...
CGCGCTGCGCCATGTTGTCGAAGCACGGGGTGGCATGGCACAAGTGGCCGAAAAGGCCGGGCTCTCCCGCGAAAGCCTGTACCGTGCCCTTTCGCCCAAGGGCAACCCCACACTGCGCACCATGCGTCAGGTGGTCCATGCCACTGGAATGACCTTTGCCTCACTGACCTGAGCAAAAGAAAAGCCCCGCCAGTGCAAACCGACGGGGCTTTAACTTGAAGCTTGCCGCTTGAAACTTGTCGCTTAGCGTCCCATCGCTCGCGCCGCATCGGCGGTGTACTGGTCAGGGGTAAACTTGCCTTCGTTGAGGATCGGGCCTTTCTTGGCTTCGTTGGTCATGCCGTAGCCGGTGTACTGCCCCGAGTTCAAGTCCATAAAGAACTGCGAACCCGCCTGCCAGCCGCTCATGTCCGGATGGTAGTAGTAGTTGATCATCGCGTGCTTCCACAACTGCCCACGGGCATCGTAGTTATCCGCCATCACCGAGTTCCAGGTATCTTCGTCGAGGAACAACACACGCTTGCCGTACACGTGGCGGTAGCCTTCTTTCAGATCACCTTCCAGCACCCATACACGGCGCAGCTCATAACGCATCAGCTCCGGATTGGGATGGTTGGGGGTGAGCATGTCGGCGTATTTCACCGTCCCTGCGTTGGGCTTGTAGGCATTGGCCGGAATGTAGACTTCACGCTTGCCGATCAACTTCCAGCTGAAACGCTCCGGCGAGCCGTTGAACAGGCGGTCTTCGTCGACCGTCATGGTGCCGTTGGTGCCGATCATCGGCTGGTCATAGCCGTATCCCGGCAACAAACGCACGCGGCGGGTCGACGGGCTGTAGCTCCAGGCCTGACGCGGGTTGGTCTGGAAGTCATAGGGTTCGTGGGAGATGCTGATCACGCCGTTGTCACGCGCCGGTTTAAGGGTGGTGTTGTTGCCCATGGCCTGGATCTTGTCTTCGGTTTTCGGCTCGACCAGTGGCGAGTTGGCTTGCGACAAACCCCGCGCATAGGCACGGCCCCAGCCGATACTGCCATTGGGCAGAACGGAGGCCAAGTCACTGGTTTTTTCTTCGGTCCAGGCACGCGCCGGCAGTTGGTGATTCCACAGCACTTCCATGCCGCTTTTCGGAATCGGGAACGGCACCTGGCCCAGACCTTCAATGCCCATGCCATCGTTGACCAGCTTGGCATTGAGGGCGTTTTTCATGGCGCGCTCGCACACGTAATCCGGGTAGCGGAAATCACGATGGCCGGGGTAGATATTCATCTTGTAGGTGGTCGGATAACGCTTGAGCAGGGCCTTCTGGCCTTCGCTCAGTTTGTCTTCGTACTGAGCCATGTTCTGCGCGGTGATCACCAGGATCGGCTTCTCTGCGGCATAGGGGTCAACCGGCTGGTCACCGGAGAATTTCACATGGTTCCAGCCCGGCACTTCGCCCAGGTACTTGCCGGTATACGGCGGAATGGTGCCCGCCGCATTACCCGCCTGTTCGGCTCCGACACAGGTCAGCTCCTTGCCCAGTTTGGCCGCTTCTGCGGGCGATACCTGGGCGGATGCCGAACCGATGGCGACCACATTGACGGCTATGGCGGCTGCGAGCATTACGCCTGTTCTTGTTATTTTCATGTATTGCCTCCTACGCGATTAAAGCTTGCTGGGGGTATGCGTCCATTCTTCGCCAATCACAGGCGAGCACATCGTCCACTAAGACTATTCAGGGCGTTACCAACAGCTCTTTAAGCAAGCCTTTGAGCATCTTTCCCGAGGCATTGCGGGCAAACGGTGTGTGCTGAACATGGATCTGTGCCGGCACCTTGAAGCTGGCCAGGCGCTGCGCAATAAAGCTGCGTACCGTGTCGCTGTCCGGGGTTGAAGCCGGCTCGCCGCGCACCACCAGAAACACCACCTCCCCCAGCGCGTCGTCGGGTACAGCAAAGGCTGCCGCCTCAATCACCCCGGGCATTTCACAGGCACAGGACTCGACCTCGGCGGCGGCAATTTTCTCGCCGCCGCGATTGATCAGGTCTTTGGCGCGGTCGGTGATATAGAGAAAGCCTTCGTCGTCCAGCAGGCCAATATCGCCGGTGTCGAGCCAGCCCTCTCGCAGGGTCTGGGCGCTGGCCTCGGGCAGGTTCCAGTAGGCATTCATCAGGGTCGGCGAACGCACCCAGATCAACCCGCTGACGCCGTTGGGCAAGGGTTGCTCCGGGCTGTCGCCGATACGCACATCGACAATCGGCAGTGGCCAACCCGCCGACGCCGGTTTATAGACAAACTGGTCACCGCCAATTGCGGCACAAATACCATTGCTCTCGGTCAGGCCATAACCGCTGCCGCCGATGGCCTCGGGTTTGCGCTGGGTCAGGTGGGCCAGCAGGCTGCTGGACGGCGCCGCGCCGCCCAGGCCCAAGCCGAACAGGCTGGCCGTGTCGGCACTGCCAAAGCGTGGCGAGGTCAGCAGTTGCTGCATCATTACCGGCGCACCGTTGAACTGGGTGCACTGCTCATCGCGGATCAAGTCGAAGGCCTTTTCCACGTCCCACTTGTACATCAACAACAAGCGCCGACCGCTGCGCAGGGCCAGCAAGAACTGCGCATGCAAGCCGCTGACATGGAACAGCGGCACCGCCATCAGGGTGGTGGGGGCATAGCCGCTGTTGATCACCACGCTGATGCGTTCCGGTGAACTCACCGCACAAAATGCGCCCTGAAACTCCAGCGCCACCAGCGCCTGACACACCGCGCCGTGGCTCGACAGCGCCCCTTTGGCCAGGCTGGTGGTGCCCGAGGTGTAGAGGATCATGGCCGGATCTTCGGCGCTGACGGCCTGTGCGGGCACGTTCAATGCCGGTGCAGTCAGCAGGTCTTCCAGGCGCTGACAATGTTCTTCCAGCGCTACACCTGGGTTCAGGCCGGCCACAATGGTCGCCAGCCCTTGCTCACGCAGGTCGTTGGCCAGCAGTTGCAAACGTGGCTCATCGCATAACAACAGGCACGCACCACTGTCCTGCAAGCCATGGAACAGTTCGTCACGCAGGCCCCAGCTATTGAGCGGCACGCATACCGCACCACAGCGCTGGATGGCGGCAAACGCCACCAGCCACGCAGGCTGGTTGCGCATGGCAATCGCCACGCGATCGCCTTTACGCAGACCAAAGCGCTGCACCATCTGCCCGGACAGACGATCCACCTGATCGAAAAACTGGCGGAAGGTCAGGCGCTGTTGCTCCCACACCAGAAATTCCCGATCGCCATGCACGCGACCACTGTCGATAGCGGCCCAAACGCTGGCGGCGCTATGGCGAAAATACTTCGCCCCGCCATCCGCTGGTGTCAGTACTTCAAAAGGCGAGCCGGCACCAATCAACTGCTGCCAGGCGCTCTGCCATTGCTCAAGTTTCATCTTGTTATTCTCCTGACTCGAACAGTTCACTACTGGCTCAGGCATGCGCCAGCTCAAGGGCGGCGTAGCGTTCGCAGTGAAAATCAGCATCACCGAGGCTGGCCTGGGCCACCCGGATACGCTTGAGAAACAAGCCCACATCCAGCTCGTCGGTCACACCAATGCCGCCGTGCATCTGCACCGCCTCATTGGCCACCTTGATCGCCATCTGCCCCGCCTTCCACTTCGCAAGGCTGGCCAGGCGCTGGCGCTCGGCCACGCTCAGGCTGGTATCGTCCAGCGCCGCCAGCCCGGCCATCACCGCGCTGCGCGCCAGGGCCAGCTCGACAAACAGTTGCGCGGCACGGTGTTGCAGGGACTGAAAGGTGCCAATCGCCACATCGAACTGCACACGGGTCTTGAGGTAATCGAGGGTCATTTCGAAGAGTTTTTCGGACATGCCCAGCATCTCGGCCGCCAGGCATACGCGGCCGCGATCCAGGGCAATATGCAGCGCAGGCATTGCCGTGCCGATATCCCCCAAAAGCGCATCAGGTCCAACCTGCACCTGCTCAAGCTGCAGGCGCGCATGGTTGCGCGAGTCGATCAGCGGCAAGGCCTTGACCGTCAGGCCCGGCGCATCGGTGGGCACCAGGAACAGGCTGATGCCGGACCCACCGTTGCATGCAGCCACCAGATAAGCGTCGGCACCCACACCATCAATGACAAAATACTTCTGCCCGGTCAGGCAATAGCCGTCGCCATTGGCCACCGCTTGCAGCGCCACTCGGGTCGGGTTGTGCCGCGGTTGTTCATCCAGGGCCAGGGCCAGGCGGCGTTCGCCACTGATGATCGCCGACAGCCAGCGATCCTGCTGCCCGGCGTTGCCCTGCAGATGCAGCAGCGAGCCGCTGAGTACCACGCTGGATAGCAGCGGCGTAGCGCTGAGGTTGCAGCCCATGGACTCAAAAACAGGCCCCAGGCCCATGCAACCGAAATCCAGCCCGCCGAGGTTCTCGGGGAATGGAATCGCACTCCAGCCCAGAGCCACTGCGTCTTGCCACAGTTGCGGGTCAAAGCCGTTGGCCTGGGCCTCATCGCGCAAGGCACGCTGACGCGATACCGGGCTGCGGGCTGCGAGAAATTCGCGGGCGCTGTCGGCCAACATCCGTTGATCTTCGTTATAGAGCAGGTTCATGGTGAGTTTCCTTACTTCACGTCAGGCAGGCCCAAGACCCGCTTGGCAATAACGTTGAGCTGGATTTCTGACGCGCCGCCAGAGATGGTCAGGGCGAAACTGTTCAGCCAGCCACGGGTGATGGCCTGTTCCTGAGGCGTGAAGGCGCCCTTGTCCCAGCCCAGGGCGTGATAACCCATGACATCCAGCAGCACCTCGAACTTGTCGCGCTCCTGCTCGGTGTGCACCAGTTTCATGATTGACATCAGCCCGCTGACATCCTGCCCGGCGCGGGCTTCTTCACCCATGCGCTGCACAGTCAGGTTGTAGCTGTGTTCGTTCATGGCCGCGGCCACCGCTCGCGCCACCAGTGCCGACTCACTCTGCCCCTCAGGTTCTGGCAAGTACTGGCGGACCAGAGGCAGCAGATGGAAATGGCTCGGCAAGCTGAATTCGCCGAACTTGGACATGGCCTTGCGTTCGTGCTGCAACAGGCGCTTGGCCAGGTTCCAGCCACCATGCAGCGGGCCGATCAGTTGGCTCTTCGGTACTTTTACGCCATCGAAAAATACCTGGCAGAACGCCGACTTACCGCTAATCAAATCGATCGGCGCGACGCTGACACCGGGGCTTTTCATATCCAGCACGATCAGGCTGATGCCCGTATGCTTGGTGGCTGTTGGATCGGTGCGCACCAGGGCGTACATCCAGTCCGACTTGTCGCCGTAGGAGGTCCAGATTTTGCTGCCATCGACCACAAAGTGATCGCCGGCATCCCGGGCGCAGGTTTTCAGGCTGGCCAGGTCAGAACCGGCATTGGGCTCGGAAAAGCCCTGGCACCAACGCACTTCCCCACGGGTCATGGGGGTGAGCAGGTTTTTTTTCTGCTCTTCGGTGCCGAACTCCAGCAGCACCGGGCCCAGCATCCAGATGCCCAGGTTGATTTGCGGTGGGCGGCACTTGAGGCGGCGCAGTTCGCTTTCGAGCACCGCGTTATATTCCGCGCTCAGTCCTGCGCCACCGTATTCGACGGGCCAGTCCGGGCAGAACCAGCCTTTGTCGCGCATACGCTCGAACCACAGTTTGGCGTCTGCATCGGGAAACTCGACAGCGCTGGCACCCCATACCAGTTCACCTTCAGGGATGGCCTTGCGCTGTGATGGCGGGCAGTTGGCCTCAAGCCAGCTGCGGGTTTGCTCTCTGAACGAGTCGATCGTGTTCATGATGCCTTTCACCTGTAAATGGCATTAGGGGGGGGTACAAAGCCAATGTGGAAGCTGGCTTGCTCGCGATGGGATCGCCGTGGTGTGCCAGAGAGATCGCGGCGCCTGAATCGCGAGCAAGGCCGCTCCCACAGGATCAGAATCAGCCCTGTCCTGCAGGCTCAACGCTGGGTACGCGGCATGCCCAAGCCGAACTGGGCAATCAGCTCGCGCTGGATTTCATTGGTGCCACCGCCAAAGGTCAGGGTCACCGAGGCACGCACTTCGTACTCCAGGTCGCCTTGCAGCAAGGACGCCGCCGAACCACCGCGCACCAGTCCGTTGGCGCCCACGATGTTGCTCAACACGCGCAAGATCTCGATCGCCGATTCCGAGCCATACACCTTGGTGGTCGAGGCCAGCGCCACGTCCATGCGCTCACGCTCAAGGTCGGCAGCAATGCGCAAGTTGATCAGGCGCATGGCTTCCAGCCGGGCATAACACTGCGCCAGCCCTGCTCGCACCCAGGCCTTGTCGGTGGCACGAGCGCCGTGTTCATCCGCTGCTTTGGCCCACATCAGAACCCGTCCAAACAGCCCCACCACCTTGTCCGACCAGGCCCCCAGGCCCAGCCGTTCGTGGTTGAGCTGCGCTGTGATGAGCTTCCAGCCACCGTTCAATTCGCCCACCAGCATGTCTTTGGGCACCCGCACATTGTCGTAGTAGGTGGCCGCTGTCGGGTTGCTGGTAGTGGGTATTACCGTGGTCGAGAAGCCTTCGGCCCGGGTGTCGAGAATCAGGATCGACACCCCTTTATGCCGTGGCTGCTCTGGGTCGGTACGGGCTGCCAGCCAGATGTAATCAGCCGACTCCGCGCCCGAGGTCCAGAGCTTGGCGCCGTTGACCACAAACTCGTCGCCTTCAAGGCGTGCCGCCGTTTTCAGCACGGCCAGATCACTGCCCGCATCCTGCTCGGAATAACCAATGGCGAAGATGATTTCGCCGGCGGCGATACCTGGCAGGAATTTGGCCTTTTGCAGCTCGGTTCCGTGGGCCATCAACGCAGGGCCAACGGTGCTGATGGTCACAAACGGCAGCGGAGCACCGGCGATATTGGCTTCTTCAAAGAAAATAAACTGCTCGGTGGGGCCGTAGCCCTGCCCGCCGTGCTCCTTGGGCCAGCCCACGGCCAGCCAGCCGTCGCGGCCCATCTGGCGGATGGTGTCGCGGTACAGTTCGCCGCCCTCTTTGCCGCGCAATTGCTCACGCAATTGCGGGGTCATCAGGTTCTGGAAGTAGTCCCGCACCTTCAGGCGCAGGGCGTGTTGTTCAGGCGTGAGGTCGACGTACATTCAGGCTGCTCCCAGAATCAGGCCGCTGGTAGGCACGCCGGTACCGGCCGTAACCAATACGTTTTCCACATCATCAACCTGGTTGACCGCGCTGCCGCGCACCTGGCGCACTGCTTCAGCCACACCGTTCATGCCGTGGATATAGGCCTCGCCCAACTGCCCGCCGTGGGTATTGATCGGGAACTTGCCGCCACGGGCATGGTGCCCGGCGCGGATAAATTCCTTGGCTTCGCCGCGCTCGCACAGGCCGAACTCTTCCAGTTGCGGCAACACGAACGGGGTGAAGTGGTCGTAGATCACTGCGGTCTGCAGCGCTTCAGGGCCCAGGCCCGACTGGCGATACAGCTCTTTGGCAACCACGCCCATTTCCGGCAGGCCGGTAATGTCGTCGCGATAAAACGAAGTCATGATCTGCTGACCCGAGGTGATCCCCTGCGAACCGGCCTTGATCATCACCGGTTTCTGGCGAAGGTCCTTGGCACGTTCAGCCGAGGTAATCACCATCGCCACTGCGCCATCGGATTCCTGGCAGCAATCAAGCAAGTGCAGCGGCTCGCAGATCCAGCGCGAGGCCTGGTGCTCTTCAAGGGTAATCGGCTTGCCGTAGAAAAACGCCGCCGGGTTGGTGGCGGCAAAGTCACGCACCGCTACTGCCACGCGACCGAAATCTTCCGAGGTGGCGCCATAGGTGTGCATATAGCGCTGGGCAAACATGCCTACCCAGGAAGCCGGGGTGTGCAGGCCGTGGGGCATGTACCAGCCGTAGTTGACGTTCTCGAAGATCGGCGTTGAGGCAAAGCCGTAGCTGCCGCTACCGAAGCGATACCAGGAACGTTCGTTCATGGCGCGGTACACCACCACCACTTTGGCTACGCCAGTGGCTACGGCCATGGCCGCGTGCATGATCGGCGCGCAGGCCGCACCACCGCCGTGGGGCACCTGGGAAAAGAACTTGACGTCCTTGCAGCCCAGCAAGCGGGCGATTTCATATTCCGGAACTTTGTCCACCGAGTACGAGCTGAAACCCTCGACCTCGGAAGGATCGATACCGGCGTCTTTCAGCGCCGCCAGAGTGGCTTCCAGCGCCAGGCGCAGTTCGGTGCGCCCGGAGTTTTTCGAAAATTCGGTCGCGCCCAGGCCAACAATGGCCGCGCTGCCCGATAGTGACGATTGCGTCATGTGTGCTGTCTCCCGCGATCAGGGCAGAACCAGCGCGACCGTACCGGTCACGTGGTTGCCCATGGAATTTTTGCCGCTGAGGGTGATTTCCACCGTGCGGGTGGCCGCGTCATGGCCAGTCACAGCGCCATTGAAGGTCATGCTGTCACCGGGATAATTCGGCGCGCCGAGCTTGATCTTCAACGAGGTAAAACGCGCCTCGGGCCCGGCCCAGTCTTCGACATAACGCTGCACCAGGCCGTTGGTGGTGAGGATGTTCATAAAAATATGCGGCGACCCCAGGGCCTGGGCCGCATTGAGGTCATGGTGGCCGGGGAAGTAGTCGCGGGTGGCTATGGCGCCGCCGGTGACCAGGCCCACGGTGATCGGGATCGCCAGTTCCGGCAGGGTTTCGCCGGGGCGCACGTCGTCAAAGCGCTTGGTGTTCTGCAAGGTCATATTTCCATCCCAGCTTGTCGTTATGGCTCAGCCAGTCGCCGAGGCGTTCAAGGCATACTGCCGATCCACCCAGGGCACAGCCCAGGGCGCGGCTCCAGTAGAGAAAGCGATGCATCGGGTAGGTCAGATCGACGCCGATACCGCCGTGTACGTGCTGGGCGTTGTGCCCGATCAGATGCCCTGCCTCGCAGGCCTGCCAAGCCGTGGCCAGGGCTTCGCTGGGTGCGGGCAAACCGGCGTCGAGGCGATAGCACAGCTGCCACAGGGTGCTGCGCAGGGCTTCGAGGGCGATATGGGCATTGGCCATGCTCATTTGCACCGCTTGAAAACTGCCGATGCTGCGTTCGAACTGGCGGCGCTCGCTGACGTACTCCACGGTGCGACGAATCTGTTCGCTGCTCACGCCCAGTTGCAACGAAGCCAATGCCGCGATGGCACGGGGTTCCAGCCAGCTCAGGGCGGCTGGCGGGAGCAGGTGTTCGGCACGGATCAGCAGGCCGTCGATATGCAGGTCGGCAATCGCTTCACCGTGGCTCATGCGCCCCGCTACGTGCTTGATCGCCTTGTTCACCAGCTCGATCAGCGCCAGTCGCGACTGCCCGTCGACACTCACCAGCAGCAGCGCCGCCTGTGATTGTTCGGCCAGCGCCAGCGCGCCGACACGACCGTCGATGCGCCAGCCGCCATCGGCTTGTGTGGCGTGCAGTTCAATGCCCTGGGCGTTGTGCAGACCGCTCAGGTCCAGGCTCAGCAACGCCCTGCCCGCTGCAGCTTCGACTGCCCAGGAGTGCAAAGACCCATCGGCAAACTGCGCCAGGGTCGCGGCCGCCAGTTGATGACGCCACAACGGCACCTGCCCCAGCGCCCGGCCCTGCGCCTGCAACACCTGCATCAATTCGGTCATGCCCAGCCCGCTGCCGCCCTGTGCTTCAGGAATGGCCAGAGCTTGCAGCCCGGTTTCCACACACAGTTGCCACAGCGGCTGCATATAGGCCTGCTCGCTGGTGTCGAACTGGCGCAGACGGTCATCGGTGCAATAGTCGGCAAACACACTGCCGGCCATTTCGGCGATGGCGCCCTGGTCTTCGTTAAATTCGAAATCCATGCTGGCTCCCTTACTCGGCCACAGGCCGGAACATTGGCAACGTCAGCTCGCCGTCGAAGGTCTGGAACTCCAGCTGCAAGGGCTGGCCGATGCGCAGTTCTTCACGCGTCACACCCGTCAGTCCCGCCACCAGACGCACGCCTTCTTCCAGCTCGATCAGGCCGATCGGGTTGGGATGATCGAACGGTGCGACCTCGGGGTAATGCATGATCACGAACGAATAGAGACTGGCGCGACCGCTGGCCTGCACGCTGTCCCAATCGAACGAATGGCACTCGATGCACACCGGGGCCGGTGGATGGCGCAGGGTCTGACACTGGGTGCAGCGCTGGATCAGCAGCTTGCCCGCGTCGCAGCCTTCCCAGAAAAACCGCGTGTCATCACTCATGCCCGGTTTGGGGCGCTGGACCACAGGCTTCTCTTCAGCCTTGGCCGGCGCAGCTTCAACGGCGTGATTGTTGGCCGGACGAAACTTGAACACACGAAACAGCAACTGGCCCACGGCCTCGTCGCCACCCTTGTGTTCAACGAAGTAATCCATCACCAGAGTGACAAAAAAGCCGGTGCCCAGACCGGTGGTTTTTTCATCGCCCACCGACTCCAGGCGGGTGGTGTAGTACAGCTTTTCGCCCGGACGCAGATTGCGCTCGAAGGTCAGCTCGGAGTTGACCGCGACCACCGACGCATAGCCGTAGGACTCAATCAGCTTGAGCACTTCATAGGGGTTTTCGGTGGTCGAGCCCGGCGCGTAGTTGTTCAGGTGAAAGCCTTCCATGCACCACACCTGCAGCATTGCAGGCGGCGCCACCAGACCGTCCTGGACGCTATTGGCGGCAAAGGCCGCATCGGTATAAAGCGGGTTGTCCACGCCCATGATTTCGCACCATTGGCGGATCATCGGGGCGTTGACTTCGTCCCAGGCGTAGACGCGACCATATTCACGCCCTACCAGGGCGCGCACGTCGGTTAGCAATTGAGAATCAGCCAAGTTCGTCTCCTGCGTGTAAGGGCAGCGACCCGGTGGTCGCCGCTAAAGGTCGTTAGTGCGCAGCGCTCAAAAACGCCGGGCGCTCACCGCCGCCGTGCAACAACAAATTGCAGCCGCTGGCATAACCAGCCATGGGCGAGGCGATAAACAGGCAGGCGTTGCCGATGTCTTCGGGCAGCGCCATGCGCCCGGCGGGAATCCCGCCACTGACTGCGGCAATGCCTTGTTCGTCGCCGTAATGCAGATGGGCCTGCTCGGTGCGCACCAGCCCCGGGCTGACCGCGACCACCCGCACCTTGGGCGCCCATTCCACAGCCAGGGATTGCACCAGGGCCAGGACCCCGGCCTTGGCTGCGCCATAAGCTGCGGTGCCCGGCGATGCGCGCAAGGCGCTGATGCTGCCGATAAACACGATGCAGCCACCCTCGCCCTGTTGCTGCATCAGGGCGTTGGCCTGTTGCGCGACATTCAGGGGGGCAATGAGATTGAGCCGGATAATGCCCTCGTGAAAGCGTGGCGATGCGCTGGCGGCCTCGGCTGGCGGGCTGCCACCGGCATTGTTGATCACCACATCGAGGCGACCGAAGTCAGCGCGAATGCCGTCGAACAATGCCTTGAGCGACTCCTGATCACGCACATCGCAGGCCATGAAAATCGCCTGAGCCGAACCGGCTTGAGGCAACACCTCAGGCGTCGCCCTGCCACATACGATCACCTGTGCGCCGGCCTGCAGAAAGCTGCGAGCGATACCGGCGCCAATGCCTTTGGTACCGCCGGTGACCAGTACCACCTTACCGCTGTAGTCCAGCCCTGAGAGTTGGCCCATGACGTGCTCCTTTTCTACTGATGGAGCCACTCTAGGGACAATCCGGGGGCTGCTCGTCGTCTGAACGGACGATGAAGCACCCCCGGCCGGGCGCAACAATCCAGCGCACGCTGTGGTCACAGCCCCTGTTAATGAGGAACTCCATGTCAGACCCATCTGCCGCGCCGGTATTGCTTGAATTCCCGACCCCGGGCGTGGCCCTGCTGCGCCTCAACCGCCCCCAGGCCACCAACGCCCTGAGCCTTGAGTTACAGGCGCTGTTGTCGCGTTACTTCACTGAACTGGCGGCAAACCCTGAAGTGCGTTGCATCCTGCTGACCGGTGGTGACAAGGTGTTTGCCGCCGGAGGGGATATCAACAGCATGGCCGGGGTCGGCCCGATCGATATTTACCAACGCCATACCGAGCGAGTCTGGGCGCCGATCCAGCATTGCCCCAAGCCAGTCATTGCCGCGGTGTGTGGTTATGCCTATGGCGGTGGTTGCGAGCTGGCGATGCTGGCCGACATTATCGTGGCCGGGCACAGCGCCAAGTTTTGCCAGCCCGAGATTCGCATCGGCATCATGCCCGGCATTGGCGGCACCCAGCGCCTGGTGCGGGCGGTGGGCAAGGCCAAGGCCATGCGCATGGCCCTGACCGGGCAGCCGATCACCGCAGAAGAGGCCTGGGTTTCGGGGTTGGTGAGCAATCTGGTGGAAGATGATCAGGTACAGGCTTACGCCCTGGAGATGGCGCAACTGATCGCGGCCATGCCGCCATTGGCGGCCGAGCAAATCAAGGAAGTGATATTGGCCGGGGTTGATGGGCCGCTGGAAACGGGGCTGGCGCTGGAGCGCAAGGCCAACGCGCTACTGTTTGCTTCCCGTGATCAGAAAGAAGGGATGCAGGCGTTTATCGAGAAGCGCACGGCGCAGTTTGAAGGGCGTTAAAGCAAAAGCGCCCTCACCCTCGGTGAGAGGGTGAGGGCGCTCTTGACCCCAGTTACATAAACCCCGCCCGCAACTCGTTCTTCGCCACCTTGTTCGACGCATTTACCGGCAGCGCCACATAGAACCGCACCATCCGCGGCACCTTGTAGTTGGCCATATGCTCGCGCGCCCACTGGATCAGCCCGGCCTCATCCAGTTGCTGGCCATGACGCACCACCACACAGGCACAGCCCACCTCGCCCATGCGCTCGTCCGGCACACCAATGACCGCCACCTGGGCAATGGCCGGATGCTCGATCAGGCCGGCTTCAATCTCCGCCGGGTAGCAGTTGAAACCGCCGACGATAAACATGTCCTTAAGCCGGTCAGTGATACGCAAGTTACCTGCTGCATCCTGCTCACCAATATCGCCAGTGTGCAGCCAGCCTTCACTGTCGATGGTCTGGGCAGTAGCTTGCGGATCTTCAAAATAGCCCTGCATCACATGAAAACCGCGCAGGCAGATTTCCCCCGTACTGCCCGCTGGCAACGCCCGGTTTTGCGGATCGCGGATGCTCACTTCAGTGCCCGGGATCGCCCGGCCACTGGTGCTGGCAATCACGTCAGCAGAATCGCCGGGATCGCAGATGGTGGCCAGCCCGCCGCACTCGGTCAGGCCATAGGCCGTGGTGACCACCGAAAAACCCAGCTCGCGGCGCATGCGCTCGATCAGGATCGGCGGGATGGTAGCTGCCCCAGTCACTGCAATGCGCAGGCTCGACAGGTCGGTTTCAGCCAGCTTGGGATGGGCCAGCATCGACAGGTACAGGGTCGGCGGTCCCGGCAGCACGTTGATGCGCTCGGCAGCTATGCGCTGGAACACCGCTTCGGCATCGAACACCGGATGCGGCAGGATGGTCGCCCCCGCCAGCAGGCAGCTCAGCCAACCCGCCTTGTAGCCAAAGGCATGGAAAAACGGGTTGATCACCAGATAGCGGTCACCGGCCTGCAAGCCAATCACCTTCACGTATTCACTAAAGGCGCGGATATTTTGCCCGTGGGCACTCATCACGCCCTTGGGCTTGCCGGTGGTGCCGGAGGTAAACAGCAAATCACTGAGATCCTCAGCACCAACACTGGCAGCACGCAGCAATGCAGCAGATTCGCTGATGGCAGCCCCCATGGACAAAAAGCCGTCCCAGCCCAGGCCACTGCAGCTGGCTGCCGTGGTTTCGCCCAGCAAAACCAGGCACTCAAGGCTGATCGGTCGATACGGCGCCAGCAAGGCCAGGTAATCGGTGCCCAAAAACGTCGGTTGCACGAATAACAAACGGCTACCGCTGCGTTGCAGGATATCGGCCGCTTCGCTGCCTTTCATACGGGTGTTGATCGGCACCATCACCGCGCCTGCGCAATGGATGCCCAGTGCGGCAATGATCCAGTCGCGCCCGTTGGGCGCCCAGATCGCCACCCGGTCGCCCTTGCCGATGCCCTGGGCCATCAGGCTGCGGGTTACCGCCAGGGCCAGGCGCGGCAAGTCGTGGTAGTCGGTGCGCTGGCCATGTTCTTCAATGGCCGCAATCCCCGCATAGTGCTGCGAGGCGTTAAACAGCAATTGCGGGATCGAGCGCGGCAGGTTCTGTTGCAGGCTGGAAGTCATCGGTCACTCGTCTGGCAAGTTATTCGGGAAAGCACACACGCAGTTGTTCGCTGCTGGGCACCGACTGGCATGCCAGCACCCAGCCGTCGTTCAGTTCTTGTGGGTCCAGGGCATCGTTGCGCAACATCTCGACAGTGCCGCGCTCCAGTGTGCACATACAGGTCGCGCAGGAGCCCACCAGGCAGGAACTGGGCGGGTTAAGGCCCGCGCGTTGCATGGCACCGAGCAGGGTTTCGCCCTCGGCGCAGGGCACCTCAAACTCTTCACCGTCCAGGCGCACCGAGAGCTGGCTGCCGATGACATCGGTATTAACCGGTGCCGGGGCGGCCACACTGCCTTCTTCAGGCAACGAGACAAAGCGCTCGACGTGAATCCGTCCGTGCGCCATGCCAATGTCGTGCAGGGCGCTGACGGCGGCGTCCATAAAGGGGCCGGGGCCACAGATAAACGCCTGGGCATGAACAAAAGGCCGGGCCATTTGTGCCAGTTGCGCCACCGCCGGAATACCTTGCACCGAGTCCAGCCAGTGAATCACTTGCAGCCGTTGCGGGTAGGCACTGGCCAGGGCTTTGAGTTCGGCGGCAAAGATCACCGAGGCCTCGTCGCGGTTGGCGTAGATCAGCAGGATACGGCCCGTACCCGCAATCAATGCCGAACGCAGAATCGACAGCACCGGCGTGACGCCGCTGCCACCGCCAAACAACACAAAGTCATCGTCAAAATGCCGCGGCACAAACACCCCGGCCGGGGCCAGCACTTCAAGCTGATCACCCGCGCGCAATTGCTCGCAGAGCCAGTTGGACGCTCGCCCATCGCGCACCTGCTTGATCGTGACGCGCAGCGGCTCGTCTTCCAGCGGGGTGCTCGACAGCGAATAACAGCGTGGCAACCAGCTGCCCTCAAACGGCACGCGCAGGGTCAGAAACTGACCGGGTTTATAGGCAAACTGTTCACGCAAGGCCGGGGGAACATCGAATACCAGGGATCTGGAATCCGCTGTTTCAGTGACGATTTGCGCCACGCGCAGGGAGAAATACGCTGGTTGGCTCATATCAAATACTCATTACAAACTGGCCGCTGTCGATCCGCAGCTCGATGCCACTGATGGCGCGGGACTCGTCACTGGCCAGAAACAGCACGCTGGCTGCAACATCTTCGGGCAGGCACATGCGCCCCATGGGGTCGGCGTCGATGGTCAGGCTCCACGGGTCCAACCCGGCGGGCAGGGTCGTGGTGGTCATGGGGGTAAGGATGCCGTCGGGGTGCAGGGAGTTGCAGCGGATGCGGTACTTGCGTCGACGGCACAGCACCGCCACCGTACGCGACAGTGCCGCAACCGCGCCTTTGGAAGCGCTGTAGGCGACGTAGTCATCGCGCCCGGCCACCGCTGCAATCGAAGACATATTGATGATGGAACCTCCCTCACCTTGCTTCATCAGGCCGATGGCGGCACGACAACCCAGAAAGACGCTGTCGGAGTTGATTTTTTGTACCCGCTGCCAATCAGCATAGGAGGTATTTTCAATATCACCCTTGAGCAGGATCCCGGCGTTGTTGAACAGAATATCCAGCCGCCCGTGGTACTCGCGGACGCTTTCAATAACCCGTGCCCAGTCGGCTTCGCTGCCCGCGTCATGTTCGACAAACAGCGCCTGGCTGCCGATTTCTTCGGCCAGGGCCAAACCGGCAGCCACATCGATATCGCTGATCACTACACGGGCGCCTTCGCGGGCCAACAGCAGTGCAGTTGCCCTGCCCACCCCACTGGCACCACCGGTGATCAATGCCACCTTACCTGCAACTCGTGCGCTCATAAGGTCACCCCTGTGGCTGCTGTCACATCTGTGGGAGCGAGCCTGCTCGCGAAGGCATCAACTTGATTTGACAGATGTACCGCAGCGCCTGCATCGCGAGCAGGCTCGCTCCCACAAGAGACTGATAAGCCAGCACGGCGCCCCGAAAACACACAGTCAGCCAGCGACAATCCACTGATATACAAATGAGAGGCCACGCCAATGGCAGTACGCCCGGCGCTGAACAATCCGGCAATCGGCTGGCCGTCGTTGTCGAGGACTGCACCATTGCCTTCATCGACCTTAAGCCCGCCCAGGGTCAGCGCCCCCAGCGGAAAGATCGGGTTGCCCACGCTAATATCGCAGGCATAAAACGGCCCCTTGTCCAGCACCTGGCGGCTGCCTTCAGACTTGCCAAAAGCATCCGGCGCATCACCACGGGCAGCCGCGTTGTAGGCACGCAAGGCACCATTCAACTCACCCGCCTGCATGCCGCAGGCATTGGCCAACTTGTCCGGGTTGTCGCCCTTGCGCACCTTAAGCAGCATCAGGGCCAGTGCCGGCAATGTCTGGAACCACCAGTAGCCGCCAAACAGCGCCTGGCGGATCGCCTGTTTGCGCAATCGCGCATCCAGCACCAGCCAGGCCTGACCGCCCTGTTCTTCGCACAGTGGCTGGCCGAGGGTGGCGCCGTAGACTTCTTCGTTGCAAAAACGCTGGCCGTTGCTGTTGACCACAATACCCTTGGGCCAACAGTGCGGCGGGTTGATAAAACGCCAGGCTGATACCCGGCTCAGGCGCTCGCTTCTGGCCCCCACCGATTGCCCCAGCAGCAAGCCGCTGCCATCGCAGCCGGTGGCACCGACCTTGAAATTGCGCCGGAAGTCGGGGGCATGATCGCGAATCAGTCCGCGATTGAAGATAAAGCCACCGGTACTCAGAACCACCCCACGGCGGGCGCGGATCAGTACCGGCTGACCGTGATCACGTTCCAGCTGGCTGACCTTTTGCCGCAGACGATCGCAATAGCCCGGAGCAAAGTTTTGCAGGCGCTCGGCTCGGGCCGCCAGACGGGCATGCAAGCGTGCTTCGCGGCTGCCCGCTGGCAGGCTCCAGAACTCCGCCCCCACCACCCGCCCGCTAGCGTCCACCACCAGGCGTCGGGCAGCGGATTGCAGCAAGGGTTGCACCCCGGCACGCAGGCATGCGGCTTTCAGATGGCCGTAAAGCACCGCGCCACACTGGCCCTTGCCTACCGTGCGATGGCCCCGTGGTGCCGGGGACTGTGTACCGCCATGGGACGGCACCAGCTCATTGCCCGAGTAATACAAAAAATAACCATCGGACGGGTAAGAGGTCTTCCCGCCCGGCGGCATGCTGTGGGCATAGCTCGCCCCGTGGCCTTCGAGCCAGTTGAGGTTGCTGACGCTGTCAGCGCAAAATTTTTCCAGGGTGGCATCGCTGATCACCCCCTGGGTTTCGTGCTTGAGATAATCAAACATCGCCTGTGGGCTGTCTTTGAAACCGGCGGCCTGCTGTTGCGCCGTACCACCACCGGCGTACACCACGCCACCGCTTTTGGCACTGGCGCCACCGCCGGTAAAACGGTCGGCCACGATCACATGGGCGCCTGTGCTGCGGGCCTCCAGCGCCGCGCAGGCACCCGCCGCGCCCCAGCCGATCACCAGCACATCACAGGTATCGTGCCAGTCGCGGCCACTCAGGCGATCGGCCTGCAAGGGTGCGAGGATCTTGCTGTTACTGCTGGTGTTTTTGCTGCGGCTCATGACAGCACCCGTGCATTGGCACCCGTTGTTGCCGACACAGCGCTGGCAATATGGTTGGCGGCGATATAACCGAAGGTCATGGCCGGGCCCAGGGTGCCACCGGCACCGGGGTAACTGGTGCCCATTACCGAGGACGAGCAATTGCCAATGGCATACAGCCCGGGGATCGGCTGACCGTCTTCACGCACCACTTGCGCGTGCCGGTTAGTCAGCAAGCCGCCCTTGGTGCCGATATCCCCGGCATCCAGGCGCATGGCGTAATACGGGCCCTTGCGCAGCGGTGCCAGGCACGGATTGGGCTTGATATTGCTGTCGCCGTAGTAGCGGTCGAACACATTGCCGCCGCGAGCAAAGTCCAGATCGACACCGCTTTGCGCGTAGCCGTTGACCTTCTGCACGGTACTGCTCAAGCCCTGGGCATCAACGCCAATCTGCATGGCCAGCGCCTCTAGGCTGTCGGCCTTCCAGTACACCGTGTTGAGCCACTCCTTGCGCAGGCGGCTATCGGGCACCACCTGGGCCGGCATCAGCGGGCCCATGGCGTAAGTGAAACGAAAGTGACCGTCGAAGATCACCCAGGACGGCACCGAGCGGCCCTCGGTTTTCAGGTTGTCCTGGTACATAGCATCGACAAATTCCAGATACGGCGCCGCCTCGTTAACAAAACGCTGGCCCAGGCTGTTGACCACAATGGCCCCCGGAAACGCCCGCTCGGCAAACACGCCACGGGGTTTTTCCTCGTTGGGCACGGCAATGGTCGGGGCCCACCAGGCCCAGTTCATCAGCGCGGTGGCGGCACCGATACTCAGCCCCGCCTGCAGCGCCGCCCCGGTGTTGTTGCCCGGTGGGGTGGCGCTCCAGCTGGCGCGGGTGGGTTGCGGCAGGTACTTCTCGCGCAGGGTCTGGTTCTGCTCAAAACCACCGGAGCCAAAAATCACTGCACGACGGGCCTTGAGTTCCAGCACTTTGCCCCCGGTAGCGACCTTGATTCCGCACACCCGGTCGCCGTCGAGCAGCACGTCCTGGAAGTCGGTGTTGAGCCATAACGGCACCTTGCGGTCCATCAACGAACGACGCAAGGACGCCACCAGCGAGCTGCCCAGGGCAGCGCGGCGGTCGTATTTGCTTTTGCGCCGCCATGTGAAGTCGAGCTTGTAACGCGCCATCAGCTTGAAGATCAGCCACTGCCAGCCAAAGCTGCGGGCCATGGCCTTGTGCGCGTCGCGGGCTGTCCAGGCGATGCGCCCCATCAGCAAGGTCGAGGGCGAAGGCTTGCGTAGGTTGGGCAGTTCCTCGGCCAGCAGGCTGGTGTCGAACAGCTCCGGGTCCAAAGTGCGACCGCCAGGCAAGGCGCCGGGCAATTGCGGGTAGTAATCGGGGTATTTGTCGGCCACGGCATAGCGTACGTGGCTGCTGTCAGTAAGCTTTTTGATCATCGGCGCCGCGTTGTCCAGATACGCCTGCAGGCGTTGCGGGTCACCGTGTTCAGCGGTGGCGGCCTTGAGGTATTGCATCGACAGTTCAGGGCTGTCCTGCCCGCCAATGGCGGCAAAATAATGGTTGTTGGGGATCCAGATACCACCACCGGAAATGGCCGAGGTTCCGCCGTATTTATCGCTTTTTTCGACAATCAGAACAGACAGACCCTGATCAGCCGCAAACAGGGCCGAGGTCATGGCGCCGGCACCGGAGCCGACAACAATTACGTCATAGCTGGACTGAGACTGATCGTGAGCCGTCATTATTATTATGCCTTGCGCTGAGGTCAGAGGTTTAAAGGTGGATCAGGTCAAACGAACGGGTCGGCGTTGGGCAGGCCCAGTTGCACCAGACCGTAACTACGACGGTAGGCCGCCTCGTTATTGGCGATATGCCCGCGGGCCTGGTGCAGGTCACGGAAGAAGCGCGCCACCGGGTTGGTGTTGTACAGGCCCGATGCGGCCATGCAGCGCAGCAGGTCACTGACCCGATCGGCACACACATTGGTCACATGGGAGGACTGGTAGCGGTACAGCAGACGGGTTTCCACATCCGGGTATTCCCCGGCGGTGGCCAGCGCCATCAGGTGCCCGTAGTTGCGCATCAGCACCAATTTCAGCGAGTCGACGGTGATGATGGCTTCGGCCACGGCAGCCTGGGCAGCCGGATCTTCGGCGGTTTTGGCGCCGTGTTTGCCGATATGCCTGGCCGCGTTGTCGCAGAACTCGTTGATTGCGCCTTGCAGGGCGCCCAGCGCCGAAGTCGACACGGCACGGGCAAACACCTGGGCAAACGGGATCGAGTACATCGGGTTGGTGTTGACCAGCCGCCCCGGTGTGGCTTCGATGCTGTAGTTGTTGGTGCGTTGCACGCGATGAGCCGGGACAAAAACGTCCTCGACGACGATATCGTGGCTGCCGCTACCGCGCAGGCCCAGCACGTCCCAGTTCTGCTCGATGCGATAGTCACTGGCCGGTATCAGGAAGGTGCCGTGTTCGGTCGGGCCGGTTTCGTCTTGCGGCACGATACCGCCGAGCAGGCACCACTGCGCATGCTGGCTGCCACTGGAGAAACCCCAACGCCCGCTGACCTGATAGCCGCCCTTGACCGGCGTGACCTTGGCCACCGGCATATAGGTCGAGGCCACCAGCACCGAGCTATCCTCACCCCACACATCACGTTGGGCTTGCATCGGGTAACGCGCCAGTTGCCACGGGTGTACGCCCACCACGCCAAATACCCAGGCGGTGGACATGCAGCCTTCGGCCAGGGTCATCTGAATTTCGAAAAAGGTGCGCAGATCGATCTCATGGCCGCCCCATTGCTTGGGTTGCAGGGCGCGGAACAGTCCGGCCTCCTGCATATCGCGCACGGTGTCGTCGGGCAGTTTGCAGTCCTTGTCCGCCTGGGCTGAACGGCTTTTTAGCGCAGGTATCAGGTTGCGCGCACGTTGCAGCAGCTCAAGCTCAATCGGACTTTTCTCTCGTATCTGATCCATCCGTGTGTTCTCCGTCAGTCTCTCGCTGCGCGAATGCGCGGGCGGTGTATGACGAATAATCCCGCCAGGCGGGATGTGGATCATCGTCAAAGCGGACTAGGCATGGCATGAGACGAGATTTGAAGGTGGGAGCGGGCTTGCTCGCGATGACATCGCCCTGGTATGTCTGACCTACCGAGTTGCCTTTATCGCGAGCAAGCCCGCTCCCACAAAGTGCTGGTGTGAACTTCAGAGAGTGGGCAACTTGGCAAAAGGCCGATCCTGCTCGATCTGTGCGCCCAGACGCAGCAACACATCCTCACCCCCCAAAGGCCCGGTAAACATCATGCCAATGGGCAAGCCGCTCTCGCTCATGCCCACCGGCAACGACAACGCCGGTTGGCCGCTGACGTTGGCCAGTACGGTAAAGGACGCGCTGCCCATGGCGTTGTGGGCATAGCTGTCCCACGGCTGGTCAAGGCTCAGCAGGCCCAGGTCCGGGGTGACGTTGGCCGTTACCGGCGACAGGATCACGTCATATTTCTGGAACTGTTGCTCCATATAACCGCCAATACTTTCAAAGGACTGGCGCGCCCGGTACAGGCCCTCCCCTGTGACCTTTTGCGCATTGCCCAGCACCACCTGAGTAATGCGCTCGTAGTCGTCGGCAGTGGCACTGCGGCCCAGTACCTGCTCACGGTCGTGAACCATAGTCAGCAATGCATCGCCAATCACCGAACCGTGAGCGCCGAACAGCTGGCGCGGGTCGATATTCAAACGCAACTCTTCAACCTCATGCCCCTGTGCGGCCAGGCGTTTGACAGTGTCGTCCAGCACCTTTGCCACAGCGGGGTCCAGCGTTGCACCGGTCAACGAATCGCGCACCACACCAATACGCACACGCCCGGGCGCAGCGCGCAATTCCTCAATATACGGGCGCAGCAATGGCTTGGCCCAATACGGACTGCCCGCCTCATGCCCCTGCCCCACATCCATAAACAGCGCCATATCGCGCATATTGCGCGACACCACATTGGCCACGCTGGCACCAAACCAGCCTTCATATTTTCCAGGGCCGCTGGGGGTGCGATAGCGCGTCGGCTTGAGCCCCACCAGACCGCAGTAGGACGCCGGGATACGGATCGAACCACCGCCGTCAGTGGCATGGGCCACCGGCACAATACCGGCGGCCACTGCCGATGCCGCACCGCCGGAAGAACCGCCTGCGCTTTTGCCCAGATTCCACGGGTTGCGGGTTTGCCCCCACAGCAAGGACTCGGTGGTGGTGGTCAGGCCGAATTCCGGGCAAGTAGTCTTGCCGAATGGCACGGCCCCGGCGGCCTGATAGCGCGCAATCAAGGTGCTGGTGTGGGGCGCTGCTGGTGCGTCCTGGTACAGGCGGCAACCGTTGGTGGTGCGGGTACCTTCCAGGTAGGTATTGAGGTCCTTGATCAGAATCGGCACCCCGGCCAGCGCCCCCGTAGTCGACGCACCGCTGGCACGCCGGGCCTTGAGCAGCGCAGTGGCAAAGTCGTCATGACGCATATTGACGGCATTGACCTTGGGGTTGACCGCATCACAACGGGCCATGGCCGCGGCGAGCAAATTCTCGGGGCTCAGTTCGCCCTTTTGCACGGCACGGGCCATGTCCGAGGCATCCATTGCCAGATACTCGGCGGGCGAGATGGCAGTGCCGCTGGCAGCATTGGCAAACCGCCCCAGTAGGCCGGCACCCACTGCCAGGGCACCGGCCTTGAGCACATGACGACGGGGCCAGCCAGCGGATTCAACAGGTGTATCGGCAGGATTTTGCAAGGTCAATCTCCAGAACAAATCTTGTTATTGTTATGCGACACACAATGGTGTGGGAGCGAGCCTGCTCGCGATGGCAGCACCGCGGTCTTGCAGAACAACCGCATCGCCTGCATCGCGAGCAGCCCGCTCCCACACGATGTCTGCCCTCTCGCGGAGCTAGTCAGCCGTCACCATCGACTGCATGGTCGGCAAAAAGTGCTCGCCATAGGGCGGCAGCAGCCCCCATTCGCGGCGCGGATCATGGGCCGGAGCCTTGTATACGCTGCGCATATGGCTGAACTCAAGAAAACCTTCACGGCCGTGATAATGCCCCATGCCCGAAGCGCCAATACCGCCAAACGGCGCGTCGTGCAAGGCCGCATGCATCATCACATCATTGATGCTCACACCTCCGGAAATCGTGTGTTGCAACACATAGCGCTGTTCTTCTTCACTTTGCCCAAAGTAATACAGCGCCAGCGGCCGCTCGCGGGAGTGGATGTCGTCGAGCGCCCGCTCAAGATGCTCATAGGGCAACAGCACCAGCGCCGGGCCGAAGATTTCTTCATGCATGATCCGGCTATCGCCAGGCGGGTTGATCACCACTTGCAGCGGGCGACGACGTAAATCGGCATCAGCCTCAAGCGCCTGCGGAAAGCTCTCGACCCGTGCACCCCGCTCGCGGGCGTCCTGCACATAGCCTTCGATACGCTGCAAGTGCCGATCATTGACCACTGCGACCACATCGGGGTTGTCTTGGGTAGTGGGCAGCAGATCGCTGTATGCCGCGCCGAGCAGGCCGATAAAATTCTCCAGTTGCTCACGGGGCACATAGACCACATCCGGATTGATACAGATCTGCCCGCCGTTATTGGCCTTGGCCACGGCAATGCTGAAGGCCGCCTTGGTCAGATCGGCGCTGCGGGAAATGATCACCGGTGACTTGCCCCCCAGCTCCAGGGTCAACGGCACCAGATTCTCGGCAGCATTGCGCATCACCGAGCGTGCCACGGCAGTGCTGCCGGTAAACACCAAATGGTCGAAAGGCTGCGCGGTAAACACCTGCGCCAGCTCGGCATCACCGCTAACCACGCCGATTTCCAGCGGGTCGAACAGCTCGGTAAAGGCCTGGGCCAGTACCCGGGCAGTACGCGGCACCACTTCCGAAGGCTTGAGAATCGCCCGGTTACCCGCCGCCAGTACGCAGGCCAGCGGGCTGAGCAAGGTAAACAGAGGCGCATTCCAGGTGCCCAGAATACCGATCGAGCCTTTGGGCTGGTGCATCACCCAGGCCTTGGCGCCCAGTTGGTCATAGGGTGCAAACACCTGGCGCGGTTCGTCTTCGAGCCAGTGACCGAGATGATCGCGGGCGTACTTAAGCGATGCCAGTGACCCCAGCACATCATTCATCAACGAAAAGCCCTGGGGCCTGCCGCCAAAATCGGCGTCCATCGCCTCAACCAGTGGCTGCTGAAAGCGCACCAGCAGTTCTATCACCCGCTGAATCCGTTCGCGGCGCTGTTCGGCGCTGACAGGGCCCGCTGCAATAAAGGCTTTTTTCTGCGCCGCCAACAGGCTGGACAGCTGTTCTGGAGCAGTGCTGCTGAACGTCATGGGCAATTCCTCTGATACACCGGTTCAATGAGCCGACGCTAGCGAACTGTGCCCCGTATTGCCTCGTCCGATCGGACGATAATCGGCTGTATTCGTTAGTCCATTAAGACGATGTAGCGCCCCGCCGCGAGGAGAATACTGCCAGCACGAAAATTCAATCCATGGGGTTCGTCATGGCAATGCAAAGCAGTTTTGACCCGCAGGCATTCCGTACCGCGCTGGGTACGTTCACCACCGGGGTGACGATCATCACGACCCAGGCTGAAGATGGTTCGCCCATCGGCATTACGGCCAACAGCTTCAACTCGGTATCGCTCAATCCGCCGCTGGTGCTGTGGAGCCTGGCCAAGTCCGCCCGTAGCCTGCCGGTGTTCAGCTCGGGCAAGCACTGGAACGTGCATGTGCTGTCCACCGAGCAGGAGCCGCTGTCCGGCCGTTTTGCCATGCAGGGCGAGAACAAGTTTGCCGAGATCGAACTGGACAACGGTATCAGCGAAGCGCCGCTGTTGCAGGACTGCACCGCGCGCTTCCAGTGCCGTACCGCCTTTCAATACGAAGGCGGCGACCATGTGATTTTTGTCGGTGAAGTACTCGCCTTCGATCACAGCGACCGCGCCCCGCTGGCCTTTCAAAGCGGCCAATATGCCCTGGCTACCCGCAAGCCGCGCAGCGAACTGCGCCTGGCAACCACCCCGCCCCCCCCCGAGTGCAGCTACACCGAAGACCTGCTCGGCTATCTGCTGGGCCGCGCGCATTACCAGTTGCTCGACGCCCTGCATCGCCTGCTGAGCAATCAGCAACTGGACGAGCATGCGTTTTTTATCCTCTCGGTACTGTGCATCCGCGACAACCTGACCCTCCACGAAATCAACACCTTCA
>Ga0302347_1001732_pt1 | contig 25008 bp, 22 predicted proteins | sample PhyWR1_FD_202178 | JGI IMG/M metagenome (GOLD analysis project Ga0302347, IMG submission 202178) | Leaf surface microbial communities from wheat plants in UC Gill Tract Community Farm, Albany, California, United States - DLSL W.R1 (v2)... | ecosystem: Host-associated > Plants > Phyllosphere >...
CACCAAACAGGCCTCCGGCGCAGGCGGCGCTTGCGCCAGAAGCTATTGATTTGATAGCAAAATCCGTCCGCTGCCCTGCGTGCGGTGATTGCCAGCCCAACGGATTCCGCTCTAAGCTGCAAGGCATGCGCCTTGCCCTTGCCCTTGCCCTTGCCCTTGCCCTTGCCCTTGCCCTTGCCCTTGCCCTGAATGATGGAGCGCTCCATGGAACTTGATGCACCCGCCGTCCGCGAAGCCGTTGAATCGCTGGCCCGCCACGCCTTGCCGGCCTTTGGCCTGGCGCTGCTGGCCGTGGTCGCGGCGGCCCTTGCGCTGGGCTGGCTGCTTGAGCGCCACGGCCGGCGCCGCGAGGGCAGCCGCTTCACGCCGCTGGCCTGGCTGCTGGGCCGCCTGGCGCTGGGCTTTGCGCTGATCATCGGCGCCGGGCTGCTGTTTGCCGAGATTGCCGAAAACCTGGGCGACGGGCGCCAGCTGGGCGCGCTGGACCTGCTGTTTTCCGACACCATCCGCGCCACGGCGCCGCTGGGCGCGCTGCGGGTGTTCGCCGTGCTGACCCATCTGGGCGACACGGCCACGCTGACCGGCCTGGGCATCGCGGGCGCGGGGGTGCTGCTGCGGCTGCGCCAGCGCGGCCTGTGCGCCGGCTGGGTGCTGGCGCTGGCGGGCAACGCGGTGCTCAACCGCACGCTCAAGAGCATTTTCGAGCGCACCCGGCCGGTGCACGACCACGGGCTGGCGATGGCCGACGGCTGGAGCTTTCCGAGCGGCCATTCGTCCGGCTCGTTAGTCGCCTACGGCATGCTGGCCTATCTGCTGCTGCGGCTGCTGCCGGCGCGGCACGGCGCCGCGCGCCTGCCCATCGTGGCGCTGGCGGCGGCGCTGGCCTTCAGCGTGGGCAGCAGCCGCGTGTTTTTGCAGGTGCATTTCGCCAGCGACGTGCTGGCCGGCTTCGCCTCGGGCGCGGCCTGGCTGACGGTGTGCATCGGCGCGCTGGAGCTGGCGCGCTGGCGCACGCGCAGGCCTTGACGCCGGCGCGGCGCGGCGCGCGACCGTCGCCGTCAAAAGGTCATTTGAAAACAGCACAATGGCAGCAGAACTTCAAACAAGGGAACACACACATGAGCGACTTCGACTTTGACCTGTTCGTGATCGGCGGCGGCAGCGGCGGCGTGCGCGCCGCGCGCATGGCCGCCCAGCGCGGCGCGCGCGTGGGCCTGGCCGAGGTGGCCGCCATGGGCGGCACCTGCGTCAACCTGGGCTGCATCCCGAAAAAGCTCTACAGCTACGCGGCCCACTTTTCCGAGAGCTTCAAGGAGTCGCACGGCTTTGGCTGGGTGGGCGAGGCGCCCGTGCTCGACTGGGACACGCTCAAGTCCAACCGCGCCCGCGAGATCTCGCGCCTGAACGGCATCTACGGCCAGCTGCTGAAAAGCGCGGGCGTGCAGGTCGTCAGCGGCTGGGCCACGCTGGTGGACGCGCACACGGTCGAGGTCGCCGGTCAGCGCCACAGCGCCAAGCACATTTTGATCGCCACCGGCGGCAAGCCCAGCATCCCCGAGTTTCCCGGCAGCGAGCATGTCGTCAGCTCCAACGAGATGTTCGACCTCTCGCCCTTCCCCAAGCGCCTCTTGGTGGTGGGCGGCGGCTACATCGCCTGCGAGTTCGCCTCGATCTTCAACGGCCTGGGCAGCGAGGTCACGCAGCTCTACCGGGGCCACCAGGTGCTGCGCGGCTTTGACGAGGAAGTGCGCGGCTTCATCGCCAGCGAGATGGTCAAGACCGGCGTCAGGCTGCACCTGAACACCGACGTGGCGGCCATCGAGCGCACCGAGGGCGGCCTGCAGGTGCAGCTGCTGGACGGCAGCCATGTCACCGTCGATACGGTGCTCTACGCCACCGGCCGCGTGCCGCTGGTCGAGGGGCTGGGCCTGGACGCGGCCGGCGTCAGGCAGGGCAAGGCCGGCGCCATCGAGGTCGATGCCGACTACCGCACCTCGGTGCCCTCCATCTACGCCGTGGGCGACGTCACGGCGCGGGTGCAGCTCACGCCGGTCGCGCTGGCCGAGGCGATGGTGGTGGTCGATGCGCTCTTCGGCCCGCCGGCCGGGAAAAACCCGCGCGGCATCAGCTACGACTTCATCCCGACCGCCGTCTTCACCCACCCCAACATCGGCACCGTCGGCTACACCCAGGCCGAAGCCAGCGAGAAGTTCGGTCGGATCACTGTCTACCGCAGCGACTTCAAGGCGCTCAAGCACACGCTGAGCGGCAGCACCGAGCGCACCCTGATGAAGCTCATCGTCGAGGACGCGACCGACCGCGTGGTCGGGCTGCACATGGTCGGCGCCGACGCCGGCGAGATCGTGCAGGGCTTTGCCGTGGCGATGAAGGCCGGGGCGACCAAGGCCGTCTTTGACAGCACCATCGGCATCCACCCCACCATGGCCGAGGAGTTCGTGACCATGCGCGAGCCGGTCAAGGCGTGACGGCGCCGCGCCACGGGGGCGCCCGCGCCTGCCGTGGCATGGAACTTGCCAATTCGATGAAAGCCCTTTCCCCTTTTTATGAAGCAACCGAACCCGCACATGCCCTACCTGCCCGCCTTCATTGCCACCACGCGCCACCACGATCCGGCCAGCGCCCTGGCCCAGGTCCAGCTCATCTACAACCAGCAGATCGCCCACCTGCGCAGCGCCATGCAGCGCTACGTGGCCGGCGAGACGCTGCCCGGCCATGTGCGCGCCTGCTACCCGTTCGTGCGCATCCACACCGAGACCGTGGCCCGGGCCATCCTGGAAACGCCCGACATCCTGCAGCTCAGCTTCGGCTTCGTGGCCGGGCCGGGCCACTTCGAGACCACCCTGACGCGGCCCGACCTCTACAGCGACTACTACCTGGCGCAGTTCCGCCTTTTGATGCAGAACCACGACGTCGAGCTGGAGGTGGGCACGAGCACGCAGCCCATTCCCATCCACTTCTCGTTCGCCGAGAACGACCACATCGAAGGCACCATGAGCCCGGCGCGGCGCATGCTGATGCGCGACGTGTTTGATTTGCCCGACCTGGGGGCGATGGACGACGGCATCGCCAACGGCACGTACGAAGCCAGCCCCGGCGAGCCCCAGCCGCTGGCGCTGTTCACGGCGGCGCGGGTGGACTACTCGCTGCAGCGCCTGCGCCACTACACCGGCACCTCGCCCGAGTGGTTCCAGAACTTTGTGCTGTTCACCAACTACCAGTTCTACATCGACGAGTTCGTGCGCCTGGGCCACCAGGAAATGGCCAACCCGCAGAGCGAATACATCGCCTTCATCGAGCCGGGCAACGTGGTCACGCGCCGCGCCGGGCTGCCGGCCGAGGACGGCGACGGGCTGGGCGCGCCGCCGCCGCGCCTGCCGCAGATGCCGGCCTACCACCTGGTGCGCGCCGACCGCAGCGGCACGACCATGGTCAACATCGGCGTCGGCCCGGCCAACGCCAAGAACATCACCGACCACGTCGCCGTGCTGCGCCCGCACGCCTGGATCATGCTGGGCCACTGCGCCGGCCTGCGCAACAGCCAGCAGCTTGGCGACTACGTGCTGGCCCACGCCTATGTGCGCGAGGACCATGTGCTCGACGAGGAGCTGCCGCTGTGGGTGCCGATTCCGGCGCTGGCCGAGATCCAGGTCGCGCTGCAGCAGGCCGTGGCCGACGTGACGCAGATGCCCGGCAGCGACCTCAAGCGCATCATGCGCACCGGCACCGTCGCCAGCACCGACAACCGCAACTGGGAGCTGCTGCCCGACAACCTGCCGCAGCGGCGCTTCAGCCAGAGCCGCGCCGTGGCGCTCGACATGGAAAGCGCGACCATTGCCGCCAACGGTTTCCGCTTTCGCGTGCCCTACGGCACCTTGCTGTGCGTCAGCGACAAGCCGCTGCACGGCGAGATCAAGCTGCCCGGCATGGCCAACCATTTCTACCGCGAGCGCGTGGACCAGCATCTGCGCATAGGCATGCGCGCCATCGACATCCTGCGCGCCGGCGGCATAGAGCGGCTGCACAGCCGCAAGCTGCGCAGCTTTGCGGAAGTCGCCTTTCAATGAATGTGACCCCCACGCTCCCCAAGGGGGCCCTCGCCGCCTTGGGGCGGCCCGGCGGCGGCTCGATTCGTCCGGCCCGCTGCTTTAAGCGCGCGCCATGAGCCAAGTACATCGCTGCGCCTGGGCGGGCGCGGATCCGCTGATGCAGCATTACCACGACACCGAGTGGGGCGTGCCGCTGCGCGATTCCCGCATGCTGTGGGAAACGCTGATGCTAGAAGGCTTTCAGGCCGGGCTTTCCTGGCAGGTCATCCTGCGCAAGCGTGAAGCCTTTCGCGCCGCCTTTGCGGGCTTCGACCCGCAAGCCGTGGCCGCGTTTGGCGCGCCGGACATCGAACGCCTGATGGGCAATGCCGGCATCGTGCGCGCGCGCGCCAAGATCGAGGCGACGATTCGCGGCGCGCAGATCTATTTGGAAATGCAGGCGCGCGGCGAAGACTTCGCCGAGTATTGCTGGTCGTTCACCAATGGACAGACCCTGGCCGGCGAGGGAATCGCGACACACACAGAACTGTCCACGCTGATCTCCAAGGACCTCAAACGCCGCGGCTTCAAGTTTGTCGGGCCGACCATCGTGCATGCCTGGATGCAGGCCGTGGGCATGGTCGACGACCACGCGCCCGGCTGCTTTCGGCACGCCCGGCGCTGAGGCTCAGTCCGCGCCCAGCGCCGGCGCGGCGCGGCAGCGCGACTCGAAACCAATCACTTCGGGGCGGCAGACATAACTCTGCAGCCATTCGGAAAACCGCTTGAGCACGGGATAGTTCTTGCGGTCCGGCCGGTAGTAGAGAAAAAAGCGCGGCGACTTCTCCAGCGGCAGCTGCTTGAGCAGGTCGACGCCGAACGGCGCGACCAGGCTGCCGGCCTGGATGTGGGCCAGCGCATCGAGGTAGGAAATATGGCCTATGCCCAGGCCCGCCAGCATGGCTTCGAGCATCGCATCATGGGTATGCAGCTGCAGCGCGGGCTGGTGGTTGGTCTGGGGCAGCCCCAGCAATTCCAGCGTGTCCTGCCACAGCGTGTTCTGCGCGAGCGGCAGCACCAGCGAATGCCGCAGCAGGTCCTCGGGCGCGTGCACCGGCAGACGCGCCAGCAATGATGGCGCCGCGACCAGCACCTTGAGGTCCTCGACCAGCGGCGTTTCCGACAGCAGGGGAATGCCGCCGTAGCCCCAATGGATGGCTGCGTCTATGCCCTGCTGCTGCAGGTCGGGCAGCTCCACGCCCACCAGCATGCGCACGTCGATGTCGGGAAATTCCGCCTGGAAGTTGCCCAGGTTGCGGATCAGGTACTGGGTCGCGAAATACGGGCTGACGTGCAGCACCAGCGTGCGGCGCGCATCCTTGCTGGACACCGCCAGCACACCCTTGGCAAGCGAGTCGAAGCCCTGCTTCACGGGCTCGTACAGCAGGTGCGCGGCGGGCGTAGGCGTGAGGCTGCGGATGTTGCGCTCGAACAGCTCCTGGCCCAGCGACGATTCGAGCAGCTTGAGCTGCTGGCTCACGGCCTGGGGCGTGAGGCACAGCTCGTCGGCCGCCTGGCGTATCGATCCGCGGCGGTAGATGGCCTCGAAGACGCGCAAGGTGTTGAGGGGCGGAAGTCGGTGGCGCATGGAAGGGGTTGAAAGCTGCACAGTCAGGCAACGCAAGAAGTATGCCGCAGGCCCGCACGCGCCAGCCGCGCCGCGCATGCTCGTAAACCAGCGCTTGTCCTGGGCCGCGAACGCAAACCTGCGCTTGCCCTAGCCCATGTTTTTTATTGGTTGTCACCGTTTTGCAAAAAATCCAGAATAAATCCCGACACCAATGCGATTTGATTCGCAGAGAAATCAGGATTCAATTCCGCTACTGAAGGCGCACTTTTTACCCAGGTGGAGACAATGCAAAAAGTGAATTTTACCGCGATGAAAGACGGCACCCCCGCGGAGTTCAAGTTACTCAGCGATCTCGACGAGGAATACAGCAAGACCCTGCCAGACCGCATATTGAAAATGCTGAAATTCCTGGCCGACGACGACGGCGGCTATCAGATATCCAGGCTGGACCATGTGCTGCAGACCGCGACCCGCGCCTACCGCTCGGGCGCCTCCGACGAATGGATTGTCGCCGCGCTGCTGCACGACATGGGCGATGTGATTGCACCCGACAACCACTCGGTGGTGGCGGCCGAGATCCTCAAGCCCTTTGTCTCGGAGGAAGTCTTCTGGGTGGTGCGCCACCACGGCGTGTTCCAGGGCGTCTATTACTGGCAGCATATTGGCCGCGACCCGAATGCGCGCGAGGCATTTCGCGGCCACCCCTATTTTGATTCAGCCGCCAGATTCTGCGAGGAATGGGATCAGAACTCATTTGACCCGGATTATGAAACCCTGCCACTTGAATTCTTTGTTCCTTATGTGAACAAGATATTCCTGGCCCAGCCCACGGTCTAGACAATATTTCAGGACAGATAATCCATGCACTCCCCCACGCCCCGCAAGAATATCCGATGGGCCACCGATATCGGCGGCACCTTCACTGATATCGTGATCAGCATCGATGGTGAAATGCACGCCCGCAAGGTGCTGACCACGCCCGCCCAGCCCGAGCGCGCGGTGATCGACGGCAGCCTGCAGATGATGAGCGACATGGGCATAGCGCCCGAAATGGTCGACATCTTCGTGCACGGCACGACGCTGGCCACCAACGCCATCCTGGAGCGCCGCGGCGCGCGCTGCGCGCTGATAGGCACCGAAGGTTTTCGCGACATCCTGAGCATAGGCGACGAAGGCCGCTTCGACCAGTACGACATCTTCATCGAGAAGGTCGCGCCCTTGATTGCACCCGAGCTGTGCTTCACGCTGCCCGAGCGCATGAGCGCCGCCGGCGAGGTGCTGCTGCCTCTGGACGAAGCCGCGGTGCATGCGCTGATGCAGCGCATCGAGGCGCTGGGCATACGCAGCGTCGCCATCTGCTTCATCCACGGCTATGCGAACGCCGCGCACGAACGCCGCGTCGCGCAGATCCTGGCCGAGCACCACCCCGACTGGTTCATTTCGCTGTCGTCCGAAGTCTGCCCCGAAGTGCGCGAATACGAGCGCTGCTCGACCACGGCCGCCAACGCCTACGTCAAGCCCATCATGGCCGGCTACCTGCAGCGGCTCGAGCAGGAACTGGTGGAAAAAGGCTTTCGCTGCCCGACCTACCTGATGACGTCGGGCGGCGGGCTGACGACGCTGCGCTCGGCCATGGAATTCCCGATACGCCTGGTGGAAAGCGGGCCGGCCGGCGGCGCCATTCTCGCCGCCCATGTGGCGCGGCTGTGCGAGCGCCAGAACGTGCTGGCCTTCGACATGGGCGGCACCACGGCCAAGGTGTCGTTCATCGACGACTTCGAGCCCCATACCTCGCGCAGCTTCGAAGTCGATCGCGCATCGGGCTTTCGCAAGGGCAGCGGCCTGCCGCTGCGCATTCCCGTGATCGACATGGTGGAGATCAGCGCGGGCGGCGGCTCGCTGTGCGACATCGGCATGTTCGACAACATCACCGTGGGCCCCGAAAGCGCCAGCTCCGTGCCCGGCCCGGCCTGCTACCCCAATGGCGGCGCGCGTCCCACGGTCACCGACGCCAATCTGGTGCTGGGCCGGCTCGACGCGCACAACTTCGCGGGCGGCACGATTGCGCTGAACAGCGCCGCGGCCGCGGCCGCCATTGCGCGCACGCTGGGCGAGCGCCTGGCCTGCCCGGCGCGCATCGCGGCGCTGGGGGTGTCGCAGCGCGTCGAGGAAAACATGGCGAACGCGGCGCGCGTGCATGCCAGCGAATGCGGCAAGGACCTGGCCCGATTCTCCATGGTGGCGTTCGGCGGCGCGGCGCCGGTGCACGCGGTGGCCGTGGCGCGCAAGCTGGGCATACGCCAGATCATCCTGCCGCCCAACGCGGGCGTGGGCTCGGCCGTGGGCTTTCTGCTCGCGCCCATGAAGTACGAACTCGTGCGCAGCCACCGCATGCCGGTCGCGGGCTTCGACCATGCGCGCGCCCAGGCGCTGCTGCAGGCCATGGAAGACGAGGGCCGGGCCGTGGTCACGGCCGGCCAGGGCACGAACCCCGCCGCGCACCGGGTCGTGCGCCGCGCCTACATGCGCTACATGGGCCAGGGCCACGAGGTGCTGGTCGAGCTGCCGACGGCGGCGCTCGACAGCCAGGCCGAAGTGCAGCTGCGCCAATGGTTCGAGAGCCAGTACAAGGCGCTGTACGGCCGCATCATTCCCGACGCGCAGATCGAAGTCGTGACCTGGACCGTGAGCCTGATAGGCCCGACCGCGCCGGTTTCGGCCCTGCCCACGACCGGCGAACGCCAGGCCGCGAGGCGCGCCGGCACGCGCCCGTTGCTGGCCGACGGCGGCGGCGAATTCGAGGACGTTCCGGTGTTCTGGCGCCCCGATCTCGCGGTCGGCGCGCATTTCGCCGGCCCGGCGCTGCTCGACGACGAATCCACCACGCTGCTGCTGCCTGCCGGCTATACGGCCCAGGTGGTCGCGCAGCGCTACGTAATCATTGACGAAACGGAGACCACGGCATGAGCACCGATCAAGGACTGAACAAGCTGCGCATGCAGGTGCAGTGGAGCCGCCTGCTGGCGATCGTCGAGGAACAGGCGCAGGCTTTGCTGCGCACCTCCTTCAGCACCATCGTGCGCGAATGCGGCGATCTGTCGACCGGCATCTTCGACCTCAGGGGCCGGATGATCACCCAGGCGGTCACGGGCACGCCCGGCCATGTGAACACCATGGCCGCGTCGGTGCAGCATTTCCTGCGCTACTTCCCCATAGAGAGCATCGCGCCGGGCGACATCTACGTCACCAACGACCCCTGGATGGGAACCGGCCACCTCAACGACTTCGTGGTCGTCACGCCGGCCTTCCATGAGGACCGCCTGGTCGCGCTGCTGTGCTGCACCAGCCACCTGATGGACGTGGGCGGCATGGGCTACGGCCCCGACGGCCGCGATGTCTACATGGAAGGCTTTTGCATTCCGCCGGTGAAGCTGGCCGAGCGCGGCGAGATGAACCTGCTGCTGATGGACGTGATCAAGGCCAACACCCGGCTGCCGGTGGAAACCGAGGGCGACATCTACTCGCTGGTCAACAGCAACGAGATCGGCATACGCGGCCTGCGCGCCATGCTGCAGGAGTTCGCGCTGGCCGACATCGCCGCGCTGTCCGACTACATCTGCGACGTGACGCGCGCCACGGCGCTGGCGCGCCTGGCCGAACTGCCGCGCGGCGCGTTCCGCTATGAAATGGAAGTCGACGGCTACCGCAAGCCGGTGCGCCTGGCGGCCTGCGTCACCGTGGAAGACGGCAGCATCAACGTCGACTTCGCGGGCTCGTCGGCGCCGTCGGAATACGGCATCAACGTGCCGCTGACCTATGCCAGCGCCTACAGCACCTTCGCGCTGATGTCGGCGCTGATGCCCGGCATACCGAACAACTCGGGCTCGCTGGACCTGTTCACGGTGTCGGCGCCCGAGGTCTGCATCCTCAACGCCCAGCGGCCCGCGCCCGTGGCCATACGCCATGTGCTGGGCCAGATGCTGCCCGACGTGGTCTTCGGCTGCCTGCGCCAGTTCGCGCCCGAGAAGGTGCCGGCCGAAGGCGCGTCCTGCCTGTGGAACATCAACCTGCAAGGCACGACCCATGCCGGCAAGGTGTTTGCCACCACGGTCACGACCAACGGCGGCACCGGCGCGCGCCCGGGCAAGAACGGGCTTTCTGTCACCTCCTACCCCAGCGGCGTGCGCGGCACGCCGGTCGAAGTGCTCGAGTCGGCGATTCCCATGACGTTCTGGAAGAAGGAAATCCGCCAGGGCTCGGGCGGCGCGGGCGAGTGGCGCGGCGGCGATGGCGTCGACATGCTGATCGAGAACGTCTCGGGCAGCGCGATCACGCTGCTCGCGGCCTTCGACCGCATCGACTACCCGCCGCGCGGCATAGCCGGCGGCGCGGCCGGCGCCGCAGGCTATGTGGGCCTGTCCGACGGCACGCCGCTGCTGGGCAAGGGCGCGCAGCAGATACAGCCGCGCCAGACGCTGGTGATACGCACGCCCGGCGGCGGCGGCCTGGGAACACCAGCACCGGATTTGACCCGCGGCTGAAGCCCGGGCATGAAACATGCCTCTGAGAAGAGGCATTGCAAACGCGACCGATGCATTCGGCGGGGCCGATTTCTCCAACTCCTGGACTACACGATGAAACTCTCTTCCATTCTCCGCGTCGGGGCCCTGGCCCTCGCCCCCCTGCTGTCGGTCGCGCATGCGGCGGACTTCCCGTCCAAGCCGATACGCATCATCGTGCCGTTTGCCGCGGGCGGCTCCACCGACGCGGTCGCGCGCCTGGTCGGCACCAAGCTGGCGGCACGGCTGGGCCAGCCGGTGGTGGTCGAGAACAAGCCCGGCGGCAGCGAAGTCATTGCCTCGACGTTTGTCGCCCAGTCGCCGCCCGACGGCCACATCATCTTCCTGTCGACCATGACCGGCCTCACGGTCAACCCCAGCCTCTACAGCAAGCTGGCCTATGCCCCGAAAAAGGACTTCGCGCCGCTGGTGCTGGCCGCGACCATTCCCAGCATCTTCGTGGTGAACCCCAGCGTTCCCGTGAAGACCATGGCCGAGCTGCCGGCCTATCTCAAGGCCCACCCCGCAACCGCCTACGGCTCGGGCGGCAACGGCACGCCCAACCATCTGGCCACCGAGATGTACAAGCGCGCGATCGGCGCCGAGGCGCTGCACGTGCCCTACAAGGGCGGCGCGCCCGCGCTGGCCGACCTGATGGCCGGGCAGCTGCAGCTGATGGTCGGCCTGATGCCCGAGGCCCTGCCCCTGGTCAAGGCCAACAAGCTGCGCGCGATCGGCATCACCACGCTGCAGCGCTCGCCCGAGTACCCCGAGCTGCCCACGGTCGCCGAATCGGGCGTGCCGGGCTTCGAGATGATCTTCTGGTCGGCTTTCGTGGTGCCCTCGGCCACGCCGAAGAACGTGCAGGCCATCCTGCACAAGGCGCTGGACGCGACGCTGCAGGAGCCCGATGTGCGCGCCCAGATGACGGCCATGGGCATAGTTCCCGGCGGCGGCAGCCAGCAGGAGCTCGCCAGGCTGATCGACAGCGACACCGCCAAATGGAAGAAGGTGATTGACGCCGCGGGCATCAAGGCCGACTGATCTTCGCCGGGCGCGCGAGTCGCCCGGCTTCCCTTCGAACGCTTTCTCCGACTGCTTATGATTTCCACCACCAACCCGCATGCCAACCGCCAGCCGCGCAACATCGGCGACGCCGAATGGGAGCTGCGCGTGCAGCTGGCGGCGGCCTACCGCCTGGCCGCGAAGTTCCAGCTGACCGACCTGATCTACACCCATATCTCGGTGCGCGTTCCGGGCCGGCACGACCAGTTCCTGATCAATCCCCACGGCTGGTTCTTCGACGAGATCACGGCCTCGAGCCTGGTGAAGATCGATGTCGACGGCCGGCCGGTCGACGACCAGCGCTTCGAAGTCAACGCCGCGGGCTTCACCATCCACAGCGCGCTGCACCAGAGCCGCCAGGACGTCGAATGCGTGGTGCATCTGCACACCAGCGCGGGCATGGCGGTTGCCGCGCTGCAGTGCGGACTGCTGCCGCTCAACCAGATCAGCATGCAGTTCTACAACCGCGTGAACTACCACGACTACGAAGGCATTTCGCTGGACCTCGACGAGCGTGCGCGCATCGTGCAGTCTATGGGCCAGGCGCACCACCTGATCCTGCGCAACCATGGCCTGCTGACCACGGGCCGCTCGGTGGCCGAAGCCTTCACGCGCATGTTCTATCTGAACCGCGCCTGCGAGATCCAGCAGCAGACGCTGTCCATGGGCCAGCCCTATGTGCTGCCCTCGCCCGAAGTCTGCGAGCACGCGGCCAGACAGCACGACGACTACGCCTATCTCGACACCGTGCACCTGGACCGCGAGTGGACCGCGCTGCTGCGGCTCATAGACCGCGACAACAGCGACTACCGCTGCTGAAGCGCAGCGTGGTCGGGCCGGGCCGCGATAGGCCGGGCCGCGTCAGGCCAGGCGCGGCTTGACCTTGCTGGCCGCGAGCCGGGCGTGGGCGCGCGCCAGCTCGATATCGTCGTGGCGCGCCAGCGCCACGCCCATGCGGCGCTTGGCAAAGCTTTCGGGCTTGCCGAACAGGCGCAGATCGGTGCCGGGAACGGCCAGCGCCTGCTCCACGCCGTCAAACACCATGTTCTCGCCCTCGACGCCGCCATAGATCACCGCGCTGGCGCCCGCATTGCGCAGCGAAGTGTCTACGGGCAGTCCCAGGATGGCGCGCGCATGCAGCTCGAACTCGCTTTGCCACTGCGTGCTCAGCGTGACCAGGCCGGTGTCGTGCGGACGCGGGCTGACCTCGCTGAACCAGACTTCGTCGCCGCGCACGAACAGCTCCACGCCGTACAGGCCCAGTCCCGCGGGCTGGCCGTTGCGGTCCATGCCGAGGTTGTGCGTCACGGCCAGTGCAATCGCCTGGGCGCGCTCGAGCGCCGTGTCGGCCATGGGCTGGGGCTGCCAGCTTTCCACATAGTCGCCGCTTTTCTGCAGATGGCCTATGGGCGCGCAGAAATGGGTATGCACCTGGCCGTCGACGCCGCGCGCGCGCACCGTCAGCAGCGTGATCTCGTACTCGAAATCAATGAAGCCCTCGACGATCACGCGGCCGTGGTTGACGCGGCCGCCGGCCATGGCAGTGTCCCAGGCCGCGGCGACATCCTGCGGGCCGTCGATCTTGCTCTGGCCCTTGCCCGAGCTGCTCATCACGGGCTTGACGACGCAGGGATAGCCAATGGCCGCCTGGCCGTCATGGCCGTCGATCGCGGCCTGCAGCTGCGCCAGCGAATCGCAGAAACGGTAGGGGCTGGTGGGCACGCCCAGCGTTTCTGCCGCGAGGCGGCGAATGCCTTCGCGGTCCATGGTCAGGCGCGCGGCGCGCGCTGTCGGCACGACGCGCACCACGCCCGCGGCTTCGAGTTCTTCCAGCATGGGCGTGGCAATCGCCTCGATCTCGGGCACGACCCAGCCCGGGCGCTCCTGCTCGATCAAGGCCTTGAGCTGGGCCGGGTCGCTCATTGCGATGGTGTGCGCGCGGTGCGCGACCTGGTGGCCGGGCGCGTTCTCGTAGCGGTCGACGGCAATCGTCTCCACGCCCAGGCGCTGCAATGCAATCAACACTTCCTTGCCGAGTTCGCCGCTGCCCAGCAGCATGACTTTGGTGGCGTGGGGGGAGAGAGGGGTTCCAAGAGTCGTCATGGCATTCGATCCGAAAGGGTAAGACAGAGAAAAGAGAAAAAGCGGTTCAGTCCGGCGGTCGCAGGCAGTCGCGGCACGCATCGACAGCAACCGCGATTCTTACCCATCGGCAGCGGAAGGCGCGCGCCAAAGACATCAGCCAGACCGAGGGGACTGGCCACAGGCGGGGCGCGTCTTCGCGCAGCCGACCACGGCCCCATGAGGATAGCTGGAACCTATTGAATTCTTTTGCCACATAGTATTCAAATGGATTTTGCGGTGCCTGCCGCGCGGCCGGACTTCCCAAGGTTTGGCGCGCAACCGTCGGGCTGCGAGCGCGCGCCAGGCGTGCGTATGTCCATTGATATGGCAATTGCCCGGTCGGTCCTCACAGGCCGGGGAAATCTTTCACCTTTTTATTTCATCCAATCCCATGTTCATCTCCACCGCCCTCCTGAACACGCAATCCGGCCGCGCGACCGGAAACACCCCGCCCATGCCTGCCGCCGCCCATGCGGGCAATGGCACGTCGACGCCGGCATCCCCCCAGGAACGGATTTCCACCATCATTTCAAAAATTGAATTATTTCAAACAGAATTTGCAAAAATCACCAACCACATCAACACCCTTGCTGACCAGAAAGAATCACATCAGGCAGCTTTAAAAAATACCGACTATTCAAACTCTTATGCCAATGCCTTGCTGCAAGAATGCATAAACCACAAACAAGAAGAAACAAACATTCAGGTCGTAATCAACGCGCTTTCGCATGAAAAACAACATCTCAAGAAAACTCTGCAGAATGCAAAGATTGAAATCTCCCGATGCATCGATGAAATGGAAACCCTAGAGAACGGCGCAGGCAACGAGAAGGAAATAAAATACCTTCTGAGCGCCGCGAATCACAAAATAGCCGCTGCGGATTTCTCCATCGGCGCTGACGACCTGAATCACGCAAAAATGGCTTTGTCCAGAATTAAATATCTCCCCGAGGTTTCTACGGAAAATTCCATTCATTTTCCCGTGAAATTAATGGAAACAATACACAACCAGACAGAACTCTACTTGAAGGAAGAAAAAACCAAACTCCATCAACTTGAAACAGTCATGCAGCAGACGGAGTCAGCGATGGAAAAAGCAAAATGGGCGTGGGAAGAATGCATTTCGAACGCTGCGCTGCAAGACTCCGCCGATGACGAACTGTTGACGCCCCCAGCGGCGCCAACAATGCCCGTTGACACCCTCGCCAACGACGAAGCCCAGGACTACGAACCCGTGATTGCGACTGGCATGGAAGAGCATCTGGAGCTGATCTGACCTGGCCTCCCGGCGCTGGCAGGCGGTCAGGAGCCGGCGTGAACGCGCCGAACTGCGGGTGCGCGTGCCGATTCCCGCTACCATCGCCCGGTCAAATTTACTTTGTGGAGACTTCTCAAATGGCGATTCAAACAGTCGGGATCATCGGCGCGGGCACCATGGGCAACGGCATCGCGCAGGCCTGCGCGGTCTCGGGCATCGATGTGGTGATGGTGGACATTTCCGAGGCAGCGGTGCAAAAGGGCCTGGCCACCGTGTCCGGCAGCCTCGACCGGCTGATCAAGAAGGAGAAGATCACCGAGGCCGACAAGACGGCCGCGCTGGCGCGCATCAAGACCTCGGTGCGCTACGAGGACCTGCAGTCGGCGCAGATCGTGATCGAAGCGGCGACCGAGAACTTCGCGCTCAAGGTCAAGATCCTGCAGCAGATCGACGCGCTGCTCGCGCCCGAAGTGATCCTGGCATCGAACACCTCGTCGATCTCGATCACCCAGCTCGCCGCGGTCACCAGCCGCGCCGAGCGCTTCATCGGCATGCATTTCTTCAACCCCGTGCCGATGATGGCGCTGGTGGAAATCATCCGCGGCCTGCAGACCAGCGACGCGACGCATGACAGCGTCAAGGCGCTGTCGCTGGCCCTGGGCAAGAGCCCGATCACCGTCAAGAACGCGCCCGGCTTTGTCGTCAACCGCATTCTGGTGCCGATGATCAACGAAGCCTTCTTCGTGCTGTCCGAAGGCCTGGCCACGCCCGAAGACATCGATGCCGGCATGAAGCTGGGCTGCAACCAGCCCATAGGCCCGCTGGCGCTGGCCGACATGATAGGCCTGGACGTGTGCCTGGCCGTGATGGAGGTCTACCTCGAGCAGTTCGGCGACAGCAAGTACCGTCCCTGCCAGCTGCTCAAGGAAATGGTCGCCGCCGGCCGCCTGGGCCGCAAGACCGGCCGCGGGGTCTACCAGTACTGACCCGCTGAGCCGCTGGCGCGGCGGCGCATCGTGAATCCCCGCCGTCGGTGTAAGGAGGACAATAGCGGGCATGACCATGCCCCCTATTGCCGACGCGCCCAGCGCCCATCCCTACGAACAGCTCACACCCGACGTGGTGCTGGACGCGCTGGCCGCTGTCGGCCTCTACGGCGATGGGCGGCTCACGGCGCTGAGCTCGTACGAGAACCGGGTCTACCAGGTGTTTCTCGAAGATGGCGAGCGCGTGGTTGCCAAGTTCTACCGTCCCGGGCGCTGGAGCACGGCGCAGATCGGCGAGGAACATGCTTTTTCCGCCCAGCTCGAAGCCGCTGAAGTGCCGGCCGTGGGCCCGCTGACGCTGCAGGGCGCGACCTTGCACCAGCATGCGGGCTTTGCGTTCTCGGTCAGCCCCTGGCGCGGCGGACGCCGGCCCGAGCTTGACGATTTCGAAGTGCTCGAATGGATTGGCCGCTTTCTGGCACGCATCCACACCGTGGGCGCGGCCCAGCCGTTTGTCACCCGCCCCCAGCTCAACCTGCAGAGCTTTGGCCAGGATTCGCTGGACTGGCTGCTGGCGCAGCAGATGATTCCGCTGGAAGCCGAAACCGCCTGGCGCAGCGCCTGCGAACAGGCACTGGCGCTGATTGCCGGGCGCGCGAGTTCCAGGAACGAAATGCTGCCTTTCGGCCTGGAAGACGCCAAACAGATACGTCTGCATGGCGACTGCCATCCGGGCAATATTCTCTGGACTCCGCTGGACGAAGCCCATGGCACGGGTGGCCCGCATTTTGTCGACCTCGACGACGCGCGCATGGGCCCGGCCGTGCAGGACCTGTGGATGCTGCTGTCGGGCGACCGGCGCCAGCGCACGCAGCAACTGGGCGCGCTGCTGGACGGCTATGAGCAGTTTCGCGCCTTCGACCGGCGCGAACTGGTGCTGATCGAGCCGCTGCGCACGCTGCGGCTGATCCACTACAGCGCCTGGCTGGCGCGCCGCTGGGAAGACCCGATCTTCGCGATCAACTTCCCCTGGTTCGGCAGCCCCGACTACTGGCGCGGCCAGACCGACATGCTGGTCGAACAGATCGAGGCCATGCAGGAAGCGCCGCTGTCGGCCTGAACGAACGGCGACTCAGCGCCCGCAGCCGCCGTAGACCTGACAGTCGGGCACGGCCCGGCCTTCGGCATCCTGCCACTGGCGCACGGCGCCTGGCGCGGGCGCAGGCGCGGCCTGGGGCGCGGGGTTGGCATTCGGGTCGTGCAGCACCGTCGAGCGGCCCACGCCCACGCCCACCGAAGCCGGACCCACGGGCGCCGACACGCCCACGCCGCCATAACCCGTGACCTGGCCACCGGGATGCACGCCGACCCCGACGCCCACCGGCCCCAGGCCCGTGCCCACTCCCAGGCTGGGGCCGCCGCTGCCCATGCCCACACCCACCGACAGCGGGCCGACGGGAATGCCAATGCCCACGCCCATGGAATTGCAGCCGGCAAGGGCTGCAAGCAGGAAGGCAGTGGCGGCAAGGCGGGGGATGGCAAGCTGGTACATGGGGATCATTTTGCAGCAGATGGGCGTTTGAACGGGTAGCCATGCGCTGATGTCTGGCTTGTGCCTGCCTGCTGGAGGGCAGGCCGGGTGCGACGCGGCGGGCCAGGCAAGCTGCTCCCCCGTTCGCCCTGAGCCCGTCGAAGGGTGAACGCCCCACCCTCCAGCCAAGCCCCCAAAAACAAAGAATCCCCCGGCCCGAAAGCACAGGGGATTGGCCGGGGAGCGCAGCCGAAACTTACACCAGCAGCGCGTTCACGCGCTTGACGTAAGCCGCCGGGTCTTCGGGCAGGCCGCCTTCGGCCAGCAGCGCCTGGTCGAACAGGATGTGGGCCAGGTCATGGAAATGCACCGAGCCGTCGAGCTTCTTGACCAGCGGGTGCTCGGCGTTGACTTCAAGCACGGGCTTGACTTCGGGCGCCGACTGGCCGGCCTGCTTGAGCAGGCGCGCGAGCTGGTTGCTCATCGCATCGTCCTTGACCACCAGGCAGGCCGGGGAGTCGACCAGGCGCGTGGTCACGCGCACGTCGTCGGCCTTGTCCTTGAGCGCTTCCTTGAGCTTGGCCAGCAGCGGCTTGAAGGTTTCGGCAGCTTCCTCGGCGGCCTTCTTCTCGGCTTCGTCCTGCAGGTCGCCCAGGTCGACCGCGCCCTTGGCGACGGACTGCAGCGGCGTGCCGTCGAATTCGGTCAGGTAGTTCAGCGCCCACTCGTCGACGCGATCCGTCATCAAGAGCACTTCAATGCCCTTCTTCTTGAAGACTTCCAGCTGCGGGCTGTTCTTCGCGGCGGACAGCGTGTCGGCCGTGATGTAGTAGATCGCGTCCTGGCCGGGCTTCATGCGCGCCTTGTAGTCGGCAAACGAGACGTTGACGGCATCGCTGGAAGTCGAGGCAAAGCGCAGCAGCTTGGCCAGGCGTTCGCGGTTGCCGAAGTCCTCGCCCAGGCCTTCCTTGAGCACCGCGCCGAACTCGGCGTAGAACTGGCTGTACTTGCCTTCCTTGGCCTTGTCCTCGTCGCTGACCACATCGGTCACGGCATCGGCTGCCGCAGCATCGGCTACCGGCGCTGCATGCTGGTCGTGCTTGGCCAGGTCTTCGAGCATGGACAGCACGCGCTTGGTCGAGCCTTCGCGGATCAGCTTGACGTCGCGGCTTTCCTGCAGCAGCTCGCGGCTGACGTTGAGCGGCAGGTCGGCGGAGTCGATCACGCCCTTGACGAAGCGCAGGTAGCTGGGCAGCAGCGCCTCGGCGTCGTCCATGATGAACACGCGCTTGACGTAGAGCTTGACGCCGGCCTTCTTGTCGCGGTTCCACAGGTCGAACGGGGCCTTCGCCGGAATGAACAGCAGCTGCGTGTACTCGGCATTGCCTTCGACGCGGTTGTGCGCCCAGGTCAGCGGGTTCTCGGAATCATGGCTGATCGCGCGGTAGAACTCCTGGTATTGCTCTTCGGTCACGTCCTTCTTGGGGCGGGTCCACAGGGCGCTGGCCTGGTTGACGGTTTCCCATTCGCCGGTCTTGACCATGCCGCCGGGCTGGCGGCCGCCGTTCTCGTCGCCGGGAACCAGCAGTTCGCCGTCCTTCCACTCTTCCTTTTCCATCAGGATGGGCAGGCTGATGTGGTCGGAATACTTGCCGATGATCTGCTTGAGCTTCCAGGCGTTGAGGTATTCCTCGGCGTCCTCGCGCAGGTGCAGCGTGACGGCGGTGCCGCGCTGGGCGCGCGTGATCTGCTCGACTTCGAACTCGCCCGTGCCGCCGCTGACCCAACGCACGCCTTCTTCGGCAGGCAGGCCCGCACGGCGCGATTCGACGGTGATCTTGTCGGCGACGATATAGCCCGAATAGAAGCCCACGCCGAACTGGCCTATGAGCTGGGCGTCCGACTTCTGGTCGCCCGAGAGCTTGCGCATGAAGTCCTTGGTGCCGCTCTTGGCAATCGTGCCCAGATGCTCGATGGCTTCCTGCTCGCTCATGCCAATGCCGTTGTCGGCAATGGTCAGCGTGCGCGCTTGCTTGTCGAACGACACGCGCACTTCGAGCTGTGGCTGGTCTTCGTAGAGCGCGGTGTTGTTCAGCGCTTCGAAACGCAGCTTGTCACAGGCGTCGGACGCATTCGAGACCAGCTCGCGCAAAAAGATTTCCTTGTTGGAGTACAGCGCATGCGTCACCAGGTGCAACAGCTGCGCGACTTCGGCCTGGAAGGAATGGGTTTGCTTGCTCATAAGGTGGAAATGGATTTTCTGACGGGTTGCGACTTCAAACTAGGCTGCACATGGGGCCTTGGCCGGCATTATCAAGGGCCGGCCCGCCCGCTTGAAGATGCTTGACAATTGTCAACGCCTATCGCGGCTATAAACCAGACGCTGGCCCCGAACGCGCGGTCCGGTGCGCGATTCCGGGCGCCTTCTCCGGTGTTTCTGCCCCTGGCAGGCGGAGTTGCTATGTACAGCAATCTCAACAAATGGTCGGCCGAATTCGTCGGCACGTTCTGGCTGACTTTCGGCGGCTGCGGCAGCGCGGTGCTGGCCGCGGCATTTCCCGAAGTCGGCATTGGCTGGGCCGGCGTGGCGCTGGCCTTCGGCCTCACGGTGCTCACGGCCGCCTACGCGCTTGGACCGGTGTCCGGCGGCCACTTCAACCCCGCGGTCTCGCTGGGCCTGGTGATAGGCGGGCGCTTTCGGGCCGCCGAACTGCCCGGCTATGTGATTGCCCAGGTGCTGGGCGCCGTGGCGGCCGCCGCGCTGCTGTACCTGATTGCCACGGACAGGGCCGGCGCCGACATCGGCGGCTTCGCCACCAACGGCTTTGGCGCAGCGTCTCCCGCGGGCTACGGCCTGGTCGCGGCGCTGGTCACCGAAGTGGTGCTGACCGCGGTGTTCCTGATCGTGATTCTCGGCGCCACGGCGCTGCGCGCCGCAGAAGGGTTTGCCGGCCTGGCCATAGGCCTGTGCCTGACGCTGATCCACCTGATCTCGATTCCCGTGACCAATACCTCGGTCAACCCCGCGCGCAGCACCGGCCCGGCGCTGTTCGGCCCGGCCGTCGCCCTGGACCAGCTGTGGCTGTTCTGGGTCGCGCCGCTGGCCGGCGCCGTCATCGGCGCGCTGATCTATCGCAGCCTGCTCGCGCGCCGCGGCGAAGCCTGAGTTTCGCCGCTGCAGAAGAAAAGAGCGCCTCGGCGCTCTTTTTTTGCTAGCGCCTAGTGCGCGGCCCCGGCCAGGTAGCCCATAAGCACTTCGACGATGGCGCGCTCGACCGCGCCGGCCGCAAACTGCTGCGGCGCATCGATCACCGCCGCATGCACCAGCGAGTCCAGGGTCTGCAGCACCACCCAGGTGGCCAGATCGCGGTTGCGCGGCGCGATCTCGTCGCGATGCTGCTCCAGCAGAGCGCGCACCCGCTGCTGGATGCTGTTGTCCGCCGGGCTCTGGTCCTTGGGCGCGTCGAAGAACGGAAACTCCTTTTCCAGCACGCGGTGCAGTTCCGGCTCGACGCGGTGCGCCGCCAGCAGCGCCTGCACCATGGCCGCGATGTGGGCGCGCAGCGTGCGCGGCTGGCTGTTCGCCAGCACGCTGTCGATCACCGCGTACATCTGCGCCGCATGGCGCTCGTGCAGCGCGGTGATCAGCGAGTCCTTGTTGGGGAAGTACTGGTAGACCGAGCCGACGCTCACGCCCGCGCGCTCGGCGACCAGATTCGTGTTGGTGCCGGCATAGCCGCGCTCGGCCAGAATGCGAGCCGTGGCTTCGAGAATGGCCTCCACCAGCGCCTGGGATCGGGCCTGGCGCGGCGTCCTTCTTGGTTGTGGCAGGGATGGCATAGCGGGTTCCAAACGCGAGTTTTCAACGCGAGTAACAGCTCATATTCTAGGCGTTATTGAGCAATTGCTCGTGTTCTGGAGTTTCCCATGCGTTCCCCCTCTTCCTCTGCGCCGCCTGCCGCGGCCAGCCCCAAGGCCCATGTCTTGAGGCAATTGCTGCCCATCGCGCTGGCGGTGTTCGTCGGCTTTCTGACCATAGGCCTGCCCCTGCCGGTGCTGCCGCTGCACCTGCACGACACCCTGGGCATGGGCACGCTGGCGGTCGGCGTGGTCATAGGCGCGCAATTCGCCGCGGCGCTGCTGTCGCGCGCCTGGGCCGGGGCAATGGCCGATACCCAAGGCGCCAGGCGCGCGGTCATCGCCGGCCTGGTGCTTGCGGCCTGCTCCGGCCTGGCGTATCTCGCCTCGCTGGCCTTTGTCGCCACCCCCGCCACGTCGGTCGGCGTGCTGCTGCTGGGTCGCCTGCTGCTGGGCTGCGCCGAAAGCCTGGTGGTGACCGGCGCGCTGAGCTGGGGAGTGGGCCTGGTCGGGCCGCACAACGCCGGCAAGGTCATGGCCTGGGTCGGCGTGGCGATGTACGGCGCCTATGCCGCGGGCGCTCCGGCCGGGGTGGCGCTGCAGGCGCAGTGGGGCTTTGGCGGGGTTGCGGCAGCCACCGTGCTCACGCCGCTGCTGGCGCTGGTGCTGGTGGCCGGGCTGCGCCCGGTGGCGCCCAGCGCCACGCGCCGCACGCCGTTCTACCAGGTGCTGGGCGCGGTCTGGCTGCCCGGCCTGGGGCTGGCCTTGTCCAGCGTGGGCTTTGGCGTGATCACCGCCTTTGTCGCCCTGCTGTTCGCGGCCATGGAATGGGGCAATGCCGCGCTGGCCTTCACCTGCTTTGGCCTGGCGTTCATCGGTGCGCGCCTGCTGTTCGGCCATCTGCCGGACCAGCTGGGCGGCGCGCGCGTCGCGCTGGTATGCGTGCTGATCGAAGCGCTGGGGCTGCTGCTGATCTGGGGCGCCGACAGCGCGTCCATCGCCTACCTGGGGGCGGCGCTGACCGGGTTCGGCTATTCGCTGGCCTTTCCGGGTTTCGGCGTCGAAGCCGTGCGCCGGGCTGCGCCGCAAAGCCGTGGCGCGGCCATGGGTGCCTATGTGGCCTTCCTGGACATCTCGCTGGGCATCACCGGGCCAGCGGCCGGAGCCCTTGCCGGCGCCTGGGGCGTGGAGGCGGTCTATCTGGTCGGGGCGCTGGCCGTGGCCCTGTCCTTGCTGGTGGCCTTGCGGCTGCTGTCCAGCGCGTACCGGGGAGTGCAGCATGTCTGAGTCCGCACGCCCGAAAACCACGACGGCGCTGGCCGAAGTGCTGGCAGCGCGCGCGCTCACGCCCCTCATGCGCCGCATCACGGTCGGCGGCGCGGAAGTGGCCGCGCTGCTGCAGGCCGAGGGCATCGATGCCCCCGCGGCCTGGGTCAAGGTGTTTCTGCCCTCGGGCGAAGGACGGGCCTACACGATCAGCGGCCTGGACCACCAGGCCAGGACGCTGGATCTGGACTTCGTGCTGCACGGCGCCGATGCAGCCTCGGGCCCGGCAGCGGCCTGGGCCAGCCAGGCGCGCGTGGGCCAGCGCCTGGGCATTGCCGGGCCGCGCAGCGGCGGGTTTGCGCTGCCCGCGCACGCGCGCTGGCTGCTGCTGGCGGGCGACACGACAGCGCTGCCGGCCATCCAGGCGATCGCGCGCCGCCTGCCGGCCACGATCAAGGCCAAGGTGTATGTGGAGGTTCCGCATCCGCAGGAGCAGCAGGCCATTGAAAGCCCGGCAGCGCTGCGGGTGGCCTGGCTGGAAGCGGGCCAGGCCCCAGGTCTGGCGCTGCACCAAAGCCTGATGTACCGCCCCCTGCCGCCGGGTCCGGGCTATCTGTGGATCGCGGGCGAGTCAGCAGCCGTGCGGGCGCTGCGCGGGCACTATCTGCAGGAGCGCGGGCTGGAGCGCGAGCGCGTGAGCGCCAAGGGCTATTGGAAGGCCGGCGAGGCCGATCACCGCGATGCCTGAGCGGCACGCGGCTGCAGGCTGAGCGCCGCAGAGCCCAATGAAAAAGGCTGCGCGGTTTGCGCAGCCTTCTTGGCATGGATACAGACCGCGGCGCCTGCCGGCGGCGGTCCTTTTCTTCACTCGAGTTCCGCGGAGACGTCGCCCGTCTTCTTGTTGTACTTCAGGGTGACCTTGTTGACTTCGCACAGGTTGATGTCTTCCCACTCCACCTCATCGCCGCTGTCGGTGAAGACAACCTGGATGTCCTGCTTGCAATTCCTGGTATCGCCGAACTTGAATTTTCGCGACTGCCCGTTCAGGAACTGGTTCTCGCCCAGCCGATCCTTGCCCCAATTGGACTTTTTGGACGGCGAAATGAAGACTTCATTGATGGCGTAGCCGGTCTTGTTCACCAAGGTGAAGTCCGCATTGCCGGCGAACGCTGCGCAGCCGATCGCGGAGAGCAAGGCGCCGAGGAGAATTTTTTTCATTTAATTACAACTGCAAGCAAAAGAAACAACTTTACCGGGTTTCCATCGCGCCCATGGAAATTTCAAAATTGCGTTGCAATAGTGTTGAAGCGCTTTTGATTCGGCATGCAGCAGCCCGTCTATAGGGAACCGCTTGCTGCGCGGGCATGGGGCTTTCCTGTTCGCCATAAAAAAATGCCTGGCAAGTTGCCAGGCATTTTCGGGAGTGGCAGCGGCAGGCTATTTACACGTCTGCCGGCGGTCCGCTCAGAAGCTTTCGTCGGCGCCCAGATAGCGCCATTGGCCCGCGGGCAGGTTGCCCAGCACGACGTTGCCGATGCGGATGCGCTTGAGGCCCACGACCTTGAGGCCGACCTGCTCGCACATGCGGCGGATCTGGCGCTTCTTGCCTTCGGTCAGCACGAAGCGCAGCTGCTCGGGGTTCTGCCAGTCGACCTTGGCGGGCTTGAGCGGCTGGTCGTCCAGCGACAGGCCATGGCACAGCAGCGCGAGCTGCTCGGCGGGGAAGCGTTCCTGGACATTGACCTGCACGTCGCCATAGACCACGCGCACCAGGTATTCCTTTTCCATCACCGAGTCTTCGCCTATCAGCTGGCGCGCGACGCGGCCGTCCTGCGTCAGCACCAGCAGGCCCACGGAGTCGATGTCCAGGCGGCCGCAGGGCGCCAGGCCCTTGAGCTGCGCGAAGTTGAAACGCGTGGCGCTGGTGTCCAGATTCCAGCGGCTTTGCGCGTTGAGCAGGGCCACGGCGGGCGTATGGCCGTCTTCGGCCTGGCCGCTGACATAGCCCATGGGCTTGTGCATCAGGATGGTGACCTGCTGGTCCTGCACGCCCTTGGCGGCTTCGTCGACCGTGATACGGTCGGACGGCAGAACCATCACGCCCATGGCCGCGACTTCGCCGTTCACGCGCACCCAGCCTTTTTCAACCCAGTCATCGGCTTCGCGGCGCGAGCACAGGCCCATGTCGGCCATGCGCTTGTTGATGCGCACCGAACCGGGCGCGGATTCCTGCGTCACTGCAGCCTGGGGCGGGCGCTTGACCGGAATCTTGCGCGCATCTTCACCCGTGGGCACGTTGTAGGTGCGGATGCCGGTGAACGGACGGCGCGGTGCTTCATCGCTGTGCTCGTCACGGCCGCCACGCTCGGCGCCGGGGCCGAAGGAACGGCCTGGGGGACGCGCGCGCTCGCCACCGCCCGAACGGCGGTCGTCCACACGTGGCTGGAACGGACGGCCTTCGCCACGGTCATCGCGGCCAGGGCCGCGGCTTTCGAAGCGCGGACCATCCTGGCGCGGGCCGCCACGGCCCTCGAAGCGCGGCGCGCCATCGGGACGACCGAAGCCGCCGCCTTCACGGGGTCCGTCCTGACGGCCACCACCTTCGCGCGGACCGCTGGAACGCGGACCGTCATGGCGCGGACCGCCACCTTGCGGTGCGCCACGGAAATCGTCGCGACGCGGGCC